>Ga0213865_10001112_pt1 | contig 17704 bp, 12 predicted proteins | sample PICome_6_FD_160100 | JGI IMG/M metagenome (GOLD analysis project Ga0213865, IMG submission 160100) | Coastal seawater microbial communities near Pivers Island, North Carolina, United States - PICO282 | ecosystem: Environmental > Aquatic > Marine > Coastal | place: USA: North Carolina...
TGTCAAATAGAGTTGAGGCCTGCTGAGTCAATACTTCCCAGGACATTCTGATAAGTCGACCACAGGCCGGTAAATCGAGTCCTGATGCTTCTTTCTTGACACGTTGCGTGAATAATTTCAGGAATGCTGAGAGATCAATATTCCAAGGGTCCATGCCTTCTTCCTTTACTAGCGAAAGGACAAGTGCAACTGACCTATCGAATGGGTCGCTCAAAACTTGGTGTTCTGCGCTGTCTTCTTGAGCGATTCGCATAATCCTGTCAGCATAGCGTTCTGCTTCACTAACATCCTCGTCTTGACTCATCAGTTGGTCAAGAATATCTTGACGCAAAAACCAATCATCAAGGGCTGATTGTTGCAAAATCAAACCTCCTTTTCTGATTCTGTTTCAACTTCGGCCTCATCTTCACCATTGGCGAGTAATTCAGAGACTATTTTCTGCCTCTCCTCAATATCTTCCGACATGTCTTCTGCTCTTTCAGACAGAGCTAGGAAGCCTGTTGGCTCGGTCTCCGAATCTTCTGACTCCATGTGCTTCAGTAAACCACCAAGGCTCTTAGGAGCCGGTAAAGCATCTGGAACCTCTGGCATTTCTTCAGAGATTATTCTAGCCTCTTCAATTCTAGAGTGATTCTTTTCAGCAGCGTTGCTTGCTTCTTTCTCCGCCTCTGCTCCTAATTCAATTGCTCTTTCTCTATCGAAGTCAACAATTCTTCGAGAACATCCATCTCCACCATGTGTAATCCCAATGTGGTGGTCTGCAAGTTCTAGAGATACCTTGCGCAGTGTTACCATGATGAACTGTGCTGCTTCACTTCTGTTCCTACATTCTGTAGCAATCAGTTTTGAGTTGGGCACGTCGAGGTTTTGATCGACTTCATCAAAGTAGTAGAATGGACTTGGATCGTGATCCTGTATTGCGAAAATAAGGGAAAGTGATGCCATTGATTTCTCTCCACCAGACAGTCCTTGAAGTCTAGATTTGTTCGACTTACCTCTCGGTTGGGCCCACATGTCTAATCCACCCTTGAACGGTTCGTCTGGATTCTCTAAGAATAATTCACCACGGCCGCCATTGGAAAGGCGGTTGTATACGATTTTGAAATTCTCATTAACTTCTTTCAAAGTGGAGAGGAGGCGAGTCTTCCTTTGACTCTCCAACTTATCTGTGATATCGATAAGTTGCTTTCTTCTCTGTTGTAGAGTCTTGAAATCGTCTTTCATTTCATCTAATCTTGCCTTACAAGCATCGTATTGCTCGATTGCTAGCATGTTGAAGTCACCGAATTTGTCAAGTTTTCTTCGCAATGTATTGACGGCTTTTTGGGCATCTCCAACGTTTGGCAGGTCTGCATCATCTTCCGCAACAGGTATCGATTCTGCAGCCATTTCGACCAATAGGTCGGCCAGGCTCTGCTCTCTTACTGCCAGACTGTTTGCGATATCTTCCGCCATAGAGCGGCAATTGATTGCAGAGGTCGCCTTTTGGTTTGCATTAGCTTTGACTTCCGCCCTTTCTTCGACTAGTTCCTTTCTCTCATTGTCGAGTTCTTCATGCTCCTCAAGGAGTGATGCCCGCTCTTCTTCCTTTTCTTTCAGGAGGATAGTTTCTTCATCTATAGATGATTTCCAACCTTTGACAGATTTTTCTCTGCCTGCCATATCGGCTTGAATTTCGTCCGCCCTCGATGTCAAAGAATCAAGCCTGTCGGCGAGCAAATCACCTTTTTCTTGGCCACTGCTTAGAGTAACTTGAGCCATATTTGCTGCACTTTCCGCCTCCATACGCATCGATTGTGCTTCCAGCAACCTTTGTCTGATTCCATCCGGGCTAGCATTACTCACGTCAGTTTCGGCTTTTTCTCTGTCAGCTTCTGCCTGAAGCAACTTTGATTTTGCATTTTCTAGCATCTGCACCTTTCCGACGTGATCAGATTCGAGGTTAGATAGCCGCCTTTGTAGTTCACTAGCAGCGCCTTTTGCCTTAGTCAATTCTTTGGAGGCAATATCGATTTCAGCCTTCAGTGTCCCTAATTTAATGGAACGATCATCCTCTGCTAGAGAGTTAATCTTGCCTCTAATTTCGTTTTGCTTTGTTCTTGCTTGATTCAATGCTGATGAAACTGTTTCGGCCATTACAGACAGTCGTTGTACCTCACTTACAAGTGTCTCAACTTCGCTTGCGCCGTGGATTTTACCACCGAAGCCCGTCTTCATCCTCTGCCTACTTCCACCAACCATAGCACCGCCAGGTTCAGTAATTTCACCACCTAGCGTAACTAGCCTTACTCCACCCATAAGTCTGCGAGCAGTTCCTATGTTGTCGACAACTAGAGTATTCCTCAATGCATATGCGACCGCAGTTGCAATCCTTGGGTCATAATCCAGTAACTCATGTGCAAAACCTAGCACCCCAGGCTTGTTTGCGGACATAGCAGCCTTTCCAGAAGGGCGATTAGCTTGCATTTTGTTGAGCGGAAGGAAGGTAGCCCTACCGAGGCGCTTGCTCTTCAAGAGAGCCATTGCTTCGGCAGCCATTTGGTCATTTTCAACGACAACAGAATTCATTCCTCCACCTACTGCAGTTGCTAGAGCGTCTGCGTGAGCAGGGTCTTTTGGAGCACATAGTTCTGAGATGGTGCCTATGATTCCTCTTAGTTCACCTCTATCTCTAGCAGCCATAACCGCCGCAGCACCCGGAGCCATTCCATTGCTTCCAGAACGCTTATCCAATTCAGTGCGAGCTGCTGAAAGTTTTCTCTCGGCTTCCTGTAGGCGATTGTTAACCGCTGTCGCATTCTCAATGAGTTTCTTTTCTGCCGATTGTGCCTTGCGTAAATCCTCTGCTAATGCAGTTCTATCTGTATCTGGGTCTGATTCTCCAAGTTCCTCAACCTGCAATTGCAAGTCATCATACGCAAGTCTTGCATCTTCAACTGATTCTTCTGCTGCAGCTAATTGTTCAGCAACTAAGTCCGCTTGGTTTGCAACCTTTTCAACATCGATTTTAGCTAAGTTGACAGATTCTCTGCACGATTCAAGACGGGAATTTGCTTCAGATAGTGCAGTTGAAAGCGCTGCATTTGCAGCACCTGAATTTTCGAGTGACTCACGAATTTCTTTTTCGATAGCCTCGGTTTCTGCAAATGCCTTCTTACTAGTCGCTAGTGCTTCTTTTGCTGCGATTAGACTCGACTCGTGCTCAGCAAGATCGGACTTTGCAGCTGTGATCATTTCTTCGAGTCCTTCGAGTTGCTCTTTCGCCTCAATATCTGCAGACTCCGCTTCTTCTATGTGGTCATGCTTCAAAGCGAGAGAGACCTGTAGTTCACCTATTTGCTTGTTGAGTCCACTCTTATCTCCACCCATAGCCTCAGAGATTTGTGCTTGAAGTTCACCAATTCTATCATCGAGTTCTAGAAGTACGATTTCTGCAGCTTTTACTTGTGATTCTAGGTCTGCCGCCTCGCCTAGGTATCGGTTTCTTTCATCTGCATGATGTGCTATTTCCGCCTTTGCGGTGTGATGTCGGGATTGTTGCAAGATGACATGGGCTGCATCAAACTCTTCCTTTGTCTCTCTAGCCCTCTCGGCGACAGCCTTCTCCTTCTCCAATTTCTTCAATTGATCTTTTTGCTCGGATTCAACTAGTGAAATTCTCTCTATGTAATCTTCAACTTGGCCTTTCTGGCGGTCTGCTTTACGTATTTCATCATCATAAGAAGTGACTCCAGCCACAGAATCCAAAACTTTCCTGCGCTCCATCGAAGTCATACTAGACAGTCTTGTAACGTCACCTTGTAGAACGATGTTGTATCCGTCTGGCCTTGCATTTGCTTGACCCAAGATTCTGTGGAATGCTTTCTGATTGCTTTCCTCGCCATTCAAAAGATAAGTTGAAACTGTATTATCTGATTTTGTTAGCCTGACTTCCCTAGTCATTCTAACCTCGTCCGAATCAAGAGGGAGCCTTCTTCTACCGTTTGTTAGAGTAGGGTTAGCGAAAACTAAAGTCACTTTCGCATTTCTTGCAGGGCGATTGGATTTTCCACCATTGAAAATTAGATCCTTTGAATTTTGAGCACGCAATACCTTTGCTGAACGTGCACCTAAAACGAATTGTATGGCATCTCCACAATTGGATTTACCAGAACCGTTCGGTCCAGTGATTGCTGTAAAACCACGGTCGAATGGAATTACTGCTTCTCCCTTGAAGGATTTGAAATTCTCAACTTCGAGTGATTTTAGAAACATCCCTTTCCCTCATAATCAAGGTACTGAAACCTTGACGTTAAATCACAAAGGAGACGAGGGGGGTTTTGAAGGTTACGAGTCTCGCGCTCGCGAGAGCCCCATTCTGGGATAGTGTAAAAATAGCCGTAGTGGTGCATTCAGGAGAAAACTCCACTGTAGGAACAACCAGCACATCCCTCTCCATTACACAAGTGACATGTTCGCCCTGCAGTCATTGCAAAACTATCTCGCATTCCACCCTCGAAGGCATCTTCGTAAACAGCCAATCCTTGATGCCCCCACAATTCACCCACAGTCTTGTATTTCGCAATACCTTTGCTCTTTCCAGCCTTGGAAAGAGAACCCAAGTTACCGCCCTGCTTGTATGCAAGGTCCAATTCTTGATGAGAATAATTTCTATCTTTTTTCCTCTTCTTCTCTTTCTCAAAATGAATTTTGTACTTTGGACCTCGAATTAGGAAGATACCTGCGGCAAACAGGCCAATTTGGACTGCAATACCCGGTGCAGGGAAAGGCAACAGAGAGGCGAGATCCTCAGACGAGGTGCCCGGCAATTTGTCAAACCTATCAGCGAGAGCAATTCCGCAAAGAATTACACCGGAAACAATCGCCATCTTTCGTATGCGAATTGCCCAGCGTCCTTTTCTTGGCCACCTCATGAAGGATGCCAAAAAGATCAGTATTCCTTCTCCAAGAAGGAGAAGGTCTGGAGCATCCCAAACACCAGGATTAGTGACACAGGCATTTGCCTCGCCTGCATCCAAATCTTTCTGAATATCATCAGCGTTGCAACCGGGGTCTGCCGCCCTAGCCAAAATCAATTTTTGAGGGGGGTCTAGATTCATCAGAGCCCCGAGTTCCACATTCGCAACTGAGACAGATATGAGAATTAAGCCGACCAGTGCAGCCAACTTCTTCTTCAGTCCCATGTCTCAATGCTAGAAGCCAAGACCCTTATTGATGTCGCACATATCTATGGGTCACATTTGAATGTGGAAGGCTCCACGCCCAGTCGAAGACAATGTCTCGCATCGTGGTCATAGGTAGCGGCATAGCGGGGCTATTTGCTGCACTACGCTTGGATGATGCCGGCCATGATGTTGTAATCATTACCAAGCAAAGGCCAAAAGATTCCTCCACTAATTGGGCACAAGGTGGAATCGCAGGTATTCTCGACAAAACAGATGGAGAAGGGAAGGACGCTCATATTTCGGATACTTTAGCGGCAGGTGATGGTTTGTGCGACGAAACTGTCGTTAGGTTGGTTGTTGAAGAAGCGGGTGACAGAATCAGAGACCTCCTAAAGGCGGGAGTACAATTCGAAAAAGATGGAGAAGAATTCCATTTTGTAAAAGAAGGAGGGCATACTGCTCGCAGAATTTTACACGCGAAGGATGCCACTGGAGCCGAAATTGAGAGGGCTCTAACAGAAGCGGTCTCAAAGAGTGATAAAATTACCATGAGACCACATACATTAGGAGTAGATCTAATCCAAAGACAGCATGGAGATGCTAGTAAAGGAATTAAGGGGATATGGTGCCTTTGCCTTGATAGTGGTGAAATGGAAGCGATATCTGCTGATGCAGTATTGATTGCGACCGGAGGATGTGGTCAACTTTGGGAGAGAACCACAAACCCATCAGTTGCTACGGGAGACGGATTAGCAATGGCAGTTAGAGCTGGTGCATCAAGTAAAGACATGGCATTCTTTCAATTCCACCCAACGGCTCTAATGAGTGATAACAAGAAGCCTTTTTTGATTACTGAAGCACTAAGAGGAGAGGGAGGAGTTCTATTAGATTCAAAGGGACTTGAAACATATAGAAACGGCAACTTAGAACCTGAAGAATTGTCGTTTACCCTTGAGTTCTCAAAGGATGGTAGCCTTGCAACTAGAGATGTTGTAGCCCGAGCATGCGACCAAAAAATGAAGATTACTGGAGAAGATAATGTCTGGTTAGTCACTGACCACCTAGATACTGGAAATCTACATGACCACTTCCCTACGATTGAAGGGAGATTGAATAAGCTTGGACTATCACTTGGCAGAGACCCATTGCCAGTGGCACCCGCAGCGCATTACATGGTCGGTGGACTCAAAGTAGACATCGATGGTAGAGTGCTGATGGAAAATGGAAAAGCCATGCCAGGGTTGTACGGAATCGGAGAAGTTGCTTGCACTGGAATGCATGGAGCAAATAGGCTAGCGTCAAATAGCCTACTTGAGGCGGTAGTTTTTGCAAATAAGGCGTCTGAACACTTCATCAATAATCCAATTGATGATATTGAAGACGTGCCAGAATGGCGGGCAGAGGGGATGCTAGAGCTTGAGGAGCATGCTCCACTAATTCGAGACCTAGAAACTCTAAGAAAAACCATGACTGATGACGTGGGGATCGTTAGGAGTTTTAGCAGGCTTGAGAGAGCAAACAGGATGCTTAGACTTCTATCCAATGAGGTAGATTTGATTTGGCAGAAGAGCCTTCCTACCCGTGAACTAGTCGAATTGAGAAATCTCATCATGGTTGCAAATTTGATTACCGATGATGCATTATCTAGAGACGAAAATAGAGGATTGCACTGGAACAAAGACCTCATCTGAGGGCCTTAATTTGGGAAAGAAGCATTGAATTTAGGGGAGTTGGCACTCCCATACTTTCACCGCGTGAAACAACTTGTCCACACAGTGCATCAATTTCTGTCTCTCTTCCCGCTTTGACATCTGCCAACATCGAACACTCATTTTCTGAAGTAGAGTGTAATACAGAGTGCAAATCTTGAATCAATTCTTGATCTTCAGGGAGATTTATCCCTAGATTTCTCGCAACGCATGCAGCCTCCAACATTGTAGATTCGGATTGTGATAACAAAGGTTCATGGCTTAATTCGCCGTTCTTTACACCACATATCGCTGCGATTGGATTAATTGCGACATTAATTAGCAACTTTCTCCAAATTATTGATGACAAATCTTCATTGTACTCAGCATTTAGGGATTGAAGTGATTGTGCAAAGTGCTCTCCTTTAGGACCACCCAAGCGCAGGTTGCCTTTTCCGACCCACTCAATTTCGCCCGGGCCTAATCTCTTTACTGCATTTGTTGTAACACCAACCGCAGAATTTTCGAATACATATTGCTGTAGAATCTCATGATTACCAAGACCATTCTGGAGAGATAATACGGGGCCATCGGTTAGCATAACTGCGATTTCAGATAGATTAGCCGTATCTTTTGCCTTGCAAGTGATAATTACTTGATCGAATGATTTCTTCAAAGCATCGTGTATTCCTGCTTCATCAAGGCTTACAGTCCATTCATCTGGCTTAATTTCAACATCCCATTCCCCGGTGATTTTCAGTCCCCGAATCGCCAAGGTCGCTCCGTGCTCTCCTCTTGCATGGACGAGAACGTCATGACCATCCCTGACCAATTTTGCAGCGATTAAACACCCGATAGAACCGGCGCCCAAGACTGCAATTCGCATATTTACTCCTCATGATTTACGAGATGAAGAATTACATCGCCATCATCTAATTCTAACCAAGAGTATGACACCCCAGTTGGAGGAGCTGTAGCACTTACGGTTGTGCTTTGTCCTGATTCTAGGATTATATCTGTGGAAACATCCCACTGCGGACCATCTCCATCAAACTCTATCAATAAGGGAACATCATAAGACATAGGATTCTCAATAAGCAGTAGATTATCACTGAATTCAACTGTCCCTATCCAGTGCTGTGTTCTGTCTTCGCCTGTGCCAATGATTAGCGTGGGGCCTTGCGAAACGGTGTATTTTGTAGGATAGTAAATCGAATCACAATCGGTAATGTTTGAGCCCTCCTCTGCATACAACACGATTGAATCGTTTGATTGTTCCAGTCGATTTAGTGCAACTGGCAGAATTGACATATTCCAAATCCTAGTCCCGTTGTCAGAGAACAAGGGAGGCGAGGGGTTACCAAAATCTAGGCAGTTTCCTTCGTGATTTAATGCAAGAACCGATTGACTGAACAATAACTCATCTTCATTTAGCAAAACTCCTTCATCAGAAATTGCAACTTCATTTTGGTAATGATAACCAGACTTGAAAGTAGCATTATCGATTGAAAATTCCATATCTGAAACCCATGCCATATCATCACCTGAAAGTGATTGAAGGCAAATTTGATTTTCATTGGATAGCGTAATGTTTCCCTCTTGGTTCAAGTTATCCCAACTTGCAACACTGGTATCCGCAGATACATTCAATGTCTCTGATTTTGACTTGATACTAATGCAGGTTTCTGGGTCATCTAGATCACCATTGAATTCCCACATTCCAATTGGGTATTCTGAAAGGTCTGGTCTAACACTACTTGAGATGATTTCTTCACTAACCAGCCAAGATATTTCCATCTCAGATGTGTTCCAAGACTCTTTCCATTCAAGGCTAAATTCAATGTTTATTTCGTCTAGTGGATCTATTGTCCCAGAACAAGTATTTTCGGATTTTATCTCTCCAGACTTACAATCCAATTCTGTTAAATCTGAGGAGCCGTAGAGACCACCCAGATAAGTTATTTCCCAATCTTGTACAATGAGTGAGGGGTTGCTTACAGTGATTGTTTGATTAAACCAACCCTCCTCGATTGAGAGCTTGTCATCCCCTATTTCCCAGATTATTTCTTCATCCCAATAATTGTCTTCATAGAACGGAATTTGGGAAGGTAAAGCCAGCATAAATGACATGAACAAAATAACTCCCAATCTCCTGTGATCAACCTCAGGAAGACCTTTGAAATCATCAAGTACAATAGGCAATCTCGGATCACTGCCTTTGGTAATCAATAATGATGCTGTCAATGCTACGATTGGAACCCATATATTCCAGCCAGCAAATGCGCCGAATAGGAAAGCGAATAGCAGTACAACCAGCAATAGCATAACTTGTGTTGAACCAGAACGTGCTTCTGGTATGCCCATTCTAGCGATTAGTATTCTGCCACCAGGGAAGGTTGGAATTGGAAGAAGTGATACCCAACCTAGGAAAGTAAGAGTCATTCCCACTCTAGTAAGTGGATGAGCCCAAGAGGTTTTGAGCAGTAGAGCGGTTTCACCCTCCATACTCAACCCAATCAACTGAATAATAAGAGGTAATTCAACGGCTAGAGGAGTTGACAATAGCGGTACGATATCTGGGGTCAGGTTGAGACCGATGAGGATGAATGACATACCTGTAAGAATCATCACGAGTGGTGCTGAAAGTGCAGTCACACCCAGCGAAGACCTATCGGGCCATAACCTAGCATCGCTTCTAGGAAGAGATGCAAAACCAAGAATTCCGAATGGCCACCAAATCATAGCAGGACCTGGGATTGGGAAAAGATGTGGAAGGTGGACGCCCTTCTGTGCTGCAATTTTCTTCTGCACAAATGATGCAACTATCAATGCGGAAAATAATGGCAGAGTGTACCCCAGGAAAGCGTCTAACGTAACATTGGAAACAAACCAGCCATCTTTTGGCCTTGCACCATCCATCCACATTTCGCCTGCCAACAGAGTTGTTAACATCGAAAGAAGCCACATTGAAGCTACGAATCTTGGGGATGGCCACTGTCTTGTCGGGTCTGGAATCAGTTGTAGAATCCACGGGTCATCGGGATACAACCTTGCACTGTATCCAAGTTTGCTGAGGTGTTTGTTGATCTCAGCAAGTGCATCATGCATGCTTTCATCTTGCTTTTCTGTGACTAGATAAGTGGGGACTCTTCCTCCAATATCTTCGAGAACGTGGCAATGTCTGGAGAGGATTTTGCCCATTAATTCACGGGTACTCCAAGAATCCTTGTGAGCGTGAATCAATTCTTCATCAGACATATGTCAATCCTCCCAACGTTGGTTGGGGCACATCCGTCCTCAATGAATGAATCGGGTGTGATTCACTTATTCTTGAATCGCTTAAGACGGAATGTTTCTTCCCTTTCCATCTCTTCAAGTCTTAGTTGAATGAATACTCTTGCTTCTTCTAATTCAGGGATTACCTTGAATTCGAGAGCGTTTACACGTCTCTTTGTTGCTTCGATTTCAGCAAGTAGCCTCTTCAGAGTTGCTTCCATTTCAGCGGCCTTGACCATTCTTTCGATTAGATTACCAAACGAATCAGCAGCTTCATCGATGTATGGTGATGAACCTGTGAAACCAATAGAGCGCTCACCGAATGCTTGCTTCAGGTTTGTTCCTGAAACAGATGGTACTACGACACCCATGATGTTTCTTCTCTCAACTTCAACTTCAGGAGAAGCAGAGTTTGCGATTGCTGCGGAGCGGACCTTTAGACCTCCTTCAATGGAGTTTGCCAAATCTATACGAGATTTTGCGAGAACGTAAGCCTCTGTTAGTTCTCTCTTCGCTTTGATCATGTCTGAAAGAAGAGTTCTGAATTCGTGGAACAAACCATCTCTCTTCATCTTGAGAAGTTTGTATCCATTCTTTGTTTGTTTGATACGACGCTTGAGGTTAATCAGTTCGCTGCGTGTTGGTTTAATGTCCAATGCCATTTGATTTCACCTCCTTTTATTCTCGTCTGAGAGTTTCACTCCCTGTTGTCAGGGTGGTACTTCTCAATCCACTTTTGATCTAGACGTACTAGGTACTTGGTGTCGATATCTGACATCAAAGTCCAACATAGGTCCAAAGTTTCAGCGATAGAGCGGTCTTCATCGCGTGATTGTCGCAGGAACTTATCTTCGAAGACACCTGAGAAGTCAAGCAGCTGCTTGTCACGCTCGTTTAGTGCGTCTTCACCGACAATCGCAACAAGACCACGTAGTTCACGACCCTGAGCGTATGCTGCATACATCTGGTCAGATACTGACTTGTGGTCTTCACGGGTTGTCTTCGCACCGATACATGAACCCATCAATCGAGATAGGGATGGAAGTACGTTGATCGGCGGGTAGATACCAGCTTGGTGTAATTCACGAGAGATAACAATCTGTCCTTCAGTAATATATCCTGAAAGGTCAGGAATCGGGTGAGTGATATCGTCACCAGGCATTGTTAGAATTGGGAATTGAGTAATACTTCCCTTCTTACCCTTTACAATTCCAGCACGCTCGTATAGCATAGCAAGGTCAGTGTACATGTAACCAGGGTAACCACGTCGTCCAGGAACTTCTTCACGAGCAGCACCGATTTGACGAAGTGCGTCACAATAGTTTGTCATGTCAGTGTAAATGACCAGTACGTGGTAGTCCTTCTCGAATGCCAAGTATTCTGCTGCAGTTAGAGCAAGACGTGGAGTAATAATTCTCTCAACCGCTGGGTCGTCCGCTAGGTTAACAAACAGTACAGCGTTTTCTAGAGCACCAGTTCTTTCCAAGTCACTTCTGAAGAAGTTGAATTCTTCAGCAGTAATACCCATTGCACAGAATACTACAATGAATTCTTCATCGGAATCCTTGAGTTTTGCTTGACGTGCAATTTGCAGGGCGATATCGTTGTGTGGTAGACCAGATGCAGAGAAAATTGGCAACTTCTGTCCACGGACTAGTGTAGTACAGCAGTCGATAGCACTGATTCCAGTTTGAATGAAATCGTGTGGGCTCTGACGAGAGTACGGATTGATAGCAGCACCGATGATGTCAGCGTTTTCTTCAGCAACGATGTCAGGTCCACCGTCACGTGGGCGGCCTGCACCGTCTAGAATACGTCCGATTAGATCATCAGAAACTGGTAGTTTGAACACGTCTCCCATGAACTTTACACCAGTGTTTAGGTCAACACCAGCAGTTCCTTCGAAAACCTGTACTACAACTAATTCATCAGATGTATCCAGTACCTGTCCGTTCTTCATGCTGCCATCGGTTAAGCGCAGTTGTACGATTTCACCGAATGCTACAGGCTCAGTTTTGTTCAAGAAGACCAGAGGTCCCTTGACGTCAGTGATGGTTCGATATTCCTTTCCAGACATTTCTATTCCTCCTAGTTCTCCTCAACCGCTGCTGCGATTTCTTCATTCATTTTGTCAACAAGTCCGTCGATTTCGTCCTTGTAGGTTGATTCGAAACGACCACGCATCAAATCAGTCCTTGCTGGGACGTTTACAACATCTTGGAGTTCTGCTCCAGCAGCCATTGCATTCTTTGCAGACTCCTGGAATGTCAAGATTGCCTTAGCCATCTTGTAGTGTAGGTCAACTGAACAGAAAGCATCAACTTCGTGGAATCCGTTCTGCTGTAGGAAGTATTCACGAATCATACGTGCTACTTCGAGAGTTAATTGTTGGTCAACCGGTAGTGCATCGGAACCGACCAATTGTACAATCTCTTGCAACTCAGCTTCGACCTGCAGTAGACCGCTGATCGCTGTTCTGATTTCCGGGTAGTCCTGTGCAATATTGTCACGGAACCACTGGTCAAGAGATGGTGGGTACAGACTGTATGAACCTAGCCAGTTGATAGCAGGGAAGTGCCTCTGACGAGCCAAACCTGCGTCCAATCCCCAGAATACCTTAACGATACGAAGAGTACCCTGTGATACAGGCTCTGAAATGTCACCACCAGGTGGTGATACCGCTCCGATAACAGTAACTGAGCCGTCATCACCGTTTAGGGTCTGTACACGTCCAGCACGCTCGTAGAACTCTGCAATTCTGCTTGATAGGTAAGCAGGGTATCCTTCTTCACCAGGCATTTCTTCCAGACGAGATGAAATTTCACGCATTGCTTCAGCCCAGCGGCTTGTTGAATCCGCCATCAAAGCAACGTCATATCCCATGTCACGGAAATATTCCGCAATGGTAATTCCAGTATATACCGAAGCCTCACGAGCAGCTACAGGCATGTTTGATGTGTTTGCAATCATGACCGTTCTGTTCATCAATGGCTTTCCGGTGTTTGGGTCGATTAGGTGAGGGAACTCATCCAATACTTCTGTCATTTCGTTTCCACGCTCACCGCATCCGATGTAAACAACAATCTGTGCGTCGGAGTACTTCGCTAGTGATTGCTGAGTAACCGTCTTTCCTGAACCGAATGGCCCAGGAATACCTGCTGCACCACCCTTAGCTAGAGGGAAGAGGAAGTCAAGGATGCGCATACCGGTAATCAGTGGTGTGTCTGGTGCGTACTTTTGCTGGTAAGGACGTGGAGTTCTTACCGGCCACTTCTGCATCATCTGCATTGCAGTACCATCTTCGAGGGTACAAACGTCTTCTGTGACGTTGTAGTCCCCGGAAGAGATTGCCTTTACAACTCCACCTTTACCTGGTGGAACCATGATCTTGTGGACGATTGTCTCAGTTTCTTGAACTGTACCGATAACTTGTCCACTAACAACTTCGTCGCCCTTGGAAACAGTGGCTTCGAATTTCCACTTCTTCTCCATGTCGAATCCGTCTGCATCAACACCTCTTGTGATGAATACACCCATGACTTCTTCCAATGTTGCCAGCGGTCGCTGGATACCATCGTAAATTTGGGTTAACAGTCCAGGTCCTAGTGCGACAGATAGTGTCTCACGTGTGTTCAATACTGGTTCGCCTGGGCGAATACCGCTTGTATCTTCGTACACCTGAATAACTGCTTTATCGCCGTGTAATTCGATGACCTCACCCATGAGACCTTCGTGTCCTACACGAACCACATCATACATTCCCGCTTCCATACCAGTCGCTGTTACAACCGGTCCTGAAATTCGGTAGATTACTCCTTCATTGCTCATTTCCTCTTCCTCCTTGGATTTGGTTGGAATCACTTCCACAAATCAACTCCTATTGCCTTGCGAATTGTTTCGCGAAGGGTTGTGTCCTCCTCTGTACCAATTCCTAGTACGGTTGGAGTTACACTTTCCGAGAGTCTGTCACGTAGACGCTCTGGGAGGGCTGACAGAACTGCGGAGTCGACGACCACAATTCCCACGCCCTTTGTTGTAAGTAAATCCCTGAAGACTTTGGAAGTCTCTTCCTCACCTTCTGGGTTGTATAGTGTGCTAATACCTGCTAATTGGAACCCAAGTGTGAACTCGGGGCTGCCTACGACTGCGATTTCCATTCATATCACCTCAAAGAACGTGAGCCTCCAACACTTCGGTTGACAAACCAGCCATTCGGCCTCTGACAATGAAACGTAGATCCTCGATTTCTTGGACCTTAGCAGATACATAATGTATTACTGGCAAGGCAGATATCGGATGGAGGTAACTCATACGCTGCATCTGGGCGTGTTCTAGTTCACGCAACCAGGTGATTACGGGGTCCAATGTTCTCTTCTCATCTGATTCAGTGAGTACTGATTGGAAACCGTTCAAGTCGAAAGTATTCGACAGGCGTAACACATCAAGGAGACTTTCTCTGCTTGTACAAGCTTGAGATTCGTTCCTCTTTGAGATTAGGCGGCCACCAGAGATGAGCGCCTGAGAAATTTCCTCGCCGGTCAAGCCGAAAGCATGTCCTTCGAGTATGTTGATTATGTTGCGGTGGTCAATTTCAGCACGTAGGTGATTCCTTAGGATAGTGATATCCGGGGAAGTTGCCTTTAGTTGTGCTAATGAATTCTTGAAGTAGTGTCGATCCAATGCATCTTCGTATGCTTGTAATCCTTCATCTTCACCAATTGCCATCAAGTCCTTGCCGAATGAGAGTCTTCTCATCTGTTCGACAGCATCACGAATTGTGCTTGACTCTTCGATCATCTTCAGCCACGGGATATTGATTTCACTCTCTTCGGGCAAAATCGCGTTTGAGACTTTCTTGACATCTACTTCGTTGTCGACAGCACGTAGTACGACCTTTGCATTTTGGTATTGGAATCTGCCAGTGTATATCTCTACGATACTTCTGACCTTTCCGTTGCAAAGATTCAGGATCTTTGCCAATTCCGCTTGCAGGTTGTGTGTTAATGCTGCCTCAACAAGGTCGCTTCCAGTGAAGTGACCAGCGTAGAGGTCCATCTCATTCCTGTAGCCGTTGTCTGCGACAGCGACTGTTAGTTGGTCTGGTGATTGTTGGATTAACTGACGTAGCCTTGTCCTATCCATTAGGTTCGCCTTGCGTGACTTAGCACGGGCGGCTACGTAAGCAGTATTATTTCCGAAGATTGGCATATTATCGACTCCTCAATTCATCCAAATAGGGTCTCATTGACCGCTGCTCTCTGTTGAGTCCACGCTTCTTCCAACAGTGTGTCAAAACGTAGGTCAAAAGAGAGTCTTCCGTCTTCTGATTCTAACATGAAGCCACCCAATCCATCTACATCATCGCCCATCTTGTAGTCCTTAGCGGCGTCCTCAAGGGCAGATCTGTCGATTGTTGTTGGGCGCATTATCATCTTGCCTTCGCTCAAACCACCCGCTTTCTTTACAAGACTCTTCAAGAGACTTGCACGTCCAGCAAGGCTGGCATCGCCAAGTTGTGCTCTTGCAGATGCTAGAGTTGCCTCCAGCTCTGCTCGGCGAGCAACCAGAATTTCCTTCTGGTTTGCTTGGCGTGCTGAAGCCACCATTTCTTTTGCAAGTTGGTCTGCTTCTTTGTTCGCTTTGGAAGATGCATCTCCTTCAATGGAACTAGCGCGTTCCTTTGCTTCGCTTAGAATCTCTTCAGCTTCAGCTTTAGCTGCCTTGATGGTAGCCTTAGCTTCCGCATCAGCAGAAGCTGAAATGTCATTTGCGAGTTGTTCTAACGTCATTCTTTCACCTCATGGTCTGAAATCCAAGATAATTCCTGGAAACAGACTTTTCTGCTCATAGGAACAGTGGTAGAGCACCTAGAATAACGATAGATTCTGGCAGAGCTGTGAAAATTAGAGCAGGTCCGAACTTGGAACCGTCTTCTGCTAGCATACCAACAGCAGCGCTTCCAATGCATGCCTGTGAGTAGCCAGCACCAATACCAGCTAATCCCAGTGCCATACCTGCACCCATGTACTTACCCCAGTCATCGTAGTTTCCATCAGCATCGACGTTTGCAGCAAGGACACCTTGCACAAGCATAGTGATGCTCATTAGAACCAACAATACTCTTAGGCTCAATTTCATACTCATTTTCTTCATATTTTTACCTCCTTATTTGTCCAGTTGGACTATGATGTGTGACCCTCCACGTGGAGAGGACGGCCTCCTAGTGGCGAGAATTCCTCACCCGAACCGTCGTAGAACTTACCCATCCACTCAACGAAGTGTAGACGGATAGCGTGAATGCTTGGCGATAGTAGACCTAGTGCTAGTGCGAAGACTTGGACTCCAATCCAGATGAAGAAGAATAACACAGCAGAAAGATAATCGGCGCTTGAAATCGCTTCTGCCATACTGTGGAATCCCATCTCATTGCCGATTTCTGCGATCTTCACACCTGCAACACCTACAGCCATTATGCGCAGGTAGGATAGAGTGTTAGCAAGCAAACCGAATGTCTCGATAGGACCCATGATTGCACCACCAAGCCAGCCGAACTTCTCGTAAACAGCAAGGCCGTAAATTAGGCAGACGACACCGACCATTACCATTCCAGACCAAACCGAGAACTCAAACGTTCCATAGTCACCGTCGGTTAGGAATCTTAGGACGTGTGCAGAACCACCGATGAGGATTAGAATCCAGGAACCCTTCTCGAAGAATGCTGCAACTGGTCCATGAGCCTTGAAAACATTGTAGAATCCGATAATGAATCCGAACAATAGGTGGGCACATCCTAGGTAAATGGATAGTAGAATGTAATCTGTAAGAGCACCGCTTGCTCTGTGGAATGGCAGGTAGGTGTGGGAAAGTCCGAACCACTCTTCAAATACTGTGTCTGCAAGAATGTACTTGGTATTCTCATACATTGGTTCGTATAGCCAAACGAAAGCGTCCCACTTCTCAATAACGAAACCAAATGCTTCTGCAGTCAACACACCAACAATGAACGTTGCAATTCCCATGTTCATTAAGATGCGTGACGCTACCTTTCCGAACGGGTCGTGACCAATCTTTGACTTGAGCAATAATGCTAGTAGCATGATTACTAGACCATATCCGGCATCACCCAAAATCAATCCGTAAAAGATTGGGAAGGTGAATGCTAGCATACTTGTTGGGTCGACGGACCCGTATTTTGGCCTGCCAACCAGGCTGGTTAGCATTGTTGCGTGTTTTGTAGCAGCGATTGTATCATACTCTACAGGAGGATAATCGGTGTCGTGGTGGTGGTCATCATCGTGACCATGCCCGTGGTCTTCCTTGAACTCTTCAACAGTCAGGTGAGAGGAAACCTTGGAAAGAATGCTCCTAACCTCATCTGCTTCGCTGGTTGGGACCCATGCCTCCATTGCGAATGCGTGAGCGCTTGTTGCGCACAGAGTGTGGCCAGTGAGAATGTCAGACTCTCTCTCGAGGTGCTCTTGAACTGCAAGTAACATTCTACCATTTTGGTTATTCCAAGCCGCCATCTGTGATTCACAGGTTTGGATTGTAGATTCAAACTCTGCAATTTCTTTC
>Ga0213865_10001115_pt1 | contig 17695 bp, 15 predicted proteins | sample PICome_6_FD_160100 | JGI IMG/M metagenome (GOLD analysis project Ga0213865, IMG submission 160100) | Coastal seawater microbial communities near Pivers Island, North Carolina, United States - PICO282 | ecosystem: Environmental > Aquatic > Marine > Coastal | place: USA: North Carolina...
TGCAGTTACATTAACTGGAGGTGTAGGTACAACAGGTGACATTTTAGAAATATATATAAAAGAAGATGGAGATTACTTTATAGAAGGCAATCAAATCACTTTTGCTACAGCAATTCCTGAAGACCAAGTAATTGAAATTTACACGTTTACTAATCATGATATATTAGGAATCGAAAGAATAAATTATGATGTGGTAAACAGAACAACATTAACAGCAGGCACAAAGGAATATGGTACATACCATAGTTTAACTAGTGGAGTTATACAATTAAGAAAACCTGCTGTAAGTGTAAAATATGTTTGGCTAAGTCTAAATGGCGAATTGCTAACACCTGCGGTTGATTACAGTCTTAATGACGATAAAACCGAAGTACATTTAGCACAAACGCCTGCAGAAAATGATGTTATAGATATAATTCATTTTAGTGCAGATATCGGTACTGAAAGATTTGGCTTCAGACAATTTAAAGATATGCTTAACCGCACACATTTCAAACGCCTTGATAGCCCAGAAACAGAATTAGCACAAGATCTAAATTGGTACGATATACGTATAGAAGTTTTAGATGGTGCTGCCCTGCCTGAACCAAACAAAGGCGAAAATATGCCGGGTATAGTGTTTATAAATGGCGAAAGAATTGAATACTTTGTCAAAGAAGATAATACACTAAGACAAATACGCAGAGGAACATTAGGTACAGGTGTAGCAAATGTTCATAGTGCTGGTGAAGGTGTATATGATCAAGGGCCTGGTAAAACTATTCCTTATCAAGACAATACAATTACACAGACTTATGTAGGAGACGGAGAAACAACAGAATTTAGTTTAAATTATACACCGTCAAGTGCAGATGAGTTTGAAGTTTTTGTAGCAGGTCGCAGACTAAGGAAGAACAATATTAGTGCGTTTGATTATACAATTGCTTTGGATAGTACCGAAGGTGATACTACATTACCTGCAGAATTTACTATTGACGGTAATACTTTAACACTAACAGAGGCTCCATTACAAAATACACAAGTTCTAGTAATTAGAAAAGTTGGAAAAATTTGGAGTCCAACAGGAACACAGCTTGCAAAAGCAGAAAATGACATTGCACGTTTCTTGCGAGCAGGAACAATAAAACTATCTGAATAAATACGTAGTAGGAATCATAAAATGACAGAGATAAAAGATAACAACGGTGTACTATTACAAGGTCATATAAAAATCTTTGACCCTAATTCGGGAGAGGTTATAATTGACAAGCGTAATGCGATACATTATGAAAACATGAGTATTGCACTTGCAGAAACTCTTTCTAATGCAGGTGAAGGTTTTATATATGAAATGAGTTTTGGTAATGGTGGAACAAGTGTTGACCCTACTGGTATCATTACATATTTAACACCTAACAGCACTGGTACAAATGCTAGTTTATATAATCAAACATTTACAAAAGTAGTAGATGATAGAAGTGTTAATAACACAGACCCTGCTCGTAACAAATTGGAAACAAGACACGTTAGTGGTACAAATTATACAGATATTATTGTAAGTTGTTTGTTAGATTATGGCGAACCAAATGGACAAGAAGCATTTGATACTGCTACTAATCCAGAAAGTGCGTATGTATTTGATGAGTTAGGATTAAGAAGTTACTCACCATCCGGCACAGGAAGGCTTTTAACACACGTAGTATTTCATCCAGTACAAAAAAGTTTAAACAGATTAATACAAATTGATTATACAGTTAGAGTACAAAGTTTGTCAGGAATTTAAGGATTAAAATATGGCATATCAAGTAAAATACACAGACTTTGCAAACAAGGGAGCGGTTACTGTTGAGGACAACACAATCAACACTGAAACAAGTCTTCAATTGCCAGGCAGATTTACAAATTCCTACGGACAAATTATTTCAGAAAACTTATTACACCTTTTAGAAAATTTTGCAAACAATACTGCACCTCAGCGTCCTGTTGAAGGACAATTATGGTATGATATTTCAGAGGGTGTTGATCAACTTAAAATATATGATGGCACTACTTGGATTTCTGCATCAGGACTTAAAAAATCTACACAAGAGCCTGCTGCAAGTAATTCAAACTCGGGAGATTTATGGGTAGATACAGACAATCAACAACTATATCTATATACCGGTTCGAGTTGGGTACTTGTTGGACCGTCATTTAGTGATGGACTTGTCACAGGTGCTACACCTGTAGAACTAGTCGGACAAGATAACAATACATATGTTGTTTTACAAATCCAAATCCAAGATGTTGTAATTGGCATTATAAGTGACAGTGTATTTTCACCTAAATCTCGTATTCCAGGTTTTGATTCTATACAAAAAGGTTTTAATTTAATTAGCGGAACAGAGTATCAATTTGTTGGTACTGCATCTACTGCTGCATCATTACGTGTAACTAATGATCCTAACGACGGAACAAAAAATGTTGATGCAAATGAATTTTTAAGAGGTGATGTTCCAAGCACAACAACAGAACAAATTAGGGTAAAAAGTAACGACGGCTTGCAAATTGGCGCAGGCGGACAACTAAATGTTGGCGTAGAAGGCGAAGCTGGTATTATACAACACAATACTAGTGGATCTAACATAGATATTAGAGTTAGAGACGGCAGCCAAACTAAGACTGTTATGAGGATTGACAGTACAACAAATGTAGGAATTAATAATCTTGCACCAGATGAAGCACTAGACGTTGTAGGTAACATACAAATTACACCAGCAGTAGGTGATGCTGAAACAGGTGTGTTAAAAGTAGAAAGTGTTGTAGATAGTGATACATTTGCAACAGGAAGTATTACTACTAAAGGCGGCGTTGGCGTTACAAAAAATCTAAATGTAGGCGGAAGTTTATCTGTTAACAGTTCATTTACTAGTGCAGATATTTTACCCGATAGCACAAGTACACGTAATATCGGCTCAACATTAAATAGATATGATCAAGTTTGGTCAAATACATTTTTTGGTAATGTGCAAGGTAATGTAAGCGGCACAGTTTCTGGTAAATCTGGAAGTACAGATAGATTAGCAAGTGCTACACAGTTTGCAATGACAGGCGATGTAAGTGCAGCAAGTTTTAGTTTTGATGGAAAAACTGGCGGCAGCACAAAAACTTTTGTAACTTCTATCAGTAATAGTATTATTTCTACTAAAGATACACTTTATGATGTAAATCCTGGAGATGAAATACTAATCAACAAAACGTCAGGTGAAGAGCAAGGGCTTTATAAAGTTAGTCAAGCTAACTTACTTAAGAGTATTCCAATTATACCAGCTGGCGTTATTATTCCTTATGGTGGATTACTAGCACCTACAGGTTGGCTATTATGTGATGGATCAGAAGTTAGAAAATCAGAATTTGGCGATTTGTTTATTGCTATCGGTTATAACTTTAAAGATCCTGCAGAACTAAGTGATAACGGGGTAAACTTCTTTGCTTTACCTGATCTAAGAGGTCGATTCCCATTGGGTGTTGATAATATGGGCGGCGCTGCTGCTAATAGGGTAACAAGTGCAGGTGCTACAGCAGTTGGTAACAACTTAGGAAGTGAAACTGCAAGCATAGATGTAGATAACTTACCTGAACACGAACATGATATGCGTGGCGATACTGGCGCTCAGTACTATGCAATTAGAGATAATTCAGGTGTTCCTGCAGATACAAATGCTATTCAGTTTGATGCTCCGACAGGCACAAACGCAGGACAAGCATTACCGTCTAGTGGTGGCATAAGAACTACTACTGCATTAGGGCAGCCCTTAGATATTATGAACCCATATATTTCACTAAATTACATTATATACACTGGATAACAAAATGAGCTATCAATTAAATAAAACAGACGGAACAATATTAATAGATCTTATAGATGGGCAAATTGATAGTGCTAGTACTAATTTAACACTAGTTGGTAGAAACTATAGCGGTTTTGGCGAGTTTTTGAATGAAAACTTTATTAAATTGCTAGAAAATTTTGCAAGTACTGCTGCACCTAGCAATCCATTAGAAGGTCAATTATGGTGGGATAAGTCCGAAGCGCGATTAAAATTATGGGACGGAACACAATGGAAAGCTTCAGGTGGTCCGTTTGTACAAAACTTTCAACCTCAAATGGTTGCAGGCGACTTATGGATAGATAATCTTAATAACCAGTTTTATTTTTATGACGGTACAGATTTAGTATTAGTAGGACCGCAGTATAATTCATTCCAAGGTCTTACAGGATTCAAAATTGATAGTATACTAGATGAACAATCTAGATCTAGACCAGTTGCAAAATTATATGTTGGTGGCGACTCGGATGAAAATCTTGTTTCAGTAGTCTCTAACATACAATTTACGCCAACATTTAGTCAAAGAATTGATGGCCTTGTTACGGATGATAATCCTGATGGTATTATCAAAGAAGGCTTTAACATAATTGATACCGAAAACTTTAAATTTCACGGTACAGCAGTTGCATCTGAATCACTTGTAACTGGCGGCGGCGATGTTGTTACAGCCGATCAGTTTTTAAGTTCGATATCTAATGACGTTACAACAGGTACATTAAGTATTCGTAACTCAGGTGGCCTTAGCATAGGTACAAGTGAAAACTTTAGACAGTTTATTCTAGGAAATGCAACAGTTTCTGAAAACCAGTTACGTGATGCAAATTATAGATTAAGAGTTGTTTCTTCATCTTTTGGCGGCACAAAAACAGATGCTATGTTTGTAAAAGCAGATACTGCTGCTGTAGGTATTTTTAACGACAATCCACAAGCAATGCTACACATAGGTAGCAGCAATAATCCTGATAGTGTTCAAAACCAGGATGTTATAATCGAAGGTAACTTAATTGTAAGAGGTGAATCGGCACAAGTAATAGGATCTGTTACATTCGGTACAGAAACAGTTATTGATTTTGGTACATTGCCTCATAAACTCACAGCTGGTAAGCAAGTACGTATTGCAAATGCTAGAGTGCAAATTGCACCGTCACCTGCACCAGCAGTTGATTTAGATTTATTAAACGGTTATCACGATGTACTTAGTACAACAGAAAATACTGCTACACTTGACTTAGATACGTCTGCACAAGCAGGAACATATGTCACAAATAGTGCAAATGTATTAGGAGATTATACAAGTTTAAGTGTACAAAACTTACAAGTTGAAGATAAAAATATAGAATTAGGTATTGCTGAAGACTCTACACTATTATCAGACGAAGAAATGGATAATGCAGGTGTAATTGCAAGAGTAAGCGGTGTTGATAAAACACTACTATGGCGCATAGCAACAGATTCATGGACAAGTAACAGAAACTTTGACCTTAAAACTTCTGATAAATCGTATAAAATCGGCGGCGTAGACAAAGTTACTAACACATATATAGATCCTTCTATTACACAAGCTACAGGTTTAGTTGAAGTAGGTACATTAGAATATTTAAATGTTGACAACATCAATATAAACAATAGCAGTATATCTACAACAGGTGGTACAGCCCTACAAATTAATTCTACGGGCGGCAATATTACACTTACTACTAGACAAAAAATTGTAAACGTCGACGATCCGACTGATGATCAAGATGCAGCTACAAAATACTATGTAGACACAGAAATTGCAAGCCAACCTATTGTATTTTCTTTAGACATTACTGGTTTAGCAACACCTGATACACAGATAGCTACTATTTTACAAAGTATGTTCCCGGCAGCAAATAAAACAAACGGTACATATGCGTTCATACACACTACTGAATCTTCTGCATCTACAGCTGAAAATATCGATGTCGACGCTGCAAAGAATATTTCATTCGTTGCTGTTGATGCTAACGGTACACAAAACGAATCAGTTGTTCAGGATATTGCATTCTTCCCAGCTAGTGGTACCGTTGAAATTGCTATTACAAGAGGGTTAAAAAGATTTAGAGTTCAAGGTACTTCGTGGGTATTTGATGCAGACTTACCAACAGGACTTTAATTAAGAATACGATAAATAATATAAAGCAAAAGGGTTTAATAGATGGCTTATCAAATTGATAGATACAACAATACAGTACTTACAGTTGTACAAGACGGTACAATTGATCAAACCACAGACCTAAAGTTCATTGGTAAAAACTATGCAGGTTATGGGGAAATACAAAACGAAAATTTTCTATATCTTTTAGAAAACTTTAGTGGTGCTAATCCTCCGCCAAGAGCAATTAGTGGTCAAGTTTGGTTCGACAGCAGCGGAAGTAAATTAAAGTTTTATGACGGTGCAAAATGGAGAACAACAGGCGGATCAGAAGTCTCTGCAACTGAACCAACAGGACTTACAGAAGGTGATTTTTGGTGGGATAGTGCTAATGATCAGCTTTATGTTTATAATGGTGTTAATTTTGTATTAATTGGACCACAAAATGCAGGTGAGGGTTTGACCCAAATGGTAAGCCAGACTGTATTAGACGTTTCTAATAACCCTCATAGCATTATTTCTGCTACACTAGCAGATGAAGTTATTTTTGTAATAAGCCCAGATGAATTTACCCTAAACTCTGTTAACCCTATTACAGGTTTTTCTGTAATCAAAAAAGGTGTGACAATGTTAAACACACCTGCAACAGGTGCTAATTCAGGTAAAACAACAACTGATCATCGCTATTGGGGTACTGCTAGCGATTCAGATAGATTAGGTGGACTTCTAGCAAGCTCTTACTTAACATCAACTAACCCTAACTTTACAAGTCAAGTTACTTTTCCTGATGCAGGAATAGCTATAGGCGATTCATTAGACTTAAAAATCTTTATCGAAAGTAATGACCAGGGTGTTATACAAAATGATGTAGGTAATGACACAGTAATTAAAATGAAAGTTACAGACAGTGGCGGAACAACTGTGCATCCTATGTCTGTAACCAAAGATGGAATAATTCCGAGCGCAGATAATGCATATAGTTTAGGATCAAACTCATTAAAGTGGAATACTGTACACGCTAATTTATTTAATGGTGCAGCAACAGTTGCAAATAAATTAAAAGAAGGTGCAAACGATAGATTAGCATCTAGTGCTGCGGTAGGTTCAACTGTAGCAGTAAGGACAGCAGCTGGTGATTTAGTTGCAAATATCTTCCAAGGTACAGCACTTCAAGCAAAATATGCTGACTTGGCTGAAAATTATTCAACATGTTGCGAACTTGCAGTAGGAACTGCTGTACAAGTATGTGATCATGACGATCACGAAGTAGATGAAGCATCTGCAGGATCTGTTTGCATTGGTGTAATTTCTGACAAGCCTGCCTACTTAATGAACGCAGAAGCTGAAGGGCAAGCAGTTGCACTTAAAGGGCGTGTCCCAGTAAGGGTTAGTGGTCCGGTCAAAAAAGGACAAGCGGTGTATGCATGGAACGAGGGTGTATGCAAAACTATACAAACTTCTGCATTAGTAGGTGTTGCTTTGGAGACTAACAACGACGAGGGCGAAAAACTAGTAGAGTGCGTACTAAAAGTATAAAGGAACAAAAGTATGGCCGTCGGAGATATAGTTACAGCAGCAAGATTTAATAATTTACAAGCACGAATAGCAACAGTTATGGGTGTCGGAGGCGGCGCAGAAGGTTACGGTCAGTCTCTTGATAGTAATAGTGTGCTTACATCAGCAGATGTAAATGCAACTGATATGTCTAATTTATACTTAGATATGACAAAAGCACGTTTCCATCAGGTAGGTGCTTTACCTACTGAAATTGAAAATATTATAAGAGGCGACATCATATTAGATGATAATGCTGCTCCATTTGATCCAAAATCTTTTGCAGCATTTGAAAATTTAATGATAGACATTGAAGCAGACAAGTATTTGCTTTCTAGTAATGCAGCAACAGCAAAAGTTGAAACAGGAATAAGCAGTTCAAGAAGTACAGCATGGAATGGTGCAGTGTCTTATGAATTCGTTGTTCAATTTGCTGATGTAAATGCAAGAAGATATTTTTTCAACTCAGGCGGCGAAATAAGAATCACATCAAATGTATCAGGCGGTTCACAAGCTAAATCAAGTGACTGGAGATTGATTCTTTCGAATGTAGGTGTAGTTAAGTTTAACTATACTTCTACAACATCAACTGGTACTGGAACAGGTAGTTTAATTGGTAACTATGATATAACAGCAAGTGAAACAAAGATTTTTACAAAAGTAGGGAGTGACGTTTCTGCTGCATACGCAGAAAACGAATACAACATTTATGCATCTCAACTTAGTCCATCAGAAATCAAGTTCAAAGTTGAATTTTTAGATGCGGACACAGGAGATCCCAACTTTGACGAAAACGTTGACGGTACTACTTCTACGAGCATTCAGCATTTTAGAGCAGCAGGTACTTATGTTGAAGTCGATGCACCTGGTTACTACACAGTCTCTCCGTTAGGTTGACAAAAAAATTAAACTAGTATATAATTTTAATAAATATACTGTCAACGGAGAATTGAATGGCTGAAGTAAGTAAATTATCTACTAGGCTTAATAATCTAAAAGCAAGAGCAGATGCTATATACGGCGATCCTTCAACGCCCTCGTCTACAACTGGCTATGGTATGAATTCTAGGACAGGAACAAAAGCTGCTCTACAATTATTTGCAAAAAACTTCAATGCAGCAACAGGAGTAAACTATACTACTAATCAAATTACTCTAGCTTCTCACAGTATACCAAATGGTGATCGTGTTGAATACGATGCAAATGGCAACGATCCGATTGTAGGTAACCTAATTGAGGATGCTCACTATTATGTAAGAAGTATTAATGCTAACACTGTAGAACTTTATTACGAATATGATGAAGATACTGGAACATTTTCAAGAATTGTAGATTTATTGAGTGGTTCTACAGGAACCCATATATTGAATCATCTAGAAGGTGACGTTGCACGACAAGCTGATTACTTTAATTTATATTTGGACATAGCATCGTGTAGGGTTCATCAAATTGGAGCTAGTTATAACGTACCAAACTCTGCAACAATCCAAGTTGGCGACACAAGCTTCGAACAATATGTAATTGATCTAGAAGATCTAATGACTTTAGTTGAATCAGAATATGGTATTTTAGATCCTAATCAATTCTCCTTAGGTAACCTTAGAGATGGCACAAACACTAACATAACAAGCACACGAACATCGTCATGGAACGGTACTATTACACATGAATTCCAATTAAATTTTCCTGACGCTGGTTCTAGAACAGGATATTTTAATGCAGGCGGCGATGTAAGAATGTTTCAAAATCTAACAGGCGGATCAGGCTCTAAAACTGCCGACTGGAGAAACATACTTAACAATGCAGGAACAATTATTTTTTCAGCAACAGGAACAAGTAGATTAAATCAAGGACCAGGCGGAAGCGTAACAGCAAGTATTACACCGTATAATTTGACAAGTTCTTATCAACAAATTTTTACAATTTCAGGTGCATCTTATGCAGCTAACAGAATGGATATTGATGTAAAGACTTCGGGTGCTGCATTAGTTTTCCGTGTTAGATTTAGAGATTTAGACTCAGGTGGCTCTGGGTTACCTGGCGGCACATTTGGCCCTGATCCAGTTGATGAAAATGTAAACGGTACTATTTCTAATACTGTTACGGTTAACAGACCTAACGGTTCATTTACAGTCGGCGGCGATGTTTACGACACTGTAAATTATTCTTATCTTACCGGCCTTACTACAATTAATCTATAATAAGCTTGACATTTTTGTAATATAAATGTATACTAAATGCATAAAGGAGCATTTGTATGGACGAACGACTTGATAAAGCTTTAGAGTTTTCAAACTATATAGTTACACTCAATAATCAAAAACAGATTATCAAAGAAAAGTATTTTGAAGATACACTTTATTTTGCTGACGGCTGTCAATTTACTATAGATAGAGAATTAATTTCTTTTGTTGGATTCATGATACACCGAGGACAGACTGAAGCAGTATTACTTGATGATAATAATTTGCCTGCTCAAATTAAAGATTTGTCAAAATTTTATGACGATATTGTAGATCAGTATATGCAAGCATCAAACGAATATTATACAGAGTATTACGCACTTAAAACTAATAGATCGGTAGAGAAACTTGTAAATCATGAGTAAAGGCGTTTTAATTTTTGCTAGAAACAATGACCAATTAGATTATGTTAAGCAGGCTTATTTTGCAGCAGTGCGTGTAAAACAATATCTAAATGTACCAGTTTCAATCGCTACTGAAAATGTCGAATACTTAAAGAAAAGATATGACGTATCTGTTTTAGACAAAATTATTAAAATTGAAACTATCGAAGCAAACAACAATAGAAACTTTAAAGACGGTGCAATGTGGACCAAAACTGCATCTTTTAAAAATATTGGTAGAGCAGATTCTTATGATTTGTCACCGTATGATGAAACGCTAGTTATAGATAGTGATTATATTATTAGTAATAATCATTTAGCAGAATGTTTCAATAGTAAACACGACTTCTTAATTTATAAAGACGCAACTGACATATCAAGAGTCAGAAGCGAAATAGAATTCGAAAACATTAGTGATAGTAGTATACCATTTTATTGGGCCACTTGTGTATTTTTTAGAAAGACAGAAGCTAATAAAATATTTTTTGATCTAGTTAAACATATACAAGACAATTATGTACACTATAGAAAAGTTTATCAAATAACAAATCCTATGTTTAGAAATGATTATGCATTTAGTATTGCTATTCATATTATGAACGGATTTTCAAAAGGTAGTTTTGCACATCCTATGCCTGGATATATGTGGTTTAGTACAGATAACGATGTGCTATGGGACATGAATGGCGACGATATGTTTTTCTTAATAGAAAAGGAAAACTATTTAGGAGAATATACACCTATTAGAATAAAGGGTAGAACTGTACACATTATGAATAAGTTCAGTCTCGAAAGAGCAATTAATAAAGAGTTTGGGTATGAGTAAAGGTATATTTTTATTTGCACAGAATACCGAAGACACGAATTATGTTGAGCAAGCATGTTATGCTGCAATTACTATAAAGGCACACAATTCTAATATACAGATTGCTATTGCAACAAATGATTTTATTCCTTCAAAGTACAAAAAGTTTTTCGATCATATTATAGAAATCACCGGCAATGATCTTGCAGCTAATGAAAATTGGAAAATTAGTAATCGTTCAAAAATTTATAATTTGACTCCGTTTGAAGAAACAGTTGTATTAGATACAGATGTTTTAGTTTGTGAAGATTTGGACAAATATTTCTCCGCACTAGGATCTTATGATTTATATTTTACAACAAAACCTATTACATATAGAGGAGAAATAATTACAGATAGATATTATAGGAAAACTTTTGTAAAAAATTCTCTACCTGACACATATGTAGGAATGCACTATTTCAAAAAAAGTGATCTAGCAAAAGAATTTTATAACTGGTTAGATATTATTGTACAAAATTGGCAAGATTTTTATAAACAGCATTTAGAATATAATCGTCCTGATTTTTGTAGTATTGATGTTTGTGCTGCAATTGCAATTAAAATAATGGAATGTGAAAAACAAGTTACAGGAACGTCTACAAGTTTACCTAAATTTGTTCATATGAAACCAAAAATACAAAATTGGCATAGATCTGTAAATAGTTGGCAAGACTATGTTGCGTGTTATCTTACTGACGATTGTAAACTTAAAGTCGGTAATTATACCCAATCTGGTATATTTCACTATACAGAAGATACATTTATAAAAAACTATCTTCAGAACCGTATTAAGGATATAGTAAATGGATAGTGTAAAATCTTTATATGACTTGTTTAAAGAAACAAAAATTGATACAAAGACCTATGTTTATTTTGATCAGGAAACTGGAAGAATTGAGAAAGTAGGAGCATGGACACAAGATGATTCGTATTCTTATATTACAGTTGATCCTAGTAAAGTTGCATCTATTATGCAAGGTGAAAAGGGTTTAGATGATTTTACAGTTGAGTATGATATAGTCACTAAAAAACTCAATCTAAAAGAAATAAAACGAGCACAAGAAGAAGATGAAAGATCTATTGTAACTTTTAAAGAAATATCAAAACATCAAAAAACAAAAAAGGTTGATGTTTTGCTGCAACAAGATTTTGCTAATAGCACTTGGATTGTTACACTGTCTGATAAAATTATTGAAAATCTTAAAAAAGAATCTGTAAGGATTACAACAAATTTATTTTTCAGTATTACAAGAAAAAATGATCCTAATATTTTATATAGAACTATCAGTTGTAGTATAGGAAATTTAATTGAACACGGATCAATATATTTTCCCTTTAATTATCAATTCGAGTTTGACAAAACAGAAATTAGTGTATATACTTCTACATACTTCGATGTATACAAATATGAGGTTCTAGATGAAAAAGTTTAAAGTATTAGATTGTGACATTATATATCTATCATATGATGAGCCTAATGCAGAAAAAAACTATGCGGACCTTTGTAGTAAAGTGCCGTGGGCCAAGCGTGTGCATGGTGTAGAAGGTAGTGATGCTGCACATAAGGCATGTGCTGAATTAAGCGAAACAGATAGGTTTATAACTGTTGACGGTGATAATATTGTAAAAGAAAGTTTCTTACAACAAGAAATAGATTTTGACGAACATGCAGATCTAGAACACAGTGTTATTAGTTGGTGTGGCAAAAATGTCATTAATGGACTAATGTACGGAAATGGTGGATTAAAGTGTTGGCCTAAAGACTATGTTCTTAATATGCGTACTCACGAAAATGCAGATCCTGATAATGTTCATGCTCAAGTAGATTTTTGCTGGGATTTACAATACATACAGCAGAATAGTTGTTATAGTACAGTACACAACAATGCTAATGCACAGCAAGCATGGAGAGCAGGTTTCCGTGAAGGTGTAAAAATGGCACTGGATCGAGGTGTTAAGCCTACAAAGCAAGAACTACTAAAAGGCCATTGGAAAAATCTACATCGATTATGGATATGGCTAATGGTTGGTATGGATGTTGATAACGGTGATTGGGCAATATACGGAGCAAGACAAGGTCTTTACAAAACTATGTGTACTGATTGGGACTTTGTTAACGTTCGTGATTTTGAATATTTAAACAATATGTGGAATTCAGAAGTTAAAGATACAGATATCGATAATGAAATTGTTGAATTAGGTATAAATTTAATAGATGAACTAAATCTGCCTATAGCTGAAAATCCGTTAGATGGTAATCAAAGCAAGTTTTTCAAAACAGTTTATCAAAACCCTAGCCGCAATCCTAATCAACAATTTATTATAGATCCTGAATGAATACTGAATTAAAAAATATACAAGAAGTAATGAAAAAGACAGAGGCAGAAATGTCTCCTACTTTTTGTATGGCTAAATGGCATCACACAACGATATATTTGCAAACAGGAGAAACACACAGTTGTTATCATCCAGCACCTCACAAAATTAATCTACAAGAATTAAAAAATAATCCAAGTGCATTGCACAATACTTTAGAGAAAAAGTCTCAAAGAAAAGACATGCTAGAAGGCAAAAAACCTGCAGGTTGTAGTTATTGCTGGAAAATTGAAGCTATGGGTAAAGATTATATAAGTGATCGCAAACAAAAAACAGCAAGTATTTACACACCAGAAAGATTACAAGAAATAAAAGAAGGCGGCTGGGAGTTTGACGTAAATCCAGAATATGTTGAAATTAGTTTTTCAAATGAATGCAATTTTAAGTGTGGATATTGTCATCCAAAAGCAAGCAGTAGATATTGGAAAGAAATAGAAAAACACGGTCCTTATGATATGAGCACCACTCATAAACAGGATATAGATTGGATTAACTTAAAACCAAAAGAAGAAGATAATCCATATGTAAGTGCATGGCTAGAATGGTGGCCTGAGTTATCTAAAACACTGAATATACTACGCATTACTGGCGGCGAACCATTAATGCATTCTACAACGTGGAAGTTATTAGACGATCTTGATGCAGATCCTAAGCCTCACATACAAATAGAACTTAATAGTAATTTAGGTGTAAAACAAAGTCTTGTTAAAAAGTTTACCGACAAGATAAAAAAGTTAAAAGACGAAAAAAAGATTAGAAGTTTTAAACTTTATACTAGCATCGACACTTGGACAAAACGTGCAGAATATCCAAGACATGGATTAGATATAGATTTATGGGAAAGTAATTTAGATTATTATCTTACTACTACTAAAATGCCTGTAACATTTATGATAACATTTAATATTTTTAGTGTTACTAGTTTTGACACACTATTAAACAAGATATTAGAATGGAGAAGAAAGTATAATAGCGACACGCAATCACAATGGCAACTTATTAGATTTGATACTCCGCATTTGAAAGAACCTAGCATATATGATATGAATATTTTACCTAAAGTAGAATATATGCCATACATGGAAAAACATTTAGATTTCATAAATGAAAATTTAGATGACAACGATAAAACTAAATTTAGCCAAATGGAGTATGAAAAGTTTAAACGTGTAGTAGATTATATGAAAGGTACATTTTATAATGAACAAGATTTAGTTACAGCACGACAAGATTTTTATGCCTGGTTTACAGAACACGACAACAGGAGAAATACAAGCATTTATGAGACTTTTCCTGAAATGAAAAATTTTATAGATTATTGTGCAGAATTATGAAGTTAGTATTTGAAAACGTAGACGAACGTAGAAACTTTTATCTTTGTGAAGATATATGCAAATCTGGGATAACAAGATTTGCCCCTGCTCCTATTTTGAATCATTGGCGACACTTAAAATTACACAATATAGATGAAGTAGATGACAAGTATATAATCCCTAGTGGTGTTAATCATTGTCCCGAAGACTGGTCAGGACATAAGCCATTTAGTAGAGTTGTTACTCTATTTAAATATTTGTCTCCAAAGTATCTTAGCGATTTACAAAATAATAAAGCATTATTATTACTAGACCAAAGTTTGGAAGGATATCATCAGACATGGTTGTTCCAATATTTTCATAAAGAATGTGCAAGATGGAAAATAGATCCTACTAATATAATATATATTACAGGAAATATGGATGTAAAAAAAGACTATGAAACATGGTTGATTGATAATCCGCAAGATAAATTACTACATGTTTTGCCGTATGTACATTTCGAAAAAGATATGTTTAAATTATCACAAGAATTAGAGCTAGATACAAGTGTAAAAAATAATATCAAATATAAGGCAAAGAACAATATCAAACTTTTTAATTGCTTGAATAAAAGAGACAGAAATCATAGAGCGTGGTTTTATACCAAATTGTTTCGTGCAGGATTATTAGATGACGGATTAATCTCTATGCCTAATTTTTCTAGTGGACATTATATGGATGGACAAAGTATTGATCCGGAGACTATTTTACAAGCTAATAAAACATTACCTCGATGGATAGATGAGCCTAATACGTTACACGATGACAACTTTTATATAAGAAGAATCAGATATGATATTTGTTTAGATTCATATATTTCGGTAATTAGTGAAGCACACTTTTCAGAAGAATCTAATACTTGTTTCATTAGCGAAAAAACATTTAAAACAATAGCATCAAGGCATCCTTTTATAATCCTAGGTAACAAGGGTAGTTTAAAGAACCTTAAGGAATTGGGGTATAAAACTTTCGAAGGATTTATTGACGAATCATATGATGAATTAGATACGTTTGATAGAATGGATGCAATAATAAAAGAGTTGCAGAGACTAAAAAAGAAAGATAACCTAAAGAAATGGTTTAGAAATTTGCAGCCTATTTTAAATCATAACTACAATAGGCTAAAAAACAGAAGCTTGCGCAAGAATGACACAGTAGCAGCAATAGAAAAAATTTATAGTGATAAGTTTGGAGCACAAAATGTTTAAAGAAATACTTCCAACAATAAATGATGGCGATAAAATTATTATCGGATTAGGTGACAGTTTTACACACGGTATAGGTAGTTGGGATCCTGAACTTTACAGAGAACATAATGGCAAAATAGACGTGCTTACAATGGACAGATCGCTACAGATAAAGGCATATGAAAATAGTTGGTTAAATGTGCTATGTAAAGATTATTATAAAGACTATAAGCCTATAAATTTAGGAGTTATGGGCACAGGAAATAGGGCTGCAACAAGTGAACTACATTTATATCCTGATCTAGAATTCGCTAATGCAAGACATGGTATTGTAATTTTTGCTTTAAGTGGACTAGAACGTTTTGATTTTGTAAACAGAGATTTTCCTGACCATCATCATTTTTATACAATGTGGCCTAATCATTGGGATAAAAATGCAACTAATAAAAAATTATGGGAAGTTTATGCTAGAGATCTATACAGTGAAAAATTTGCATTTATTGAAACAATTATTGCTGTAAAAAATGCATATACGTTTGCTAAAAGTATGGGATTTGATTTTATTTTTGCAAATGCATTCGATAACAGATTTGTTAGAGAAAGGATGCACAGAGAACTTCCAGAAATTACAGATCTAACAGAATCAGTTCCTTGGGATAATTATTTTGCACCAGAAGGCTGTGATACACTTATGGAAGATCTTTTACATTTAGAAGGCAAGCCAGAGTTAAAGGATGGAGGTTTTTATCCATACTATACAAATCTTGCAGAGCCGAGTGAGTATATTACAAATTGTGCTCATCCTACAAAATTAGGACATAAACGAATTGCATATCAAATACAACAGCATATCAGGAAAAACTCGATTGTTTAAAATAAATGGTGCTACGCCGTTACCTGAATATATAAAAGAAAATAAATTTATTCCTACTGCGTTTCTTACGCATCACCACCCTCTAGATCCTCACAAAGTTGATACTAGATTTGCAAATACTGACTCTCCAGAAAATTTTGAAAAGCATCTTAAGACACAGCCATTTGATTGGCATTATAAAACTAAACAGATTGAATATAAAGTAAATTCTAATGGCTACAGAGCAAAAGAGTGGAATGAAATTGACTGGCCTAATGCAATAGTAGTGTTAGGTTGTAGTATGACAGCAGGTATAGGTGTTGCTGAAGATGAAACTATTACACACTTTTTATCTAGACTCAGCGGTCGAGAGGTAGTGAATCTAGGATTGTCTGGCGCAGGATTAGATGCAATGATGTTTAACAATGTAAATTTACGTAAACATTTTGGTAAACCGTGGGCTGTTGTTAATTTATGGACTAATATTGATAGACTTATTGAATTTTTAGATCATCGTCCAGAGTATCATGGCATATGGTCAAGTGCAAAATATTTTAAAGAACACAATAGGAGTGAAATGAATCCTATTATTAAATCATTGTACTACAATGAAGCAGTTCGACAGTTATGGAAAGATACAAGGACATATTATGCTACATTTTTTGAAAGAACTAGTCATTATTTCGAGTGTGAATTTTTAGAACATACAAATACTGCAAGAGATTTATTACATTGTGGTAGAAATGATAATAGAATCAATGCACAGCTGATATGGAAAGATATTTCTAGACAAAAATTAAAAAAGAGGTTAAAATAAGATATGTATGATATTGTCTTTATTAGTTACCAAGAGCCAAACGCAGACGAAAACTTTGCTGCACTTAAAGAACGTTTCCCTACGGCTAAAAGAGTACACGGTGTAAAAGGAATACA
>Ga0213865_10001116_pt1 | contig 17687 bp, 10 predicted proteins | sample PICome_6_FD_160100 | JGI IMG/M metagenome (GOLD analysis project Ga0213865, IMG submission 160100) | Coastal seawater microbial communities near Pivers Island, North Carolina, United States - PICO282 | ecosystem: Environmental > Aquatic > Marine > Coastal | place: USA: North Carolina...
CAAGCTTGTTTGATGTGGAATTAATCTCTGTCCAAACACCTCGGTCAATCGAAGCGTAAGTGGTTAGATTACCTTCAGATTCATATTGGAATTTGTATGAAGCAAACGGCATATTAACATCAAATTCTGGTGATAGTATAGTCGAATTTGACTGGCCGCTGATTTTTCTTGTTTGGTAGTCCCAATTACTGCTTTCTAAATTCCATCCTTGCTCAGAGGGGTCGGAATTGAAATCATCGTAGTATTTCCCTCCACCAGAGATTCCGAACAGCCTCGGTGATTCACCAACTGAGTTAGAAGCAAATGAAATCTTAAGGCGCAATGATTTGTGTTGCTTCCAGTCTACTACAGACAAGTCAATCCACTTACCTGAGCGATTTACGAGTCCGGGAATTTCTGAATTTGTATCGGCGTCGATAACTGTCCAATTTAGATGAGCACCATCAGGAATTATTGCATCCAAGTATACTGGAGAATACCTGCCCTCGTCGATTCTGTCATCAACGCTAGCAGACCACCCGAAGGAGCGAGTAGTTAGATTTGCACCGCTGGTACCAGGGATTATGATGTCATCAAAGAACCAATAGTCACAGCAAGTTCCAGAACCCGCATTTTGCCTAGCCCTGACTTGGAAATCTTGGTGATAAGCATTTGCAGGAAGGTTGTAATTCACGTTGGTAACTGAACCACCTGTTGTTGAACCAGGAAGATATTGAACCTGGGTCCAACCGTTGTTAGAATTCTTGTATTCGAGATAGAAATTTTCGTTAGAGTCAGGTTCTTCTCCACAACTGTAGGTACCTTGCTTGATCCAAGCTTGGAGTGAAAGTCCAGAATATCCAACAAGGTTAACTTGAGGGCTAGTGACTGTAACAGAGCCACCTCTTGTCCACCAAGAGGCTCCAGTACCACCATTCATCCCACAAGTTGTTGCAGTATTTCTTTGACCGTAACTTGAACTAGATGAAGTCCAGCCGTTTGCATTTTTGTCGAAATCCCAATTTATGCCTTGGAAACCTAGCATGAGGGAACCATCATCCTCAACTGTTAATCCACCCTTTGAGAATCCGGATTGATTCCAATCCGACCAATCAAAACCAGTTGCTAAAGTATCATTGCCTCCTTCAACAGAGAAAGAAATTGTCTGTAAAGCGTGAGATGAATCCATCTCAATCGATGGCCCGACACCCAAGGAATTTGGCACTTGAATATCGACTAAGTTGTAATCGATCAACCCTGTCTCTTTTTTCAAGTTGAAATCCAACTCAATATCGGGCTGAATCTGCATGGAAAACTGTGACAGCGGGCCGGAAAGGAGGAATAAGAAACTCAGCGCCACCGCCAAGACTCCTCGATTTTGGGATGCCATGCATGTAGTGGATAGAGTCAATGTAATTCAAAGCAACCCCTCTCAATCATTCTGAATTACTGAAATTTCACAATAAAAATTTGATATTACCAAACGACTGTTTGAAGACATGTTCACTACTCGGCGCTAACATGGCAACCCCTCAATCAACCAAGGAATTGGATTCCGTTTCTCTTGAAACTGGTCTACTTTCTACATGGCAAGAGGAAAACCTGTTCGAAGCGACTGTTGAAAATCGAAAAAATGGTGAGCCTTTCATCTTCCTAGAAGGCCCACCAACCGCTAACGGCAAACCAGGAATTCATCACGTTGTCGCAAGGACATACAAGGACTTAGTTTGCCGTTGGAAGACAATGCAAGGTAACTTTGTCGAAAGGAAAGGTGGCTGGGATACCCACGGTTTGCCTGTAGAAATTGAAGTGCAGAAACGATTGGATCTAATGAGCAATGAAGCAATTGAAGCATTCGGAATGGAAGAATTCAACAAAGAGTGTCGAGAATCAGTTTGGACTTACGAAGCCGCTTGGAGAGAAATGACTGAACGTATGGCTTATTGGTGTGATTTAGATGACCCGTATGTCACTCTACACAACGAATACATTGAATCATGCTGGTGGGCACTTAAGCAAATGTTCGAGAAAGGGTTGCTCTACAGAGGACACAAAGTTCTCCCATATTGCCCACAAACTGGAACCTCATATTCTAGTCACGAAGTAGCTCTAGGATACAAAGAAGTAGAGGAGCCATCGGTATATGTCAAATTCAAATTAGAAGATACAGATGCCTCGATACTCGCTTGGACAACTACGCCTTGGACACTACCGGGTAACGTCGGACTTGCAGTTGGACCAGATGTGGAATATGTCCGTGTGCGTGTAACAGCAGTTCCAGAGAAGTGGGAAGGCCACGGTGGCGCTGAAATTGGTGAGGAATTAATTCTAGCAAAGGACCTGTTCAAAGAGGTCATTCGCCACCATTGTGAAGAGGTTGAAACCTTCCCGGGAAGCGACTTAATCGGTCGCTCATACCAACCACTTTTCCCTGGAGCAGTAGATAGAAATGGCTCCGAAACCGCATGGACGGTCATTGGTGCGGATTGGGTTACTACCACAGATGGTACCGGTGTGGTACACACAGCAGTGATGTATGGTGAGGATGACTACAACCTCGGTATGGAAGTTGGCCTACCTGCTCAACATACAGTGGGCATGGATGGTGCATTCTTGGAAGGAACTCATTCTGACCTGGACGGAAGATATGTGAAAGATTGTGATGAAACGATAATCGGTCTTCTACATGATGGCAATCTCTTGTACAGAGAGAAGATGTATCTTCACGACTATCCGCACTGCTGGAGAACCGGCCACCCATTGCTGTACTACGCAATGGACTCTTGGTTCGTTAGAATGACCGCTGTTAAGGACAGACTTCTGGAATTCAACTCTCAAGTTGAATGGGCCCCCGATTGGGTTGGTGAAGGTCGATTCGGTGAATGGCTTCGCAATGTGAAAGATTGGGCTATCAGCAGAGAGAGGTATTGGGGCACACCATTACCAGTTTGGATTTGTGAAGATTGTGGTACTCAGCATTGCGTTGGCTCTACCGAAGAGATGGCTGCCATGGCAAAGGATGGAAGTCCGGTTGCAGAAGACCTGCACCGCCCTTATGTCGATGACACCGTGCTGGTTTGTACTGAGTGTAATGGAGACATGAAGAGAGAGCCTTTCGTCATGGATTGCTGGTTCGATTCCGGTTGTGCATCATTTGCACAATGGCACCACCCATTCGGTGAGGAAGGGAAGTTTGAGAACAACTTCCCAATCGATTACATCTGTGAGGGTGTAGACCAAACCCGTGGATGGTTCTACACATTGCTAGCGGTAAGTACTACTGTCTTCGATTCAATTTGTTACAAGAGATGCCTATCTCTTGGATTAATTCTTGATGCAGAAGGAAAGAAGATGTCCAAGTCCAAAGGTAACATAGTAGACCCATGGGATCACTTCAATCGAGAAGGAGCAGATGCAACTCGCTGGTACATGGTTACAGCTGGAGCACCGTGGAATCCACTGAAGTTTGACCCGAACGGTGTGAGAGAAACCTATGGAAAGATGTTCCTCACACTATGGAACATCTACCGCTTCCATTCTGATTATGCTGCACTCGATGGCTTCGACCCAGAAACATCTCCGAAAGGAAAGAACACTCCTCTAGATGACTGGGTTCTATCGAGACTAGCAGAAGTTGTTGCAGGTACTAACCAGCAATTCGAAGATTGGGATTTCCACAAGGCATGCAGAGACATCGAAGAATTCGTCGTAAATGATGTTTCGAATTGGTATGTCCGAAGGTCTCGTCGCAGACTTTGGGAAGAGGCTGACAGCGACGACAAATTGGCTTGTCAGCACACACTACACAAGGTATTGGTAACCGTTTCAAGGTTGATTGCACCAGTATCACCATTCATGTCTGATTCAATCCACAGAAATCTCGAGTGTGAATCTGTCCACATGGCTGACTGGCCAGAGGCTGGGGAAGTTGATTCTGAAATTATAGAAACCATGGCACTGGTTCGTGAACTTGCAGAAACCGGTCGCAGAATAAGAGTCGATGCCGACCGCAGACAGAGGCTACCATGTGCAGAAGGATGGATTGTTAGCGGACCAGATTTGTCTGCATATCATGAAATTCTAGCTGAAGAGTTGAATGTCGAAGTAATCTCATTAGAAGAGGACCTGGACAGATTCCAAAAGGTCGAGGTTGTTCCTAATCGCAGGTCACTGGGAGCAAAGTGCAGACAGGATTTGCCTGCGGTTCTACAAGGAATTGCAGATGGAGATAGCGAAGCAATGCTAGCATCAATCGAGGCTGGAAACCTGACAATTGCAGGTTATGAAATCTCAAAGGATGACATCGAATTACGCAGAGTTGAGAGAGAAGGATTCGCAGCCCAAACAGTGCAAATCACAAATTCATCTGTATCCTTAGTACTGGACATGAGCGATTCACCAGAACTCTTGTCAAAGGGACTTGCAAGAGATATAACAAGAAGAATTCAGGCAGCAAGAAAGGACCTAGACTTGGCAATCGAAGACACAATTTCATTGGAAGTTTGGATGAAGGATGCGCCAGAGTTGTTTGAAGAAGATACGAATTGGATCCTAACTGAAACAAGAGCAAGTAACTCTGTCTTCAACATCGGCGAAGGCGATGGAGAATCATTCGAGGTCGATGGAGCTACAATTTGGTACAAGGTAATGAGGTCTTGAAAATGAAAAGGGTAGCGTTTGCAATTCTTCTAGCAGCCAGCACAATGCTGGCTGGATGTTTCGGCGGAGGAGAATCCGTTGTCGAAGAGGCAGAAAGTGAGACTCCAGTTTGGTCTGATTACCAAATCATCGACCCAATTGCACCGATTTCTCCTTGGGAATTTACAACAGTCGACTTGAATCTAAATCAAAGTACAACCACTTCATGGGCCGTTTTCAACAAGGAATACGGCGGAAACTGTTGTGAGCACTACCTTGCGACTACAATCGATGGAACCATTCTCAACATTGGGGGAGAATACCCAGTATTTTCCCATGACAGAGGCCATGAGTGGGACACTTACATCCCTGGAGTTTTCACCGATCAAATGTGCAGAACCCCAGTTCCAACCAACCCGGGACAGGAAGGACTCGGAGAAGGTAGCATCGTTCAAGCAACAAATGGTGACATCATCTCAATGTCTTGGTTCCCATACGTTGGAGGCGACCTCAAGTTAGACAAGTTCTACGCTATTCTTTACGATGCTTCTGAGGACGAATGGACCTGGTGTTACAACAGAATCACAGAACCGTTCTATGACAGGTCTTGGCAAGTTGAAGTCGTAGGACCGATTTCATCTAACATTGGTAGTGGTGATTGGGCAAGCCTTGTTGTCTCAAATTTCTGGCATCAGTCGATGAATGCTGGAGGTCAAATCAGCGTTGATGGATTGAATTACTACAACTTCCAATTTGCTGGACGTAATTCCAACCCAGGTTTGGAAGAGGTCGATTTGAACTTCACAAACCCCGGTGAATACTACGATGTGAACAAGCCACACAAAGAGATGAGAGCATTCCCTCTCCCAAGTGGAGGGCTTTACTTCCCAGCATACTTTACAGACGGAACGTCCGCATTCTTGGACACATCGCTAAATTGGAACAAGCACGACGTTGTCTTCCCAAGTGAATACTGCCAAATCGACTCCACAGGAGCATTACACTGTGTCAGTCTTGCTGGAACAACATTCACCCACCATCTCTCATACGATGGTGGCTCAACATGGGCTACTCAGAACTATTCTGGAGAGGATTGGGCAGCAATCGAGGAATGGGAATTCCAAGCTAATGGAGAACTGGACCTCTTCGTATTGAATGTTAGATACCAATCGTCTGAAGGCCCAGACAAGGACATCCTCTATCACGTAAGAGACTATTCTGAGTCTATGGAACCAGACACTGTGACAATGATTGGACTAGGAGACCTAGATTCTACAAGTGGAGCAGGAAATGATATCCGCTTTGATTTCGCATCACTTGCGATTCTAAATGATGGCGGAGTAGTCGTTGCGTATCACGATTCCAGTGACCCAGACCCACTATTTGCGGTCGAAGTTGAGATGCCAGTTTACTAAGATACATTACAGTGAATCTAAAGTGAAAGTGAACGCTTCACTGACCATTATCTTCAAAAGCCCTTGACAGTGATTTTTGGCCATGGTTCTGAAGGCTTTGCCAGGGGTTGGGGCAGGATTAGCACGGAAACTAACAGATCATTTCGGCACTGAAGATAAGGTGCTACAACTGTTAGCGGACGGGCAGACTGAAGTTATCGCAGAGGTGGAAGGTGTTTCACAGAAACGTGCAGACAGCCTTGCACGTTCTTTCAATGGAATGGAAGATTTCCTAGCAACGCCGGAATCTATTAGATTGCACAAGGAGTTGGTTGCTAGTATTGCAAATCATGCTGTAAATGCATCAACTCGCTCTAGACTGAGAAGCCTAATGCCTGTCAAAGATATCGAATCTCGAAGAGATATCATAGCACAGGCAATGGAATGTGATTTCATTATTGAAGGACTTCGCATACCGAGTGAAGTCGATGGCAATTATGACAGAGTTGTAGTCTCAAAGAACCCAATTGATGAACTAAAACGGTTCTGTCGCGTGCTCACACCGTCTGAACAAGAGACTTGGAAGGATTACAAGGTGTTCAAGTCTGTAACTTGGGTTGGAGCTGAAGGGCCGGCACAAACCCCTGAAGGCTGGCTAGTATTACCAGAAGGTGCATCTGTTGACATGATTCTGCCTGAGAAATGCGTCGGCTGGTTTGAGCACAACAGAGAATCTCTTGAACTCCTGACTAATCTGCCTGAAGGTAAAGGATTCTATTCACACTTCAATCAAATTAGAATGCCTCAACTCAGAGAATTACTCGATGAAATGGCCAACGAAGCAGATGCAGAGGCAATCGCAGACGTTCGTGACAAATTGTGGCCAATGGCTAAGGAACTCGAAAAGAGAATTCACGATGAAGTAGACCAAGCAATGCAGAATGTCAAACTCGACCTGTCTGGTTCCGATATGCTGGAAGCCCTTGCTGATGCTGCTTCATTACAGAGAAAATTGGCACAGCAAACCAGCGATGCAATAGAGCAAGCGATTGAATCTGCCACTGATGAATTAGCAAACCTCCTATCAGATGTTGGAGTAAGATGTCCTCGTACGATATTCAAAGCAGAATGGCCAACAAAGGTTGACAGAACAACTCTAGACGGTATTGATTCACAATTAGAGGAGTTATGGAAAACAACTCAATCGGACCGATTGATTTCTCTTGCAAGAAGGCTTGCACCTTTGAAGTCAAAGTGTGAAAGTTCCCTTAGAAAACTCGTAGAATTAGACCAGTGGTTAACCATCGGAAGATGGGCTAAGAGCGTAAACGCTGTTATGCCTGAAATCTCAAACCACGGAATAGCGATTAAGGAAGGACGTCATTTGATGATTGACGGAGTTCCAGACCCTGTTGATTACGGCCTAGGTAACTGTGCAGATGCACAAGACAGGCAGTCTATTGCTCTGCTAACCGGTGCTAATAGCGGTGGTAAAACCACAATGCTAGAACTTCTTGCACACTGTACTATCCTGGCTCACATGGGACTGCCTGTACCAGCAAAGTCCGCTAAAGTCGGCCGGATAGAATCTCTACACGTTCTAGCCAAGGCAGGAGGTACGCAATCAGCAGGCGCACTAGAACAGACTCTGCTTCAACTTGCAGAAGTAGTCTCGAATGACAATTCAAAATTAATTCTAGCCGACGAATTAGAAGCAATTACTGAACCAGGAGCTGGCGCTAGAATTATCGCCGGAATGTTGGAGGCTGCAGAATCACATGCAGGAACTTGTATGCTACTCGTCACCCACTTGGCACCATCAATCATCGAAGCCGCTGGAAAAGAGATGAGAACTGATGGAATAGAAGCAAGAGGCTTAGATGAAAACCTTGAGTTAATTGTGGATAGAACACCACGAAGGAATCACCTTGCTAGGTCAACTCCGGAGTTAATCGTTAGAAGATTAGTCGAGCGCTCGCAAGGTGATGCGAAGAACGTATTCAACTCGATCCTCGAGCGATTCTAATCAGCAGGTTCTTCCTACAGATTCACCATACTCTATCATTGGCACCTGAAATAGTTCATCACATGACCTTTCCACCAATGGTAGTGTCAGAGTACTAGCCGCCCAATCGATGGAATATTCTCCTGCTGCTGCTGGGCTTGGTACGTAGTCCTCTCCTGTTTGAGTGACCGTGAAGTGTATGGTCTCACCAGCTTCTAGGAATACATCAAGAGGCATGAACTCCATTTTCGCAAGTACTGTACTAAATGCTGGAATCGTTGCTACACCGTCTCTGCCGCCAGCGTGGAATCTGAGGTCCATTACCGCATGACCGAGGTGAATCCCAGCATCATCGGTCATCTCAACGAAGATGTGACCGTTGTTTGTTGTATGCGGGGTTGCTGAAACGTGAAGTGTTGGCATGCCTGCAATCAAGGTGTCTGTTTCAAATGGACCGTATGAAAATGTGATAGGTCCTCTAGAAGGACCCATTATCGCTGCATTTGGACCAAGTGATTCTACATCCATTTCGAGATATTGAGTATCCTCTGATGGCCAAGTGGATTCAAATCTCCAACCACCCCTGTTATCTTGCATTTCTACCCCGAGAACTGGTGCTTCACCTTCCCCTTTCAGATACCAGTTAAACCAGTATAGCATCTCATCAGCCCAATCCCAGCGAAGTGTGTAAGGGTAAGCTTCTGCACCCCTACCTACTCCTTGTGAACTGTGTCCGGAAACTCGGTCAGGATAATCGTGAGCCCACTGACCTGCTAACGTCTTTATTTCGATTCCAGCATCTGCAACCTGTTGGTGAATTGGGAATGCCATATGTGGGTCTACGTTCCAATCCTGCATCCCTTGGATAATGTAGACTGAGCCGTTGTAATTTTCGAGAACTCGTCCTAGGAAAGACCTTTCAGTCCAGTATGTGTTTCCAGCAAAATCAACCATTCCACCGGACAAGTATGCTGCAGGCCCGTTGACATAACCTTCCATGTAGCCTTCACACGCATTCTCGACATCGTCTGCGTCACCATCTACTCCGAATGAGCCGTATACCCCGTTGTGCATAATCATGCCACGGGCTTCCATGCTACCGTTTCGCCACATCAATTCGTGTACGCCAATCAATCCTGACATTGGCACGATTGTTGCGAGGTATGGATTTCCAAAGGTTGCAGCTTGCCAAGGAGTACTTCCATCATACGACTTTCCAATTATGCCGACCTTTCCGTTGGACCATCCCTGACTACCAAGCCAGGATACTGCAGCATCGATGCCTCTTTGTTCATCAGTACCCATTAGGTCCATGCAGTGATTAGATTCTCCTGTACCAAATACGCTAACCTGGGCAACACCATAACCGTGTGGCACATAATTCTCGATAAGGAATCTGCCTAGCCTGTCTGCTGGAGTTAGTGCATCAACATCTCCGTCGTCGTAGTATGGACCTATTTCAGCGATTACAGGAACCCTGCAATCTTCACTTAGATTTCCTGCTTCCCAATCGCAGCCTTCGATTACAGGTAGCCAAAGCCCGAGATGTACTGCAGCATCGCCGGTTAATCCGGCTCCACCGTCTGCTGCGGTAATTGTTGGTACATCCACATAGACGCTTCGTACATTGTCAATGCCGTAGGAGCCGTTTTCAGTGACCCTGCTGAATACATCGCTGTTGTCGTAAGTACGGTCTGCTCTCTCCCATGGCTGAGGATAAGCAGGCTCAACAGTATCGGACTCTGAAACTATGTCACCTTCGCCAAAGCAACCTGAAAACATTGCAGGGAGAAGTACGAACAGCATTAACACAGCCCTACGCATGATTAAACCGCGTATTACGTTGGATTTGAGGCTATCGACGCCATGGAACTCACGGTGTCGAGCAGTAGGTTAGTTCATTTGCTGATACTTATTGACCCGACACATGCGCAGAATGCTTGTCGCTTTGATTCTAGTCACTGCACTCTTCCCGATTCCTGTAATGAGTCAGACCAATGATGACGGAGGAATAGTCATTGAAGAGATATTGGTTTCTGCCTCATCAGCGCAATACAACGGGACGGATTGGAATGGTGATGGAGATGTTGGTTCTTTTTCGGACCAATATATCATGATCACAAACACTGGGACCGAGCCAGTTGACATCTCTGATTGGATACTAGACGACACAACCAATGGTGGCAGCCCACCATGCAGAATCGGTTGGAACACAACCATAGATGGTGGTGAGAGTATTACTTTCTATCGTGCAAATACAGACATTGAGTTGGATTATTGGGACGGAGACACAGCGACATTGATGAATGCTGAAGGAAGTCTAATCGATTCAATGACCTACCCTGGTGAAGATTCTTGGTGGGACAAGGTGTACATCATTGCTGAAAATGGTAGTTTATGGAAAACAGATCCAAATCCTGCAGATAGGCAGGGTACGTGCTTTACAGAATCTGACAATACAGAAGATTCCTACATATTGAAAGGTAGAATTGTACCGATGACCGGGGAAGGAGATGTTATCGAAAACGGCAACATAATGATTGAAGGAAGCAAAATTGTTGCGATTTGGGCTGATGGAGAAATTCCTCCTATCAATACTGATAACGTCTCTGCATACGATACAGAGGCTACAATCTATCCTGGCCTAATCGACTTACACAATCACATGCATTACAATCACATCCCGCTTTGGGACTTCAATGTACACCTATCGGATTCACAAAAATCCGAGGAAGGTGGATACACTAACAGATACCAGTGGGGGAACAATTGGGACTACGGCCCGAGTATCACTTGGATGAAAAATAACGTTCAGCAAAGAAGTAGATGGGATATGTCTGCAGAGCAGATGAAGTATGCTGAAGTACAAGCCGTCGCAGGTGGTGTTACGGCAGTACAAGGCTCACCTGGCAGCGGCACAGATGCATGGGATAGTATGCTATCTAGAAACATCGAGTTGTATAACTTCGGACAAGATGGAATCAGTACCTGCGCTGTTTGTGGAGCAGCAGATGATGACTACACTGGAAACCATCTGATTTCTCAAAATCAATCAGGTTCACTGAATGCATGGTTTGTACACCTGTCTGAGGGTGTAGACCAGAGCAGCAAAGCTGAATTCGATGCTCTTTGGGAGAAGGGACTGATAATGGATGAAACTGTTGTCATCCACGGTACAGGAATGGATGCAAGTCAATTCAACCAGATGGGAACCACTGGTGCAGGTTTGGTTTGGTCACCATTCTCAAACCTTGTACTGTACGGTGACACAACCGACGTCGTGGCTGCAGATAACGCAGGAATTACGATTTCAATCGCACCCGATTGGGGGCCAAGTGGAACAAAAAACAACCTTCACGAACTGAAGGTTGCGGACATGTGGAATAGGGAGATTCTACAGAACCATTTCTCCGACTATGAACTAGCAGAGATGGTCACCAGTAATCCTGCAGAGATCAGTAACTGGGAAGGATTCGTAGGGCAACTAAAGACTGACATGTACGCAGACATTGTAGTAATTGACACATTCCACGAGAATCCATACAGGAACTTGATTGAAGCAATTGACCCAGATGTTCGCTTGACTATTGTTCACGGAAAGCCAGTGTTTGGAGACATCGACTTGATGAGTGCAATGAAAGGTGATGACTGGGAATACATCAATGGCACTGGATTCTCTAAGGCAATAGACGTGACCTCAACTTCAGAGGTTGATGGTATGCAAACCTGGGAAGAAATAGAATCCGGGTTATCTATGGCCATGAGAAATGAATTCAATGACATCAAAGCTAACTGGGATGATGTTGATGGAATGAATGATTCAGAAATCGAAGATTGGCTAGGCTCAAACTTTGATGGCGACTACAAAGATAACGTAAACAGGTTGTCCACCGTGGGATTAGATCCAATATACACTATCGGGGATGACAGATTCTTTGATGTTGTTAACCGCTCTGCTCATGCAAATTATCACATTGATATGACAAAGTTATACGATTACTACGACGTTGAATACAACACAGACGGAAATAGAGCGTTCATTGAGGATACCAATTACACTGCGCCTGTGGATGAGCCAGACCCTGTCGAAGGTTGCACTGATTCAACCGCAACCAACTACAACGCTAACGCTGACACGGATGATGGCTCATGCATATTTGACAATGGAGGAGATAATCCAGACAATAATGCAAATGGAGAAGACCCCTGTGTTGGAATTTGCGACGAGGATGTTTCCGACCAAGCAGAATCTGACGGTACAGACCCCGTATTCGCATTAACAGTAGTGATGATAATCATCTTCTTGGCAGCGATTTCAGTAATCATTGTTTCAAAAGGCAATGAGGATGAAAAAGAAGTCGACCACGAAGAGATAACCGACACGTTCATCCCTGAATTGCCACCTTTGGAACCGCCTAAAGATTAGACTAAATCCCAAATTGGTCCTTCTGCGGTATCGGTTACAACTACACCAAGCGCTGCTAATTCATCGCGAATAGCATCGGCTGCAGGCCAATCCTTCGCAACTCTTGCTTCGGCTCTCTTAGACAGTAAGGATTCAACTTGATCTGCAATTTCAGCTCTTCTCGGGTCGTCTTCAGGTTCTGCGAGAGTTTGTTCCCTAGTTGGAAGAACTCCTAGTACTGAGCCAGCAGTATCTTCTAGCCACTCGACGCAATGTAGAGCATAAGCGCCCAAATCATCACCTTCCAATGCCCCTAGCATTTTGCTCATTTCTCTGATTGCACCCAATACTTTAGCACATGCTTCTCTCGAATTGAAATCATCATCCATCGCTATTGCGAATCCTTGTGCCATTTTCTCCAAAAGTCCTAGACTTCTTACAATCGGAATCTGAGATGTGATGTCTCCTTCGGGAAGTGGAGGGCAGTTCAGGCCAACCAATTCCAAAGCTGCCTTGTAAACCGCAACCAATCTCGTGTGGTTCTTTTCTGCATCCTTCAGTAGTTGTTCGTTCATATCAATCGGTGAACGATAATGCGCATTGATTAGAGAGAATCTCAAAACAAGAGGGTCCACTTTTTCTAGAATATCTTTGATTGTCCAGAAGTTCCCAAGGGACTTGCTCATTTTTTCTCCATCGATGTTCACAAACCCATTGTGGAGCCAGTGGTGTACGACTGGTGAACATCCAGTGTGACATTCACCTTGGAAGATTTCAGCCTCATGGTGAGGGAATAGCAAGTCATGTCCTCCGCCATGTATGTCGAATTGTTCGCCAAATGCATCCATGCTCATAGCAGTACATTCGATGTGCCATCCTGGTCTGCCCGGGCCCCATGGTGAATCCCAAGTTGGCTCACCTGGTTTGGCAGCTTTCCAAAGAGCGAAATCCTTGTGGTCTCTCTTTCCTGAACCTGTTCCTTCAACTCTGCCACCAGCACCACTGCGTACCGCATCGATGTTTTGCCCTGTTAGTTGACCATACTTCTCCGGGGCGCTTTCAACACTAAAGTAAACTCCATCATCAGAGGAGTAGGCATTTCCTTTGTCGATTAAATCCTGAGTGATACGGATCATATCATCAACATACTCGGTACAGCGCGGATAGGAATCTGCTCGAAGAATATTCAACGCGTCCATATCGCGGTAGTAGGTTGCGATGTTATTGTCAACCAATTCCCTCCAATCCTGACCGGTTTCATTTGCACGATTGATAATTTTGTCATCTATGTCAGTAAAATTTTGAACATAATTTACGTCATATCCGGACTTCTCTAACCATCTGTGAATCAAATCGAATGCCAAGTAACATCGAGCGTGTCCTAGGTGACACAGGTCGTAGACCGTCACACCACACACGTACATGTTTACGATGCCCGGATTCATGGTGGTAAAATCCACCTTTTCTCGACGTCTTGTGTCATGAACACGCAGAGGCATTGTTCAGTCGGGGTAGCACACATATATTCAAACAATGGTATGATTCAAGGCAGGTAGGTGGACGGAAGAACATGCAAGGGCTAGTTGTCGTGACAGGAGCCAATGGCCACATCGGCAACAACCTTTGCAGGCAATTAATTGAGAAGGGTTACGATGTACGTGGGACTGTCCGCTCAATGGATAAAGCACCAAATCTCGACATGGAATTCGTTGAAGCCGACGTACTAGCAGAGGAAGGCTGGGACAAAGCTCTGGAAGGTGCTTCTGGATTGTTTCACCTTGCGACTATTTACGCAACAAGCGGTGATGGTCAACTAATTCTTGACACCGCAAACAAAGGTACGGAAATTGTATTTAGAGCCGCCGCCAAAGTTGGAATTTCACGAATTGTCTACACATCATCTGTCGCCGCTATTGGCTCCAGTCCCAAGGGAGTAGTGAAGGATGAATCCAATTGGAATGAGAACTTCTCATTACCTTATACACAAGCCAAAACCGAATCTGAAAGAAAAGCATGGGAACTCGCTGAAGAATTGAATTTGGACTTGAGAGTCATCAATCCAAGCGGAGTATTGGGTGGTTCATTCTCTCGCCCAACACCGTCAACTGATATAATCGGAGATGCCATGAAAGGAAAATATCCTGTAGTGCCGAAAATTCCACTTGCATTTGTGCACGTAGACGATGTTGCTACTGCGCATATCAACGCGTACGAAATAGACGACGCAAGTGGTAGATACGTACTGGCTCCATACCAAGATGGGAATATACATGACTTGTTGAGGAGGGCAAAGAAACTCTATCCAAAATTGAAATTCCCAAGACTCGGAATCCCTCTATGGCTGTTACCAGTAGTAGTCCTGCAAGATTGGTTTATGGGTCTCTTTACCGGCAAGAGATTGCTCACTCGCTCTGCTGCGAAATCATTCTCTTCAGGGGATGCAAAGTATTCCAGCAAAAAAGCGGAAGAAGAATTAGGGCTTACTTGGAAGTCATATGACGATTGCATACATGATACAGTGGAGGCTTATCGTTGATTGAAAGTCGAATGGCCGCAAGACTTGGATGGTCGATACCACTTGCAACCGTTCTACTGACTACCTTAATTCACATCATTAGTGGAAACTACAGAGATTTCCCTTTCTTCATTTCAGAGGCGGATTATCCAGGACTTGAGCGTATAATTTTCAAGGCAGGATTCTTCATCAATGGAATTGTACTAATTTACGTTTCGTGGCTCTTATTCAAAGCATGCAAACCGAGAGCAAGATGGTACATGATGCACGTTTCGTGTATAACTGGCATACTTGTTGGAATCAACCTATCACTCATGGCAATTTGGGACATTTATGACCACGAACGATTGCACGTTTTCACTGCATCTAACGTATTCCAACTAGGATTGGTTTGGGGTGTAGCAACTCATTTGGGATTGCCTGATGCCGAAATGCGAAGTAAGAAATTGAGGTACATCTCAATCAGTTCATCCATCCTAGCATTTGTCGGTATGATCTATTCCATCAGTTTAGGACTCGATGTATATCCAGAATATGTAGATGGAAATTGGGACCTAGACAAAATGCAGCCCTGGATAGACTGGGCTGCACCCTTCGAATACCTCATGGTGTTCTCATTCATGGTGACTCTGAAGTCATTCGAACACGAGTTAGATAGAGTAGAGTGATTGATTTGCAAAAATTACTGGTCGTAGATTTACTTGCTGAAAGAGAAGCATTTGGCGGTAAGGGCGTTGAGGAAATAGTCAAGCATTTCCCAAACCACGAGGTTTTACTTTGGGCCCCACATACAGATGAGGCTAGGGATTATGGCTTTGGAATTAGAATCCAAGAACCAACCGATGCTGACGTTGTAGTCATCACAGGAAGTAGAAGGAATGTCTCTATGTGGGAGCATTGGATGGACGACGTTGCAAAATTGGTCAGAGATTGTGAAGTCCCTCTTTATGGAATTTGTTTTGGCCATCAAATAATCTGCAAAGCACTGGGTGGCGAGGTAATCAGAGCGAGCGAAAGCTCCACAATGATGGCTGAAGTAACCTATTCGGATGGGACCAGTTCAATGCAATTGTTCACCCACCAAGACCACGTGGTTGATGCTGGTGAGATGAAAGTCATAGGAAGTGCAGACCATTGTGAAATCGCTGTGTGTAAGCACCCGAATCGTCCAATAAGAACCGTGCAATTTCATCCTGAAGCAGTAAAATCACTCCTAGACTATTCTGTCGAATGCGGAGATTTGTCAGTTGAGGAAAGAACAGCATTCGGCAATCAAGAACAAGACCTAGACGTTACAGATTCTCTGATTCGGCCTAAATTCTAAATGGCATAGTTAGCCTAATTAAAGTTATGAACGGCAACTCCTACTACCAGAATTTGCTTCAGCAAGGCTTTACCCCAACCGATGCTGCTCACTACACCAAACAATACTACCCGGACTTCCAAGCACCAATGCAGGGAATGGGAATGATGGCTCCACCACCTGGAGGAATGGAATTTGGCGGCGCTGCATCTACTGGATTCGGTGCAGCAGGTGCTGGAGGAGCAATGGCTGGTGGCGGAATCGCTGCTGCAGGTGCGGGAGCTGCTGCTGCCGGCGGAGGGATGTCACTCGCTACAATCGCAGTTGTGTCAGTACTAGTTCTAGGAGGAGCCGGAACAGCAGGCTATTTCATCTACGATTATCTAACCGAGCCTGATTTCTATGGCGAAGTTTATTGGAATAATGATGGATTTGGTTACATGTTTGAAGAAGACTCGATTTCAATTGTGCTGCCACAATACGAAGATAGTTGTACGGTGTATGATGATTTTGAAGGCGAGGAATTTACTCTAACTAAAAAGGGCGACCTTTGTTTTTTGAAGATGGGGTTTGAAGTTACTGTAACTGACGAAGGGGACTATTACGACGTCTGCATAGATGATGATGGCGATCAAGAATGTATCGAAGTGTACACACTAGACAATGGAATCGTAATGAATGACGGAGATGAATGTGAGATCTTTGTCGGTGACATTAGTACACCAAACGTCAATACCGGTACTGAAGAATCGTATGATGAATTCCTAGATTGGCAGGAAACATGGATAGAGATTGCCTCAGAATTAGAAGATGAGGGACCTAGTAGTTGTGATTACTCAATCGATGGTGGTGACGATGACCCCTCTTCTGGCGGTAATCTAGACACATACCAATTCTCTGGAAGAGACGCTGCAGGCCAAATGTCCAACGCAAGCGGTGATGACTTAGTCCACATACAAATGACCCAAGGAGACGACCTCAGTTGGGCCAGATTAAAGGTTTCAATCGTTGTTGACGGTGGAGTTTCAATGAGTTGCCAAGAAGCTAGCATAGCAGATGAAAATGCTGAATGTACATACACAACAAATGATGATATGTCATGGAGTGTATCTCAAGAAATTACAATCTCAGAAGGTGCCTACGACTTATGTGACGGTTCAAATGGCGGCTGCGATGTTGATGTTACATTAACAAAGATAGGCGTAGGTAGCGAAGACGACATGGTCATTCGAGAAGTTTCTACTTATGCTGATGCATACAACTGAGGAACTTAGGCTTCGGCTTTAGCAGCCTCTATCTTAGCATCGTTTGCTTTGATTTGCTCCCACACGATTTCAGCGATGTCTTTGACTTCCATCTCTGAACCGATTGAAGATAGACCATCTGTAACCATTGTTGAACAGAACGGACATCCTACTGCAACAGTGTCTGCGCCGGTTGCTGCCAAC
>Ga0213865_10001118_pt1 | contig 17668 bp, 12 predicted proteins | sample PICome_6_FD_160100 | JGI IMG/M metagenome (GOLD analysis project Ga0213865, IMG submission 160100) | Coastal seawater microbial communities near Pivers Island, North Carolina, United States - PICO282 | ecosystem: Environmental > Aquatic > Marine > Coastal | place: USA: North Carolina...
ATGCGGCAGCGTTGCAGTGTCGACCGAGAGATTGAAGGTGTTGCCGGCGCGCCTTTGTCGCGCTTGCTCGTCATTCCACAGATCTTTGAAGCTCAAATCAGGGTCGGGAATAATGAAATTGGACCCGCTGTAATTGAGTTTCAGCATGTTGCCCTCTAAAAACGGCGTGTCCTCACCGGCCCTGAATGCGGTAAGTGCGTCATAGCGGACGTCCAGCCGCATCGGCTTGTCTGCATCGGTGGGTGTATGAATCAGCACCGTGCCCTGGCCGTCGATATCGATGCCCCGGATTGCCACCCCGAGATTGGCCGCGGTCGCCTTGAGTTGGGTGCCGGCTCGAACATGACCATCGCGTATGGCGACACGGCCCGACACTTCTCCGGCACCCGAGATATCGAGATCCCCCAAGCCGGCGGTAAAGACCTTGATAAAGTCAAAGTTGTCCACATCGAGGTCGAGCTGGGCATCGAGATAGCCATAGGGCAGCATGCGCCGCCCTCTGTTTTCCCCGCGGTTGAGCGGCGCAAAACCGAGGTCGCCGGTGACCGTACCGCCGCTGTAAATCTCGGCGTTTTCGTTCAGGTAAGCAGGACCCAAATTCAGCGCCACGTTTTCAACGTCCAGCCAGAAGTTGCCCTGCCGGGTTTCTATATACATGTCCCCGGACGCCGAGCCGCTGCCACTGCCCTTGAGATTAAATATCCAGAACCGATGGTCACCATGGGCCTGCATATTGCTGATGTGGACTTTCCAGGGTCGCTTTTTTTTCAGCGGCTGGGTCTCTGCGGGAACGATGTCGCGGCCGGTGATGGGTGGGAAATAGGCGATCCGCTTGCTGTAATCACGATCCGGCTTGAGTCGGGGGCGCTGTCGGTAATCGACGTTCTCGGCTTCGACATCGGACAGGTAGACGTGCTTCAGCACCAACGGCAACAAAGTAATGGAGCCCGACCCCGCATCTGCATACACCTGCCACTGCTGGGTGCGGCTCTGGCCATTGGCAGCGATGCCCCTGGCATGGACTCGAAAGGGGTAGAAACTCCAGGCAGACTCCCAGGACACCTGGAATTTCTCGGGACGGATCTTATTGACCAGGGTTTGGGTCAGGGGCAGTTGCAGCGCTGCGTTGATGACCAGCAAGTAGACGAGTTCAGCCACGACAACAAAGTAGACGACGCGCTTGATCATGGCTTTGACGTGGCTCCCTGGTTACCGTCTTTCAGTAGCATCTCCGGGTCACCTGGCTGAGGGTGGCATCGGGATAGCGTCAGTTAACCCCACAGTGCGCACTATGGATAGCGCAATGAACGAAAATTCCGCCTCGGTCACAGCTGGCAGCGCAAGGTGGGCGCCGGGGTCGCTTCATTGAGCCCCAACGAATTTCCTCAGGGCGCATGTGGTACCGGAGGGCATGGTCCGCAATCCCGTGGCCGGGCAGAAGCTTATTGGGGTGCAAAAAGCGACGATCTGACCGCCCTGGGAAGATGACTACTGGTTACCCGCTGGCTTTCCCAGCGGAGCTGGGTCCGAGCGCCGTGACCGCCACACCCTGTACTCTATTCAAAGTGCAGAATCGCTACCCGGTTTTTGCAACGCCCGGCAGTCAGTCGTAGGAAAGCTCCGTGGCTTTACCCGAGAACACCCTATGGACATAGACCGTGTAGCCCAGGATCGCGGGCAGCGTGACGATGGCGCCCCAGAAAATGAACTGCAGTGACTCGGTGGCGGCTGCAGCCTCCCACAGGGTCATGCGACCGATCACGATATCGGGGTAGATGCTGTAGGCCAGGCCAATGGCCGCCATCAGGCAGATGACCATCAGCGCCACGAAGATGAACCAGCCATAACCCGCGTGCAGCACCTGTGGCCGACGTAACATCCAATTCATGCCGAGAATAGCCAGGGCACAACTCATGGGAATGGGCAGCAGTCCAATGGCATCCGGTAGTTTGAACCAGCGGTCGGCGATATCTTGGCTCACCAGCGGTGTAGCCACCGACACCAGCAGCAGGGCAAAGGCCATGGCGGGCAGCGCCAGCCGGCACCAGTGGGCCGCCTTATCGAACAATTCACCTTCGGTTTTGATCAGCAGCCATGCACCCCCGAGCATGATGTACAGCGCCGGCAACGTCAGGGAAATCAGTAGAGAGAACGCCAGGCTCATCGTACTGCCGGTAAGGCCGGTGATATAGGCACCCAGCATCCAACCCTGGGCCATCGCCGCCATCAGGGAGCCCAGGGCAAACAGCTTGTTCCACATGGGCTGGCGGTGGTCAGCGGACTTCACCCGGAAGTCAAAGGCAGCGCCGCGCAGGATCAGCCCCACCAGCATAATAGTGACGGGGATATAAAGAGCGGTGAGGATAATGCCGTGGGCCTTGGGGAAGGCGATCAGAAGTACGCCCACGCCCATGACAATCCAGGTCTCGTTGGCGTCCCAGAAGGGCCCGATTGAGGCGATCATCACATCCTTTTCGCTGTTGCTACCAAAAGGCAGCAGCATGCCGACACCCAGATCGAAGCCATCGAGAATGACATACAGCAGCAGGGACAGCCCCATGGCTGACACAAAGAACAGCGGCAGGGCTTCGCTCACGCGCTTGTACCCATCAGCGGCGTACCCAGGGGGTTGGAATCCTGCTCCAGGGTCTTGGCCGGTTTGACCGCCATAATGCGCAGCGCCTTCATGTAGGCAATCATCAGCGCAATGTACAAGCCCACATAACCAAACAGCGTGCCTGACAATGTGGCCGTGGGATGCTGTGCCACCACATCCGCGGTGGAAACCAGACCCTGCACAATCCAGGGCTGGCGACCGATCTCGGTCACGTACCATCCTGCGACGCTGGCCACCCAGCCAGAGAAGGTCATGAGTGATACCGCCCGCAGGGCAAGGTTGTTAAGAGCGCCGCGACGGAACAGCTGCCAGGCGCCCCACCAGGAGACCAGCAGCATGAGGGTGCCGACGCCGGTCATGACGCGGAAGGACCAGAACACCGGTGCCACCGGAGGGTGGGCCTCAAAGTCATTAAGACCTTTTACCTCACCCTCGAGTTCGTGGGTCAGAATCAGGCTCGCGGCGTAGGGAATCTTCAGCGCAAAGCGGGTCTCCCGGGCCTCTTCATCGGGCAGGCCAATCAGGGTGAAGCCAGCACCCTTCTCGGTTTCCCACACCGCCTCCATGGCCGCCACCTTCGCCGGCTGGTGTTCCAGGGTATTCAGCCCGTGCAAATCCCCGGCCAGAATCTGCAGCGGAATAATAATGGCCGCTGTGTAGATACCGGTCTTCAGTACCATCTTGGTCGCCGGACCATCTACGCCCTGAATCATGCGCCAGGCACAGACACCCGCCACCAGGAACGCCGAGGTCAGCAGACTGGCGAGCATCATGTGGGTAAAGCGATAAGGGAACGAGGGGTTAAAAATGATCGCCGCCCAACTCTCGGCAAAGAACTGCCCTTCCCGGATCTCATAACCCGCCGGCGTGTGCATCCAGGAATTGAGCGCGAGAATCCAAAACGCCGACAGGGATGTGCCGAAGGCCACCAAAAAGTCGAGATCAAATGGGTTCGGTTCGACACCCGCTGCTTGCCAAACAACATGATGCCGAGGAAGGAGGCCTCCAGGAAAAAAGCCGTAAGCACCTCGTACCCGAGCAGCGGACCGGCAATGTTGCCCGTCCGCTCCATAAAGCCGGGCCAGTTGGTGCCGAACTGAAAACTCATGGTGATGCCCGATACCACACCCAGTGCAAAGGTCAGGGCGTATACCTTGACCCAGAAATTGTAGGCATGCTCCCAGTACATGTTGCCGGTCTGGGTGTAACGCACGCGAAAGAACAGCAGGAACCACCCGAGGCCGATCGTAATGGTCGGAAACAGGATGTGAAATGTGATGTTGGCCGCAAACTGAATGCGGGACAGTACAAACGGATCAAGTTCCATGGGGCACCTTTCTTAAATCGCCGGGAACTATACGGAACTTGCCCCCTTACCGACGACTCCAGGCCATGTTTTTTCGTCATGACGCATATTCGTACAATTTATGGATTCTTTATTGGTGGATTTTCGGTCGCGGTCAAGGCGAGTTGCCGGAGAATCCAGTCCCGATCGCCGTAGCTCAGTGAAATCGGTTTCGCCAGCCGCCTACGGCAGGCCTTTGGGTGTGTCCCCGTTGTCACGGGAGTCGGATTAGTTGCCCGTAAAAACCGGCTCACGCTTTTCGGCAAACGCGGTCAGTGCTTCAACGCAGTCATCACTGACCTGCATGCACTGTTTCTCGCGCAGCAAGCCGTAATCCAGGGTCGCATCGACCGCCTGACGCAGCAGGCAGTTTAGCGTCTGCTTGGTCCCCTCAATCGCCATCCTGGGCCCCGTGGCTAATCGAGCGGCCTTGTCGAGTGCAACCTGCATTAATTGCTCTGCCGGCACCACATGGCGAATTAACCCCAGTTCCTTGGCTTCCACAGCCGTCAGTCGATCGCCGGTCATAAGAAATTCTTTGGCATTGTGCATCCCCACCAGCAGTGGCCAGATCGCGGCGCCACCATCACCCGCCACATAACCCGCAATGACGTGCGTATCGGCGAACACCGCTCGCTCCGAGGCCACCACGATGTCAGAAAACAACGCCAGCGTTGAACCCAAGCCCATGGCATAACCATTGACTGCAGCAATGATGGGCTGGGGCACCTCGAGAATATCGAGAATAATCTTTCTGCCCTCCTCCACCATCGCATCGGTCTGTTGCCGGTTCATGGACAGGCCATGCTTCAGATCGCCACCCGCACAAAAGGCCTTCCCGGCGCCGGTTAGAACAACCGCTCGGGTCGCCTTGTCCCGGGCGATGTCAGCAAATACCCGGGACAGTTCCCGATGCAGCAGCTCGTTGGTCGCATTCAGCGCATCAGGGCGGTTCAAGGTCACGGTCAGTACCCCCCCCACGCGCTCAAACTTTATATGCTGATATCCGTCATATTCCATACCGGGCTCCTTCGACAATCCCGCCAATACTGTTCCCCATCTTGCCGCACTTCACCTTATCTTATTAAGTAATGCAGCGGTCCATCCACACGACCCAGTGGATTGAGGCGCGGCGCTTAGCCAGCTGGTCGGGCCCTGATCAATGACCTCGGCCATGCCTGAATTGATAGAGACTCTGCTTTGAGCCGCTCTAGACTGACTTACAGCCAGCAGCAAGAGAACGGACTATGCGCACGCAGTTTTGCTCTGACGTAGGGATTGAAGCTCCGATATTCGCCTTTTCACACTGCCGCGATGTGGTGGTTGCGGTGAGTAAGGCGGGCGGCCTCGGCGTGCTGGGCGCGGGCTTTATGGATGTCGATGAGCTACGCGGGGAACTCGATTGGATAGAGGCTCACATCGGTGGGCGCCCCTATGGCGTGGATGTGGTGATTCCGCAGAATTATGTGGGTCGTGAAGAGGACAGCCTGACCGAGCAGGAATTGGAAGAAAAGCTTTGGGCCATGGTCCCGCACCAACATCTGGCTTTTGCAGAAAAGCTGCTGACTCAGCACGGTGTGCCTCCATGGCCCGAGACCGGTCGTCCAAAGATTTTTGGCTGGACCCGGCAAACCGTGATGCCCTGCCTCGAGGAAGCCCTCACGCGACCAAACTGCCGACTCATTGCCAACGCACTGGGCACCCCCCCATCTGATGTCATCCAACGGGTGAAAGACAGCGGACGCTTGATTGGTGCGCTGTGTGGTAAACGCAAGCAGGCCATCCAGCATCGCGATGCGGGACTGGATTTCGTCGTAGCCCAGGGCACCGAGGGCGGCGGACACACCGGTGAAATTGGCAGCGTGGTGCTGTGGCCCGATATTATCGAAGCGGTGGCACCTCTGCCCGTCCTGGCTGCAGGGGGCATTGGCAACGGTCGACAAGTTCTGGCCGCCATGGCCATGGGCGCCGCCGGGGTATGGACGGGCTCCCTTTGGCTGACAGTAGAGGAGGCGCACTCCCAGCCAGCGCAAAAAGAAAGTTTCTTGCAAGCAGGGGTTGATGACACTGTAAGAACCAAAGCCTGGACCGGCAAACCCGCCCGAGTACTGAGAAATCGTTGGACAGAAGCCTGGGACGACCCTGGCACCCCGGAACCCTTGTCCATGCCGTTACACGGCCTGGTAACGGCGGACGCCATGCGTCGCACCGAGACCTACGCCGGCGCAGGCGAGACTCACGAGGTCGCAATGAATATCTGCGGTCAGGTGATCGGGCAGATCAACGAGGTGGAATCCTGCAGATCCGTTATCTACCGCTTGCTAACGGAATATCTGGAGGCATTGGAAAATCTGAATCAGCTCGCCGTTACTGACTAAAACCACACGGTCAGGCGTGAGCGGTCTCCCCACCTTTCGCTTCCTGCAATCTGGTTCGCCGCCCAGTGAAGTGGCTGCTGGCGACGTTCACAAGGATTTAGCTCGCTCACAGGCCACAGGGTCATTTTCCGTGACAACCAGAAGTTGCCCCCAATCCCGATGGGTTTATCCCGACGCACCTTGCAGTCGCTCAGTCATGGTATCCCGCATCACAAATTTCTGAATCTTCCCCGTCACCGTCATCGGATACTCGTCCACAAAGTCGATATAGCGCGGGATTTTGAAGTGGGTGATTTTATCCTGGCAAAACGCTTTAACGTCATCGGCTGAAAGCTCGTGGCCCGGGTTTAACTGAATCCAGGCACAAACTTCCTCGCCCATTTTTTCATCCGGAACACCAAATACCTGTACCTCGGAGATCGCGGGATGCTGATAGAGGAATTCCTCTATCTCCCTGGGATAAATGTTCTCGCCTCCCCTGATAATCATGTCTTTGATTCGGCCCACAATCTGCACGTAACCATCCTGGTCCATGATCGCCAGATCACCCGAATGCAGCCAGCCACCGGCGTCAATGGTCTCTGCCGTTCGCTCCGGGTCATTCCAATAGCCCTGCATTACCGAATAGCCGCGGGTACAGATCTCACCTTTTTCACCAATCGGGACCACACGATTCGACTCGTCAATAACTTTGATCTCAACCCAGGGCACCGCGCGTCCCACGGTTTCGGTTCTGCGTTCCAGGGAATCGTCCGGCAGGGTCATGTTGTTAATTGGGCTCACCTCGGTTTGTCCGTACCCAATCAGGATATCCTTCATGTGCATCTCTGAAATCAGGCGCCGCATGACTTCCACGGGACACGGTGCACCGGCCATGATGCCCGTTCGCAGGCTGGACACATCGAATGCCGAGAACTCGGGATGATCCAGTTCCATGATGAACATAGTCGGCACGCCGTGCAGTGCCGTGCATCGCTCTTCCTGCACGGTTTTCAAAGTATCCAGGGGATCAAAAGCCTCTCCTGGAAAAACCATGGTCGAGCCGTGGGCCACACAGGCCAGCACCGACAGCACCATGCCAAAGCAGTGGTAAAGCGGCACCGGTATACACAGTCGGTCCTGTGGCGTCAGGTGCATCGCGGCACCCGTCAGGTAGCCATTGTTGAGGATGTTGCAGTGGGACAGGGTTGCCCCCTTTGGATTGCCCGTTGTACCGCTGGTAAATTGGATGTTGATGGCATCATCCGGCCTTAACTCTCCAGCCAGCTCAGCAAGACGGGCGTGGTGCATGTCCGTTCCCATCTCACACACATCGTTAAAATTGAGCATCCCTGGAGTCACTTCCCCACCCATGCGGATCACCCGTTTAAGATGCGGCAGTGTCTGGGATTGAAGTGCACAGGGTTCGCAACTGGCCAGCTCAGGGGCCAGGGTTTGCAACATGCCTAGATAGTCACTGGTCTTGAATCTTTCAGCGGTAATGAGCGTGCCACACTCAACCTTGTTGAGTGCATACTCAAGCTCGTAAGTTCGGTACGCCGGGTTGATACAGACCATTATGGCGCCGATTTTGGCGGTAGCCAGTTGCACCGTCACCCACTCAACGCTATTAGGCCCCCAGATTCCCACCCGATCGCCAGGCTCAACCCCCAGCGCCAGGAGCCCTGCGGCCAGTTGATTTACGTGCTGCTGCAACACCTTGTAGGACCACCGTACATTCTGATGCCGCACCACCAGCGCATCCGTGTCCGGATGGGCGTGGCAGGTTCGATCGAAATAGTTTCCGATGGTTTCGTAGATGATCTGCGATGTCGACGCGCCACAGTAATAACTCTGGGTGAGCTGTGTCATGTGCTTGCCTCTCTCCTGCTCAGTATGGGGCCAGCTTAGGCCCTGGCCTCCTTCAACAACCTGCCCAGCCGCCCGATGCCCTCACCAATCTTATCTTCCGTCATCTGTGAATAACTCAGTCTGAGCGTATCGAGCCGCGGGTCACTGGCGTAGAAAGACTCACCCGGCACATAGGCTACGCCAATCTCATTCATAGCGTATACAACCATCTCCGTGGCGTTGATGCCCGGGGCCTCCACCCAGATGAAGTAACCCCCCTCTGGACGGGTGAAATTGACATCAGCGGGGAACGTTTGCTCGATTGCTGCAAAAGCAGCGTCGCGTCGCGCTCGGTAAACATTGCGCGACGTCACGAGGTGTTGATCAAGGTCAAAGTCCGCTAAGAACGTGGCGGCCTGGTACTGGGCGACCGTACCGGCCTGAAAATCGGTGGCTTCCTTCAGCACGCGATAGCGCTCGATCACCGCCTTACTGGCCACCACCCAACCGAGGCGAATCCCGGGACATAGGGTTTTGGAAAATGACCCGAGATAAATCACACGATCACTTTTATCGTAACTCTTGATAGAGGGGATGAACTCTCCTTCGAAGCGAATTTCGAAATAGGGGCTGTCCTCTATGATCATGACGTCATATTGTTCGGCCAGTTCGACCATTCTAAGGCGTCGATCAGCGGCCAGCGTGATGCCCGTTGGATTCTGGAAATCAGGCACCGTGTAGATCAGTTTGGCCTCCGGATTGGAGATCAAAGCCTCTTCCAGCGCATCCATCCGCATGCCCTCGGCATCGGTTGCTACCGACACGTACTTGGCACGCAATGCGCTGAATGTATTTAGCGCCCCAAGGTAGGACGGGTGCTCAACAATGACCGTATCGCCCTCATCCAGATAAAGGCGCGCTGCATAATCGATACCCTGTTGGGAGCCGCTCAGTATCAGAAGATCATCAGCTGTGACATGCACTCCCGTGCGGGTCATCCACCGGGACGCAATGAACTCTCGTAGTGCCGCGACCCCATAAGCGCCGTCATAGGCCATGATGGCTCTGTCGTGAACCTGGAATGCCTTGTCTGACGCAGCCCGGAAAGCGTCCAGGGCGTAGAGCTCCGGAGCAGGCGCACCCCCCGCGAAGGAGATCATGTCAGGATTCTTGGCCGCAGCGAACATTTCCTTGATGAAGTCGGACCCGTAGCCCTGCATGCGTCGCGCTTCCTGAACCATAGTTAGGCCCCTTATTCTTATTTCACTAGTAGGATTTCGGCAGCCCCAGAACGTGCTGGCCTATAAAGTTTAAAGTCATCTGCTGGGTAAGCGGCGCGAGGCGGAACAGCTGCACCTCACGCCACCAGCGCTCCTGATGGTATTCCCGTGCATAACCGGCACCGCCATAGGTCTGCAGTGACTGGTAACAGGCGTCGATGGCCGCCTCCACCGAGACGTATTTCGCGATATTTGCAAGTGCAGTGGCCTGTGCGGATTGACCACCCTGATCTTCCATCGCCGCTGCCTGACGGACTGTCCACCATGAGGATTCCAATCGAGCATGGGCAGTCGCCAGCGGGTGCTGTATGGCCTGATGGGTGCCTATGGGGACATCAAAAACAACACGCTCACTGGCGTAAAGAACCGCTCTGGAGAGCGCCAGTCGGGCCAGCCCAATAGCGCCAGCAGCAACCAGCAAGCGCTCTGCGTTGAGCGTAGGAGCCAGGCTGGCAAACCCGCCACCCAAATTACCCACCAGCGCGGATGCAGGAACGAAGAGATCGTCGATAAACAGCTGGTTTGATTTGTAGTAATTGAAGCCGTGCTTTGGTATCGGCGTGTAACTCAGACTGTCATTTGGTAAGTCAATCAAGAAAAGACTGAGTGACCCCGAACTACCCGTGTTGCTGTCAGTCGAAGTCGTTCGAGCAACCAGTAACAGAGCATCAGAATTTTCAATATTGGTGATAAACCACTTATTACCGTTGATACGGAAGCCGCCCTCCACGGCCACAGCATTCGTACTGATATTAAAAGAATTGGTGCCTGCCTCAGGCTCTGATAACGCAAATGCGCAGATTTTCTCGCCACGGGCAAAAGGTGCGAGGTAATTTTCGCACTGAGACGCGCTGGCACTTTTTACGAGGGTGAGTGTTCCCAGCAAACCGAACAGATAGCCCAGCGCCGGTCCTCCACCTCCTCCCCCACGACACAAAGCTTCCATCGCGAGGCACAGCTCCGTCATACCCTGACCCGAACCACCCATCGTCTCAGGGACTGCAAGACCAAAGAACCCCTGGGCACCCAATTCGTCGACAAAGCCCACTGGGTAAATTTCATCTTCGTCGCATTTCCGCCAATACTCAGGGCCATACGCCTTGGCTATTTTTTCAGCGGTATCAATGATCATTTGTTGCGTATCATTGATGGTCAACATCAGCTGCCTCCAAAAGCATCGATGCCCGTCAATGCCCTCCCGATAGATAGCTTCTGTATCTCATTGGTACCTTCGGTCACCATGAACGGTCGGACCGCACGATACATATACTCGACAGGAAACTCCTGTGTGATGCCATTTCCACCATGAATCTGCATGGCGCTGGCAACGATCTCACAGGCAACTTCAGTGCTAAACCACTTGCACATTGCTGCATCGACGTCCGAGCGGTGCCCACGATCAATCGCATTCAGCGCTTTGAAAGACAGCAATTTTCCGGCCTCCAGCTTAGTTGCCATTTCACCCAGCATTGCGGAGATCAATTGATGCCCGGCAATGGGTTTGCCGAATTGATGTCTGTCTACGGCATACTTTGTCGCTTCATCCAGCGCAGCCTGTGCGACACCCAGGGCCATCAGCGCGACAATAGGGCGCGAGCCAGCGAGCGAGACAAACAGTGTTTTCATAGCCTCACCGGGCGCCACCATCAAATTGCTTTTTGGGACTCTGACGTCCTCGAATATTACCTGGGCGGTTGACTGGCTGTTGAGACCCATCTTTCGAATCTCCACAGTCTCATACCCATGTTGTCGCTCTACCAGAATTAATCCCAGACCACCCACAGGATCATCGTTGAAGCGCGCGAGAAGGAATATAAAGTCAGAGTATCCGCCGCTTGAGATCCATAGTTTCTCGCCTGAGATAATAAAGTCGTCACCCTCCTCCCGCGCCCTGCACGCAACTGCGGTCACCTGAGAACCCGCACCCGGCTCCGACATACCCACGCAACCCAATTTTTCGGCGCTTAACACCGCTTTGGCGTAATCGTCACGCAGATGGTCGGGCACATAGGGCAATAGCTTTCCGATGATCATCTGTATTAAGGCGGTAACTGCAATATCCGGAGAGACCCTTGCCAACTCAAACTGCAGCAACCCCACTGTGAGGGTATCGAGTCCAAGGCCACCCAAGTCTTCGGCAACCACCCCTGCACCCACGCCAAAAGGTAACATCTCTTTTTGCAGATGTCGGGCGAGTTCATGCGGTATAAGGCGATCTCGATACTCAATCGCTACCGGCTTCAACTCCTTTACTGCAAATTTTCGAAATGTATCAACCAGCAACTGCTGCTCTTCAGTGAGAAGAAAATCCATCACGCGGTGTCCTCACGAGTACTGATTTCTTTACTCTTCAATATTTAACTCCCTCGTGCCCGGACCAAACGTCTAAAGGTTCGACAACTCAACAGCATCCAATCCATGACGGGCACACCCATGTCATTTGATTCCTATCATCAGAAAGCAGCGAGCCCTCTTCAAAGCATGGCCTCATTACTAACCGGTAGTCGCAGCAGAGATCGAAGTCCCTGGCGTTGAAAGATCTCCAACGGTACTGGATTGCCACCGCTTTCATCGATAGGTTGCATCGCCGTAACCATCAAGATCAGGTTACTGCCCGCTGGAAACAGCGCTGCAACCGGTTTCAGGTCAACTGTTATCTGAACGGGACCGGGTTGCTCCTCCGAGGTATCGATACGGGTTTGGTTGAGCCACGGCAAGCCCAGATGATCTACAGGAGGCTCTGAAGAGCCGCGATGAGATGCCTTCAAGGTTGCAGCACTGACATAACCCTGCCGTCCATCGCCCAAATCGATGGCCATAACAATCGACAACTCCACATCTTCGTTCAGTGGCGATAACCAAAGCGATGCCAGCGGATGACCCGTTACTTCAAGATCCCGGCTCAGGGGCAGAACAAAACGCTGAGTTGCACTGGTAATGGGAAATCCCATGTCTTCCATGTTTGGAAACGCATAACATCCAGCGGGAGCATCAATCCTGTCGCCGCATAGGCCCTGCCTATGCGTTCCGTTATTCCGCAGCAGGAAATGGTGATTGGTCAGTGTGGTGCTGGCCACAGAACCCCGCTCGATGGCAATCGGACCGGACATCCGCTCCATATCGGATCCCAGGTAAAGTTCCAGCGTCTTATCCCCAGCGGCCGACCAGTTTCCATGCTGCTCCCAGCCAACGCCCATCCGATAATAGCGAATGGCAGGTTCGGTCATAATTCCGTTATCAACCCTCATCAGCCAATGGTCAAACCAGCGCGACGCTTCATCAATCAGGTCGATTCCAAAGCTCTCACCATGGAAATAAGGGCCTATATGTAATCTCTTGGGCCCAGCAAAATTTTCATAGGCCAGCAACTGATCTTTGGCGTAGGCGTCCCACCAGCCAGCGACGTGATAGATCGGCACCGACTGGTCGTCGAGAGCCGACATATGAAACCAAACACTATTCTCCAGATGCCATGACTGGCCCGCCTGGTTGTCGATGCTCTCCCTGAATACAAGAGGTCGAATTTGAGGGCCCAAATGAACATTGGCCTTGTGGTCCGCCCTGGCGGCCTGCAACAACACTCCGCCTTCGTCACCGTCGACAGCCGCAACCCCAACGCTGTCAGCGCCAAAATCAACGCGGGTGCGAACTTTTTGCCACGCCAGCTCGACATCCGGGCGGTAAATACCATTATCAAAAAACGTTGCGTAATGGTCATATTGGGCTTTGCCGACAAATAGAGCCTTCAAGTAAGGGGACGGATCTACCAGCGCCCAATATTGCACCGAGCCCAGCCACGAGCTACCGATCATACCCACGCGGCTGTTACTCCAGGACTGAGTGCCGAGCCAGTCGACTATGTCGCGGATATCGTAGGCGTCCTGTAGCCCCAGCCAGGTCGACCGAGCACCAAACGAGGCGCCATACCCTCTCGCATCCGCAATGCAGAACACGTATCCACGCATGACGAACCGCTGTACGACCTCAGGCCCGTTAAGACCTAGACCACCCTTGGGCAACTCGTCGGGCGGCGTCGCAGCAAAGCGCCGACCATAGGGTGAAACGCGCAGCAGCACGGGGTAGGTGACCTCAATCTCCCGACTACTGGCAGGGCTATCCGGGACATAACAATCCAGCGCGATTTTTGTTCCATCGCGGACAGCTACGTATTGGCTAGACCGTACCCACACCTGCGATTGCTCTGCTGCAGCCTTCAGGCACACAACTGGGCAACTCAGGGCAGTGGCCAACAAAAGCAGCAGGAATCGTTGCAGTAACATCCTTGGTCGCACCACGGCCCAAGTCTTGGGTGGTGCGGACCTCAGTAATAATGAGATCCGCTGTTCAGCCGCCGAAATTCAATGTCGCCCTAATAAAAATCGTTCTGGGCGGCTCAAGGTAGCCAAGAAAGTAGGTGCCAAAACCCTGCGAACTTCCCAGGATTTCCTCCTCCGTCAAGTTCTTACCAATCACCGAGATACTCCACATGTCGTTGCGCCCGGCAAGACCAATGTGGGCGTCAACCCGAGTGTACGAGTCCTGCAGCATCAGCGGGTCTATTGTGCCCTCGGTCAGATAATCGTCGCTGTAGGCGATTGTAAATCCGCCTGTCAGATCCATTCCGGCAAACAGAGGAGCACGTAAATCCCCGTACACCGTCGCCTGCATATCTGGAGCGTAGGGCAGGGACTGCCCACTTAGGTCACAGACTCCCGTCGGTGATGTAATGGCACTGTTGCAGTTGCCCTCGGTGAATTTATCGTACTCCGCATCCAGCAAGCCTACGGAGGCGCCCAGGGTCAACCACTCCGCAGCAGACCACCGCGCATCGGCTTCAACACCTTGAGAAATTGCCTCGGCCGCATTTGTAATTCGGGGCCGGGTTGAAACAACACCATCGACAATCTCCACATCAAAAGAATTGACCTGCAAATCATCAAATTCCGTTCTGAAGATGGATAGATTCCATTCAAAGCGGCCCCCTGCCGATCTGGCTTTGACACCCGCCTCAAGGCCAAGGGCACTTTCATCGTCGTACTCCAGTTGACCTCTCTGGGCGCTGGTAGAGCTTGAAAAACCACCCGCCTTGGCGCTGTCGCTCGCCTTAGCGTAAAGCATTGTCGATTCACCAATATCCCATTGTGCCGCCAATTCCCACATAAAATTACTGGAGCTTCGGCTGTCCGTGTAACCATCCAGATCCGCGCTGGGACACAGGGCCGCTGCCAATGGCGGCGGTGCAGGTACCAAAGTCGCAGATGCAATCAAACCCAGGTTACAACGAGAATCTCTAAACACATCTTTCTTCTCGTCAGAGTACCGGCCACCACCCGACACCCTGAAGGTATCCGAGAGATTCCAGGTCGCCTGAACAAATGGGGAGAACAATGTCGAGTCAACCTCGAAAATACCGGTAGACTCCAAGCCCACCCCGGGGCCAAGGGCGGCTTCGCCATAGATGTTGGGTTGTGCATTTCTTAGGCTGGTATCGTGGTAGTAGATGCCAGCGATATAATCAAACGTATTATCCCCGTCAGAGCTGACGCGGGCTTCGATGCTGGTTTGCTCGTAATCCTCATCAATACCCGCATCAATAATATTGAGTGTCGTGGTATCCAAATCCAGGGATATGTCGTATTCGAACTCTGATCTGGCAACGAGAACGTCAAGGCGGTTACCACCCAGATCCCACTCTAGGCCAACACTGTAAAGATCGTACTGACTCTCGATACCGGGCTCGGAGACTGGGAGGATGCCAAAAATATCGATCGTCGACTCATCAACAGCGTGTTGCCAGTTAAGAATGCCATCATCAGGCTCAAGCAGGTTTGATATGCCGCCATAGATTTCCCCGACGCTCAAAGAAGACTCATACTCTGAGGTCTCGAACTTACCCGTCAGTGAAAAGGTATCTGTAAGGTTCCAAACGGCATTAAGCCGTACGAGCATATCTTCCCGGGTCGACTCAGCGCCGTCGACGTTATTTACCATAAACCCGTCATAATCCGTCGCGCGGACCGCAGCCCTGAGTCCAAACGAGTCTGTCAGTCCACCTCCTGCCGTGGCTGTTACGCCATAGCCACCGTACTCCAGCTCAGTATCGGCCATGATACTGGCTTCAAAAGGATCACCACCCTCGTTGCGGCGCGTCAGAACACTTATTGCGCCAGCCGTTGAATTGAGTCCGTGTACGACGGACTGGGGACCCCGCATGATCTCCACACGATCGATATCAAAAAAGGGATTGCGATACTGTCGGCTGCGAGGCAGATATACGCCGTCGATAAACATACCAACCGATTGTTCAAAACTTCTGTCCTGTCCCGAACCCAAGCCCCTTATATTCACCGACTGGGCGGTAATTCCGTAACCAATAATGACGTTGGGGACGGTACCGGCTATGTCCTGGATGTCAGTCATATTGAATTCATCGACGAACTCACCCGAGATGGCCTGTATCGATATGGGAATGTCCTGCAGTGTTTGCTCTCGCTTTGTGGCTGTGACCACAACCTCTTCTAACTGCGCAAAAGTAGAGGTGGAGATACTGCCCGTTACTACAGCGGCTACCGCCAGGCTGGTCACTTTCTTGTTGTTGTTAGGCTTCATATTGGGTCCCCAGATCAATTTTAAAGATGTGCGGAGTCCGCGCGAAATTAACCGCGGGTCATTACCTTCGGGAGTGTAGGCTCAGGGTTCTCGAAGCAACCATGTCAATTTCGGAAGACAAGCTGTCGTTTGGAAATACGCCATCCAACATCAACGCTCAGCCACCTTCCCTCAGGCTTCAAGACTGGAGCCTTTTATTGCACTTGCGGGTATGCCCATACCCTCAATCAATGCCTCAGCGGACGTGCTGGTGGCCTCCGAGGTTGGAAATTCGAAGGGCGTCACACTAAACCGTGGAGCTGGCGCCGGAAATACCTGGTTACCCATGGTCATATGTGCAGATCGAGCCTTGAATTGGGGGTGTTCAGCGCTCTCACCGTAACTGAGAAGGGGGCTAACGCAGGCGTCCTTACCGGCAAAAACCGCCGTCCAATGCGACTGGTCTCGGCTCCCAAAAATTTCGGCGAGCCGCGCCTGCTGGGCAGGCCACCGGTCCCGGAACCATTGGTTGGCATCCTCAAATAGAAGATCATCGTGAAGCGACAGCAATTGCAGCAGCAAGCGGTAAAAAGCAGGCTCGACCGCCGCTACAGCCATGAACTTCCCATCAGCGGTTTTATAAACGGTATTCCATGGGGCAGCGCCATCAAGCCAGTCACCCTCACGGGTATCGGTCAGATGTCCCGCCTGGTAGAAGCTTTGGGCATAAGTCGACAGGTAGGAAGTGCCCTCGGCTATGGCGGCATCTATGACTTGCCCCTCCCCCTGCCGCACTGCATGGACCAGCGCACTGCTGATCGCCGCTGTAAGGAGTGCTGCGCCCCCAGCGGCATCTGCCAGCAGTGTGGGTGGTGCCATGGGCGCGGAATCGGCTCGTCCAGAGTGGAACAACACACCTGTGGCTGCGGCGTAATTGGGGTCGTGGCCCGCCGCCTGGGCCCAGGGCCCGTCCTGGCCCCAACCCGTGAGACGTGCATAAACCAGCCGGGGATTACGTTGTGCGCATATATCAGGACCCAGGCCCAAACGCTCCATGACTCCCGGGCGGAACGACTCAAGCAGCACCTCTGATCGTTCAATGACCTCGAGCAACAAATCCCGATCGCCTGCGGCCTTGATATCCAGCCGAATTTCGACTTTGCCGCGCTCAAGGGGGTCAACATCAGCCACATGCAAAACCGCCTCCGGCGGTTGCGCGCCGGGCCTGCGGACAACCAACACCTCCGCACCCAGATCGGCCAGCATCATTCCGCACATTGGTCCGGCACCCAGTCCTGCCATTTCCACCACTCGGATTCCAGCCAACGGTCCCATGATGTCGCCTCGCGTAAAATTGGAATCACAGTGGCGGCCTGTCCTACAAGGTACAACCCGTTTGTCCGGGGTTGATCATTGCTTTGCCGAATTTGACACGCAGCAGCAAAATCCAGTGTGTAGGGTGATTTTGCAGAGTTCAATGACGGTCGGCCCGACATGCCAAAGCACAAAGTTTCCCTGACAGACCGCTACACACAGCATGAGGGACGCATCCACCTCAGGGGCAGCCAGGCCATGGTGCGCCTGCTGCTGATGCAGCGGGAAAGGGACGTTGCCCATGGACTCAATACAG
>Ga0213865_10001119_pt1 | contig 17654 bp, 19 predicted proteins | sample PICome_6_FD_160100 | JGI IMG/M metagenome (GOLD analysis project Ga0213865, IMG submission 160100) | Coastal seawater microbial communities near Pivers Island, North Carolina, United States - PICO282 | ecosystem: Environmental > Aquatic > Marine > Coastal | place: USA: North Carolina...
CTATTGTTGCAGCGTTCTATGGCGGTCAAGCTTACAGCAAAGGTAAGAAGTGATGGCACGTAATTACCGTAAAGAGTACGACAACTATCAAGGTACTCCCGCCCAGCGCAAACGTAATGATGGACGCAAGGCTGCACGTCGTAAGATGGAAGCTAAGGGTAAAGTGCGTAAGGGTGACGGTAAAGACGTAGACCATAAAGACGGTAACCCACGTAATAACAAAAGTAAGAACCTACGTGTAACTACGAAGAAAGCTAACCGCAGCTTTAAGCGTACTAAGACAGCAGGTAAAGCATAATGTCGGAGAAGAAGAGTGGTGCTAAAAAAGATTCGAGGCTTGCTAGAGCTGGTGTATCGGGTTTTAATAAACCCAAACGAACCCCAAACCACCCCAAAAAAAGCCACATCGTCGTCGCCAAAGAAGGTGACAAAATCAAAACGATCCGCTTCGGAGAGCAAGGCGCAAAAACCGCAGGGAAGCCGAAAGCGGGGGAAAGCGAAAAAATGAAGAAGAAACGTGCATCTTTCAAAGCACGTCATTCAAAGAATATTGCTAAAGGTAAGATGTCAGCAGCTTACTGGGCAAACAGGGAAAAGTGGTAACATGCCAACGCCAACTAATAAAAAGCTCTACGCTAAAGTAAAAGCAGAGGCTAAGAAGAAGTTTGACGTATGGCCCAGCGCATATGCATCCGCTTGGTTAACTAAAACCTATAAAGCACGTGGTGGTAAGTATAGCGGCTCCACAGAAAATAAAGTGAAAAAGAAGTAATGCCTGTACATAAAGTAAAAGGTGGCTACAAGTGGGGTAAGACTGGTAAAGTCTACAAAACTAAAGCTGCAGCAGAAAGACAAGGTAGAGCTATATACGCTAGTGGTTATGCTATAGGTGGTCTTGGCAAATGGTTCGGTGAAGAGTGGACTGACGTTAAGACTGGTAAGCCTTGTGGTCGCTCTAATGCTTCTAAGTCCAAGCGCCCGTACCCAGCTTGTAGACCCAAGGCAGTCGCAGGAAAGATTACTAAAAAAGAAGCAGCAAAGAAAACTGGCCCTAAAAAGGTCAAATGGTCAACAACAGCATCAGGAAAGAAGAGAAAATGAAATTTGAACCATGTCCCGGTTGTAAAACACCAGCTAAGTGTGCAAAAAATGGTTGCCAGAAAGCAAAGAATAAAATGTCATACGGTGGTATGGCTAAGAAGAAGATGGCTTATGGTGGTATGGCTAAAAAGGGCTACAAAGATGGCGGCTTCTGTACAGGTCCAGCAAAAGGCTATAAGAAGTAACATATGAAATACTTTCACAAATATAAGAAGGCTTTAGAAGAGCACGGTTATACAGTTAAAGATAATGGTCATGTGTTTGACAGACGAGGTAATCGTTCTGCTTCAGAAGACCGTTTCGGAAATGTGTATTGTGATGATGCTAATGTAACTAACATTTGTCGTAAGGCTGAAGAAGAGCTTAGTAAGCCCAAGCCTAAGAAACGTACCTACAAGAAAAAGGTAGATCAAAGTGTCACTGTTTAATCAGGGTAAATCAGCACGTACTAAGTCTCTGTTCGGTCATAACACGGGCACGACTACAGAAGACGTGTATATTTGCCCTAACAACTGTACTGCAGAGATTACTTACCTACACATTCACAATACTACGGGTAACACTAGTATTACTATTGAGTGGTTTGTACACCCTAACAATATAGACTCTGCACTGTCAGATAAGACAAATGCTAATTACTCTACGTGGAAAACATCAGGGTATACCTCACACTACCTAGAGGGTAAAAACTTAGGTGCAGGTGAGTACATTACCTTTGCTGATATGGACCTTGTTCTACAACCTGGTGATAAGCTGCAGGTCACGCCTGACACAGCAGCACACCTTGACACTATCTTAACAGTAACGGAAACCTTTGTACCTGTCGGGTAGCGGGTATGCATAAATAGGTACTACTACCTGACCTACTTTCAAGTATAACTATCTCCGCACACACAAACAAAGGAGATATGTGATGCTTAACTTTCTAAAACGTGTATTCAAAGCTATTGAAGTTGCACAACAAAAACGAGCAGACTACAAACTACTACAAATGCTGTCTGATCGTGAACTACGTGACCTAGGCATTGGTCGCTCACAAATACAGGAAGTCATTTATGGCGAAGAATCTTACGGAAAAACAAGCAAAGTTTCTTGAAGTCTTGTTCGACGAAGCGGGTGGGGATGCAGTAGCTGCTAAGAAATTAGCTGGCTATGATCCCAACTCGTCTACTACTGCTATTGTAGAGGCTCTAAAAGATGAGATCGCAGACAAAACACGTACTTACTTTGCTCGTACTGCGCCCAAGGCTGCTATGGCTATGGTTGGCGCTCTATATGATCCTACTGAGCTAGGTATTAAAGAAAAGATGGTCGCAGCAAAAGACTTGCTTGACCGTGCTGGCCTTGGTAAAGTAGATAAGGTCGATGTCACTTCTTCAGGTGGCATTTTTTATCTACCACCCAAAGAAGGCAATAATGAGTAGCAGTGAAACTTCCAACTGAGCGAGACTTAGGTGAATGGCAACTGCCTAAACCTAAATCACCTTATAACAAAGATTGGCACGAAATAGTCAGGGTAACACAGAAGATACCCTTCGGCTATGCAGAACATCCTGAGAATGACCGTCTACTTATTCCTATAGTAGAAGAGCTTGAAGCATTAGAACTTGCAAAACGTCATCTTCAACAGTATAGTTATCGAGCTGTAGCAAACTGGTTAACAAAAGAAACTGGTCGTTACATTTCGCACATGGGATTGAAGAAAAGAGTAGAACTTGAGCAACGACGTAAAAAGGCAATTACAATTAAACGTAAGTTCGCCAAATGGCTTGAAGAAACCCTCGCGGAAATCGAAAAACTCGAAAGCCGTGGGGTCGGGGCGTACTCAGAAGAAAAAGACAGTTGAAGCAGTCGCACCCCCTCAGACAGAGACTGTTCCTGCTCGTGCAATAGAACCTGAGTTTGATGTAGAGCTAGCGCAAGACATTGTGTTTAAGCCAAACCCCGGCCCCCAGACGTACTTCCTGAGTTCATCTGAACGAGAAGTACTATATGGTGGTGCAGCAGGTGGTGGTAAATCGTATGCGATGCTTGCAGACCCTCTACACGGATTGAATGACCCTAACTTTTCTGGCCTACTTGTACGTCACACTACAGAAGAGTTACGGGAACTTATTCAGAAATCTCAGGAGTTATACCCTCGTGCAGTACCCGGAATCAAGTGGTCAGAGCGTAAGTCACAATGGACAAGCCCTAGAGGTGGACGACTCTGGATGTCATACCTCGACAAGGATACCGATGTCACACGATACCAAGGTCAGGCTTTTAACTGGATTGGATTTGACGAACTTACTCAATGGTCTACACCTTACGCTTGGGATTATATGAGATCACGTCTACGTAGTGCGCATTCTGCAGACTTAGGTTTGTACATGAGAGCTACAACTAACCCCGGTGGTGCAGGTCACTCTTGGGTTAAGAAGATGTTCATTGACCCAGCGCCAGCAGGAAAACCTTTTTGGGCTACGAATATTGAAACTGGCGACACTATTACGTTCCCTAAAGGACACAGTAAAGAGGGTCAGCCTCTATTCAAGCGCCGTTTTATACCTGCAAGTCTATTTGATAACCCTTATCTGGCAGAAGCAGGTGATTATGAAGCAATGCTTCTATCACTACCAGAGCACCAAAGAAAGCAGCTCTTAGAGGGTAATTGGGATATCAATGAAGGAGCAGCTTTCCCTGAGTTTGACAGATCAATACACGTTATTGACTCTTTTGAAATTCCAAGTAGCTGGACTAAATTTAGAGCTTGCGACTACGGCTACGGGTCTTACACAGGCGTTCTCTGGTTCGCTGTCTCACCTGATGAGCAGCTCATTGTTTACAGAGAGTTATATTGTTCTAAAGTTACAGCTTCCGATCTAGCTGATATGATTCTAGACGCAGAGAAGCACGACGGTGGTATGAGATACGGTGTGCTCGACAGCTCTTTGTGGCACAACCGAGGCGACACGGGGCCATCCCTAGCGGAGCAGATGAACATGAAAGGGTGCCGTTGGCGTCCGTCAGATCGCAGCAGAGGCTCTCGTGTCGCAGGTAAAAACGAAATACACAGACGTTTACAGGTAGATGAATTTACTGAGAAACCACGTCTAGTATTTATGGATAACTGTACAAACACTATCGCACAGATTCCAAGTATTCCTCTGGATAAGAAAAACCCAGAAGATGTAGATACAAACGCAGAGGATCACTTGTATGACGCTCTACGGTACGGTATCATGACACGTCCACGCAGCAGTATATGGGATTTCAACCCAGCAACACAACGCACTGGTTTTCAAGCTAGTGATCCTAAATTCGGGTACTAAGTATGGCAGAACAAGAAGAAATGTTTGAAACTGATGAAGTCGTAGCTGCAGAAGACAGTGATGATAGCATCTTTAAAGAAAAGTCTAGTGTAGTAGGCTTTGTTGAAGAGCGCTACAAACGAGCTGAAGATGCGCGTTACGCAGACGAACAACGGTGGCTAAAAGCTTATCGCAACTATCGTGGTATCTACAGTTCAGACGTACAATTCACTGACACAGAAAAGTCTCGCATCTTTGTTAAGGTTACTAAGACTAAAACACTAGCAGCTTATGGTCAGATTGTAGACGTGTTGTTTGGTAACAATAAGTTCCCACTAACAGTAGACCCTTCAGTTCTACCTGATGGTGTTGCAGAGTCAGTGCATATTAATATTGACCCTAATGCAGCACAGGCTGGCGATGCTTTACGTGGTGTCACAGAGAACAAACCTTCACAGCCGTTTATACTAGACGGTAACACAAAGCTACAACCTGGTGAAACTCTTAATGACCTGAAGCGTCGTTTAGGACCACTACAAGATAAACTCTCTTCAGTATCAGATAAAGTTATTGAAGGTGATGGTACTACACCGACTACAGTAACATTCCATCCTGCTATGATTGCAGCTAAGAAGATGGAAAAGAAGATTCATGACCAGCTAAGCGAGTCTGGCGCTAACACACATCTACGCTCGATGGCTTTCGAGATGGCTTTGTTAGGCACAGGTGTCATGAAAGGACCATTCGCTGTAGATAAAGAGTATCCTAACTGGAATGACGAAGGTGAGTATGACCCTTTGATCAAAACTGTTCCAGAGTGTAGCCATGTTTCTGCGTGGGACTTCTATCCTGACCCAGAAGCTAAGTCTATGCAAGATGCAGAGTACACTGTTGAGCGTCACAGAATGTCACGCACACAGCTACGCTCTTTAAAGAATCGCCCTTACTTTATGGGTGACGCAGTGGATATGGCTGTAGCTAAAGGCCCAGACTACGTACAGAAGTACTGGGAAATGACTATGGAAGATGACGACAGTCAACCTACATCAGAGCGCTGGGAAGTGTTGGAGTTCTGGGGCTACATTGATACAGATATGCTAGAAGAGTACGGCCTAAAAGTACCTTCAGAGCTTAAAAATTTAGATGAAGTGAACGCTAACGTATGGGTGTGTAACGGTGAAGTAATCCGTATGGTACTAAACCCATTCAAGCCTACACGTATTCCTTACTACGCTGTACCTTATGAGCATAACCCGTATAGCTTCTTTGGCGTAGGTATTGCAGAGAATATGGACGACACGCAGACACTTATGAATGGCTTTATGCGTATGGCTATTGATAACGCTGCACTATCTGGTAACTTGATTATTGAAGTAGATGAGACTAACCTTGTACCAGGTCAAGACTTATCAGTACACCCCGGTAAGGTCTTCCGTCGTCAAGGTGGTGCTCCGGGTCAGGCAATCTTCGGTACTAAGTTCCCGAATGTCGCACAAGAAAACATGCAACTATTTGATAAAGCACGGGTTTTGGCAGATGAATCAACTGGTTTCCCTTCCTTCGCACATGGTCAGACAGGCGTATCGGGAGTTGGTCGCACTGCTTCTGGTATTTCCATGCTTATGTCTGCTGCCAACGGCTCTATCCGTAGCGTAGTTAAGAACGTAGACGACTATCTGTTACGCCCTTTAGGTAAAGCATTCTTTGCATTCAACATGCAGTTTGACTTTGATGATAACATTAAAGGTGACCTAGAAGTACGTGCATCAGGTACAGAGAGCTTGATGGCTAACGAAGTACGCTCCCAGCGCCTAATGCAGTTCTTACAAGTAGCACAGAATCCAGTTCTTGCACCTTTCGCTAAAATGGATTACATTATACGTGAAATCGCTAAGAGCATGGACCTTGACCCTGATAAAGTTACAAACTCTATGCAGGACGCAGCTATTCAAGCAGAAATCCTAAAAGGGTTCCAAGCACCTCAACCTGAAGCACCTGCTGGGCCAGAGGGACAAGGAGTACAGGGTGTTCAGGATACATCTGGCGGTGGTGGTCAACAGATCGGCATAGGCACAGCTCCTGTACCGGGCGAACAAGGATTTACTGGCAATGAGCAACCTCAAACCCCTCGTCAACAATAAAGAACTATATGAAGCTTTCTTAGCTCACGTAGATGATCTTATTCATATACAACATCGTACAATAGAACGCGCTGAATCACTTGCAGAGGTACATCGAGCGCAAGGCTCTATAGCCACACTAAGGAAACTCAAGCTGTTAAGAGAGGCAGTCAATGGCGGTTAAAGAACAAACAGAAGCGGTATTCAAGTCAAGCCGTACAGGATATGCGCTGGGTGGTGAAGTGGGAGAAGCACCAGATACTACTGTAGGTGTGGACCCTGAGTCGGGCAATGAAGTACCACTAGGCGCTATGCCTGAAGAAGTGCGTGACGATATCCCAGCGCAATTGAGCGAAGGTGAATATGTAGTACCTGCTGATGTTGTACGCTTCTATGGCGTTAAGTTCTTTGAAGACCTACGTACTCAAGCTAAAACAGGCTACCAAGAGATGGAAGAGAATGGTCGTATTGGTGGTGAGCCAGTAGGACAAGAAGATAGCGGCATGGAGATGGTAGAACCAGAGGATGACCTACCGTTTGATCTCTCCGAGCTACAGACAGTAGACGACGAAGAAATGCCTGTAGGCTATGACGAGGGTGGTTTAGAAGTAGGTACACCTCTGTTTAACGAAGGTATTGAAAGTCTCTTTTCTGATCCTCTAGGTAGCCCTGTTACTGCACGTGAGCAGCGTGTTTATGTAGGACCAAACGGAGAGACTGCAATTCTTACGTTTATAGACGGTAAACCTGATGCAGCCTCTCAAGCTCTTATTGATATGGGTTATAAGCCTGAAGGAGAGCAGTCAACAACACCTACTAACGCAGCCCCTACAGTTGAAGCCCCTACATCTAAGCCTATTGTAGATACACCTTCGTCCTCTAATAAAGATGATTATAACGACGCTAACTTACGAGCTTTTGAGAAAGAACAAGAACAAGTAGAGAAAACTGCAAGTCGCTTTGAAGGTAAGAGTGCTCAGGAGTTGATTGACTACGGTAATAAGCTTGTAGATGGTTCTCTAGGTAAAGCAGCTAAGGGTGTTACGGCTCTTAACCCTATGCTAGGTACAATAGCTGGTATAGCTAGACGTGCAGAGATTTTTAACGTATCTAAGGGTTTGAAAGAAAAGTATCAAGAAGCTATAACTTCTGGAGATACTAGCGCAGCCGAAGAGATAGATAAAGCTTTCCAGAACATTACTAGTCGTGGCAAAGAAACAGGTTCTGGAGTTCTAGGTGGCGGCGGTCTACTTGGCGGCGGTGGCGTACTACGTGACGTAGACGGTAACGGTGTTGTTGACTTTGGTGACACTTGGTTAGGCGACTTACTAGGTTTTGATGCTGGTGGGGCAGGTATTAATACTGGTCCTAATCAAAGTGACAGCTTTAATGGTGCGCGTCGTGTTGGCGGCACAGGTAAGCTAAGCCACAGGTCTTTAAAAGACTTTTATGCAGATACTTCTCTAAAAAGCCATGCGCTGGGTACACAGCCTAAGAGTAAAGCTGCTGCAGCTAAATCTAAACCTCAACCTTCTTCAAGTAGTGCTGCTGTTAATAGATGGCAGCAAGCAACTGCTGCTGTTAACAGTATGTCTACTAAACAGAAAAATGACAACCCAAGAGCTTACCATGCAGCACTTAGAGCACAATCAGCAGCAAGTAAAGCAGCCACAAAAGCTATTAAAGCAGAAACGGCAGCTAAAAAAGCAAACCAGGCAAGAACAGCAGCTAAAGTTAAAGATATCAAATCAGGAAGAAATACATCTGGACAAGTAGGGTTTGGAAAAGGCGGTCTGATGTCTAATAAACCAGATAAAAAGTAGTGGCTATTAGCCCCGATACTATTATAATATAATAAGGCTACCCGGTCAAAGTGTTGACTGGCCCCACATAAAGGAGTAAAGAATGTCGGAAGCCCAAGTAGAAGTAATTGAAGCAGCACCACATATGCGTAACGCCGCACGAATTGCTGCAGATGAAGCTGAGCTGGAAGCGCTTAAAAAGCGTATGCGTGGTGAAGTAGATGAAACAGAAGAAGAAACCAGTGATAGTGAACCCGATAGCCAAAGAGCTACGGACACCCAAGTACAGAATGAAAGTGTACCAGAACAAAAAGCTAAAGCAGAGCCAGAGGGTGAAGCACAAGAAGAAGATGCTGGACTAAGCGCAGAAGAGAAAAGTTTCAAGAAGCGCTACTCTGATATTCGTAAGTACATGCAAGAGAAAGACGCAGAGCATAAAGCTGCGTTAGAAAAGCTACAGGGTCAGCTAGAAGCTGCTACAAAGAATGAGCTTGTACTACCTAAGTCAGAAGACGAAGTAGAAGCTTGGGCTAAGAAGTACCCAGACGTAGCAGGTATTGTAGAAGCCATTGCTGAAAAGAAAGCTAATGAACGTGCGTCAGACTTAGACAGTCGCTTGAAAGAGATTGAAGAGCTACGTGTTACAGCTAAGCGTGAAAAGGCTGAAGCTGAACTAGCTGCATTACATCCAGACTTCTCAGACATTCGTGCGGATGATGCTTTTCATGAGTGGGCTTCTAAGCAGCCTAAAGTCGTACAAGACGCTCTATATGAGAATGCTGAAGACGCTAAGTCTGTAGCCCGTGTGATTGACCTTTACAAAGCTGATAAGGGTATCACTACTAAAAAGACTTCGAGCGCTGACAAGGGCGCTGCAAGCTCTGTAAAGAGCAAACGAGCAGCAGCACCAGAAGCAGACGACTCGTCAACTTATTTGCGTGAATCTCAAGTCGCTAAAATGTCCATTAAGGAATACGAAAAGCGGCAAGAAGAGATTCTAGATGCCCAGCGCAAAGGCAAGTTTATTTACGATATGACAAAAAGATAGTTGACATCTTTAACTTTGTAAATAAAACTATAGCATATACACAACACAAAAGTGTGTATGCTTTTCACTAAGCACTAGCCACAACAAAGAACTACCTCAGAGTATAGGCCCAGCGCAGATAGGGCGGCCACCCTAGACGCAAAGCTGACTACCCTAGTACGAAGAGCCTCTTTAGTGGATATGTAGTGTTAATTCTCACGCCATATCTATAAGGAGAAATATTATGGCTATTGGTCTAAATAGTACCTATTCAGGTGCAGGAGGAACAGGTTTCGACGGTAACTGGTCCCCCGTAATCTACTCGAAGCAAGCACAGATCGCTCTACGTAAAGCGGCTGTTGTAAACGCGATTACAAACAACTCTTACTTTGGTGAGATTGCTAACCAAGGTGACGTTGTTCGCATTCAAAAAGAGCCAGATGTAACAGTCAACTCTTTGACACGTAAGGAAGCTATCGCTGTTCAAGATTTGAACGATGAAGACTTCTCTCTAGTGATTGACCAAGCAAACTACTTCGCATTCAAAATGGATGACATCGAAGACCAGTTCGCAAACGTTGACTATGTATCTTTGGCAGCAGATCGTGCGGCATATAAGATGGCAGACGCTATGGACGCTGATGTTCTATCTTACTTGTCAGGTCACACAACTGCAGGTGCTTTCATCACTGGTACATCTGGTGACGCACAATCTGATCTAACTGGTGGTGACATCACAGGTGAATACATCACAGCAAACCACTTGTCTGCTACAGACTTTGGTCAGCTAGGTACAAACGATGGTGCAGATACACCTGTAGATTATGCAGCAGGTGACTCTATTCCACTAGCACCACGTCTACCCGGTGCAACATCTTTGTCAGACACAACAGTATCACCATTGACTGTTATCGCACGTATGGCTCGCCGTATGGACGTACAGAATGTTGATTCACGTGGTCGTTGGATCGTTGTAGACCCAGTATTCGTCGAAATGCTAAAAGACGAAGACAGCCGCGTATTGCAAGCTGACTGGGGTGGAACTGGCCTAATGAATGGCTTGGTATTGAACAACCTACACGGCTTCCGTGTTTATGTTTCAAACAACCTACCAGCAAAAGGTACAGGTGCAGGTACTTCAGGAACAGGCGCACAAGACGCTAACTATGGTGTTATCGTAGCTGGTCAGGACGAAGCAGTAGCTTCAGCGGAGCAAATCAACAAAGTTGAGAACTACCGTGACCCTGATTCATTTGCTGACATCGTTCGTGGTATGCACCTATATGGTCGTAAGATTCTACGTCCAGAAGCTCTAGTAACAGCACGTTACAACGCAGCTTAATTTAGTCAAACTTAGGGGCTGGTCAAGTACTGGCCCCTTTGTGCTTTAACAAGAGGATAAACTCATGGCAATTACTACAGCAATGTGTAACAGCTTTAAACAGGAACTGCTGCGAGGTGAGCATGATTTAGACAACCACACATTGAAGGTTGCCTTGATTAAGGATACACCTACAGGCACTTATGGTGCTGCTACAACAAACTATTCTGACATTACAGATAACTTAGATGAAGCTACAGGTACTAACTACCCTGCAGGTGGTCAAGCACTAGATAGCCCTACTGTTAGCCTTTCTGGTGGTGTGGCTTACGTTGACTTTGCAGACGAAGTATTTAGTAATGCAACTGTGTCGGCTGACGGAGCTATTATCTACAACAGTAGTGTTAGCAACAAGGCTATTGCAGTCTTTGACTTTGGTGGTACGGTGACATCAACATCTGGTGACTTCACTATTGTATTCCCAACCAACGACTCTTCTAGCGCAGTAATACGTATTAGCTAAACCCAAGGTATAAACAATGGCATTAATTATTAAGGATCGTGTCAAAGAGATCACGACTAGTACAGGTACAGGTGATGTATCTCTAGGCGGGGCTTCTGCGACATTTGACGCATTTCAAAGTGTCATGTCAAATGGTGACACAACCTTTTATGCCATTGTGCATACCGAGTCGGGTGTAGATGAATGGGAAGTAGGGCTAGGTACGTTTAACACAGGCGGTACTCTGTCACGTACAACTGTCTATTCTGGCTCAAATGGTACTTCTGCTGTTAACTTCAGCAGTGGTAACAAAGACGTATTTATGACATACCCTGCATCTAATGCTATGTATAAGGATGCATCAGGTAATGTTGATCTAGAGGGTTACGTTGACTTTAACCCTATTAATCATCCTACTCACGCAGAAGGTCGCGTGTACTACGATACGGTACACAAAACACTTTCATATCAAAGTGATATAACAGATGTTGAGCACGAGCTAGGTATTGAAGAACATGTTCGTGTATATAACAGCACGGGTTCTACTATTGCAAAAGGGAAGCCTGTCTATTGGTCAGGTAACCAGAATGACGTTCCTACTATTGCACTAGGAAATGCTACAGAAGAATCTAAATACAACGTACAGGGTCTTACTGCTGGTGACATAGCAAACAATAGCTACGGTTATGTTATTGTGTCTGGTCTTGTAGATGGTATTGACACAAGTAGCCTTACTGCAGGACAGAACGTCTTTATGGGTTTGACAGATGGTGCTCTACAGAATGCATCACCTACTTATCCTAATTATCCTATGTGTATCGGCTGGGTTGTAAAGTCAGATGCTACAGATGGTATTATCTTAGTCAATCAGCAGAACCACTCAGTTAACTCTTTCCGTGTCCGTACATCAGCACATATTGGTGACGATCTTATTGTTGGGGGTGACCTAACAGTACTAGGCTCACAAACTATTGCATCATCAGAAAACGTTTCTATCGCTAATGCATGGAACTACTTTAACTCTGGTGACACTATTGGTGCACTTAACACTAACTTTAGTGGCTCAGGCTTAAACGATGCCAGCTTTACAGGCCACTTTACGGGTACAGTCTCTACAACATACTATGTTCGTATTGACGGTGTAGGTACTGGCACAGGTGGTGTAGATACATTCGAGTGGTCTACAGATAACTTTGCTACTACAGTTGCTACTGGTGTAGATATTACTGGTGACGATCAGCTTATCCATAGCACAGACAATATCGCTGTAAAGTTTGAGGCCACTACAGGCCACACATCTGGTGATACTTGGACAGGTACAGCTACCCCTCTTGATGTAGATACTGGGTTTGCTACTAACCGTAACACAGGTACATCAGGTGTAGGCTATACTCACATGGGTATTTACTTTGATGTATCTACAGGTAAGTGGACAGTCTTTGATGAGTATGATCCAGAGCCAGATGGTACGATAGACACATCTCATTCGTCTTTCAGTTACGGCACACTTAAAGCAGATACATTTGAAGGTAGCTTATCAGGTAATGCTACTACCTCTTCTAGCACTACTGGAAATGCAGCTACAGCTACTGCACTACAAAACTCTCGTACTATATCTCTGACAGGTGACGTATCGGGATCAGCTTCTTTTGACGGTACAGCTAATGCTACCATTACTGCTACTGTAGCAGATGACAGTCACAATCATGTTATCTCTAATGTAGACGGACTACAAAGCGCTTTAGACGCAAAGCTACCTCTAGCGGGTGGCACCATGACTGGCAACATTACGTTCAACAGTACGCAAACTTTTGATGGACGTGATGTTTCTGCTGATGGTACTAAACTTGATGGTATTGAAGCAGGTGCTACAGGTGACCAGACTGCTGCTGAGATACTTACAGCTATCAAGACAGTAGACGGTGTAGGGTCTAACCTTGACGCAGACTTACTAGATGGACAGCAGGGTAGCTACTACCTTAATACAGGTACTACATTCAGTGGTGACGTAAGTGGTACTTACAACAACATAGTCGTAGCAAACGATAGTCACAGCCATAGCAACTACATTACAAGTAATGCCAATGATAGCATGTCGGGTATTCTGACATTTACTTCCACTAATAATGCTTTTGCGGAGTATAATGGTTCTGGTACAGCCCCCTATTTACGTTTTAAAACTAGCGGCACTAATAACGGTTATATTCAATTTGAATCAAATGGTAACGCATACTTTTGGAATGATAGAGCTAATCAGGGTATAAGAGTACAATCGGGTGCTTCTGGGTTATCGTGGTACGATGGTGGTGCTTACCGCACAGTTTGGCACTCCGCTAATGACGGTTCTGGTTCTAGCCTAGATGCTGACCTTTTAGACGGACAACATGGTAATTATTATTTAAATTACAATAATTTTACTAACACTCCATCTATACCTTCTGCGCCTAACAACGCCACAATTACACTTAGCGCAGGGACAGGTCTGTCAGGTGGCGGTAACTTCACGACAGACCAAAGTTCTAACGAAACAATTACGTTCAACCTTACAGCACCCTATACTTACATTGACACAGCTACAGGCAACTACGGCACAATCAAAGTAGACGATGACCGTGGTGTTAGTTGGGCTGGTTATGCTATTCGTGATGACTGGGTGTTTATGTCGAATGGTGCAGCAGAAGCTGGTATCTTTAATGACACGGACGACGAGTGGGGCATCAAGATGTTCCAGAATGCTCGTACAGCTTTGTATTATAACGGCGATGAACAGTTTAGAACAGAAAGCGCTGGTGTTTCTACAGACAGGGGTATGCGTATTGGTGCGTTTGGCAATCCTCATAACGCTAATGCTTTGGAAATTGCTGGAGGTACTTCTGAAAAGATTGTCCTGTCAGGCGCAAGTGACCCCTACATTCGCTGGCAAGAGGGTACTACTGACAGATTCTACATTCAGTGGCGATCAGCTAATAATGCGCCTTTAATTCGTAACCAAGAATCTGGCGATTTTGACATTAGAGGTAACAATGCTGTTAGCCTTAGACTAAGAGATAATAACGACAGCATTAGAGGCTACGTACACGCTAATACGTCAAACAATGTTGGTTTCTTAGACTCAGGTGGTAGCTGGGCTGTTAGGCATATTAATGACCAAGGTACTTACTTCTACACAGATGGCGGAACAGAAGAGTTCAAAGTAGGTCGTGATATTGTCTCTGGCACCTACGGCACTGTCGAAACAAGAACAACTAAAAATAATTATGGTGGCTACAGTATAAATGGTCAGTGGGTGTTTATGTCTAACGGTGCTGGCGTGTCTGGCATCTTTAACGACACAGACAACGAATGGGCAGCTATCTTTAGACAGAACGCTGAAGTAGAGCTATACCACAATGGCTCTCTGGCTATGGAGACTATAGGTGCTGGTGGTATCCGTGTTGGCTCCACTACAAGTTCTGACATTTATATGCAGGACACAGACAACGGTGAACGCCGTATTCATTGTAATAGCAATAATCTGGGTTTCTTAGATAGTAGCAATGCTTGGTCTTTTTATTCTGTTGATAATGGCGATGTTTACGCAAGGAAGTCGCTTTACGTTGATAGTGCAAATGATCAAAAGATTATTTTACAAGGATCGTCTAACCCATACATCCGCTTTAGAGAGGGGACTACTGACAGATTTTACATACAGTGGGTTGCAGGTTCAAACGCACCAGTATTTCATAACAATGAAGGTGCAAACTTTCAATTTAGATCATACACTACTGGTTCATCTACTAATATACAACTTATGGCTAGTGATGGTGACCTGTATGGCTCCGTTCATGGTACTCACAACAATGAAATAGGTTTTCTAGATCAAGACGGTAACTGGGCATATCGTCATGCAAGAGATAGTCTACATGAGTGGAGCATAAACAACGGCGTTGAAATGTCTTTGTCTACATCGACGTTAGACTTGAAAAACAATACCATCACAAATGTTGAAGATATTTATCTAAATGATCGTATCTACCACAATGGTGACACCAACACATACCTACAGTTTGAAGCTAATGATGTTTTCCGTATTGTTATTGCAGGTGCAGAAGTTATGGAGTGGGGCAACAATTATGCTCGCTTAAACGATAACGACACCTTACGTTTAGGTAGTGGTTCTGACTTCCGTATGTACCATAATGGGTCACACAATTACTTCCGTAACTATAATCATTCTGTAGGTAATATTTACTTCCAAGGTGAAAACACTAGTGGTTCTAACCACGCTCTTGTTTATATGTACACTGCTACGAGCAGAACGTATGTAAGCCTATTCGAAAACGCAGAAGAAAGACTACGTACTACTGATACAGGTATCACAGTATACGGTGACGTTAACAGTACTTCTGATATTCGCTACAAGAAGAATATTGAAACTATTGATAACGCTGTCGATAAAGTCAAAGCACTACGTGGTGTTACTTTTGACTGGGATAACGAAGCGTTTGAGGCATCAGGTGAAGAAGTACAAAAACCTAACTTCACACACCGTGCAACAGGTGTTATAGCTCAGGACGTAGAGAAAGTATTACCTGAAGCTGTACGTGAAGATGCTAACACAGGCTTTAAGAACGTTACGTATGGCAACATGGTAGGTCTACTAATCGAAGCAATCAAAGAACAGCAAGAACAAATAGATATGCTTACACAGAAGTTGAATGAAATGGAGAACAAGTAATGGCGACTCCTTTACCTTATAAATTACCTAGTGGCACCTTGATGCATATATACGTTGATAAAGAAACTAGTGCAGCACGGGTAGCTGAATGGAAAAATATGATTGAAGCAGAAAAAGCAGATAAGGACGCACAAACAGACTCTGATACTATAGCTAAATATGAAAAACTTTTGAAGATGATGGACGTAACGCTGAAAGATTTAGAAGCTATACATAATATGGAACTTCCAGAGGACTAAACATGGCTTACAAATTAAACGGTCAAACTATAATTCAAGACGACAACGGCCTTCTTAATACCACTACCTCTTGGGTGTCAGATAGGCTTATAGCTGATGAAGATGATTTTGCGATTTATTATCTATCGCTGGAGCTAAATGCTTGCCTTAATGGTGGTACTTCTATTAAAACCCCTTTACATAGAGTGCTTCACGAAACAAACCCTTTAACAGGTTATAAATTTGGTGACACCAATAATAGTGGGGGTATTGACTTAAGCGATGTTTTAGATTGGCAAAAGTACGGATTAGGCTTAAAAACTACTCCTGACACTCTTTTCCTTATAAATAAATACATAGGACCAGCGGCTAGTGCTGGACACAATCAATCAGACGAAGACGCAGGTGGTTACTTAGTAGGCTATTCTGATGAAGATGCGTATAGAGTGTTAGAACTTTACGTTAACTCAGGCACTCCTGCTTGGGTTACTGACGCTTTTTCATTATCTTCCGTTGCAGCTTATGCTGACATTGATGATAACGGCTCAATAAATAGTTCAGACTTAACAGCAGCTAGAAATGTTATTAACGGAACAAGTACCAATAATGCTCACTATAAAAACTTTTATATATTTAAAGGCTTAGTATGCGGTAAGTTTTGGGCAGCAGACTTTTCTAATACTTCCGCTATGTGGGGGAGAGGACTAGTAGGTACGGGTAATGGGTTTGCTTATGTTAAGCCTTACTTTATTAATAATCTCCCAGGTATTGAAAAAACTATTTCAGGATCAGAGGTTTGTACAGAAAACCTAGAAATAAATATACAGGATTCTAATCTATCAGGCGCTGCGGGTAGAACAGGCGTTACAGATTATGGTCTTTGTGGGATAAGAGGTAACAGGGCAAAGGCGGAATATGGAGATGATCTTTCTAGTCTGACTGTCTCACTACCTAGTGTTTCTTTAGATGAGGGGGCTACTGTTAGAGTAGATTTCTATTTTATTCCAGTTAACAACGGTGCTATTCTTTACGCAGACCCTCAGACTAGCTCTAATACTCAAATCAATGTAGATTACAACTATAGAACGTCTTATAGTAGTTCTGATGCAGGTGGCTACGTCAATGATAACTCAGGTGGTATACGTCTTATGTATTACGGGGTGCGTAGCTCTTCTTTCCCCTTTTGTGCAGGAAGTATGTATCTATACAATACTGGCGGTTATTGGACGTTCAGGTCCAATATCGCTTATCAATACAATGGAGGCTATACTATGGAGGGCATAGCTGTAGGTCAAATACGTAGTCTTAGCCCAGCTAAACTTAAGTTTAGATTTAATAGTGATAATATTTCTTATGGTGCAGCTACTGCCGTTCCTGTTGGTGAAATTCTAACTTAAGGATATAGATATGCATAAAGCAATATTAGTAGAAACTTGGAACAATAAAACAGGTAAGTATGACCAAGAAACTCAAGTAGTACCTATGACAGAAGAAGAGATAGAAGAACATAACGCTTTGTGTGCTATGGGACCATCCTTTGAGGATACGCAAAG
>Ga0213865_10001122_pt1 | contig 17621 bp, 12 predicted proteins | sample PICome_6_FD_160100 | JGI IMG/M metagenome (GOLD analysis project Ga0213865, IMG submission 160100) | Coastal seawater microbial communities near Pivers Island, North Carolina, United States - PICO282 | ecosystem: Environmental > Aquatic > Marine > Coastal | place: USA: North Carolina...
TAAGATTTATTAAAGCTAAGTTTGAAGATTACATTGGCATAACTAAAAGAATACCACCTGAAATTGTCTCAACAGTTGATTCACTAGATGATCTATCAAAACTTATAGACACAATTACAGGACATTTACCAATAGATACATCAAAAAAACAAGAGATTCTCTCAATAGCTGATTTAAAATCCAGAGCTGAAAAAGTTTTGATGTTTATTGAATCACAACTTGATGTTGTAGATGTTGAAAAGAAAATTAGAGAACGTGTAAAAAAACAAATGGAAAAATCTCAGAGAGAATATTATCTTAATGAGCAAATAAAGGCCGCACAAAAAGAGCTTGGTGAGATTGGCGATGAGGTTGATGAGCTTGAAGCTTTAGAAGAAAAGATTGATAAGGTCGGCATGCCTAAGGATGCTCTAAAAAAAGCTAAAAGTGAGCTTGCAAAATTTAAACATATGTCACCATCTTCTGCTGAGGCATCCGTAGTTCGATCATATCTTGACTGTCTTGTCGATGTACCTTGGAAAAAACGATCTAAGGTTAAAACTGATATTCATGCTTCGCTAGATATTTTAGAACAGGATCACTATGGTCTTGAAGAAGTAAAAGAAAGAATAATTGAATATCTCGCTGTTCAAAAAAGAGTTAAGTCAATGAAAGCTCCAGTATTATGCTTGGTTGGTCCTCCAGGTGTTGGTAAAACATCCCTTGGAGAGTCAATTGCAAGGGCTACTAATAGAAAATTTGTAAGAATGTCATTGGGCGGTGTTAGAGATGAGTCAGAAATTAGAGGCCACAGAAGAACTTATATAGGTTCAATGCCAGGAAAAATTATTCAAAAATTATCTAAAGTTGGTGTCAAAAATCCATTATTTTTACTAGATGAAATAGATAAAATTGGTATGGATCACCGCGGAGATCCTGCCTCAGCTCTTTTAGAAGTCCTAGATCCTGAGCAAAACAATACATTCAGTGATCATTATCTTGAAGTTGACTATGATCTATCAGAAGTTATGTTTGTATGTACTGCAAATAGTTTAAACATACCAACACCTCTGTTAGATAGAATGGAAATCATAAGAATACCAGGGTACATCGAAGATGAAAAATTGAATATTGCTTCAAAATACCTTCTTCCTAAACAAATGGAAAGGAACGGACTAAAAGAAAATGAGATTAATCTAAATAAAGAAGTAATATTGTCATTGATAAGATACTACACCAGAGAAGCTGGGGTAAGAGGGTTAGAAAGACAAATTGCAAAAATTTTAAGAAAAGTTGTCAAGGAGAGATTATTATCAAAAAAATCACTCAACAAACCAACATCAATAACTCCTAAAAATTTAGATAAATTCTCAGGTGTAAAAAAATTCAAATATGGTATAGCTGAAAAAGAAAATGCAGTAGGACAAGTTACCGGATTAGCTTGGACAGAGGTTGGCGGTGAGTTATTAACAATAGAAGCTTCATATGTTGATGGAAAAGGCCGCATTATTAAAACTGGTTCTTTAGGTGATGTGATGCAGGAATCTATACAAGCAGCATTAACTGTGGTTAGATCCAGAGCTAAATCTTTAGGAATAAAGTCAGATTTTTATGAAAAATTTGATGTACATATTCATGTGCCTGAAGGTGCAACACCAAAAGATGGGCCTAGCGCAGGTGGTGCAATGGCAATTTCATTGATATCTATATTTACAGGAATACCTGTTAAATGTGACACTGCCATGACTGGAGAAATAACATTAAGAGGTCAAATTTTAAAAATTGGTGGATTAAAAGAAAAGTTACTTGCTGCTAAAAGAGGTGGCATTAAGAATGTAATAATCCCAAAAGAAAATGAACCAGACCTACAAGAGATTCCAGGTCAAATATTAAAGTCACTTAATATCATTCCTGTGGAATGGGTTGATGAGGTTATTTCACATGCGTTAATAAAAGAACCAATTCCAGTTTTAAAGAATTCTTCATCTAATAAAAATAAATCTCAAAAAGGCAAACAGTCAAAAACTGAAAATAATCAAGCGCATTAAAAACCCTTTATTTGCTTGACTTTTAGGGCTAAAAAGCTTTTCATAGAGGAGTATTTATATAAATAAATTTACACAGAGGAGTATTTAATATGAATAAATCAGATTTAATTGATGCTGTCGCAAGTGACGCGGATATTTCTAAGGCATCTGCTGGGAGAGCTGTTGATGCAGTTTTAGGTGGAATTGGAGATGCTTTAGGTAATGGTGATTCTGTATCACTAGTAGGTTTTGGAACATTTTCAGTAAGGCACAGAGCTGCAAGAGAGGGTAGAAATCCTCAAACTGGTGCATCAATGCATATTGCTGCTTCTAAAGTTCCAGGTTTTAAAGCTGGTAAAGGTCTTAAAGATAAGGTCAAAAACGGCTAAATTCTATTTACTTTAAAAAAGGGTGCTTCTGCACCCTTTTTTTATTTATAATGGCACCACTATGATGGAATCACTCAGAAATTTTTTAACAGGACCTAGATTGTTTATTGTTGTAGCTGCATGCGCACTACCATTTGTTTTTTTAGGTACATCTTCGCTAACCAATACAACTGGCAATTCACTTGGATCAATAAATGGTGAAAATGTTACACAAGCTGATTTTCAAATTGCCACTAATCTAGCTATTCAAAAATATAAAGATATTTATGGTGAAACCTTTGAGCTTTCAGAGCTCTCAGATGAAATACAACTTGAAATAATTAAGCAAGAATTAATAATACAAAAAACTTTATTAGCGAATGCAAGGTCAATGGGTTTTGTTAATGATTACACAAAAACATTAGCAAAAAAAAATATTATTGCTAATAATGCATTCTGGGTTGATGGCACTTTTAATGAAGACGTTTTCGAAGCTCAAGCTAACGCTAATGGTTTTACAAAAGAAGAATATATTGAGCAAATATCAAATTTACTTGCAACAGACCAATTCAGAAGTGCTATAGGTTCTAGCAGTTTTGCGTTAGAGAATGAATCAAGAGATTTAGCTTTAATTTTAGAACAAACTATTAATTTAAATTTTATCAAAGTTGATTCATCGGAATTATCAAAAAGCATTACTAATACTGAAGAAGAATTATTAGATTATTATAAAAACAATGAACCTAAATTTTTTTCAGATGAATCAAGATCATTCAGCTACTTTACTCTAAACACTAAAGATTACGAAGACTTGGTAAAAGTTCCAGATAACTTCGTTCAATCTTCGTATGAGAATTACTTGGCAAACAATAAAGATAATTCTGAAATCAGGGTTTCTCATTTAATGATCGAAAAATCAAATCACGACTCTGATGCCTCAGCTTTATCTTATATAAATATTATTAAAGATAAGTTATCAGCTGGTGAGAGTTTTGAAGCTCTAGTTAAACAATATAGTGATGATATTGTTACTAAAGATAGTGGAGGTGATCTAGAGTACTTTGATACTGATATTTTTCCTGAAGAATTTTCAATAGCTATAAATAATCTTGAGTTAAATGATATAAGTGATGTTGTTGAACTAGATGATTCATATCACCTTATAAAAATCACAGAATACAATAAATTTAATCCAGTCCCATTAGAAGAAATGGAAAAAGTTTTTGTTCAAGAACTTGTAGAAACAGAATCAATAGCTTTAATGAATGATGATTTCAATTCATTAGATTCTCTTGTAATTACTGGTGCATCCATAAATGAAATTTCAAATTCTATAAAAGCGGAATTAAAAATTAGTAAAAATAATACTTTTGAAAAATTTGATTTTGTGATTAATAACACCGAAATTAGAGATTACATTTTCTCACCTGATACTGAAATTGGTGTCGTTACAAGTTTTGAAAAAGACGATTCAATTATTATTTTATCTTTATCTCAAATTATTCAACCCGCTCTTCAGGCATATGAAGATGTGCAAGATGAAGTATCTCAATCACTTACCTCTATGAAAACTGTTACTAAGCAAAATTTATTACTTGATGAGATTGCAGAGACAAAAATATCTGGCACCGTTGATTCTTTTATATCTGCTTATAGTTTTATAAAGTCGGATTCATTCGTTAATGTAGCAAGAGGCTCATCTTTGTTACCACAGGAAGTACTATCAGAGGCATTTAAGCTTTTACCTGGAGAATCAACTTCTACAAAGTCAATTTCTGGCGATAACTATATTATTGACTTAATAAGTATTAATAAGCCTTCAGAAGAGCAAATAGAAAATGTTTTAGCTCAATATGAACAATTCTCAGTTGAAAGATTCACACAACAAATGAATGATTTGATTAGTTCAGATCTTTTTGACTCGTCAAATGTTAATTTAAATAATATAGTATTCTAACTATGCGATATTCTTTTTTATTTATTATTCTCTTTTTAATAGGTTGTTCGTCAGGCACAACGCCGGTAGATAGTGCAGTAGAAGGTAAAGTTCTTCATTATGGTAATGGAACTGAGCCTCAAGGCTTAGACCCGCACATTGTTACTGGTGTGCCTGAGCATCATTTACTTTTAGCATTGTGCGAGGGCTTAACTAGTTCTAATCCTCGTGGCGGAGAAAGTCTCCCGGGGTCAGCTGCATCATGGGATATTAGTGATGATGGTAAGGTGTATACCTTTTATCTTCAGGAGAATGGTAAATGGTCAAATGGAGATGATGTAACAGCAGAAGATTATGTATGGTCATGGCAAAGAATTTTAACTCCTAGTTTAGGCTCACAATATCCTGATATGCTTTATTATGTTCAGAATGCTGAAGAGTTTCACAATGGAACGATTGATGATTTTTCTAATGTTGGCGTAAAGGCTTTAAATAATAAAACACTTGAAGTAACGCTCAAAGAACCTACGCCATTTTTTCTTGGCCTATTAAGTCATTATAGTACTTGGCCGGTTCATAAGCCTACAGTTCTAAAATATGGAACCATGGACGACAGAAATGGTCAATGGACAAGACCTGGAAATTTTGTGTGTAATGGACCATTTAACCTAAAGTCTTGGGAATTAAATAAAAAAATAGTAGTTGATAAAAATCCATTATATTGGGATGCGGATATAGTTGAGTTAAATGAGATACACTTTTATCCTATTTCCAATGAAATGACTGAAGAAAGAATGTTTAGAGCTGGTCAACTTCACGTTACAAGCACTTTCCCTTCAAATAAATGTGAACCCAATATTCAAGAAATAAATCCTAATATAAAAATACATCCTTACATGGGGACATATTTTTATAGATTTAATACAGCTAACGAAGCATTAGATGACGTCAGAGTTAGAAAGGCTCTTGCGTATTCTATTGATAGGCAAAAAATAGTCGAATCTGTAACAAGATGTGGACAAATTCCTGCATACTCATTTACTCCGCCTGGATCAAATGGCTTTTATCCAGATACAAAGATTCCATATGATGTTGATTTAGCAAGAGATCTCTTAAAAGAAGCTGGATATGATTCTGGAGAAGAGTTTCCAGTGCTAGAAATACTATTTAATACAAGTGAAGGACATAGAAAAGTTGCTCTTGCAATTCAACAAATGTGGCAACAAAACCTAGGTATCAATGTAGAGCTTGTTAACCAAGATTGGAAAGTCTATCTAAGTAGAGAGATGATTGGAGATTTTCAAGTTTCTAGAGCAGGTTGGATAGGAGATTATGAAGATCCTAATACTTTTTTAGATACGATGAGACCAAATAGAGGAAACAATAAAACTAGATGGGACAATTATCAGTTTGATGATCTTCTAGCCAAAGCTAACGCTACACTTGATCAAGAGGAAAGATATAAGATTTTAATGGAGGCAGAAAGGCTGCTGATTGATGAAATGCCAATAGCACCTATTTATACATATGTACGAGTTTACCAACTTCATGAGGATGTAAAGGGCTGGCATCCAAATATTTTAAGTCATCATCATCCAAAATATATAAGGATTGAGAGAGACTAATATAAATGCTTAGCATTTTTCTTAGACGAGTATTACTGGCTATTCCTGTATTAATTGCAGTTGCAAGTATTACTTTTTTTCTTGTAAGACTTGCCCCAGGTGGGCCTTTTGATGCCGATAAGGCTGTTTCTGAGCAGGTCTTAAAAAATCTTAATGAGGCATATAATTTAAATGCTCCTTTGTCTGAGCAATATTTTGACTATATGTCAGGGATTTTAGTTGGAGATTTTGGGCCATCATTTAGATTTCCTGGTCGTTCAGTAACAGAATTAATTATGACTGGCTTGCCGGTCACTTTTGAATTAGCAATATATTCAATGCTAATAGCGTTGTTCATTGGTATTTTATCTGGAGTTACTGCAGCTCTAAAGAGAAATACTTTTCTAGATTATATTCCTATGTCTATTGCAATGATTGGTATTTGCGTGCCTACTTTTTTGTTAGGTCCTTTGTTGGTCTTAATCTTTGGTATTAATCTTGAACTACTTCCCGTATCTGGTTGGGGGCAACTACCTGGCGATAAAATTTTACCTTCGTTAACTCTGGGCTTTGCATATGCAGCATACATAGCAAGACTTAGTAGGGGTGGAATGCTTGAAATTCTAAATCAAGACTTTATAAGAACAGCAAGAGCAAAAGGCCTTTCAGAAAAAATGGTTGTAATTAAGCATGCTATGCAAGGTGGGCTAGTACCAGTCGTATCATTTTTAGGTCCGGCGGTTGCGGGATTATTGGCTGGATCGTTTGTTGTTGAAACTATATTTCAAATACCAGGTTTAGGAAGATTTTATGTTGAAGCAGCATTTAATAGAGATTACACAATGATATTAGGCACAACGATTTTTTTCTCATTTATGATTGTTTTTTTCAATCTACTATCTGATATTGTTGCTTTATGGCTTAATCCTAGGTCGAGGGATACATAATGTCACAATCTTCCTCACTATGGTCAGATGCTATTAGAAGATTGTTCAAAAATAAAGCTGCAGTCGCAGGTGCTGTTGTTTTAGTAGTTTTAATTGTATTAGCTGCATTTGCTCCCTGGATCGCACCTTATCCATATGCATATCAAAACTTAGACTTAGGAGCATCGCCTCCGTCTTCGGTTCACTTACTTGGCACCGATGTGCTTGGTAGAGACTTACTTTCTAGAATTTTATATGGCGCAAGAATTTCGTTATTAGTTGGTTTTATTGCAACAACAGTTGCACTTGTTATAGGCGTTTCATGGGGAATTATTGCTGGCTACGCTGGAGGAAAAGTAGATTCAGTAATGATGAGAATTGTAGATATATTGTATGGTCTTCCTTTTATAATTTTTATAATTCTTTTAATGGTAATTTTTGGAAGAAATCTATGGTTGCTTTTTTTAGCAATAGGAGCAGTTGAGTGGTTAACAATGGCAAGAATTGTTCGTGCGCAAGTATTGAGTCTAAAAAATCAGGAGTTTGTTTTAGCTGCTCAAGCAATGGGTGTAAGCAATTTTGCAATGTTTAAGAGGCATCTATTACCCAATATACTTGGACCAGTTGCTGTTTATGCAACTTTAACAATTCCTCAGGTTATGCTACTAGAGAGTTTTTTAAGCTTTTTAGGTTTAGGCATTCAGCCACCTATGAGCAGTTGGGGCACTCTTATTAAAGACGGTGTGGAATCCATGGAGGAATATAGCTGGTTATTGATATATCCAGGCCTAACATTCACAGTCACCCTATTTGCATTAAACTTTTTTGGTGATGGGTTGAGGGATGCATTAGATCCAAAAACTTCAGAATAATTTTAAAAAGCTCTTATAGCTATTTTGATAATTTGACCAGGCATTAATTGGTTTGATTGAAATTCATTTATTTCTTTTATACTTTCAATAGATACATCAAAAAGGTCCGATATTTTATATAAATTGTCTCCCTGTTTAACTGAATAAAGGATTGTTCTCTTTTTAGACTCAATATTTCTATGAATATTTTTGTTGCCTATTGTTAGTTGTTGGCCTAATTGAAGATAGGCATCCTTATTCAAAGAATTAATTTTAATTAAATATGCTAATTCAATATTATATTTTTCAGCAATATCCCAAAGAGTATCTCCTTCAGAGACTATATGCATTTCGTATGGAATAAAGTTATTTGATTGCATGCTGCTTAAAGGTATTAATAATGTGTCGTTAATAGAAAGAAGATCCTTTTCAAGGTAATTAATTTTTTTAATTATTTGAATTTCAGTGTCATATTTTTCTGCAAGATTCCATAAATTATCACCACTAATAACTTTGTGTGAAATCCAATTAATTTGGTTTACATTTTCAAAAGGGCTATCAGGGCTATCAAGCAGGTATGTTTTTTCTATAGGAACGTAGAAGGTACTTTTATCTTTTGGTGCTGATGCCCATTTTGTATATCCAGCATTTAGTTTATAGATGAGCTCTGGTTTAATATCAAGGTATTCACTAAGATTTAATATTTCTACTTGACCTGGTATTTCTATCTTCTTCACAACTGACTCAAATGGGATTTCAGGAAGTTTTACTCCATATTTTTCTGGATTAAAAATAATCTCTCTCAAAGCAACATATTTAGGAATGTAATTAGTAACTTGATCATTAAGATTTAGAGACCAAAAATCTGTATTAAGGTTCTTTCTTTTATTTTTGTTGATGTGCCTATCTAGATAAGTTGGGCCAGCATTATATGCCGCAAGAGCTAAATAAATATCATTATCAAATCTATCAAATAAATATTTAAAATATCCTATAGCAGCATGGGTTGATCTATATGGATCATGTCTATCTTCATTCCACCAAGACTTTTCTAAATTATAAAATCTACCAGTCTTTGGCATGAATTGCCACAAACCAACAGCTCCTGATGGGGAAATGGAAAAAGGATCATAATTGCTTTCAATAAATGGAATAAGTGCAAGCTCTACAGGTAAATTTGCGGCCTCAAGTTCTTGAACAACATAATATATAAAATAATACGAGTTACTAAGAAATTCATCAAAATTATCTTTATTTCTTAAATGTTTATTTATAAATTCAAGAGTCATATCATCTAGATATGACTCATTTTCTGTATTAGAGTTTTGAACTATGTATTCCCATATATTAGTGTATTGAATTTCTGTCTCTATTAATTTTTCACTTTTCTCAATTTTTTGCTCAATTGACGATGTTGGTATATCTGTAGTCTGACAACTACTTAAAGCAAATATAAAAATTAAGCAGATTAAAAGTTGTCTTTCCATTGTCTTAATGCACTAAATATTTCTTTTTCACTAAAGCCTGTTTTAAATTTATGTGAAATAATTTTTTGGACATTATTTTTCTCACATCGTAAAAAAGGATTTGTTTTTAATTCAATTGACAGGGTTGATGGTAGTGTTGGTATATTATTTTTTCTGAGATCTATGGCATCATTATACCTTGCAATCAAGTCAATGTTATCTGGTTCAACTGCTTTAGCAAATTTTAAGTTATTAATAGTATATTCATGCCCACAATAGATTCTGGTATTTTGAGGTAACTTTTTTAATTTCATTAAAGATTCATACATTTGATCAAACGTACCCTCAAAAACTCTTCCGCAGCCTCCTGCAAACAATGTATCGCCGCAAAATAATAATGGTGAGTTATTAATATTTGCATAATAGGCAATGTGATCAAGAGTATGTCCGGGTATTTTAATAACCTCAAAATCAACACCAATAACATTTAATAATTCTCCATCTACAAGCCTAGATTTAATTAAATCAACATTATTATTTGGCCCATAAACCTTCAAATTTGGATATTTAGTTAATAATTCTTCAATACCACCAGTATGGTCATAGTGGTGATGAGTTACTAGAATCGCATCTAACTTAATATTCTTCTTTTCTATTACTTTAAGTAAATTTATGTTTTCACCAGGATCTACAACTATTGACCCTTCATTAGTTGTCATTAACCAAATATAATTGTCATCAAATGCTTTTATGGGCTCAATATTAATCATATGCAAATTCTAAGTTAATTTTATGAAAACAGTAAATATTTATACTGATGGTGCTTGTAGGGGCAATCCAGGAATTGGGGGATGGGGTGTTTTAATAGAGTATGCAGATATAAAAAAAGAATATTTTGGTGGGATGCACAATACAACCAACAATCAGATGGAATTAATGGCAGCAATAGAAGGTCTTAAGGTCTTAAAGGAGCCATGCCAGGTAAACCTCACCACGGATTCAAAATATGTTATGCAAGGCATAACATCTTGGATAGACAATTGGAAAAAAAATAATTGGAAAAATGCTGCAAAAAAAAATGTTAAAAATAAAGATCTATGGATTGAGTTAGATAATTATGTTTCTATTCATGATGTAAAATGGAGTTGGGTTAAAGGTCACTCCGGACATGAACAAAATGAAATAGCTGATCAATTGGCTAATAGAGGAATCGATTTATTATTGAACAAAAATGGTTAAAAAATATATTATTCTAGATACTGAAACAACAGGACTTGAAGTGCAGCAAGGTCACAGAGTTATAGAAATCGGTGCTGTTTTAATGAATGATAGAAATAAATCTGAAGAACATTTTCACACATACATAAATCCAACAAGGCTTATTGATGAAGAGGCGTCAAAAGTCCATGGAATTATGAATGAAGATCTTATAGATAAACCTTTATTTGAAGATATTGCAGAAGAATTTCTAGAATTTATTGATGGCTCAACTTTAGTTATTCACAATGCAGCTTTTGATGTTGGTTTTTTAAATAATGAACTTAAACTGGCCTCTTCTAAGTACCCAGCTTTAGAGGAAATATGCGAAATTGAAGATTCTTTAGCAATAGCTAGAGATAAATATCCGGGTCAAAGGAATTCTTTAGATGCATTGGCATCGAGATTTAATATTTCAGGCTATGATAGAACTTTTCATGGTGCCTTATTAGATGCAAATATTCTTGCTGATGTTTATATGGCATTAACAGGCGGTCAAAGTAAATTTGAATTCAGTAATGATAATTCTAAGCTTTCAGAGCAAAAAAGTTTTTCTGAAAATTTAATTTCAAAAGACGAATTACAATTAGTAAAAGTTAAAGCAGATAAAACTGATCTTCAAGAGCATGAAGACAGGCTTGCTGATATTGAAACACTAAATTCAGTTGAAACAATATGGAGAAAGGTTCATTGAAAAGGGTTGTAACTAGATTTGCTCCCAGTCCAACGGGTACTCTTCATATCGGCGGAGTTAGGACAGCACTATTTAATTATGTTTATGCAAAAAAACATAATGGCACATTTTTAGTTCGTATCGAGGATACTGATCGCGAAAGATCAACAAAAGAGTTTGAAGAAAATATACTAAATAGTCTTAATTCAATTGGTCTTAGCCCAGACTTAGAGCCTATAAATCAATCTAATAGAGGAGATATATATAAGGCAGCCGCAGAAAAATTAATCAATTCTGGCCAGGCTTATTATTGTAATTGTTCAAAAGAGAGACTGGATGAAATGAGATCGGAACAACAAGCTGCAGGCCTTAAACCGCAATATGATGGTAGATGTAGAGACCTCAATTTAAATAAATCCAAAGACACTGTCCTTAGATTAAAAACTCCGCAAGAGGGTACTGTTGTTGTTAATGATTTTGTTCGAGGAGAGATTATATTTAATAACACTGAACTCGACGACTTAGTCATTTTAAGAAGTGATGGAAGTCCAACCTATCATTTGTGTAACGTTGTTGATGATTTTGATCAAGGCATTACAACTGTTATTAGAGGTGAAGATCATATTAGTAATACTCCTAGACAAATTCATATTCAAAACGCACTCGGTTATCCACAATTAGAATATGCACATCTACCGTTGGTTCTTGGAAGTGATAAAAAAAGACTTTCCAAAAGACATGCTGCAACTAGTCTTGAAGAATATAAAAATAATGGCTATCTAGATTCTGCAATTTTGAATACTCTTGCAAGACTTGGTTGGTCAAGAGGTGATAAAGAAGTTTTTTATATGAATGACTTAATAAAGGATTTTGAAATTACTGAAATACAAAAAGCTGGAGCAATTTTTGATTTAACTAAATTAGACTATCTAAATTCACAGCATATGGCTAATTTATCATTAGATAATTTTATAAGTGAATTACATCCATTCCTTAAAGAAGAGAATATTGATTTAAGCGATCACCCTAAGAGAGATATTTTAATTGAAGCAATGCGATCTTCATCAAATACATTAAGAGGTGTTGCTCAAAGCCTAAAATGTTATGTCTCAGATATATTAGAGTATGACAATAAAGCTATTCAAAAATTTGTTGAAGGGTCGGTTGAGATTCTTAAAGATTTACGTTTTAGAATAAATAATGTAAATTCATGGACTGAAAAAGAGCTCGATGCAACTTTATCAAAATATAAAAATGAAAAAAACTTATCAACACCCCAAGTAAATCAACCAATTAGAATTGCGTTAACAGGTTCAACAAACTCTCCATCATTAGGAATGACTTTATTTTTATTTGATAAAAACGAGGCTATCTCTAGAATAGATAAACTTATAAATCTTCAAAGTTAATTTAAATTTATCATACTGTAATTATTAATTTAATACTTAAAAAATGTATATAAAAAAGTCATAGACAGTAAATCTTTTTTGGTGATATATTTACTTCAGTTTAGCGCTACCTGGGAATAAATATGTTTAAGAAGTTTGTTTTAATAATACCTGTAATAATAGCATTAAATATCTTTGCACAGGAATCTGAAGTTGAAGAAGTTGTTGTAATTGGGTCGCAGATTAAAGGAGCAAGTATCACTGGAGCTCTGCCAGTTAGCATTTTGACATCAGACGACATAGAGGCACTTGGTATTGATTCGGGTGATGAATTGCTTCAACAAGTAGCTGAGAATGGTGCAAACTTTTTTAATGAGCAAGATTGGAACGGTGGTGTTAATGGTGCAAGGGGCGATGTAGGATCATTTAATATCAGAAATCTTGGAACTGGAAATACTCTAGCTCTCATCAATGGCAGAAGATTGGTGCAAAATCCAAGTTATCAAACTGAAAGAGTTGGTGGAAGTTTTGTTCCAGTCATGTCAGTAAACTCAAATAATATCCCAGTCGGAGGAGTTGATAGGGTTGAAATTTTAAAAGATGGTGCATCTGCAATATACGGTGCTGATGCAGTCGCTGGTGTTGTAAATACTGTACTAAGAGATGATTTTGAAGGCTTTAATATTAAAGTACGATTAGCAGCTTTTGATCATTTTGCCACTGAAGATAATAAAGTGTCTATCGAATACGGTACTGACTTTAATAATGGCGCTTCAAACATTGGTGTATTTTTTGATTATTATGACAGAGGAGAGATAAATGCATCAGAGGACCCAAGATGGAGTGATAGTGATTGGGCATATAACAATGCTGATTTAGGTGCTTTTAAAAGTTCTTTTAGAAATAGCAGTAATCAGGGCACTTTTGGACAATTCTATAGCTATAATGATCCTGATGGTAAAACACCTTGGAGCATATTTGAGCCTGGTTCTTCAGCATGTACTGATTCAGAGATTATTTCTATTTCTTTAGGTGATGCTGGCTGTTTAGCAAATTCATCAAGCTCAAGTGGACGCCCAAGAACCAATTTAAATGAAGACAGAGCAGTTAGATCCCAACTAGAAAGATCTAATTTATTCGTTTACATCAACAGTGAATTAGATAATGGAGTTGAGCTTTTTACTGAGTTTGGTGTTTATAATGCAGATTCTGGACCAAGATATCTTTACCAACAATCTACGCTTGGATCATCAAGTACATGTACCTCTAACATTCAAGCAATGATCATACCTGCTGAGAATTTTTACAATCCACTTGATGTTGATTTATGTAAAGATAATTATAGGTTTCCAAATAAGCCTATTTCATCAACTGAGCTAGATACATACAGATTTTTACAAGGTGCAAGAGGTTATTTTGATAACGGTTGGGATTGGGAAACTGCTTTTGTATGGTCAAAGGCATATTCAAATAATACTGTTCAAAACAGAATTGCTATGGATAAATTAGAGGAAGCTTTAAACGATACAACAGCTGAAGCATTCAATCCTTTTCATGGCGGAGTTCTTGAATCAAACATTGAAAGAATATGGGCTGATGTATATAGAAAAAATAGAACTGACCTTTTACTGCTCGATTTAAAACTTGTAAATAATAATATGTTTAGCTTACCAGGCGGTGATGCGGGAATGCTTGTTGGACTAGAATACAGAGAAGAATCATTTGAAGATTTAAGAGATCCGAGACTGAATGGCACTATAGAATACACCAATCAATGGGGTGAGACTTATCCTTTCGTATCTGCTGTTGCTAATTCAAGCCCAACACCAGATTCAAGTGGAGAGCAAAATACGACATCTTTGTTTACAGAACTACAATTACCTATTTTAGATAATTTAAATGCTCAAGTGGCTATTCGTCATGAAGACTTTTCAGTAATTGATGATAGTGCAACCGTCGGTAAAGTTGCCTTTGGATGGCAATTTGATGAAAAGGTATTATTTAGAGCATCCTATCAAACTGCTTTTAGAGCACCAAACCTAGTAACGCTATTTGAAACTACTGTTGCTAGAAACAATACTAGAACTGATAGCTTAGGAAAATATGTAGGAAATGGTAATGATATTAAAGAGGACAATGTTACATTGTTTGATATATCTAGATCAATACAAAGAACAGCATCCGGAAGCTCATCTTTGGAGCCTGAGACATCAACCAATTATTCTTTTGGTGTGGTTATTGATCCTGTTGAAAATTTAACAATTATTATTGATAAATGGGAAATAGAAAAAGAAAATTCAATTGGGTTATTTGGTGAAACAAATCATACAACATTAGATCTGTTAATGAGGCTTGAAGGTGGTCCAACTGAATGTGATGGTAATCCTGCAGTAGAAAGATCACCTGCAGAGACTGATACAGCATCTTATTTTGCTGCAAAAGGATTATGTAATGCCGGTGAAATAATAAGAATTAATGATAAGTACGCCAATTTAGATACAAGATTGATTGGCGGAAAAGATTTAACCTTCCTATACGATTTATATACTGATAAAGGAGAATTTGGTTTTAAATATCAACACTCAAGATTAGATAACTTCTCTCAAAGTGCTGGTGGTGATGTAGAAACTATTTTAGAAGCTACAAGTGAAACTGGAATTATCGGTAGTAATTACTCCGGTATTGCTGTTAGTGGTTTCTCAGATATGCTCGGAATAGATGGAAATTTTGAGGACAAATCTGTACTTACAGCTAAATGGGACTATAAAAATTATAGAGTAACCTATACAGCAACAAAAATTGGTGAATTTGAAGAAAGATATTTAAGACGTTCTGATGGTACCAAATGGATGCTGCCAGCAATGACAACAAAAAACCTTACATTTACATATAGCTTTGATCTGAAAGATAATCCTGCAAGATTAAGATTTTCAATTAGAAACTTAGAAGATGAAAGAGCTCCATTAGCAGATAAAACCTATGGCTATTGGTCTAGTGTCCATAGCGATTATGGTAGAAATTACTATTTGGAATTAAGAGTAAAGCTATAAAAGTAAGAATTGCTTAAATATTATCAATATTTAATAAAATTAGAGTAATCTATTTTTATGGAAAACATTCAGGCTTTTAGAAAAAAAGGTTTTTGGCTAGGCATATTTCTTTTTTTTACTGTACTACTATCACCATCTCCATCAGAACTAAGTGATGAAGGCTGGATAGTTGCTGCGATTGTTATTTTAATGGCCATATGGTGGGCAACAGAAGCAATTCCAGTAGCAGTAACAGCTTTACTGCCATTGGCGCTATTTCCACTAATGGACATAGTGTCTTTTAAAGAGGCTGCAGCTCCTTATGCAAATCCAAATATTTATCTTTTTTTAGGAGGTTTTATGTTGGCGCTGGCAATTGAAAAGTCAGGTCTTCATAAAAGAATAGCTCTCAGAATGATATTAATAGCTGGATCTTCAGGGAAAAATTTAATTGGTGGATTTATGTTGGTGGCTGCTCTAATAAGTATGTTCGTAATGAATACTTCTACTACCTTGATGCTATTACCAATTGGCTTGGCTGTTTGTTTAGTTGTTTCAAAAACTATTCCAAATTTATCAAATCAAGAGAAAATATATTTTGATACGGCTTTAATGATTGGTATTGCTTACGCTGCAACCATAGGGGGAATGTCTACTTTAGTAGGCACCGCGCCTAATATAGTTTTTAGTGCTTTTATGTATGAGACATATGGAGTAGAAATATCTATGATTGATTGGATGACGCTTGGTGTGCCATTGGCTGCAATAATGCTATTTTTTGCATGGGTAATTTTAACTAAGTATATTTTTCCAACTTCATTCATCACATCTAGCAAAACAAAAGATCATCTTAAGGACATGATTACTGAGCTAGGACCATTGTCAAAAGATGAAATCAAAATATCAATTATTTTTGGTTTAACTGCTCTAGCATGGATTACTAGAAAGGGTTTAGATAATTTTGATTTTTTATCAGGTCTGACAGATGCAGGAATTGCAATCATTTCAGCAATATTACTTTTTATGATTCCTTCAATGCAAAATAAAGAAGATTTGTTAACTTGGAAAGATTCATCTAAGCTTCCATGGGGATTATTAATTTTATTTGGTGGAGGTCTTTCTATTGCTGCGCAAATAAACTCTACCGGTTTGGGTATATGGATAGGAGAGGGTTTAAGTATTTTGGGAACAGTTCCCCCAATAATGCTTATATTTTTTGTTGCTGCTTTAATAATATTTCTTACAGAAATTACAAGTAATGTTGCTACAACATCAACATTTCTACCAGTATTTGGTGCTGTAGCTATTGGTCTTGGAATATTGCCGGTTTCTTTAACAGTGCCTGTATGTCTGGCGGCAAGTTGTGCTTTTATGTTGCCAGTAGCAACACCACCAAATGCTATAGTTTATGGCTCTGGTAAATTTACAATAGCAACAATGATGAAAGCAGGATTTGCACTTAATGTAATTGGTATCTTTGTAGTTACTTTGTTTGCGTATTTTATAGCGCCACAAGTTTTTTAATGCAGATGTTAAAGTTTTATCTAATATTTCTTCTAAGTCTTTTTCTTGAATCTAGAAGTTATATAGATTACGAGTCTCCTTACCATCCAGTCGTGGGAACATCTGGGATGGTTGTATCTCAGAACTATTTGTCATCTGAAATTGGAGTTGAGATTTTAAACAAAGGTGGTAATGCAGTTGATGCTGCTGTTGCGGTTGGATTTTCACTAGCAGCCACACTTCCAAGAGCAGGAAACCTTGGCGGCGGCGGCTTTATGTTAGTTTATATCAAAGAAAAAGATGAAATTTTCTTTATTGATTACAGAAGCTCATCACCCCTTAATTCAAACCTAGAAAATATTTTTGACCTATCAATTAACTCAAATAAACAACTGGAATCTTTACCAAAAAATTTTAATGAGGATAAATATGAACTTGTAAATAGAGGTTATAAGGCATCTGCTGTACCTGGTACTGTTGCAGGTTTATTAGAAGCTCACAAACAATTTGGAAAACTTTCTTTAGAAGAAATTCTTAAACCAGTGATTAAGCAAGCCAAAGAGGGTGTTGAAGTAACCTATGATTTGCATAAAGCTATAGATAGTACTCCAAGA
>Ga0213865_10001123_pt1 | contig 17613 bp, 15 predicted proteins | sample PICome_6_FD_160100 | JGI IMG/M metagenome (GOLD analysis project Ga0213865, IMG submission 160100) | Coastal seawater microbial communities near Pivers Island, North Carolina, United States - PICO282 | ecosystem: Environmental > Aquatic > Marine > Coastal | place: USA: North Carolina...
GCGCAACCAGAGAGCGTTAGTACCAAGAGGACGATGATGTTATGAAGCGATCGCATGGCTGGTATGATGACACACCCGACTAAATCGGCACACGCCCTCTCGAACCCCTATTTGTCTGGTATGATTCTCGCGTGTGTAGATAGCGATTGACAGTTATGCCGTCAAACTTGGTTGTCATAGGGATAAATCATGATTCTGCGTCCGTAACGGTGCGAGAGCGTGTGGCCTTTGCACCCGAGTGTGTGCCTGAGGCAATTTCGGAACTCATGGCGGAGACTCGCCTGAGTGAGGGTGTCATCCTGAGCACTTGCAATCGCACGGAAATCTACGGTTGGTTTGGCACTGACGGTCAAGCGGCGTTGGCGGGTGATGAAGTCATCGCCTGGTTATCCAAGTATCACGCGATTGCATTGGACGATCTCGCTACCTGTACTTACCGAAGTCACGGTATTGCAGGGCTTACTCACCTTGTTCGAGTTGCCGCAGGCCTTAATTCGATGGTCCTGGGTGAACCACAAATTTTTGGTCAAATTAAGTCGGCGTTTGCGGTATCGCAGGAGAGTGGTGGTATTGGCGACTCTTTGAGCAAGCTATTCCCCGAGGCCTTCCGACTCGCAAAGCGCGTCCGGACCGATACGGCGATAGGGGAGAACCCGGTGTCAGTGGCTTATGCAGCTGTGGATCTCGCCGGTCGAATATTTTCAGACCTCTCAAATCGCACGGCGTTACTGCTCGGTGCAGGCGAAACCATCGAGCTAGTGGCTCGGCATCTGAATGAGGCGGGCTTGGGCAAGTTGATTGTGGCCAACCGGACGCTCAAACGAGCAGAAACGCTGGCAGATCAGTTCGGTGCTGAGGCGATTCTTCTTGCCGACGTCACTGAGCGGCTGCCCAGTGCCGATATTGTGATTAGCTCGACCGCAAGCCAGCTCCCCATCTTGGGGAAGGGCGCAGTCGAGGAGGCGATTAAGGCGCGACGCTATCGTCCGGCTTTATTGATCGACCTGGCCGTACCCCGAGACATCGAGCCGCAGGTTGCCTCTCTGTCCGATGTTTATCTCTACACGGTTGATGATTTGCGGGACGTCGTCGAAGAGAACGTTCGGTTGCGAAGTCATGAGGCCAATAAAGCCGACAAAATCGTCGAGGAAGGTGTAATCGAGGTTGAAGCTACGTGGTTACAGCGTGCCTCGGCAGATGTCGTGAGGAATTATCGCGAATCTGCAATGGCCATTCAGCAGGCAGAACTTGAGCGCGCGTTGAAGGCACTAGAGAGCGGTAAATCGCCGGAAGAGGTGATGACTCGATTGTCGCGCGACCTAACTAATAAGCTTATCCACGCGCCGACAGCGGGTCTCAAGCAGATCGCAAAAGAAGGCGATCGTGTTAATGTCTCGCGTGCAGCAGAGTTACTCGGCGTGCCTGCATCCATCCCATCAGACGGCTCGTCGACCCTACAGTAGTTCGATAAGGGCAGTTTATTGTGAAGACGTCGCTTGTTACCAAGCTCGAATCGTTATGTGATCGTCATGAAGAGGTCGCCGCTTTACTTGCGGACGCCGAGACTGCATCAGACCCCAATAAGTTCCGCGCTTTGTCACAGGAGTATGCGCAACTCGATGACGTTGTGAAGGTCTACGATGGGTACCGCCGGGCGAAGGATGATCTGGCTGAAGCACAGCTGATGCTTGAAGACAGCGACCCCGACGTACGAGAGATGGCCGAAGAGGAAATAGGTGCTGCTGAGAGCCTCATGAGCTCTGCTGAAGCCGAGCTGCAAGTATTAATGCTGCCCAAGGATCCCAAAGACAAAAGTAATGTGTTTCTGGAGATTCGTGCAGGCACCGGCGGCGATGAAGCAGCCATTTTTTCCGGTGACTTGTTTCGCATGTATAGCCGCTACGCAGAGAGCAAGCGTTGGTCGGTTGAAGTTATCTCAGAACGCCCCGGCGAACACGGTGGCTACAAGGAATTAATCACACGGGTTGCAGGCGAAGCTGTTTACGCGCACCTCAAGTTCGAATCAGGCGCTCACCGAGTGCAACGTGTACCCGAGACAGAGTCTCAGGGCCGGATTCACACGTCTGCCTGCACGGTCGCTGTGATGGCGGAACCTGACGAGGTAGAGGAAGTGGAAATTCGCAAAGAGGATTTGCGGGTCGATACCTACCGTTCTTCTGGCGCGGGTGGTCAGCATGTCAATACAACAGACTCGGCAGTTCGTCTGACACACATTCCCACGGGTATCGTGGTTGAGTGTCAAGATGAGCGCTCACAGCACAAAAACCGAGCTCGGGCGATGTCACTGTTACAGGCCAAACTTGCCTCGGCAAGTGAGCAGCAGCTTGCGGCTGAGCAGGCGGAGGAGCGACGAAACCTCGTGGGCACGGGCGATCGCTCGGACCGCATTCGAACCTATAACTACCCTCAGGGGCGCGTTACCGATCATCGGATTAACCTCACGTTGTACAAACTCGATGAAGTGGTTGAGGGTGATCTGGATGCCGTGATCCAACCGTTGCGTCAGGAACATCAGGCAGACTTGCTCGCCGCCCTAGGCGAAGAGTGAAGGCCGTGGTGAGGTCTGTGGTGAAAGCCATGGCGAGGACTACAGTAAGTTCCCTAGTGACGGCTTTTGTGAAGAGCAACCCAAACGGTGCCAGCCAGTGAAGCTCATCCAGTGAAAGTCAAAGAAGCCCTGCGCGCCTTCGGCACCGACTACCGCGATGCGGAGTTGTTGCTGCTGCACTCTCTAGGTAAGGATGAACGCAGTTGGCTGATTGCTCACGACCACGATGAGCTGCCAACAGATGTTGTCGAGGTGTTTTCTTCAATGTCCACGGAGCGGCTTAAAGGGGTGCCCTTGGCCTATCTCTTGGGTCATCGAGAGTTTTGGTCGCTGAAACTTAAAGTAACGCGCGATGTGCTTATTCCTCGACCTGAGACAGAGTTGCTCGTGGAGTGGGCTGTGGAACTTGCATCTCATTATGACCTCGATTCAATGCTCGACCTGGGTACCGGAAGCGGTGCTATTGCACTTGCGGTCCAACACGACTTGCCCAATCTGTCGGTAACCGCCAGCGATGTCAGTGAACTGGCATTGTCCGTTGCGCGAGAGAATGCGGAGGGTCTAGGGCTACCTGTTGAGTTTGTTGAATCGAGTTGGTTTGGTGCCTTAGCGCAGAGACGCTGGGCCCTGATCGCATCGAACCCACCTTATGTCGCAGTAGATGATGCTCATCTATTGGAAGGGGATTTACGATTTGAACCAAACACAGCCCTCACCGATGGAGGGGATGGGTTGTCGTCGATTCGGGAGATAGTGTCCAACGCGCCTGACCACTTGGAGGCCGGTGGTTGGCTTTTGATCGAGCACGGTTATGATCAGGCAGCGGATGTCCGGTCGATCCTCGAATTGAATGGGTTTTCACAGGTGAGCCTTCGGCATGATCTCGCCGGCCGGCCTCGAGTAACAGGAGGGTGTTGGCAGTGTTGAATGACGAGTTACTGGAGCGCTACTCGCGTCAAATGCTGTTGCCAGAAATCGATCTGGTGGGTCAGGAAAACATTCGGCAAGCCTCAGTGCTAGTCGTTGGCTGTGGCGGTTTAGGATCAATGGTAACGCTGTTCCTTGCGGGTGCCGGCGTTGGTAAGTTGACCTTGGTCGATGCGGACAGCGTTGAGCTGAGCAATCTTCATCGTCAGCTGGCCTTTCGTGAGAGCGATATTGATCAACCAAAAGCGCAGGCTCTCAAAAATCAGCTTTTGTCGCTCAATTCAGAGATTACAGTGACTAGCGCTCTGCGTCGCTTTGGCGACGACGCCAAGTCTGATGCTGAGTTACTCAGTGATGTGGATATTGTTATCGATGCGACCGACAACCTCGCTTCACGTCATGCAATCGAGCGTTTGACTCGCGATGCACAAAAGCCCTGGATTATGGGGGCGGCCACCCGGCTTCACGGGCAGATCGCCGCCTTTAGTCAGTCGAGAGCAGAGGGCTGTTACCAGTGTTTAGCGCCAAGCGAAGACGACAGTCGAGGCTTTGACTGCCGTAACGAGGGCATTCTAGGTCCTGTCATTGGGGTTATCGCCGCTTGGCAGGCACAGGATGCGTTGATGTTTTTATCAGGGCAACCGCTTGAGTGGGGCGTCTTGCGCATCTACGACGCTGCGCAGCAGCGAGTCGACAGGCTTACGGTGACGCCGCGAGAGGGGTGTCATACGTCGTAGTCAGGTGTGAAGCCGGTCGGAATCGGCTGACGAAGTAACAACACTAGACGCACGGCGATCATGACCGATGCCACTGCGACTCCCACGATGATCCCCACCCAAAAACCAGCGGCGCCATCGAAAGCGTTGTCTGCATTCATAATGCCAAGGTAATAGCCCAGCGGAAGTGCTATCAGCCAGTAGGCGACCATACTAGCGATGAAGGGAAACCGTGTTTTCTTGTAGGCTCGCATAGAAAAAGACCCCACGATTTGGACTGCGTCAATGATCACGAATAGCGCGGCAAAACTAAGCAGACGAACTGCCAGTAACGAGATATCCCGAGAGTCGGAGTAAATCCCGACAATGGCGGTGGGGAACGACAGCAAGATAATCATGGTGGTGATACTGATGACGCCAGAACACAGAATGCCCGCCTTCAAGGCCATGAAGACACCCTGCTGATCCTGAGCTCCCAATGCGTGCCCCATTCGGGTTGCCATTGAAGACCCGATGGCGAGCATTGGAATGTAAAACATGTCCCAGACATTGAATGCGATCTGGTGTGCGCCAATTGCAACATCACCCAGCGACGAGACTAGGAGCGCAATACCGGCGAAGACCGCAGTCTCAAGGAAGAACGTAGCACCCACAGGAGCGCCAATGGTTAGTATCTCTTTGATCGTGGTTGGGTCAGGCGCAACCGGCCGTAGCGGCGGCATGTATTGCTGTAGCGACTTTTTGGTCAATACATAAAGAGTGATGATAACGGCGGACAGCCACATTGAAATGGCCGTTGCTATGCCACAGCCTTGAGCACCCATGGCCGGGATGTCGCCAAAACCGAAGATGAACATGTAGTTCAGAGGTATGTTGGCGATGAAACCAATGACCGATGCCACAGCGAATGGCGACGTGATTCCCACCCCCTGCATGTGATAACGGAAGGCCATGAATATCCCGATCGCCGGGAAGCCATACGCCACCATTTTGATGTATTCACTGGATTTTTCTGCCGTTAACTCATCGATGCCGAGCCACGGTAAGCCGAGGTGGCTGTAATAACACAAGGGGGCGACGACCAAGCTTAGAAATACAGATACCCATAAGGTCTGTGGTAGGTGGTCCCGAATGCGTTGTATTCGACCCGCACCAAAATCCTGCGCAATGATGGTGGAGGAGGCAAAGATGACGCCCAACACCACGAGGTAGAGGGGGAGCCAGATGTTAAACCCGATGGCAATGGCGGCGAGGTCTTTGTCCCCGAATCGGGCAGCCATGATGGTATCCACAACGCCGGTGCCCATCTGTGCCGTTTGCGCAATCAGCAGCGGCCAGCCGATTCGCCAAAACTGACTTAGCTCTGCTCGCAGTGTGGGGGTTGGATGATTCATGGTTGTCTCGCAGTTAGGGCCGCACTGTATCACGTGCTCCAACTGTTGCCGCATCCCGTCATGCGAATAACGCGGGCACCTCCAGTTCAGTGTGCTATGCTCGCGCACCTCTGACGAAAGGACTCATGAACCCTTGAGTGAACAAGCCCTTGGAGCAACTGAAAATTCAGCTGCTCACTTACCCGATATATCGTTTGGCAGTCTCGACCTTGCTCCCTCGCTCATGCGCGGAATTGAGGGCTTGGGCTTCGAGAAATGCTCGCCTATTCAGGCTCAGATTTTGCCCCATACATTGGAAGGGCACGACGCGATTGGTAAGGCGCAGACGGGTACGGGAAAAACGGCTGCTTTTTTGATAACGCTGTTCAATGACCTGCTAAACAACCCCATTGAGGGAGAGCGCTATCTGGCTGAACCTCGCGCCGTCATTTTAGCGCCGACGCGCGAGCTGGTAATGCAGATTGCTGATGACGCGCGACAACTTGGGAAGTACACCGGTCTGTCGACGGTCACGCTTATCGGTGGCGCGGATTACGCGAAGCAACTGGCGAACGTGAATGATCGGGTCACCGATATTGTGGTCGCGACACCGGGAAGGCTGATTGACTTCATCCAGCGCGGCGATATGTATCTCGATCGCGTCGAGTCACTAGTCCTCGATGAGGCAGATCGAATGCTCGATATGGGATTCATTCCTCAGGTGAAACGCATCGTTCGATCGACTCCACGCAGGGAAGACCGACAGACGCTCCTGTTTTCGGCGACTTTTAGTCAGGACATCATGAATTTGGCGCAACAGTGGACGTTCGATCCCATCACGGTGGAGATCGAGCCAGAGCGAGTTGCGACTGAAAATGTCGATCAGCGCGTCTATCTTCTTGAGAGTCGCGACCGCCTGAATGTGCTAAAGCGAATACTTGCAACGCCTGAGGCGACCTCAGTCATTGTCTTCGCCAATCGAAGAGACGTCGTCCGAAAAGTCCATGAGCGTCTGCAAAAACAGGGCCTTGACTGCGGCATCTTGTCCGGCGAGATTGCCCAGGCAAAACGCACTAAGACCTTGGAGCGATTCAAGTCTGGCAAGCTGCGCGTGCTGATTGCGACCGATGTGGCAGGGAGAGGTATTCACGTCGATGGCGTAAGCCACGTGGTCAATTACGATCTACCCGAAGACCCCGAAGACTATGTACACCGGATTGGACGAACGGGTAGAGCAGGCGAAAAGGGTGTCTCTATTAGTTTTGCTAGTGAAGACGACGCCTTCTTATTGCCGGAAATCGAAGCCTTGTTGGGTGAGTCGTTAAAATGCACCCAGGTTCCAGAAGAAATCCTGGCTGACTAATCGTCAGCAGTGGGTCCTCGCTCCTTATCGATTGACTGTTGAGTGGCCAGCGTTTTTTTAACGTAGGTGACGGAGTTCATCGCACCATAGCAAGGTAGCACCCGCTACCGCTGCAGGAATGAGTGCAAGGTTGAGTATCGGAATTCCCGATACAAACGCAACAATGGTACCAAACCCGATCGACGTTCCCCGTCGCGCACTGCAGGCCTCGCGTACTTCCCTGAACGGGAGTCGATGGTTGTCCATGGGGTAGTCGATAAATTGCAATGACATCATCCACGCCCCAAGAATGATCCAGAGAAATGGCGCCGCGAAATTAAGTCCCGGTATGACGCTAATGATGGCGACCAGTAAGGCCATAGGCAGGTAGTGAAAAAGCTTTTGTAATTCACGTAGGAACCCTCGGGGGACTGATAGGGCGACCTGAACCACTGAGCTTTCGTTCTGGATGGCTTCGCCTGTTACCTGTTCTTCCACTTTTTCCGCGAGTAACCCGTGAAAAGGAGAGGTCAAAAACAACACGATGAAAATAGATAGGTAACCTGAGAGTAACGTCCCGACCAACCAAATGATCGGAGTAACGATCCACGTGAGAAAGCTCAGCTTCCCCGTAATTTCGCCGGTAATGTCGATGTAAAAACCTGACATCAGCTGGTAAAGGCTGCCGGCGATCAAGGCAAACACAGCGATATTTGCGAGCAATGGGATGATGACGAATCGCCGCAGCCCTGGCTGGATCAGCATAGTCATGCCGCGAAAAAAATAACCGACTCCCTTGAGTAATCCGGACATGACTTGTTATCCCACCTCGTTACTTGCTGCGACTGACAACAAAACGTCAGTCCTATGACTATACTACGGTAGCTGATGTCGGAAACACGAACATGCAAGACGATGACCTATTTGCGAGCGAAATGAGTGGCGTAACACCACTAAAGCGTGAGCCACGTGAGCGACTTGTAAAAACTGAGGCGATCGATGTCAGTCAACGAAGGCAGGCAGCCACTCAGTTGGGTGCGCGCAGCGATAATCATCTGTCGGATGATGGTGTACCGCCGCTCGACGCCTGGTATGTACTGGAGTTTAAGCGGCCCGGCATTCAAAACGGTGTTTACCGCAAGTTGAGGCTGGGTCATTACGACATTGAGGCCCGCCTCGATTTACACCGTTTTACGGTGGCAGAGGCCCGAACCGAAATTTGGTCATTTTTCAAAGAGGCGCGGCGATTGGGGTTGCGAACCCTGCTGATTACCCACGGTAAAGGCTTCGGCAATAAGGAAAAGTCAGGCTCAGGTGTACTGAAAGGCTACGTCAATCGCTGGCTGAGGGATGTTGAAGACGTTCAAGCTTTTCATTCGGCACAACCACAGCATGGTGGCACGGGCTCTGTCTATGTGCTGTTGCGCAAGAGCGAGGACAAGAAGCGTGAAAACCGAGAACGCTTCATGAAGGGCCGAGTTCAGGACGTCTAAGGCGAGCTTGTTTAGCCCAACTTCTGTTTCAGTAGCTGGTTTAGCATCTGAGGGTTCGCCTGACCTTTTGACGCCTTCATTGCCTGCCCCACGAAAAAGCCAATCAGTTTCTTCTGCTTGCCTTCATCGGCTGCGCGATATTGATCAACTTGCGCTGGGTTATTAGCGATGAGCTCGTCCACGATGGTTTCCAGTGTGCCACTGTCGCTGACTTGCTTTAAGCCCCTGTCTTCAATGATGCGGTCGACATCGGGTTCGCCAGCCCACAGACCCTCGAAAACGGTCTTCGCCATTTTGCTGGAAAGCGTGCCATCATCGATTCGACTTATCAGCGAACCGAGACCCTCGGGCGTGACCTCGCACCCACCGATTGCCAGCCCCTCTTTATTCAATGCTGCACTCAAATCGCCGAGCATCCAGTTTGCTGTGGCCTTGGGATTTTTCGAGGCGGCACAGCAGGCCTCAAAGAACTCAGCTGTGGCACGATCTTGGGTGAGCAGATTGGCATCGTACTGACTCAAGCCCAGCTCGGTGGTGTAACGACCGCGTTTAACGGCAGGTAACTCGGGCAGGGCGTCCCGAATACGCTCAATGGTTTCATCGTCGATGACAATAGGTAGTAAATCCGGGTCTGGGAAATAGCGATAGTCATTGGCCACTTCCTTCGATCGCATGGACCGAGTCTCGTCATTGTCTGGGTCGAACAATCGTGTCTCTTGGACCACACTCTGGCCACTCTCTAAAATATCTTGTTGTCGCTCGGCTTCAACATGAATGGCGCGCTCGATAAATCGGAACGAGTTGATGTTCTTTAACTCTGTCCGGGTGCCATATTTCGTTTCCCCTTTCAAACGCAGCGATAAATTGACATCGCAGCGCATCGATCCCTCCGACATGTTTCCATCGGAAATGCCAAGGTAGGTGACGAGCGCATGGAGTGCCTTCAGATAGGCCACAACTTGCTCTGCCGTTCGAAAATCGGGTTCGGTAACGACCTCAAGTAGTGGTGTCCCGGCGCGCTTCAAGTCAATGCCGGTGTGTCCGGGAATGGCATCGTGTACCGACTTTCCTGCATCCTCTTCGAGGTGAGCGCGGAGAATTCTGACTGGAAAAATTGACCCATCTTCAAGCGGTACCTCAAAGACACCTTCTTTGACGATTGGCTCGAAAAATTGCGATATCTGATAGCCTTTTGGCAGATCGGGATAGAAGTAATTCTTTCGGTCGAAGCGCGACACTTTGCCGATTTCGGCACCGACACCAAGGCCAAAAACGATCGCTTGACTCACGGCAGCGTGATTCAGGACTGGAAGGGTCCCTGGCAGCGCCATATCTAATGGGTTGGTCTGGGTATTGGCATCAGCACCGAAGGCCGTGGCCGATGATGAAAAAATCTTGGATTGTGTTGAGAGCTGAAGATGCACCTCTAAGCCCATTACCTTTTCCCACTTCATCCCGTAAGGCCCTCGCGATCCGGTGTGAGCGAGTGCCAATCGGTTCGTATCTGGAATTGATGAGCAATGTTCAATAGTTGTGCTTCTCCAAACCGCGAACCAATGAGTTGCATACCGACAGGCAGGCCGTCGACTAAGCCCACGGGGACGCTTATGGCGGGCAATCCCGCGAGATTGGCGCCGATGGTGAAGACGTCCTCCATGTACATGTCGGTTATCGACTTAGAGCCATCGTTGAGAACGAACGCAGTACTGGGTGCAGATGGCCCGGCAATGACATCGACGTCCTTGAGGACGGATTGATATTCCTCAGCAATGAGGCGACGTACCTGTTGTGCCTTCATGAAGTATTGGTCATACGATGCGGCGGACAAGGTAAAGGTCCCGATCAGAATTCGTCGTTTGACCTCTTCACCAAAGCCCTCAGTGCGCGATCGCAAGTAGAGATCTTGGAGATCGGACGGACTATCGCAACGATAACCGTATCTCACGCCGTCGTATCGAGACAGATTTGCCGAGGCCTCGGCCGGTGCAATGACGTAGTAGGTGGAAACGCCCAGATCCGTGGAAGGTAACGAGACATCGACAATCACCGCACCGGCGGCTTCCAGCTCTTTAACGGCAGCGGAAACAGTTGCAGCAACACCATCATTGAGGTGACTTGAGAAAAACTCTTTTGGAATACCGACACGCAGTCCCTCGATGCTCTTCTCGAGACCTGCCGAGTAGTCAGGTACTGAAATATCGGCACTGGTTGAATCAAGCGGGTCGTGACCGGCCATCGCATTCAGTACTAACGCGCAGTCCTCGGCAGTCCTTGCCATAGGGCCTGCTTGGTCCATGGAGGAAGCGAAGGCAATCATGCCGTAGCGAGAAACCCGTCCATAGGTGGGCTTTAGGCCTGTGATGCCACAGAGCGCCGCAGGCTGACGAATCGAACCACCCGTATCTGTGCCCGTTGCCAACGGTGCCAGACCGGCAGCAACGGCCGCGGCTGAACCGCCAGACGAACCGCCAGGGACTCTATCGACGTCCCAGGGATTCTTTACTGCCCCGAAAAAACTGGTCTCGTTGGATGAGCCCATGGCGAACTCATCCATATTACATTTACCCAGGCTGACCATGCCCGCGTCATGAAGTTTCTTCACGACGGTGGCGTCGTAGGGTGGTATGAAGTCTGCGAGCATTTTTGAGGCGCAAGATGTTTTGACGCCACGCGTGCAAAAAATGTCTTTATGGAGCATGGGGACACCGAGTAAAGGTGAGACTGCCCCATCCGCTCGAGCCTGGTCGGCTTGGTCTGCCGCCGCGAGAGCTCCTGGCTTATCCAGCGAAACAACAGCATTCAACGTTGAATTTAACGTTTCAGTTCGTGCGATTGCATCTTCCACCAGTTCCCGTGAAGAAACATGTCTGGCATCTAACTGCCTAGCGAGCGAGGAAATCGTTTCGAATGGTCCTATCATCAATCGAGCACTCTCGGGACAAGAAAGTAGTCTTGCTCGCTGGCCGGCGCGTTTTGCATCAAACCCGCTCTATCGACCAAGGTCTCGATACGATCTGTTCTCAGACGCTGAGCACTATCGAGTGGGTTGATCATAGGCGCGACATCGGTCGTATCAGCCGTGCTGAGCGCATCAAATAGCGCAAGTGTCTGATTGAATTCCGCTGTCGCGTTTTCGATGTCTTGGTCGGAGATCGTAAGACGCGCTAACGCCGCGACATCTCTGACGGTTGCTGCATCAGTCACGATAAATGCCTAAAAGGTGGTTTGGAGAGCGCAAACTAACACACTTCCAGCTTGCTCAAAAACTATCGCATTGTTACATTTCAACTACTAACCGCACCGGTCCAACGATACAAGGACATCCTGGGTTTAGCCTGGGGTTTTGAAGCGAGGGGGGCTCGCTCTTAACGGTGGCAAAGGTGTATTTGTCCACAGGCTAAAAAACATGTTAAAGCGTTTACGGGGTATGTTCTCAACCGATCTGTCGATCGACCTCGGCACGGCCAACACACTGATCTACGTCAAAGATCGCGGCATCATCCTCGATGAGCCCTCAGTTGTTGCTATCAGAGTCCACAATGGTCAGAAATCAATAGAGGCTGTTGGTACCGAGGCCAAGCGTATGCTGGGCAGAACACCCGGTAACATCACGGCGATTCGCCCCTTGAAAGACGGTGTTATTGCTGACTTCCAGGTGACGGAGAAAATGCTTCAGCACTTTATCCTAAAAGTACATGACACCCATTCGTCATGGCTACGCCCTAGCCCGCGCGTGCTTATTTGCGTGCCTTGCTTATCAACACAAGTTGAGCGTGAGGCCATCAGACGATCTGCAGAAGGTGCGGGAGCGCGAGACGTTCGGCTGATCGAGGAGCCTATGGCTGCCGCCATCGGCGCGGGTATGAAGGTCGAAGAAGCGGTCGGCTGCATGGTTGTCGATATTGGCGGCGGCACGACCGAAATCGCGCTTATATCGCTGAGTGGGGTGGTCTATCGTGACTCTATCCGAGTCGGTGGCGACCGCTTTGACGAAGCGATTGTGGCTCATGTCCGTCGTCGCTTCGGTTGTTTGATAGGTGACTCTACCGCCGAGCGAATTAAGCAAGAAGTTGGCTGTGTCTGGGTCGGTAGTGAGCAGAGAGAAATCGATGTTCGTGGCAGACACCTCGCCGAAGGTGTGCCGCGTACCTTTACGCTCAACAGTACTGATGTGATGACAGCGCTCGAGGAGCCTGTCGATGCCATTATCCGCGCGGTTCGGATGGCTTTGGAACAGTCACCGCCTGAACTTGCCGCAGATATCGCCGAGACCGGCATTGTTCTCACGGGTGGGGGTGCTCTATTGCGTGATTTGGATGCTCGAATTGCCGAAGAGACAGGCCTGCCAGTACTTATCGCTGAGGATCCGCTAACCTGCGTTGTGAGAGGAGGCGGTATGGCGCTAGAGTTGATGGACAATTACTCATTGGATCTTATGTCGACTGAGTAAGTTTCTAGGTTCGATTTAGAACGAGGAACAGATCATCAGCAGCCTTTTCTCCAAGCCACGTTTCCTTACGATCCGCCTCCTTGCGGCGCTCGGCATCGCTTGGGCGCTGGTTGCGTTTCTTCGCGACTCTCCCATCATGGTAAAAGTGGAAGGTGTGGGCGCAGACCTATCCGAGGTCTCCTTCTACACCCTTGACGTCCCAAAGCGTTTTTTTCAAACGGTAGCAGAGTATCTGGAAAGTCGCGCGTCCATGCGTGAGCAAATTCAGGCGCTGGAGGACAGAAATCTCATGCTGAGCGCGCGCACCCAGCGCATGGAGGCTCTCACCGCTGAGAATATGCGATACCGCGCGCTACTTAACTCGCCGGTTGCGGAGGATGCCACCATGACGGTCGCTCGGATCGTAGCTGTGTCGCCCGACGTTAATCGTCATTTGCTTACGCTGGACCGAGGGCGGGATGAAGGGGTAGATGTTGGCCATCCGGTTCTGAACGCGGAGGGTGTCATGGGCCAGATTGTTCAAGTGGGTCAAACGGCAAGCCGAGCCCTGTTGGTCACCGATCTGCAACACGGTATCCCGGTCTTGAATAATCGTACGGGGCAGCGAGCGATCGCAGAGGGTGTGGGTCGTTTGGATCAACTTGTGATTCGTAATCTTGCCAGCACGTCAGACGTGAGTTCAGGTGATCTCTGGGTGACATCCGGTTTGGGCGAGCGGTTCCCTGCTGGCTATCCAGTGGGCCTCACCCGCGAGACCACGACCTCTGGCGATGCTGCTTATTTGTCGGTGACACTTCAAACCGCAGCCGCCTTGGATGTCGAGAGTCACGTACTTATTCTTACATCCACTGACGCGCCGTAGGCGGAATGAGGTAGCGGCGTGAGGGACGAGAGCAATATCGGTTTTTCAGTTATAGCCTCGGTCATTCTGGCTGGCCTGTTATTTCAAGCAGCGAATGCAATCGAGCTACGGATAGTCATGCCACGATTGCTGGAGCTTTGTGTTTGTTACTGGGTTTTGTCCTCGCCCGCGCGAGTAGGCATTATCTTCGCGTTTTCAGTGGGTATTTTGATCAGCTTAATTGAAGGCTCGCTTGTGGGTGCCGCGTCAATGGGTCTGTCGATAGTGGCGTATGTGTTACTTCATAATATCTACACCATCCGACAGCTTGATTGGATATCGCAAACTACGGTCATCTTTCTCCTTCTTGGCATTTCGGTCGCACTGCAACGAGTGGTATTAGCCGCTGTGGGCGTGCCATCTGATGGGCTTGGGTATTTGATTGCGGTTGTTATTTCAGCCTTGCTTTGGCGCCCTTTTAACGTGCTCATCGACACTGCACGCTTCCGGATTGGGCAGCTGCTATGAGGCTCATTCTGGCCAGCGCCAGCCCTAGGCGGCGCGAACTTCTGCGCATGTTAGTACCCGCTTTCGAGTGTGAAGCCGCAGATATTGACGAGGCAATGCTCCGAGACGAGCTCCCTGCTGACTACGTCTGTCGCATGTCTTCTGAAAAAGCGGCTAGGGTCTGGGCGCCCGGCAATGTGGTACTCGGTGCCGATACAACGGTCGTGTGTCATGGTCGCGCGTTGCACAAACCCAATTCTTTTGCCGATGCCCAGGGAATGTTGCGCTCATTAAGCGGTCTAACGCATGAGGTAATGACATCGGTGACACTTATGTCAGATGTGGTTGTGACAACTGAGCTAATTACTACCCGCGTTGAGTTCGCTGAGCTCTCATCGGAGCTGATTGCACAATACCTGTTGACTGATGAGCCGTGGGACAAGGCCGGGGCCTATGGCATTCAGGGTTTGGCCGGGAGTTTTGTTAAGCGAATAGAGGGAAGCTATAGCGGTGTTGTGGGTTTGCCCTTGGCTGAGACTCGCGCCTTACTAGAGGCGGCCGGCATTGCGACTAGCCTTGGAGATCCCCGTGTTTGAGCGCGCCTATCGGGCGTTAGGAAGCTTGATTTGGCGCACCGCCATTGCGCTTCTTGTCTTGATCGCTGTTGTTGTCAGCCTCGCCACAGCCCTGGTGCCGTTGCTGCCTGCTGTCAAAACCTCACTCGTTGAGGAGATTGAGTCTCGCACTGGTTTTGATGCACAAGTTGATGGAATTACCGCGGAAATGGAGGGTTTTCGACCCAAGCTGGCGCTCGAGGGCCTGAATATTCGCAACAAAAAGACCGCGACGAGCGTATTTCGTGCCGGCCGCCTTCAGGTCACGCTCAACCCATGGCGTTCGCTGCTACAGCGTCAGCTGATCCTCGCCGAGATGCGCGCAACTGATGTCGCGATTCCTGCGAGATTAACCAATGAAGCTACCGGTATTGTTGTACCCATCGACCCGAGTGTCTTTGCGACTGAGATCGAACGTTTGGCGCTCGAAACTATGCGGGTCTCTCTGCTCCGCGAGCTGTCTGACACCGAGCGAGCCTTGGAGCTTGTGGTCGATCTTGACTTAAGGCGAGAGGGCAGTGACCGAAAACTTCAGTTATTGGCGACAGGTGATGGCGGGTTAACAGTCAGCATCGTCGGTGCTGGGGTAGGCAATCCCCTCGATTTGTCTCGATTTGCCGGGTCGCTGCGCGGGCGTGTGTCATCCGATGATATGGGGTCGATATCAGAGTTTTTCGGCGCAGATATGTCGGGAACGAGCGATCTTCTTTTTTGGACCGAAGCGGCGGCGGGACAGGCAAGCACTGTCTTTGAAGTCACGGGCGACGCTCTGTTACCTGCGTCGGATGCACGACTGCCCAGCATTGCTTTCTCAGTGAACGGTACGGCGACACTGGAGAGCAACCAGTCCTGGGTCAACATCGCTCAAGCATCGGTGACACTTGAGCAAGGACCAGTCCAGTTCAATGATATTAACGTGGGTTTAACAACCACTGGCTGGGAGCTTCTGGTCAATGACCTGAATTTGGCGTCAAGCGCGCAGCTACTACTAGAGGCTGGCCTGATTCCAGACTCTGCGAGGGAGCCTTTGGCGGCCGCATCGATCTCAGGGACCATCAATGCCCTCAGTCTTAGTGGTTCTCTCTTTGATGAATCTATTCAGCGGGTGGCGGTAGATTTTGATGATATTTTCGTGAAGGAAGACACGCCTTTTCCGGGGATCAGCGGACTTTCAGGCTCGCTGATTCTATCCGGCAATGCCGGTCAACTACAGGTCAATAGCAGCGATTTAACGCTGGGGATTCCCACGCAATTCCCTGACCCCATGCAACTGGGGAATGTGAATGCCGTTATCGATTTTGATCTCACCGATGATCAGATTGTGATCAGAAATGGACGCGCCGCAGCTCGAGCAGACGATTTTGAGGCGATGGCGTTGCTGACGGGTGAGATTCCGTTTTCACAGGCATCCGGTCGTTCGGCAACGCTCAACGTGGTCCTTGGCTCTGGTGGAGCTCCCGCATCGCGGGCACTGGCCTTCACACCAATGACCATCGACCCTGATGCCTACCGATGGATGCAAACATCGCTTGGCACGGGTGAGGCAACTCAGATCGGGTTTATCCTGAGGGGTGGAGTCCGTCAGGTCGATTTTCCGCTCAGATCCATTCAACTGTCAGCCCTAGCTGACCTTGATGCCGTTACCATGATGCCGGGACTGCCTCTCGTAGAGTCGCTCATCGGCCATGTTGGGATTGATAACGGGCTGGTGACATTCGATGTGGATTCGGCACTGGTAGGTGGTCTGGATATCAGCGAAGGGCTTGTCCAAGTAGGTAAACGCGACGCCCTTCGCATGCTGACCGCGCAGGCTACGATCGATGGCACATTACCCGTGGCAGTTGAGCAGGTTGCTGGTATTCCTTACGTTCCTGAGCGAGTGGCTGGGGAGTTACGAGATCTCACGGTCGATGGTCGAGTTCGCGGTTATTTCGATCTCTCGATACCCATTAAGGGTGCAGCGAAAATCCCTACCATCGCCACGAGAGTTGAAGTCAGCGAGGCCACCGTATCCGTTGCCGCTCCTGCCATAACGCTTGAGCGGGTTAACGGTGACTTTGTGTATGAGTACCCGCGAGGTATTGCTGATGGTTCGCTAGCAGCGCGCTTTGAAAATCAAGACATCCTCCTTGACCTGAATCTCGATTCGACCGATTTGGGGCTGTCTCAAAAAGGCTTCTCTATTGCCACTTCCGCGCGCCTGGGGGATGCCAATGTCAATAGGCTGTTGGGTGTTACGGTTCCCGACGGTTTGCTCGACGGCAGTTCAGCCTTCGATATTGTATTTCAGGCCGGAGAGGGCGTGGCGCTCAACATTACCTCTAACCTTGATGGGTTGGCCGTCGGTCTTCCCTTCCCATTTAACAAAGCGTCTGAACAAAGCGAATCGCTGGAGATCGACCTGAGAATCTCTGATGCACTGTCCATTGATGCCACGTATTCAAACAACGTGTCTCTATCAATTGCGCAAGACGCCGAAAATGCATGGCGGGCACTGGCCTCGATCGGGGAGGTGAGATCGGAGCTCACACTCGATGACGTTGATGCAAATACGACGGTTATTTCAGGCCGTCTTGAAGAGCTGGATATCAGCGCTTGGGCAGATACACAGGCCCGCTTCAGAAGCGGCGGCAACCCGGGCCTCCCGGCGATCGCTTGGCGTGATTTTTCCGTGGACAGACTCGCGTTGGGTGAGACAGATTTCGGCGCGTTTTCCTCCACGGGGCAGTACGAGGGAGGACTGATATCATTGGGCCTTGTTGGCGATTTTATCAAGGCACA
>Ga0213865_10001130_pt1 | contig 17539 bp, 18 predicted proteins | sample PICome_6_FD_160100 | JGI IMG/M metagenome (GOLD analysis project Ga0213865, IMG submission 160100) | Coastal seawater microbial communities near Pivers Island, North Carolina, United States - PICO282 | ecosystem: Environmental > Aquatic > Marine > Coastal | place: USA: North Carolina...
CTTTTGTAGCTATGGAGAAGCGGTCGTTGGACGAGCGCGTGCTGCTAAAGGGCTTCGTGCCGTCTGGGGGCCTATGCGGATGGCAGTTTGCGGGGGTGCACTTCTATATCTGATGCTGTACAGATGTACCGTGCTTTGATTTTCGGTAAACAAGCCAGCTCTGTGAGCTTGAGCCCCATAGAGCATCGCAATGCGCTGCCAAGTACGTTATTTCACCGATGGGGCTATTCTCGGGAGTCAGGATTTTGTTCTTAGTTTTATGAATGCCTGGCAAGTACACTAAAATGCGTAAATATCCTCTTAGAGCGCACTCGTTGTGCGGGGCTGATTGGCAGGGACTAAGTTGTATGCAAGGACTGCGGCGATCGGTTTTTAGTTGATGAGTGTATTGGCTTACTTTATAAGCTCGTACATTCGACCCAACCAGTAAGCGAGTATGAAGTCGCTACCGCTAAACTCAACTGGGTGCGTGGCTATATTTCCTCCATGTACTCTGAAGGGGTTGTTCTTCCAGATGTTATCGCTGGGAGGGCGTTGGTAGATTGGGGCGGGTGTAACGGCTTCCACCGTGCGCGAGTGCTTAATTAGGGGTGGGCGCTTTTTCAGTTCGATCTTTGCTGCGGGTAAAATTAACTCCGTGTTTAGCGTCAGTGGGTAGGAATCCAAATAATGCCGAATGGTGCTTTCCTGGCTGTTGTCTTGGTAAAGAATAGCAAAAAAAGGATTTTTCTCTTTGAATTGCTTGCGATACAGGCGAGCAAAGGCGCTCGCATACTCAGGGCGATCGGAAATGTCGGTGAGCGCCTTTAGTCGAATCATGTTGAGCCAGTCTGAGCCATCGGTTGGAATTCGGATATCCAAAAATTGGAAAGATAATATTTGAATCTTTTGGAGGTAGCCGACGCGGATGGCTTCTTTTAGATGACGCTTTAATTCCGCTTGGTGGGGGCTATTGGGGGGTAAAAGTCCGCGCAGACATTCCGCGATCACTAAAAAATCTAAATTGCGACTGCGTGATAATTGCCAGCGCCTAGGTTTGAGGTTACTAAACTCAATCGGGAGCCCCATGGCATCGTGCATCACAAATTCGTAGCGAAGGAAATATTGAGCGATGCGTTCGACCTGCTCTAAGACTTTTTGATGGGCTGGGCTGTCTGGCATTGTTTGAGCGATCAGGACGTATGCGAACATTAGTTGGGCGTACGCGTTGGAGTGGGTCCGGCCATTGGTAATGTGAAGCGTTTCAGCATTCACTTGATAGGGGAGAAAGCCATCGAGTCCGTTTAAGGCGTCGAGTTGCTCAAGTCCGTCTAAAATTTGTTCGATCGCCCTCAAATCCTTGGCAGCATGGGTGCATTGGTATTTGGCTAACATTGTGGCCAGCATCAAGGCGCTTGCTTCCAAATCGATGGTGAGCGCTTTGTTTGGATAGCGTGTTTCCCCAAAGATGTGATGTTGAGGGGCTTTGAATTTAGAAAAAATGCGTTCTTCAAAAATGGCAGCTTTTTCTTCTAAACTGTTTTCGAGTGCTTCTGTTTTTCTAGCTTCAAGTCGCAGTGCTGCAGCTTTTTGAATGGCAGGCGCGTAGTCGGGAATGCTGGGTTGTTTAAAATAAGCACAGCCAGCCAAAAAATAGATCAGCAAGGTGGTCCATAGAATTCTGGGGAGTGCGTGCGGCATTGTGAGGGCGGTGATCTGATTTAAGGGGATTAGTGAAGCATCAGATCACGTTTTTAGTATAGCGTATATCTTGCTAAATAGCAAGTAATTCTGGCAGTAGTTAGCGCTGGCCAATGCAAGCTGAAGTTTTATGCTGCGCTGAGTTGCTAGTGCCGTAATCTGGAGGATATTTATGCTTCTTGGTCGCAGGCGGCTTTGCTTGCGTCAAGCTAGGGCTGTTGGCCCGACCGATGGCATTCGGACGTTGCCAGCATTACAGCTAATCAGAAATCTCGAGGCATGATCGGTTTCCAGCGGTCTTGCCTGAATAGCATTGCATGTTTGCATTTGGCCTGTTATAAGCAGGCTATTGAAGATTATATATGCGCCATTCCGTAAAAGTGATCAAGCAGCGAGTTGTGGGTAGCCAGATGTTGGCACCTCAGGCAGATGAGTTGGCGATTGAAGATCCGCTGGAACTGGTGATTCGTTATCGCGCACATGATGGTTTTGTGGAGGATAAGCCCTTTGTAACTTTGCGAACTCCAGGGCATGACGACGACTTAATTCGTGGACTTTTGTTTAGCCAAGGCCGTATTTTGGGGGCCCACGAAATTTCGTGTATTCGATATACTGGCGAACGCCCGCAGGCGGCTCCAACTCAAGCGATCATTGATTTGAATAAGGCAATCGACGCGCGGGCGGCGCAATTGGAACGTTCGGATATTATGCAGAGTAGTTGTGGCTTCTGTGGCTCGAGTCGTTTGCGCGAGTTGGCTCTACCACAGAGTTTAAAGTTGACCAGCACTTGGCAAGTTGAGTGCGGAGTCTTGCATCGCATGCCGGAAATAATGTTTGACCAGCAGAAAGCTTTTTCGGCTACTGGGGGCCTGCATGCTAGTAGTCTATTTACGGACACAGGCTCGCTCATTTGCGTTCGAGAAGATATTGGACGGCATAATGCATTAGACAAGGCTATTGGGGCTTGTTTAGCAGATTCTACAATTGAGTTGTCGCGCTGTTTACTGTGCTCCAGTGGCCGCATTAGTTATGAGATCATTCAAAAGGCTCTGATGGCCGGCATTGCAGTGGTGATGGGAGTCGGCGCGCCTTCCAGCTTGGCAGTCAGTTTGGCGACAGACTTTAATGTGACCTTACTGGGCTTTGCTCGTGATGGGCGCTTTAATGTCTACAGTAGTCCGGAGCGCTTGCTGAGTGACGCCGCGTGTCTGGCCACTACCGAATAAATTTTACTACGATTTCTAAAAAATGTCACAAGCAGATGCCGAGCCCCCTAGGAAACTAGCTCACCTACAACGATCTGAACCCAAGCAAAAAGCCGTTGGAGTCCCAGCGGTCGTGAACTCATTGCTACATACGCAGCGGCAAGCAGGTCTGTCGCGGGGTGCGCAAGCCTTGTTGGGCATGAACCAAGCTGGCGGCTTTGACTGTCCCAGTTGTGCTTGGCCAGATCCTGACGAGGAACGCTCCACTTTTGAATTTTGTGAAAACGGAGCCAAGGCGATTGCCACTGAGAGCACCAAAAAGCGGATCGGACCTGAGTTTTTTCAGCAACACTCGCTAGGAAAGCTGGCGGAAAAAAGTGATTTTTATTTAAACGATGTCGGCCGTATTACGCAGCCAATGTTTTTGCAAGCTGGGGCGCAGCATTATCAGCCGATTACTTGGGATGCGGCGATGGCCTTGATTGCAGACGAGCTGAAGTCGGTCCAGCATCCTGATGAAGCGGTCTTTTATACCTCCGGTCGGGCGAGTAATGAGGCGGCTTTTCTGTACCAACTCTTTGCACGCGTCTATGGTACCAACAATCTTCCCGATTGTTCGAACATGTGCCATGAGTCCAGTGGTGCGGCCCTTAACGCCACCATTGGTATCGGTAAGGGGACTGTTACACTCGAAGATATTGAAAGCACCGATTGTCTCTTGGTTTGGGGGCAAAATCCAGGAACCAATCATCCGCGCATGCTGACCTCAATGGAGCGCACCGTGCTTAACGGAGGAAAAATTGTTGCCATCAATCCCTTGGACGAGACCGGACTCAAGGCTTTCTCCCATCCACAAAAGTTTTCCGGAGTTGTGGGGCGTGCCACTCAGTTGGCCTGCCTGCATCTGCCGGTGCGTGCAAATGGGGATTTGGCCGTGATTAAAGGCTTGTTGAAATGCGTTTTAGAAGCGGAGCGCGCTGCTCCAGGTACGGTGGTAGATCATGCCTTTGTGCAGCAGTCCACTGAGGGTTATGCGGATCTGTGCGATTCGCTAGATGCGGTGAATTGGCCGTCTCTGGTGGAGCAGTCTGGCCTAGAGGAGGCCCAAATCCGAGCCTTAGCGGAAAAATTTATTGCGGCCGAAGAGGCCATCAGTTGTTGGGCAATGGGCTTAACGCAGCACCATAACTCAGTGGAAACAATCCGCGAACTGGTCAATTTACACTTAATCACTGGCAAAATTGGTCGTGCTCGCAGTGGTCTGTGTCCGGTTCGGGGCCACAGTAATGTGCAAGGTGACCGTAGTATGGGGGTGTGGGAGAAAATGCCCGATGCTTTTCTGGATGCGCTAGAGCGGGAATTCGACTTTCAAGCGCCCCGTCGACATGGCTATGACACGGTGGCCGCAATCCAGGCTATGCATGCAGGCCAAGTCCGGGTATTTGTCGGACTTGGGGGAAATTTTTTGTCAGCCGCTCCCGACACCCACTATACCGCGGAAGCCATGCGCCGTTGCGAGTTGACGGTGCAGATTGCCACCAAGTTGAATCGGGGGCATTTGGTGACCGGTAAGCGGGCACTTATTTTGCCTTGTTTAGGGCGTTCCGAGCGGGATCAACGTGCGACAGGCGCCCAGTTTGTGACAGTGGAAAATTCAATGGGAGTGGTCCAAAGTTCGCAGGGACGCCTCAGTCCTGCATCCCCCCATTTGATGAGTGAAGTGGCCATCATCTGCGGCATGGCGCAGACGACATTGGCGGAAAATGCTCGCTTGCCTTGGAAGGCTTTTGCGGATGATTACCGGCTGATTCGTGAGCGGATTGCAGCCGTTTTGCCTGACTTTGAAGATTTTGAAGAACGCGTACAAAAGCGTGGAGGCTTTTACTTGCCCAATGCGGTTAAAGCGCGCGTCTTCAATACGCGCAACGGCAAAGCTCAAATTACGCTTAACCCGCTCAATCCGATTCAACTGGAACAGGGGGAATTATTGCTCCAGACGCTGCGCAGTCACGATCAGTTTAATACCACTATTTACGGTGAAAATGATCGTTATCGTGGGATCAAGGGAGAGCGCCGCATCATATTTATGAACCCTGACGACATGCGCGAGCGTGGAATTCAGGCAGAAGAAGCGCTGACTATCACCAGTTATTATAAAGGCAAGACTCGCACGGCGGAGCTTTTTCTTGCGATTCCCTATGGTACACCTCGTGGCTGTGTTGCCGCTTACTACCCGGAGGCCAACGTCTTGGTGCCGATTGACTCCTTCGCTCAAGAAAGTGGGACACCGACCTCTAAATCTGTAGTCGTCCGCGTGGAAGCTTATCGGTGTCAATCGGAATCGAGTAAATGAAAGATTTGAGCCCCGTGGTGTCCATTAGGCTTTGGGGTATTACTTCCTTTATGCACCTAAGTCGCTACCGCGTTGCCTCAATCCATGAGCATTTAAGCCATCGAAAAAAAAGGGGGGGGCTAGCAAGCATTGGTAGTTGCATTAGAGCGCAAGTTGTTAAATTATAGGCAACTAGAGTCTTTTAGGTGTAGGTGCAGTCGTATATTAATTTTAGGGGACGCATTGACCTTTTTAGCTTGCCATATACTTAGCGCTATCTAATATTTACTTTTATGAAATCTTTTTTACATCTACCGTTTTTGTATTTACTTTTAGTTGCGATTTTTACGGCCCACGTGAATGCCCAGCAAATTTTTGATAGCAATGTTCAGTCAGCATATGATCCTAGCGATACGCCTGAGGTTCCTGCCGCTCCGATCCAGTCTCCCGCACCTATTTCTTCTTCGCCCACGGAAGCGGTTGAGGAAACAGTACCAGAAGCGGTTGAGGAAACAGTACCAGAAGCGGTTGAGGAGAATGTTGAAGAAGCGGTTGAGGAGAATGTTGAAGAAGCGGTTGAGGAGAATGTTGAAGAAGCGGTTGAGGAGAATGTTGAAGAAGCGGTTGAGGAGAATGTTGAAGAAGCAGCTATTATTTCCGTTGTTGCTGCAGCTCAAATAGTAGCTGGTGGTGAAGATTCAGAAGTTGCACTCAATAATTTTGTTCAAGAGCAGAATTACAATCTCAGTAACAGCTCGGATATCGATCAGATTGTAGGTGCACTTGAAAATGAATTAAGTTCTTCGCCAGAGCGGTCCGCATCTGTTGCTGTGACACTATCTACCCTTGTAACTGCAGATTTTATAGCCTCTGAATCTCTCAGTGTAGGGGCGATTAACAGTAGTTCGATCGTGGTCGCAGTTCAAAAGTCTATGAATATTATTTCGCAAAGCAGCAAGTTTAATCAGCTGATTACAGCTACTAATGTGGTAAATGTTAAGCAGGGGGTGGTCTCGTCTGTTACCAAGTTGTTAGAAGATAGTGGCTTGAGTGGTGAGGAGCTAGCTGCTGCTCTCAAGCAGGTTGAAGAAATTGTCGAAAGTCAGCTTGAAACAATTACTGTTGATAGCGGTTCTACAGATGTGGGGTCGCTAGCTCAGGTAAGCATCTAGATGCTGAATCTCGCTTACTATTTCATTTTGTAGAACTGTAAGTGCTGGTAGATTTCTTTTGTGCTACCAATCCATGTTTCAATGTTTGTGACAGTTCAATACTTTTGCCTGGTGTCAAATTGTATTAGTAAGCTCTATCAGTTACGAAGCCTCTCTTGAAATGCTGCTTCATTAATAGCAAGTCTATTTTTGCTGACATTTAAATTGTGTGTTCTCTTGAGGGAATATTTCTGGACAAGTCCATTGATTTTTTTGACAACTCGCTTGTCATAAATTGTGAGTGCGACAATATAGCCCACATATTTACGCATTTCTGTTGATATTCGAATTATCCTTATTGTCATAGGTGATTTTATGCATGCGAAGCCCCCTTGGGGCGAGTATCACCGTGTGGACTGCATCATCAACATAGTCAGTCTCTTATACCATCTTAAAAGTGGTTTGTCGTTTTGTTAGATTTTGAATATGATTCTGTTTGCAATGACGACCATTAGGCGAAGCAGCAGATCGCCAAAAAATACAATCTCTGTTGAAGGGGCGCAATCCAGGCTGGATACAGACTCGTTTATGTGCCCTAAAGATGGGCTTTAGTGCTTCCAACACGAAACATTTATAGCGGAAAGCCTGGGCGTCAGCGAACGCACAGTCGCGCGTTGGTTTACCGTGTATCGTCAACATGGTCTAGATGCCGTACTCAAACGCGGCTACGGTATCGGGCGGCCCAGTGGTCTGAATTCGGAAATCGAAGCCTATTTGCTAAAAGGGCTAGAAAATGCACGCTGGAATACCGCTGAACAAGCGCGTGCAGAGCTGTCTGTACACTTCAAACGCAGCTTTAGTTATCACCAAGTCTGGCATTGGTTAAAAAAATGCGCCGGGGTATTTCGAGTCCCTCGCCTCGTGCATGAAAAAAGGGACTCTAAAAAGGCTGGCGCCCTCACAAGCTTTGGCAAAGTAAGTATGATTGGAGTTATTGCGATGGGGCACTCGATCCAGTCGAAGGCAAGACGGTCTTTGTCCAGACTCCAAGCGTGAGTTTGGAGTGGACGCGCGCTTTTTTGAGCAAATTAAAACTCAGTATCCTAGCTATGATCATTTCGTCGTTTGGGATGGGGCTGGCTTTCATCCTAAAGAGACTTCCCATGAAATGATCCCTGAGGGCATCCACATTGTGACACTGCCTCCATACAGCCCGGAACTCAATCCCATCGAAAAGCTCTGGGATCTGATTCAAGACCAGACTGCCAACAAGCTTTGGCCGACAATTGAGCGCTTGGATACAGTTGTCGGCTTACATTTGAAAGATTGGTGGGAAGCACCTAATAAAGTCATCAGCTTATTTGGCAAGGGGTGGATACGCTCTTCAGTAAACGCTACTTGAAATACCTATAGTGTCATACCTTTTTTAAGTTGGTATTATTCAGGCTCAATCGTTCTCATCAAAACACAAAAAAAGCGCTCAAAACTGAGCGCTCGGAGGGGGATTTGCTGGTGGTGAATTATTCGCCGCTTACATTGGTGGCGCAGGGGCCTTTTTTACCAGATCCGACTTCAAAGCTGACCTTTTGGCCATCATCCAGCGATGCGTAGCCAGAAGCTTGGATTTCTGAGTGGTGGACGAATAAGTCCTTCCCACCGTTGTCGGGTGTGATGAAGCCATAACCCTTTTCCGAGCTAAACCATTTTACTGTTCCTGTTTCCATATATTTGTTTGTGTATGATGTTACATGATCAAGCAAGGCACGATTTTTTGAAAAGACGATACTTAATATTTATTTTTTTGCGGCCGTCGACTGTAGCACCACAACTGAGGAGGGCTTGCGCGCGTATTTTCGGGGCTGTGGCACTGGGCGTGGCCGCCGGTCTGGATTGCTTCTTGCATCCATTGGCTAACGCAGTCGGCTTCCTCTTGACCGCCGGGGTGGCCGCGATAGGCGGTGACCAGTAAAAGCCCTGCCGGGTGTAGCAGTTGCTGGGCGGACTGGAGCGCGCGTAGGGTCGTCTGCGGCTGGGTTTGGATGCTTTTGTCGCTGCCGGGTAAGTAGCCCAAGTTAAAAATAATTGCTTTAGCCTGCCCCGCATAGCGCGCTTGCAGGCTGGCGAGTATCTGGGCGTGGTCGCCCAAGTGTGAGACTATTTGACATTGCAATTCTGTCATCTGTGCCAGTCGCTGGCTGGTGGCAGCGATGGCACTGGGCTGACAATCAATGTACTGCAGCTGTCCGCCCGGATGTATGCACTCGGCACAAGCGACACTGTCGTGGCCATTCCCTGCGGTGGCATCGATGGCCAGATCCCCGGCTTTTAGCACGGATTGCAAGTATTGATGGGCGATTTGGGTGAGTGAAAGCTGCATGGAAGTTCCTTTATGAGATAGGTGTTCGGAGCCAGCGTTGCAGGTCGACTTCTGGGGGCAGTGGTTTTTTCTGCCAAATTAATTGAATGAGTTGCTCAACCATGCTAGGTGCGAGTGAGGCCCCTTTTGAGCCGAGGCCGTTAAGTATAAAAAGTCCGGAGGAGGTGGGATGTTCTCCTAAGATTGGACGGCTGTCTGGTGTTGTTGGGCGGTGTCCTGCTCGTTGCTCTACCACTCGGTAAGTGGTATTCGGCGCTGTCATGTGTTCAAAGGCATCCAATAAACTACGACAGGCCTGCGCAGTGGGCAGTGGACTCGAGTCGGCCTCATCATAGCTCGAACCCAGCCTTAATGTTCCGTTGGGATAAGCTAGCAACCATTTTCGATGGTGATAGAGTGCAGCGGGCAAAGCTAGCTGGGGAGCTCGCAGCAGCAGTGTTTCGCCTTTGGCTGCTTGCACGGGGAGGTCGCGAAACCACGGATTGTGCTGTAGCCCACAGCCTTCACAAAATATGACTCGCTGGTAGTGCTGTCCCTGATATTGCCAAGCGGATTGGCTGGTCCGGTATTGCAGGGCGCTGTAGTCGAAACAGGCATCCTGCCAGCAGCCTTGCTGTGTAAAGTCTCGATGCAGGCAGTCTATTAGGGCTGGAATGTCGACGTAGGCTGCTTGTAAAATATCGAAGTGACCGAAGGAATCGCGCAAAGCGGGATGCCCGGTGCCCGCAGAATGCTGGTGACCGATGACGGATTGGTAACGCGGGTTGCGCCTGCGACGTCCGAGGCGCTTGACATCGTCTGGCTGCTGACAATAGCGAGTGAGGGGGATGGCATTAAAAAAAGATTTCTGAAACTGCTTTTCGAGGGCTTGATAGCAAAATTGCGCCTGCTGGCGCAGGGTATCAAATGCCCAAGATTTGGTCATCCAGCGTCCCGTCACCGGGTTGATCACGCCCGCCGCCACCGACCACGCGTTGGGCAGTCGCGAACTGCCAATCACATGGACGGCTTGTCCTATTTGTCGCAGCCGCCAAGCTAGAAGGGAACCAGCCAGTCCGGCACCAACAATGAGTGTCTTTGGAGGATGTGTTTTTATGGTGGCCGGAGTTTTGTGACTTGTCGCTAGCGGTGCAAGCATCCAATTTGAGGACATGGCTGGGAGGCTGCAGCGAAAAATTAGACAACACTGTGCGCGCGGATGGCGTCGAATGGAGTGCTGGCGCATGATTAATTTTAATCGTTTGAGTGAGTATTTTTTTGAATTTCGCAAGCCCTTGCGACTGCTTGGAGGGACCCGAGCTGATCGAGGTCGTTTTGGTGAAGCGCGCGCGGCTGACTTTGTGCGCCGCGACTTAGGCTACCGAATCCTCGCCCGCAATTGGCGTTACAAGCGGGATGAGATCGATTTGGTCTGTTTGGACGGTCTGGTATTGGTCTTCATTGAAGTGCGTCTTCGACGTGCCTCTGCCAAAGTGCCTGCTTATTATTCGGTGGACAAAAAAAAGAAAAAAGCATTGCAGCGCGTCTGTAAAAATTACCTTTACGGACTCAAAAGGCGCCCTCAGCATTTTCGCTTTGATGTTATTGCATTGGCATTGGCCGATTCTGGTCATTATGATTTGCAGCATTATCCAAATGTGCCGCTTTTTGGCCCACATTATGTACCTTAATTATGAGTTTAGAAGACAGTAGACATCCTTTTTTGAATGGATTGAGCAAGCATCGCGGGGCGCCACCCACCGTTGTGGTTATTTTTGGGGCTTCCGGAGATCTGACGGCCCGCAAATTGGTGCCTGCGATCTTTAACTTGGGCGTCGATAATTTGTTGCCCGGTGACTTCCACTTGATCGGTTATGGACGTAAGCCTATGGAGAATGCGGCCTTTCAATCCACTATGGATGCCGCCATCGAGGAGCACTCTCGGCGTGCTTTGAATAAAGAAATTTGGGGCCGCGTACGCCAAAATATGCATTACCATGCGGGGGCTTATGACGCGACGGAGGCATTTGTGGCGCTGGCGCAAAAGATTGATGCGATTGAGCAGCAACTCGGGCGCGAGGTACAGCGACTATTCTATATTTCCACTCCACCTAGCGTCTTTGAACCCATTATCGAGAACTTGGGTGCCAGCGGGCTGGCACAGTGCCATCTGCACACCAAGTATGCCTCTAAGGTGATTATCGAAAAGCCCTTTGGGCGCGACCTGGAGTCAGCTCGCCAGCTAAATACGACCATCAACAGTGTCTTTGAGGAATCGCAAGTCTATCGTATCGACCACTACCTGGGCAAAGAAACCGTACAAGATTTGTTGGTGCAGCGCTTCGCGAATTCGATTTTCGAACCGATGTGGAACCGTGAGTATGTGGATAATGTACAAATTACGGTTGCGGAAAAGCTCGGCGTCGGTAGCCGTGGCGGATATTATGATACGAGTGGTGCGCTGCGTGACATGATCCAAAATCATACCATGCAGTTAGTGGCTTTGACCGCCATGGAGCCACCCGTTTCGCTGGATCCCGAGTGCATCCGCGACGAAAAGGTTAAAGTTTTGAAGGCGATTCAACCATTGGAATTGAAGCCAGAGGGCGGCGACGTGGTTCGGGCACGCTACAGTCATGGGCTCGTCAACGGATCCCCTGAGCCGGCTTATGCCGAGGAAGCAGGCATCCCCGCTGACTCCAGTACGGAGACCTATGCGGCCTTGCGACTCTCTATCAATAACTGGCGATGGCAGGGGGTGCCTTTTTACATCCGCTCTGGCAAGCGAATGGCCCGCCGTGCCAGTGAGATTGCGATTCAGTTCAAGCGCCCACCGGGGATTTTGTTTTCTGAGGGTGAGAAATTTGATGTGGCGGCCAACACTATGGTGATTCGGATTCAGCCAGATGAGGGTGTCACTTTGGTGATGAATTCCAAGATCCCTGGCTTGGAAACCCGCACTCAACCTGTTAAAATGCACTTCCGCTATGCAACGACCTACGGCTCTAATACGCCGGAGGCCTACGAGCGGCTGATTTTAGATGCGATGGTGGGCGATAGCACCTTGTTTATTCGTGGAGATGAGACCGAGGCTTCTTGGAAGCTTGTCACTCCCATTTTAGAGTTTTGGCAAAAAATGGGGGCTCACGGGCTGGCCGAATATGCTGCTGGTTCCTGGGGACCTTTGGAGAGTGAGCGTTTGCTATGGGAAAAAGGGCACCAATGGCGCCGTTCGGGTTAAACGCGACCTTGTTAATTGGTATTTATTATGTCTGAATTGATCGACGCATTACCCGGAATTGAGCTGCCAGTAAGTGATGTCACGCAGCAGTTGGCCACGATGTGGGATACGGGGCCGCAATCTGGTCTGACTGAGGCGCGCGCTTCGCAGATGAACGTTGTCTTACACTTGGGGACCCGAGTGCAGCCAGCTGAGGCGCTGAAACGCTTCGAAGAACTGATCGAATTTTCGCACCGCTATCCGTGCCGTATCATTGTTCTATGTCCTAAGCAAAATGAATTGGATGGCTCGATGCAGGCCAAGTTGTTTAGTCAGTGCTATATTGGAGCCTCATTGCGTGAGATGTGCTGTAGTGAGGCGCTCTTGCTTAGTTACGAAATTGATAATAGCGGCTTTTTATCCAATCAAGTATCGGTGTGGCTGGAGTCTGACTTACCCACCTACCACTGGTTCTGTGGGGTGCGTAAAGAGCGGGTTGAGTCATATTGTAATAATTTGTTGCATGGAGTGCGGCGCGTCTTGTTTGACAGCAGTGAATGGGGTGATGCGTATGCCGATATCGCTTGGCCGCAATCCTTGAAAGTCAAAGATCTGGCCGCTGCTCGACTACTGCCGGTGCGGCAGGCTCTTGGCCAGTATTTGAGCGCTTATACGGTCGCAGAAATTTGTGATCAACTGCGTGGGGTACGCTTAGTGTACCATCCCGATTATCGTGGCGAGGCGAGCTGTTTGTTGCAGTGGATCCAAGCCTGCATCCAGTTATGTGGGGCGGATTCGGCTGCTTTGAATCGTCAGTTGGATTGGCAGTTGCTGGCTGCTGGGTCAGATGATGCGATTGCCAGCCTCTCGTTGGAGTTTCAGTATGCGAATGATTATCATTTTACATGGGTGCAACAAGCGGCGGGCAATTTAGGCGAGATTCGAGCCTTTTTGGGCAAAAGCGATGAATGCATCCCAACCCGGGTCAAACCCTTGTCGCCAGCGCAGGCTTTGTCGGAGGCCTTGCTCTTTTAGCGGCTTACTCGACTTTAGATTAGCTTTAGCTACATGCGGTTAAGCTACTAGATTTAAAAATAATCCAAACTGGGTCGTCGATTTTCAATTTCAGTTGTTGACTCGCGTCCAAGGTGATCTCGGCAAAGAGTGTGCTGTGCTGGCATTCGGTTGCGAGTTCTAATAGAGCCACTGGGCGATCTAGATGCTGTTGCACAATTCGGGCCGGAATTTGGTTGCGTGCGGAGAGTTGATCGCTGGGCTGGCGGGCGATGATCAATTCCCTTGCGGGCAGGCTGAGATATATTCTTTCACCCAGGGCGGCCGAGGCTTTCGGCATCAGCAGAGTGGTTCCTTGGTAGTGCAGGCGAGTGTTGTGTGCGCTGTGTTCGATGACTTCCGCATGCAAGATGTTTTCAAAATCCGAGCGCTGTTTGCTGAGATAATACTCCGGCGCGTTCAGGATATCTGCTGGGCTGCCATAGTGCCGCAGGCTTCCTTGCTCCAGTTGGACTACGCGATCGCACAGCGCCACCAATTCGACTGGATCGTGGGTGATCAGTATAATTGGCAATTGAAATCGTGCCTTGATGGCCAACAAGTAGGGGAGTATTTTGCGGCGCAGACTGATATCCAAAGCGGTGATGGGCTCATCCAATAAGAGCAGCCGTGGTTGATTGTTTAGAGCGCGGCCTAGCGCCACTCGTTGCTTTTCGCCCCCGGATAGTTGCTGTACCGAGCGATCCAAGAGGGGCGTCAATTCTAATAATGTACACAGCTCCTCCAATAAGGGGCCACGCGTGCTGTGAGCGCCAAATAAAAGATTGTCGATGACCGATCGATGCGGGAACAACCATTGCGCTTGTGGTACGTAGCCAATACGACGGCGCTCAGGGGCAATAAATTGCCCCTGAGCGGAATCTTGCCAGCAGATATCTCCAAATGCAATTCGCCCCTTGGCTTGTCGGTTGAGCCCTGCGATCACTTCGATCAGGCTACTTTTGCCGGCACCCGATGGTCCCCATACGCCGAGCACATTACCTTGAAATTCCAAATTCAATTCAAGGCGAAAACTCTTGAGCGCCAGTTCTATGGCAATGGAGAGTGATGGGGGCTTCATGGATTGGTTGCTGACGTTTTGGGACGGGCTAAATATTCAGCACTGTAGACTGCGACAAAACCTAGAAACAAGGCCAGCAGAAGCAGTTGCATGGCCTGTGTGTCGTGGCCACTTTGCTGGGCACTGTATAAAGCGGAGGCAATTGTTTGGGTGCGTCCAGGAATATTGCCCGCGATCATGATACTTGCTCCGAATTCACCCATTGCGCGGGTAAAGCCTAATATGGCGGCGGCGAACAGTCCGCGCGCTGCCAGTGGGAGGGTGATTTTGTAAAAGCATTGCCAGGGGGGATAGCCTAGCGAGCGGCCGATTCGTTCCAGTTGGGGGTCGACCGCTTCAAAACTAATGCGCGCGGTGCGCACGATCAGTGGGAAGGCCATCACACTGCAGGCCAGCAGAATCGCTTTCCAGGTAAATAAAATGGCGACATCGAAGCCGAGGTTTTCGCGGCCCAAGAGTCCCTGATCCGCTAGCAGCCGGAGCAGTAAATAGCCGACAGCAGTCGGAGGCAGCACCGCTGGTAAGCTGAAGAGGGCAGACAAACAGCGCTTAGCAAAAAAGTCTCTGCGAGCGAGCAGATAGGCTAGCGCAATGGCTGGAAAAAAAGCCAGTAGCGTGCTGCCAAGCGCCCATAGTAGGGTGCGTAGACTGATGGCCAGTAATGAATCTGTCATGGAGAATCTTGGTAGGCCGCGAGCGCTTGAAAACCATAGGCCGACCAGTGGGAGGTGGCGCTTGGACTGCTTAGAAAGTCTAGAAATTCCAGACTTAGGGCGCGTTGATTGAGACTGGCTGCCAGATAATGAATCGGCTGCTTTGGGGATGGGGGGATCTTGGCTAGTAGTTGGACTTGATCTCGAGCTTGCCAGTAGTCGCTGTAGTAAACGATCCCCAATATTTGAGCATGGTTGATAACCGTTGCGAGTGCCGCTTGGGCATCGACGGTGGGTAAGATACGCTCTGCTAGCTGATCCCAAAGAGAAGTCGCATCGCTGCGCCTACAGTTTTGCAGCCAATGCTGGGCGTAGCGTCCGAGCGGAACGTAATTCGGATCACCGATTGCCAAATGCTTAAATTTGAGTGCCGCCAGTGCGGAGGGCTCGATTGGGGATATATCGGCCGAGCGGTGGGCTATCAGGCATAGTTGATTGCGGACGATGGGACGCAGTACCATGCTATTTGCAGGCAGATGCTGGCGGACGGCGTGCATCCAGTCTTGGTGGGCGCTGATAAAGAGATCCGCTCTTTGGCTGGCCATTAATTGCTGGGCCAGGACTCCAGAACCTGCGAAATTGTAGACCACTTGATAGTCGCCATCTGGGTCGAAGGCGGCTACGATGGCTTGCAGGCAGTCTTTGAGGCTGGCTGCGGCGTACAGCGTGAGGGTGGGCTTGCTGGCCGAGGGTTCGGATGCGCAGCCACCGAGCAGGCCACAGAGAATGGCCGCAGCTAGCAGTCGCCAGTGGTGCGCCCATCGTTGTGGAGAAGTTGCTGTTGGGAGAGGCACCTTAAGATGCGTTTATTTGGGTGGCTGCGGATTGTCCCCATCACATCGCAAGACGCCGTTGGTCAGAATACGAGCGCGTAAGCCTCCGTAACCCTTAAGTGCCTCGTGGACTCCCTCGCCGACTGCTTGGTCCATCCAATAGCAGGGGCGACACTCCTCGCTACCCTCAAACTCAATGCCCTGCAGGGTGAAGCGTTGTCCAATCAAGCTATTGAGATCGCAACCATGGGTGAGCACATTACGCCGAAATTGAGCCGGGTCGAGTTGCGGGCAGTTAAAATCTTGTCGGATGCGTTGGTAGACGGCCCAGTCAAAAAAAGTAATCTGCCCTTTGAAATCTTGCTTATGATCCAAGAAACGATCGCCGACTAAGCCACGACCGGCGAGGCATTCGACCGATTGTACTTTTTGGATGCCATGATCGAGGCGTCCCTGACCATGGCGTCCGACGAAGTCATGACCAGTGGAGATATAAATGGCTTGGAGCGTGAGTTGTGGTGACAGCATACGAGTACTTTATGTTGTTGCTTGCCGGGCCGATGCCGGCGCAGAGGGAGTGAGCGAGTTTTCAATCCATGCACAGGAGCCGTCAGGATAGTGTTCTTTTTTCCAGATGGGCAAGCGGTATTTGGCCTGATCAATCAGGTAGCGGCAGGCCAAAAAACTGGCCTCGCGATGGGGAGCGGTCACGCCCACCCACACTGCCAAGTCGCCGATGGCCAAAAGGCCGATACGGTGAACCAGTGCGGCGGATTCGATGGCGAATTTTTCTTTGGCCTCCTGCAGCAGTTCAGTGCCCACTGCGGGTGCAAGTTGGGGGTAGGCGAGGTATTCCAGTTGCTGTACAGAGCGTCCAATATTGTGATCGCGCACCCAGCCCTCATAGCTGCAGTAGGCGCCTGCCGCTTGGTGGAGTAGTGCTTGTCGCAGTGGGATCGGATCGATCGTCGCAGTTGTCAGATCAAAGTGCATCAGTTGAAAGCATGAGGTGGTTATCCGCCTGCCATTGGGGGGAGAAATGCCAGCGTGTCTCCCGACTGTAGAGAAGCCTGGTGCGCGGAGAGTTGGTGGTTGAGCGCCACTTGAATATGAGCCAATTCGTGGGGAAAGTTGTAGGTCTGCTGTAGCTCTGCATATAGGCTGGCCACCGTATCGCCTACTTTTAGACTGCGAGTTTCCTCAGTCTTTTGGGCCAATTCAGCCAGTTGGGCGAAGTAGAGGATTTTAATGTGCATACGTCGACCTTTCCAGATGGCATGATTGGTAGGACTGAAATTCCTGCAGGGTATTGAAATTGTCTAGCGAGTGCGGATCGCTTTGTGTGAGCAAACGTGCCTGTTCCAGCATCAATAATTTGCGCGGGCAGGCTTTTCCGAGCTCCTTGGCGCGGGCGACTAGGGCTTGATCAGCGCCGGCAGGATAGAGTGCGCAAAGCGGTTCAGGTAAGCCGTCATGGCTGCTTCTATATGCAGTCAGCTGAGGTGCTGCGCTTTCAAAATGTTGAATGAGCTGCTGCAGGGTTGAGCGACGTATATGGGGCAGATCGCAGGCCATGACTAGCCAATGAGCCTCGGGATAGGTGCGCATGGCCGAGAGAATGCCGCAAAGTGGGCCTCTCATATCGTCAATTTGATCGTGAACGGCAACTGTCCCACTGGGCAGCGGGTAGCTCTGTTCACGGCGTTGCGAAATGGCGACTTGGGCGCATACGGATTGTAAAAGTGCCGCGCCGCGCTCTAATTGCGTTACGGCAGTATAACGCAGCAGGGCTTTATCCTGACCCATGCGCTGGCTTTTTCCGCCAACCAGTAAAAGTCCGTAGATCGGCAATTTCATCGACTATAATCAGATTTTCCGCCCGTTTTTTCCAGCAGGCGAGTGTGTTCGATGACAATCGCCTTGGAGGCTGCTTTACACATGTCGTACAGAGTGAGTGCCGCCACTGAAGCCGCTG
>Ga0213865_10001132_pt1 | contig 17532 bp, 9 predicted proteins | sample PICome_6_FD_160100 | JGI IMG/M metagenome (GOLD analysis project Ga0213865, IMG submission 160100) | Coastal seawater microbial communities near Pivers Island, North Carolina, United States - PICO282 | ecosystem: Environmental > Aquatic > Marine > Coastal | place: USA: North Carolina | collected...
GGAGTAAAAATAAAATCAGAACTCAATAACGAGTTTGATATCTTCGATTTGGTCAGCAGCACGAGTGATGAGTCTTCTATTTTCAACATAGATGACATCACCTGAGTTATTGCTAATCTCTGGTTCACCTAAACCGTTGGTTAAGTTGACACCTTCTACAAGACCATTAACGGTTGTGTCTGGATTGCCTTGAGCCGCGGATGTCCCACCACTAACAGCAGCAGCACCATTTGCCTCAAAACGATAGACCTTACCATCTGCATCTACGTGCTCAGTAGGACGTTGGAAGAACTTAAGGATGCCAGAAGTCGTTGAACCAGAATCAAGAACCCAAGAAACAACCTTACCGTAAGCGGTATTTGCACCACCGTTTACAGTCTGTGAAATAACTTCATCAGCAATAAAGTCTGCAGTTGCTCCAGTAACCTTAATAGCATACATGCCATTCAGAGTATCTGCAGTTGCATACTGAAGTGTTGCAAAGTCGATTGGATCCTTAACGATTCCAATTCTGCGGAAATCGTTATCAACAGGGAAGTCTCCAGCACCTTCTGCATAAGTGAGGCGAATGTTTGTCATCACTCTCTTAGCATTAAGCTCGAGCTCCATGTCTGAACCATGACCTCCTTGTGGAGGCAGCACAACTTCGATGGATCCAGTAAAACCAGCAGGTGTTGCAACGTTACTGGTTAGTGCTTGATCTCCAAATAGATTTCCATTTGCAAGAGATACGGAAGCATATGTGTAACCAGAACCAGGAGCAACAACTCTAGCAGAATCAATAGCTCCACCAGCAGTTGTTACGATTTCAACAACTCCAGCGCCACCATCACCACGGATAGCAGTGTATAGAGTCTGTGCAGCAGGTAGATTGCTACCAGCATCTTTTACTACAACAACATCAACAGCACCAGCAACAGCAGCTGCCTGAGTGGCAATTCTGCTAGCGTTTGTTGGTAGAACGACTGGTAAGAAGTCTGAGGATAGGAAACGGATTACATCATCAGTAGGAAGTGTATACATGTACTTCCAAACGTATCCAGCACCTTGGGACTCAGTGAAAATACCACCAGTATAATTACCAGATGTGGTGATTGGTTCCTGAGTAGCATTCTGACCAGCGGGATTTGAAGGATTTTCGCCGTTGTAGAGGCACTTGAATACTTCATATGCTGAGTTCATTACATAGAACTTAGCATCAGAAATGCTTGTGGCACCAGTAGCAGATGACTTACCAATTTGTCCGCCGCCAGCTGGGGTTGCTGAATAGTCTGGTTTCCACATGTCAAACTTAGGATTGGCAACCAAATCCCAATTGTAACGTCTTACAACAGCACGGGCATACTCGCTCGTAATTCTCTTTGCTGCAATAATGTCATCATAGACATCAAATTTTTCTGTTTGGTTGTCCAGTGGGAGGGGTGGTTCGTTTTCTGTACCGTAACGATAGACACCTGCTTTTGCTGTTACACCAGTAGCAGATCCACCAGCACCACCTGACCAACCGACTAAACTTGCTCCAAGTGCTCCAGGTGTTGAATTGACACCGTTGGAACCAAAAATTCCTGTTAGAAGTACAGCACTGTCATAAACTGCCGAAACTGTTGCTCGGAAAGTTGCGGCGGCATAACTTGCACCGACGTAAACTTCGTCACCAACCGAGAAACTGCCACCAGTCACTGAGTAGACTTCTAGGTATGCCGCCCAAGGTTGGGGACGACCTACAAAGAAGTACATTCTGGTACGTTCGGCGCTAGTATCGTTAGCACCCTCAGTTAGCGACTCAAGAAATTGTTTCGCGTTAAAAATTCTAAACTTATCAGAGATAATAGCAGCCATTGGTTTTCTGTTCCGACGTGATTTGTGCCTGAGTTATTTATATTTATGCAGTTATTTAGGAAACTTCAAATGGGATGATCTCATCGTTATTACCAATGAAATCTGGTCCACTGTATAAGGTGCATCCTTCAAAAGTTGTTGAAGTCTTGGAGGTATATTGAATTACAGTTCCTCCGCTTGTGAATATGTATCCAGAATTTGGGAAGTATGTGGTATCTTGAACAACTATTGGACCACCTATAGTTCCAGCAGAAGAAGAAATTGCCACTGGATTTTGTATAGATGGATTTGTTAGATTCCATTTTTCCCCAGACAACGTGTAATTAGAATTTCCACGTTTTATAAAATCATTAATTGAAACAGCGGCAAAATATCTATCAAACTGCTGAATAGTCCAATCCGAAACTTTGGTCGTTCCAGTATCAAAACCAACAGTTTGCCAAGATCCTATATTTGCTCCAAGATTACCAACAGTATACTCACCTTGATATTGAACTACTCCTTCATCCTGATTAATCACAGTGATGATAGTACCATTTCTCTTAGTTACGGTTTTATCAATCAATGTTACAAATCCGTTTAATCTAGTTTCGATTGGATTTGTAAATAATACCTCTTCCTGGTAGTAATCAATGAGACCAGAGGGTGGAGTAAAGAATAGAATTGATGTTGATTCCTTCCTCACAGAATAATCAAAGATCACATTAATTTGATCTTGTTGTGTTACTAGAGTTTCTTGATATGTGATGACCATTGGGTCAATATCTATAACTCCAACTTCAAATTTTCTATCCCTTATAAATTGAACTGTCGATACAGATTCAATACCAGTTTGTACCTGTAAGATAGATACAACTTCTTTCTGTGTAGTTTCAACACTTACAACTTGACCAGAGAATTCATGTCTTCTTGTGCTTTCTGCTCCTCTTCCATCTGGTAAATGTGATGTTTCGACAGAACTAATGCTATGGATAACATTGACACCACCAGGAATAACAGAAACATAATCCTGTAGTTGTAGAACAAACGTTCCAGCTGGCCAGAATTGTTCTTGGGTTCTATCAACTCCCCTCTCACAGAAAAGGAAACGATCTTCAATCTTCCTTGGATAGTAAATAATTTCATCTCCAACAAGGATCTTGCCATTTGGTTTGAACTTTGTTGTATCTGGAATATAAACAACTCCATCGCCAACATTAAGATCGATCTGCAAGAATGCTCCAGGTGCTTGGAAGGTAATATTCTCAATAATTGTATTGTCAATTTCTCTTTGAATAGTAGATGTAATCTGTCTATTCGTAACCAGTCTTGAAGAGGAAAGAACATTAACAACTGGAGTAGTAACGATGGTAGTGACCTGCTTATCAAATCCATCTTCATTATCTGGTTGCCCTGCTTCGATTGGAACAACTCTGTCGGTGGATCTAATACGAATCTGTATTCCAGGTTGATCTGCTCCGATTGGCATATCAACATCTTTTTTCTTTGGCCAAATATGATGCTCAATATTATCTTGAATAAAGTTTGGCGAATCAAGAATTACCGAAGAAACGAGTGCAAACTCTGGTGGCGGTAAAGTAAGTCTATCAATAGTTGATGTAGCAACAATTCCTTGTTTAATGACTTTATTAATTCCTACGCGAATTACATTAGTCTCTACTTCATTGTCACGAACTAGTTTATACTGTCTAGTAACAACAACTTTAGGAGCAACTGTATATCCACTTCCACCAGTAATTAGATCTACTGAAATTACCTGTCCGTTCTTTACAATTACCTCAGCACGAGCGCCACCACCAGCGCCATCTTTAGGTACAAACTCTAAGATAGGTGGAGTATAATATTGATATGCAGTTGGTTGTGCAACCTTTGGATTATCTGGATTTGAGAAATCAACTAGTTTCTGGTTCCAAGTCAAAGATGTTACAACACCATTTGTGATGTTAGCAACAACAGAAAGTCCTTCACCTCTAGTAATACCATTATATGGAGTAACAGTGTAAGATCCGTAATGATCATTTGTTACATCATTATCTACTCTATACTCTTTGGCGTAAACATTATCTGGTACTTTCTTAATTTGCCTAAAGGCATCTTCACCATCAATCTTGACCTTATCTCCAGGAGCAATCTTGAAAAATCCTTTTTTGCCTAGAGCATCCTTAGTTCTTTGGACATCATTTTTATACCAAGTTTGAGATTCTCTGTATAATTTGATAGTCCCAGTTCCATCAACATTCTCGGTAACAAGAGAGAATGGATTTGTAGTTGGATCAATAACAACTTCTGGTGAACCCGCAGATGCACCAATAATTGAAATATTAAGAGTGCCCAATTCTAGGTCAGTATTGTTTGAAAGTAGATTGAAAATTAAGTAAGATCCATTGTGGTAGTAATGAACCATCTTACCAATTGGGTTTGGTAATCCATTCTGTTTTGTCTGATAGAAATAAACATTGGCATAGTTTGAAACTGCATCTGGTTTCTCACTGCGCCACCAATCAGTAAATTGATAGTAAACAGATTTGGAAGGATCTAATATAGTTAAAGTTTTTTCAATTAAATAACTTCCTGGTTCATGGTCATAGAAAGTTACAATCTTCTCATACTCTTTTCCATAAAGAAGTCTAATGTCAACAACATCTTCCTTTCTTAGTGGATAAGTGAATGTAATTTGAGGACCACTAATTGTATATGCAGATTCATATTCTTGGATAACCCCGTTTACCAAGACAACCAAGAATCTTTGATCATCTACATTATAAACCTTATTATCCTCAACAGAAAGAATCAAGAAAGGACCTCTAGAGGAAGAATCTTCCTCCAATACCAATGTCTTATCTGTTGTATATCTTCTGTAACTTCCTACGTTATAGGCAAAGAATTTTTCAACCGCAGTTGGTTCCCCAATCGTTAGAGCAGATACATCCTGATCCCAGATTGGTGGAGATGTAAATACAATCTGGTTTGGAGTCTTGCTTCTATCGATATAGTAAGAGTCGAAGGCTGGTTCCGTTGAACTAAATTTGTTTCTCTGTAAAACACCATTTAAAGAAACAAACAAATCATCTTCTGGTCCTGGCAGTATAACGTCAGTTCCGTCTTCATAGTAAAGATCAAACACACTTGTTTCACCATCGATATAATCTGGAAGAGTTTTAGCGATAGAACTTCCAGAAAGTGCAGCACTAATATTTGCACTCAAAGAAGCAACAGATGAAATTACATCAGCACATTCAGAGAAAATCAAATTAATATCTGGAATTATATTAAGGTTATTGTATGGAGTAAGTGGAGTGTATTTGCCAGTTTTGTTTGGATTAATATAGGTCTTTTTAATTACAGTAGGACCAGTTTGTAGAATTGTGGAAACAATATCATTGTATGTTTGAAGCGCAGATTCTACAGGAGCGCATGTTGGCACATTAGCATCAGTAATAACGCCATTATCTAATACTGGAAGTATGTTGGTATAGGGGGTTGTTCCAGGAAGAGTCTGTCGCATTGCCTGCACACACAACTCTGTCAAAATTTTATTGTAAGTTGCAAGAGTTGCAGTTAAGTCATCATTGATGTAGTGTAATTTACTTCCAATAAAATACAATTCGGCAAACTCTACTAACTCATTGTTTCCTCCATAACGCAAGTGTTTAATTACGGCATCAAGAAGATATCCAATATCTCTTCTACACTTAGTCTCTTTGGTTGCCCAATTGATAGTAGGATAAGTTGCTTGTGCCCAGTTAACAGCAAAATCTGTAATATAATTTCTGTTTTTGTCAATCAGGTTAGATGCGTCATAGAATGTTCCACTATTTGTTCCAACAAATGTAAATGTCACTTGATCAAGAACACTGAACAATGGAGGAACTGTTAGAGTAGTTCCAGGACCAACAGAGTAAGAAGCGGGAACTGAAGCTGTCGATGTTGAAGTTGTTACATCTACAGTCTGTGTTCCAGAGAGAGGTGTTATTCCAGGAACAGCGGATCCAGCTGGCGGAACACCACTACTTTGCAATGCAGACGCAGATACACGAACCTGTGTATCGGAAATGATTTCAGTAACTTCGATATTGTTTGCTCGTGGGAATGCTCCACCAGCACTAACGTATGCACCAATAGGAATAATACTTGTATCTGGAACAGTAATTACATTACTTCCCAAAGTAAATGACGCACCAGTGGCAATCCAATCCCAGTTAACGATTGCCATTTTAGACAATCTAATAGCATAATCAAACGCTGCTGAAATATATGTTCTATAAGCAGCATATGAATCATAATATCCTTCTGCATAATTTGCAGATTTGATGTTTCCACCAAATCTAATATCATGCTCAATTGCTTGTAAAATCAATCTCAAATCTGTTTCGAATCTAGACTCTAGAATATTCCATGGAATAGTATTATTTGAAATTACAGATTGATAGTTTGACTCAAACCATCCAAGAGTCTCTGATACAATAAACTCTTCGTTAAATCTAATCTGGTTTGCCGCATCTAACCATCTACCATTTCTCTGGTAAATATTTTTAATTTTTCTTAAAACCCTTTGATTTTCTGCATTCGATCTAAATGAGAATACCTTTCCTAAGAATTTTTGTTGTGGAATTTCTTGCCCTTCAACAACATCGTCTCCAAGTGGAGGAGCAGCAAAAGTAATCTCATCATTAGATACTGTATAAGAAACTCCAGGTTCCTGAAGTACACCATCAATCGTTTAATTAATGCTTCTTCATTATATGGAAATACTGCATCGTTTGTTTCTAGGTTTTTGATTTTAAATGTTCTGGTGCCAACTAATTGCCCATCTGCATTAAATCTTCCATCAAAGTCTGCTCCCAGTTTAATTGGTGCAGCAATAAGATCGGTAAAATTATATTCTTGTACAGAAACAGAACCAGTACCAACTTTTGAGCGGTAGTCTTCGAGTTTTTGAATTGATTGAGTTACAACCCTTCTAGTATTCTCTACTGTAATCTTATTCTTTTCTGGATCCCATAATTGAATAACAGTAAAGTGATCTGCTTTTGGAGACTCGATAGGCATTGTAGCGCCTTTGTCTCCTTCCAGTTTTGGATCAATAATAACTTCACCAAACAGTTTCATGCCTGCTGGGTGAGTTGTACTCTTAATAAGATCTCTCCAAGTATTGATTGGAGTTCTAGATCTAATTACATACGAATAATCTTGATAGAAGAACGAATCCGTGATTCTCTGATTTGAATTACCAATTCTTCCTCTATCTGATGTATAGTAACCTTGATTATCGTATGAAGATTTGATCTGTGGTGAAAAAACCGTTACAAAAACATTTGTGATTGTTCCAGAGGTTCCACGCTTCAGACTCTTAATTTCATTATTTAATCTAAACTCTCCTTGGACTTTTTCTACCTTGAGTAGATTAGATCCTTCACGCCATCCACCATTTGCTACTACACCTCTAGCAACTTCAATTCCATTGATCAATTGTACTACTACTTCACCTTTCTTAAATGCATTTTCTGGATAATTTTTTAACGCAAATACGAATGAAGATGTAAAATCGGAATATAAGGTTTTATCCTTATGGAAAGAAGCTCCATTTCTAACGATTGAAACATTTTTAGGAACTCCAATATCAGATCCATTTGCATAGATGCGAGCATCTGATTCAATAATCGCAATTGTTGGCGCTGTAGTATAACCTCTTCCTGGACTCTTAACTTGAATATCAAAAATCTTTCCGTTTCTGGATGTTAGCGTGAATAATGCGTCCGATCCATCACCGTCAGTAATAACAACTTTTGGTTTAGAATAATTGCTTCCAATATTATCTACCCTAACTCCAGTAATTGTCTTTGTAAAGTCATCAAACAAAACAGTTGCTACTGCTAAATTTTCTGGTGAAGGATACACGCCAACTACAAGTGGAGTCTTCTTGTAATTATCTCCAATATTTGTGATAGCAACAGAAGAAATTTCGCCAACTGCAAAAGCAGAACTTGTAGTATATGATATCGAACCGCTACCATCCCATTGTGGTGCCTTCTGCATATCATAACAAATTCTATTTGCGGTAACGTAATTTGCAACCTTTCTGCCAGTTAAGGGGTCTTTGATGATGGTTAGGTAAGAATCATCCGATTCACAAATACCATTTTTATCAAAATAGTAATAGTTACTGAATTCAGTTACTACTTTATTTGTGTAAGTGTTGCTAGAATTTCTTGTTCCAAATCCAAATTTCAAATCAATGTATGCACCAGGAGATCCTGGAAGAACAGTAGATTCATTTTTTTCTACTGGAATAATATTAAAGCTCTTGCTTGGGCTAAAATCTAAGTAGGTTCCAGTCAAAGAAGAATCTGAGGTATCAAATTTATATTTGTAATACTCTTGTATTTCTAGTACGGGATTTGTCTGATAAACTCCAAACTGTCCTTTCTTAAATTCGAATTTATTTACTGGATCCGTAACTGAGATAATATCAACCAATCTATTTGGATTACTGTTATCAAAGAAAGAGAATTGTTCAGTTAGTGGTTGTAGAGTGGAAATATTAGTTGATGATGGATACACGACATATAGCATATGCGTATCTGAATCATAAGTTACACTCTCGCACCCATTAATAGTAAAGCTTGGACTAAAATTATATCTGCCCTTGTAAAGACTTACTGGCGCTTTATCATAGTGATCAACAGATGACGAACCATCAATTCCTCTTTCGACAGTAACTACATTACCACTAATTGAAATAATACGGATGATTTCGCTGTCAATCTTCAATCTATCGTTCTGTGCATACCTTGTAGCATCATTTAAAGTGATCTTGGTTGCTTCTCTGGAAACACCAACATGGTCTACAAATAATTTTACTCTTTGAGTGCTAGCAGATGCAGGAGATCTTGATAGCGAACCATCTTCTACTGAAAGAATATCTTGTCTTTTATATCCAGATCCACAATCGGTAATCTGAACATCTGTTACATATCCATCAGAGTTTACATCAATATTTGCTGTTGCTCCCTCTCCAGATCCACCAGTTAGAGGAACATTAGTGTAACTTCCTGGTGCGTAGTCCCATCCTACATTTACAGTCAACAAACGACCAACTCCATCATAATTTACAGATGTATTGTAAGCAGGAGCTCTTAATTTTAGATCCTGGTAAATTCTCTTTCTAACATAGTAAATTGTTGTGGTACTTAGATCATTTGGATTGATAGAAACATTTAGAACATCTCCAACTCCAACTCCGTGATTATCTGAAGTTTCTAGTAATGCAACTAACTGGTTTACTTCAAATGGTTCTAATCCATCACTTAAAGAGGTAATATTTTGAATTTTTGATCCAGAAGTATCAGATAAAGAATTACTTTGCAAATAATGATCTGCTAAATTATCTTCTGTCTCGAAATAATTTGGAGCAGTGCCAGTTGGGGTTTCTAAGGTCCCATCTCCATTAAAATCGACACTGGTTAAAACCTTTACTGTTACGATATTCGACTCTGATGTAGTTTCTAGAACCTCACCATAAGCAACTTCTGCAATAAAACCATCTGTTAGTTTTAGAATAGAACCCCTGACATAAGATGATGGTTTGTCTAGAAGTAAATTTAATACTTTAATCTGAGCAGAGAAAGTATTTGTAGTGTCAAAAACACCCTGAACATCTCTCAAAACAACAGTTGTATCATTTCTTACATCACCAACAATCTCCCCATAAGCTCCAGATGATGGTTGCGTTAATCTATCACCCTCGAATAGATACGCTGGATTGATGATCTCAAGTCTAGTTGCCTTTGTTTGCTGAGACTCTAAGAAATTTACAGACTTTCCTTTTACAGAAGATACTGAACCAGATGCTCCAAAACCATCTGTGCCATCATTGTCAATAAAGAGCTCTGAACCTACAGAGAAATTATTTGTTGAGGATACTACTTCAAATCCATCGACACTTCCAGATTTAATATCATTGATTGTAGCAATCACATCTCCACCATTTTGTGGAATACCAGCAACTCTTAAACGACGAGCATTTGTTGGAAGATCACTCTGAGAAAGATTTGAATTGTAATTAGAATCTACTGGAAGAGAGTAGAAATTTTTGCCTACAATGTATGGATATACTGGATCCTGGGTTGAGTCAATAGTTAAGAAGTACGCATAAGTTCCATTGGGGTACTCAGGAGTAACACAGAACCTTCCATTGTTTTCATCTAACAATCCACTGCGGTGTCTATACTCATAGTCATCAATAAAAGTACCAAGAGGATATGTTGCAATAGCAGGACCTTCTGCTCTTGATGTTTTAAGAATGTAACTAGATGTCATCCTAACAATGGATGACGAATTATCAAGCGGATTTTGATATGCAAATGGTCCATAGATTGGGTTGCCATCATATGCAAATCCCAAGATTGGAGAATGTGTTTTTGTTGCTGGTTCCTGTAGAGTAGAATTTAAGTTGTCTCCAAGGGCAATACGTAGTGCCTTGGGGTTTGCAACATGACCGTAACCATACTCCAACTCTTTATTGTAGTTCTCAAATAGATAACCATTTTCATTGTCTAGTTTTGATTCTAGATTTTTAAATCTATTCTTGACCCATCTTTTCAGAACTGCATTAGCAGTAGCACCAGAACCAACTGGTAAAACTAAAACTTCTACGTTTTGCTGTGAATAGAACTCGCCTTCGTTGATAACTTCAAAATCGACAATTTTTCCACCTTCTAGGAGAGCAGTGTACTCTGCAAATCTTCCTCTACCAACTTTATCTCTAATAATGATCGTTGGCGGCGCAGAATAATATTCACCAGGATTATCAATTACCAAACTTGTAACTTTACCCAAAGTTACGATAGCACGAACAACAGCATTTCTTCCAGAAACAATCTCTACAGTTGGAGTTACTGGATATAGCGATTTGCCAACTAGTTCAACAGACTCTACAAATTCTCCAGAAAGTCTAGCAATCGCTTTTCCTGGCACACCATCAACTAAAACGTATGGTGGTAGGGTATATCTAGATCCTTGAGAAAAGACTTTGATTTGCTGCAGTACACCAAAATCAACAAAATCTGGATCTTTGTATCCATACAAACGAGTTCCATTTACAAGAATACCAACATCAGTTTTTGGAGTCTCGTAAATTTCTGTAGTTCTTGTTGCCTGCTTTCTGATTAGTTTTAGTAGTTTTTGATCTGCGGCATTGAGTGGAGCATTTAATGCACCATCTAAGATGGGATATGATGGATAACCAGATCCAGCAACATAATAGTACTGGTCATCTTCAAATATTGCAGATACATCTGTTGCCAGACCAGATAATCTTTGCTGAATTGATGCATAACCAGGGGTAGCTACTTGAACCGATGTCGATAGTTTCCATCTAACAGTATTGTTAGAGATATTGGTAATTTTTGGATCTGGGGTAGAAAACCCAGGATCAGAAATCTCTACCCTATCCCCAGTGTATGAGTTTGGTTGACCATTAGTAACTTCTAGATTATAAACTAGTCCAAAACCCAATAGAGTAACACCAGCACCAGTCAACTCAATTGGTTCATAAACTTCAGTGCCAGTTGGGTGGACTGTATTGTTCTGTCTTGTTAAAATTGTGAATTGAGTTATATTCTTGTCACTAAATTGGAATAACTCGTTACCAATTAAAAGTTTGCCAGTCTTCTTCCATCCCAATGTGGAAAATACACTGATAGTAGATCCTGGACCATCCGATGAAGAAATTTGCTTTGTTAGTTCTGTCTTAGAAGTAACAGCAAATTCACCATTGATAGTTTCTTGTGCTAAGAAAATATTGTAAATCTGCTCACCATCAACAGTGCTGTCAAATCTTACGTTATCAACGGTAGCAGATGCAAAGGGCACAGAATCTGTCTGTGGTTGAGTGATTACCTTTCCAATTAGATCATTTGGATTTCCACTCAAAACTTTTGCTTTTAGAGCAAATCCCTTTACCCAATCAGACTCTGAAGATTTGTATGTAAAATCTTTTGGATTATACAGAGTTGGGGTATTCTCTTCGCCACCAGAAACTAATGTATTGAAGATGAATCTAACAGAAGCATCAGTACCTTTTGCTTTGTAGAAATTTCTAATATTCTTGATAAGAGTTCTCTTATCTACTTCGCCCTTTAAATACTTCTCTGGAAATGCACCTAAGTACTGAGCCTCAAAACTCTTTACTAGAGCGTAAAGAAATAGGTTACTAATATTGTGTACTACAGATCCACCTGAGTGTGCTGCAGCATCAGTAGAAATAAAATTGCTTGAAGAATACAGATCACCTAATTTTGTGTTTCCACTAACTCCACGGGAAACTTCTAAAAACTGAGTATCGTTTCTTGTCTTATAGAAACAGATTTCATCATCAATCTGAATGTAACCATTGCTTTCTGGAAAAGATGTAGCATCTTCAACAGTAATGGTTGCCTGAGAATCTGTGATGTTGCCAACTAGAGCAGAATTTTTCTTAAGTAAATTCTTCTCATAATAATCGATGTCAGCATAAGTCTGCAAGTTACTGAGGACATCTAGTGGTTGTCCCTGCAACTCTTGTTGCTCATAGTATTTTGTTACGAACTTACTAAAAAGTTCGTACTCAGAAGAGATAAACTCTGGGAGCTGAGACTCGATCAGAGTTGAAATTGACTTCTTCTTTACGGACATCTAAATTACTCTGCTACAGCAACAAAACTACTCTTTGCTACATCAACATCTAGGTAAACCTCACGTTTCGCAACAATATCATTTTCAAGTGGTTTAACTCTCAGTTCAATGCGATTATCACCAAATGTGCCCTTAATGATGGTCACATCATACAAACGAATTTCACCTTTTTCATAATTAACATCACCAATGTTATCATCCAAAAGGATCTTCTCACCAGTGATGCTATCTAGTCTATATAGGATGATTTTGCCTAGCCTATCTTCGATATAGACTGTGAAGTTGGGGTATTCTGTAACAACAAATCCAGTTGATGATACAACAGGGTCGTCATCATCTAAGAATGCATTTTGATAACAAATTTCGTAGTATGCAGTAGAATTGATCTGAGCATAAAAGTCTTTTCTCATCGTAACGGAAGTCAGATTTGAATTGATTGCTTTTTCTGCATTATCGATCACAGCAACCGCTTTACTGTATCTGAACTTACCATTGAACTTTTCAGTTCCAGAAGTATTGATGTAGTCTTGGAATTCTCTGATTGCAAGATCTTTGATCTGGGTTCTTCCAAGTTCGGTCTTTGACTGACTGTAGAAAATCTTACTATTGACTTCAACGTAAAGAATAGATGGATCAATAATTTCTGGAGTGATAGCAGCAACTCTATACTCTTTCAACTTTTCTTTAATTTCTTGTTTAGTTACTGATGTTAAACGTGCAGCGTCTGTTGGTTTGACTGAAATGAAGACCTTTCCATATGCTGGTGGGTCTTGATCCTCTCCACCAAATACAATAACATCGCTAACAGCAGGATAAAGGTTTCTTACAATAGAACCATAGTCTTGTGATGTAACTGCACGATCTTGTGCTGCAAACATCTTGGGTGCCTGGAACTTAATTTTGTCCACAGACTCAATAGCAGCACCACCTGCTGCAGCAACGGTCTGTGAAGTGATTACTGAAACAGTAAAGTTTGGTGGTGTGCTTCCAGACTGATTTACAATGTTTCCAGAGAAAGTAAATGTTTTTGCTCCATTTGCATCTGGACCAGCGGTTACCAAATACGAAATCTCGATCTTGGACTGATCTGCAACTTTCTTTCCTAATACTCCATCTCCAAAGATAACTTCATATCTTTCTTCTGACATCTCATCCAAGAAGTAGACCTCGGAAGATGGTTTTGCTTCTAAAATATTATCTGCAAGGGTATACTCTTTGTATAGAGTAGTTTGAGCAGAAGGATAAACTCTTACCTGAATCGTAGATGTATCAACGCCAGCATTGTTAATAATGAATCTTTGACTCTTCAATGCTGATTGATAGGTGTAAGTATTGGTTATCCAACTCCCCTCTTTCAATGGCACTTCACTGAAAGTAGCAACATTATTAACTACTTGTGCCCTGATGTCTCTAGTTGCGATGAATTGGTATAGTGTGTTGTCCCACGAGGTTAGAAATCCTGATCCTGCTTTTAGGGTAACCTCTGTATCTGTAGTAGGTGTCCCATAGGTCACTGTAAACCCCGTGTATGCCGTTGGAGCGGTCCTTGACTTAGGACGATACCCTAACTGCTTAGCAAGCGATACATCGTTGTCACGGAGCGATGCAGAGTCAATGAACATCTCATTGACAACCATGTTGGCATTGAACGCCGTATAGTATGTATTGTATGCCAATACATCAATGAGGTTCGACAGAGCAGAACCCTCAAAGTCATAATCAGTAAAATCAGAATTCGACCTTAGATATTCTCTAAGAGAAATTTTGATTTGCTCAAAATCTAAGTTTGCAACCTGTGTGTATGGCATTTATCGTGTACTCTCTAAGAAAAACTCAACGTTGACTGGTGTATCATCTCTACCAACGATGATGTATGACATCTCAACCTCAAAACCGTTGTCATCTTCAACAGGTGAAACGACAACGGTATCCACTCTAATTCTAGGTTCGTATCGACCAAGAACATCATATATCGCTGCTCTAATTAGACCAGCAGTACCATAATCTAGAGGTTCAAATAGTAGTCTTGTGATATCCGATCCCAAGTCTGGTTGGAATGGTCTTTCGCCCTTTTGAGTCAATAATAAATTACGAACAGATTGCACAATAGCTGCCTTATCCTTCACGACCACAAGGTCGTCAGTCACTGGATGACTTTTGAAGGTGACGCTCAAATCTTTGAACGTCTGAAAATCAGGCATAATGGTAGACTAGGGCTACCTTTATTTATTCACTCGTGCCAACGCTCAACAAAATCATCAAATCCACCTGCCCCTCCACAAGGACGCTCAAGGCGGTCTTCGGGCAGTGGGTATAGTTCTTCCTTCATCTTTGATCTACGACGCTTTGCAGCGGCATCTAGTAGTCTGTCACTGTCCGTCTCAGTAATGAGTGTCATACCTTCTTCGATAAATTCTTCACTTTTGTCTACTGGAAAGAGTCCCATTAAAAAACCTCCCTAAAGTCTGTTTCCAGAACTTTTAGAGAGGTTGCTATCTCTAGGACTATTTATCGACCTTGACCGCGATAACGCTTCTTGCGACCATTGCGTGAACTTGCACCTAGGTGAGTGTTCTTAGAACGCCCCTGACGAGTCTTCTTCGGTGCTCCTTCAGTGTAGTTCGACTTTACCAAACCAACTTTTGACTTTGCCATAGTGTTTAATCAATTGACTTCTATATTATACCACATTATGCCACTGGTGGTGGAGGTGGCGGTGGTTGTGTTACCTCTCCAGATTCACTGACAATAGCAGTTAATAGTGGAGCATTACCCATGAATACCGTATGACTAAACTGTCCTATTACAGGAGCACCAAAGTTTGTTACAGATCCTGTCGTAGCAGCACATCCGCCATTGATCCGCACAGTAGCGTGACCACTGATTAGTACGTCAGGATGAGGCGGAGGTGGAGGAATAATTGGAATTGTATGCGGAACACATGTATTACCAGTAGAGTGTGCTGGTAATCCATTGATAAAAACGTCTGCAGAATACCCAGCAGGCGCGGGATTCGGAATTGGTGGTGGGTGAATATCGTGGTTCGAATACGTCAACCCTTTAAATCTAGCAATGGGTAATACCATTATTGGTCAGTATCCAGGTTAATCCTATTTATTGCCGTGTTATTCAACAGATACTCAATTCTCTGATTCGGAATCTCCCCATTATACCTAACAGGTAGATAGAAATACCAAATATTGTTGGATAGGTTACTAGCAAACGATTCGAGCGCCGCCGCCGCTAATTCTTGTCTAACGACCTCATCAGGACCAGTCAGTGTATCTGGAACCACAATAGTCGTACAAGCAACCTTAATCGTGTATACAATGCAGTCCAACTGAGATGTTCGGATTTCGGTGATCATCCCAGCCCTAGCATTACCAGAATCATCAATGCCCGTTAAAGTATTCCAGTACTGATTACCAAATCGATAAGCATACTGCTCCTCAAAGATGGCACTGTTATAGTATGCAGAGTTCTGTACGTATGGTACAAAGAAACCTCTATCAGCTAAATCATCATATGATGGAAGTTCTCCAGATTCTGGTATCTCGGCGTCTCGGTATATCCACGCCCCATCTGGTCTTACTTTGATAACCTCGGAGTAGTCGTATCCTAGGGCATCAGCTCCACCATACCCATACTGTTCCTGACCATACCTCGTACCATTCACAATGGTCAACTCCTGATCATAAAAACCCCACTCGGAGCAAAACCCCTGAACCTCAGCAATACCCAAATATCCTAGGGTAATGATTGGAGGAATGTATGAAAGATTTTGCTTGATCTCTACACCAGGATCTATACTACCGTTAAAACTCGGTAAAAGATTCAAAGAACCCCATGCATCTGCTTCCACTGATCCCCCATACCCAGGAGGTACGAAATTGACTAGTTCGCTCTTCGTAGGTTCTTCGACACCCTCATAGTCATCCTCATCCCTAGGCCAAAGGTCTATGCGTTCTATCGTAACATTCATTGTTACAATCCGTTCATCCTCAAATGCTGGAACCATCCAAATCTGAGTAGGTTGGATACGTTCCCATGTAAGCCACGGTGGGGTCTGTGAGATCAGACCTAGTTGCAATCCATCGATAATTGCTTGGTTGTCCTTCGGATAAAACCTCCCAGCATAAAACGGCACACCGCTAGTCTGCTGCAATCTCTGCAGTTTATTGAAGTCCGCTAATTCAATTGGTCCTATGCCCCCCATAGAGGGTGCTAAGAAGTTTATGAAGGGTACTGCCATTATCGTGTTGTCGCAACTCTGTACAAGTCTCTCTTCAGTCCCTCAACGTTATTATGCAAATAGTCAAGGGTTTCTGAAATTTTTTCGTACTCAGTCGAGTTCGGACGCTTGTACATCAACCGTGGGTTCTCCAGTGCTAGGAGTCTCTCCTCCAGGCTCACTAACCTCTGTGACAGCACTAGGAGTATCTCCTCGGTACTGAGCGGCGTATCGGGAAAGGACGGGGGATTCGTCATTTCCTCTGAGGTATCGTTCTGCTGCTTGTTGTTGGAATCCATCACAAAATGCGTCGAAGTTATCTAAAATTTGTTGGTACATGTTTATATCGGGTTTTTCCATGATTTTTTCTGGCGAAAATTTTTTTCTTTTCGAGGTTTTCAAAAAACCATTTTCAAAAATATTTATCGGTCGTTGGGATACTTTTGTAGGTTAGGAAGGACCCAAACTTTTCGCTCGGCCCGCCTAGGTATAACATAGGGGGCATAATTAACTGCCCCCAGTGTCACTAACTGACCGCTGCTAGTTTCTTACTTAGCAACACTGCTGTGTGTTGCTTAGGGCGATACGGCAAAGTTATAATCTTGCCGCTAGGATGCTGCCATAGTTGATGCTTTGCCCCGTTACGTTGTTTAATCCACCCATTGATCTTTGCGATCTTCTGTAGTTGCTTATCAGTCATGAGTTAGTGTAGAGAAATGGGGTGTGGTAGGATGGGGGGCGACCCCTCAGAGGTCTGCCATCATCTCGTTCATCTCGTCTGCATCGAT
>Ga0213865_10001134_pt1 | contig 17514 bp, 31 predicted proteins | sample PICome_6_FD_160100 | JGI IMG/M metagenome (GOLD analysis project Ga0213865, IMG submission 160100) | Coastal seawater microbial communities near Pivers Island, North Carolina, United States - PICO282 | ecosystem: Environmental > Aquatic > Marine > Coastal | place: USA: North Carolina...
TCGTACCATTCTGCAAGGTTTGACCTTCAACACAGCAGATGAAATTGAAGCTAAACTATTTAGTGCAAGTCCTGAAGAATACGAGGCAATGGTTGCGGAAATACGAAACAACCTTGATGAGTACTCTAAAGCCAATCCTATTAAAGCAGGCGCAGCAGAAATAGGTGGCGCACTTCTACCAGCTATTATTGCAACGATTATGTCTGGTGGTGCTGCTTTGCCAGCAATCGGCGCACAGCTAATGCGTACAGCGCCACGTTTCTTTGGTTTGCTCACAAGAGGTTTAGGGAACGTACTGGGCACTCGGAATGTGCAGAGCCTTATGGGTGCCGCCGCCGTTGGTGGTGTTCAAGGTGGTTTATCTGGGTACGGTAGTGGTGAAGGTGGCTACACTGATCCATCTCGTATTTCTGGTGCCGCACTAGGAGCCACAGGCGGTGCGATTACTGGTGGTGGTTTCAATATTGCTGGTAAATTTGCTGGATCGCTTGTTGATGGCGTGATTAACTTTGCTCGCAAAAAATACGGTGATCGTGCTGGCACTGCGGTAGCACGCGAAATACAAAAGCTTGCGCAAGAGCGTGGTTTAACGCCAGACGAGGTATATCGTCAAATTCAAAATGGTAGCCTGATGGTCGAAAATGTGACTTTGCGCGATGTATTGAGAACCTATCGTGCGGAAGGCGGCGAGGCGGCAGAAGAGTTGCGCCGTGGTTTAACTGATCGCCCTAAAACAACATCAACGGATGTTCGTCAGTATTTAGAAAGAACAATGGCTGGCTCTACTGATGAAAATATACTTAAAAAACAAGCAGAGCGTTTAGGTAATTTGAAAGAAGAAGCCTCTGCTCTGTACGAAGGCGAGTTGGGTAAGCAATTAGTCCCGCAACAAAACGTCACTCAATTAACAAGTCTTTTCCAAAGAGTTCCTGAAGCATTCGAGGACCTTAAAAATGCTTATCGCATTGAAGGTAAAAAATTATTTTTTGATTTTGACGAAGCAGGAAATGTAGTTGTTCAAGGTCGTCCGACAGTGCAAGAAATGGAAGAAGTTAGAAAGCAGTTGTCTGATCGTGCTAGAGACCTTAAAAAGCCTAACGCCCCTGCAGGTAGTTTCCGTATCGGTGAGGCATATGACGTTTTAGAAAACGAATTGCGTGGACTTATCGACAACCTCAGTGATGAAACCCGCCAAGCCCGTCAAAAATGGCGGCAGATGAACATCGAAAGTGACGCGTTTGATGCTGGTCGTAAAGTGACCACAACCAATCCTGATATAGATGCTTTAGAAATTGAGTGGGACACAGCACTTGCACAAGGTGACGAGGCTATCAAAGCGTTTCGTCTTGGTGTTCTAAGCAAATTGCGTAATCGTTTGCGAAGTGGTCAAAAGCAAACTGTTATTCGTGATATGCTTGACGAAGAAAAATCAATGTTCTTGTTACTTGAACAAGTTTTCCCCGAGCAAGAAATTCCTGAAATGTTGCGCAGATTGAGCGTAGCAAAAGAAGCGAATGATGCGTTTACTCAGATACTAGGGCAATCGCCATCAGCAATAACATCTGGGCTGCAACAGAAACAAAGAGGTAATTTCGACCTAGGTGACTTAATTATGTCGCCTGATATTTATGCAATTGCGCGTGTTGCAATGGGTATTATTGGAAGAAGTGACGCGGGACTGACTGATGCGCAAAAGGCCGATCTGGTTCGCACATTGGTTCGTTCTAATGCAGACGAAATGAAAGCTATTATTTCGGATACAAACGGTTACAACAACCTTGAGCGTTACATAACCAACGCAATATCAGGTCTACGCAAAACGGCGCCAAGAGCCGCAATCCAAATGCAAGATCCGCAAGAAGATATTAACCAAATGATGGGCGCCTTTGGTGCTGGTCGAGTGCAGTAGGAGTAGGCCATGAAAATACAACCTATGGATCGTGACCAAATTGAAGGGATCGTTCAAAAAGCTGTACAAGATGCCATCGACTTTATCGAAGGTGAGATATCGGAACCACGGATCAAAGCCCAACGCTATTTTGATGGCGAGGTAGATATTGGTTACGAAGCAGGGCGATCAAAGGTTGTGGCAACGAAGTGTCGTGATGTTGTTCGTGCAATGAAACCATCACTGCAAAAAGTGTTTTTATCGTCAGAAAATGTTGTCGAGTTTGTTCCTCGTATGCCTGATGATGTTGAAATAGCAGAGCAAATGACCCGATTTGCTAATTACAAGTTTATGCAGAATAACGGGTATCGCGTTTTGTCTGATGTATTTCAGGATGCGATGGTAAAGAAGTGCGGCATTGCAAAAGTGATGTACGACACAACAGAAGAAACCGAAATCGTAACATATGAAAATCAAACTGAAGAAGAGTTCTTGTTCATTGCGGATCAAGACGATGTAGAGGTTTTAGAGCAACTTATCACAACTGAGGTTTCGATTGATGAGCAAGGCGTAGAAGTAGAAACGCCTATTTACGATTTTAAAGTAGCTGTAACGAAACGCAAAGGTGGTCTCACAATCACATCTGTGCCTCCTGAAGAGTTCTTCGTGGATAGAAATGCACGCTCGGTTGATGACTATTTCGTAATAGGTCACAGAACAGATATGACTATCGGTGATTTGTTGGCGATGGGTTACGAAGAAGACGATCTGTTTGGCCTTACTGGCACCATGTCAACAATGCAGCAAGAAAGCGAATATAATCGTCGCGGATATTCTGTTGATGAGGACGATGACGAAAGCGCAGACCCAACCTCAAAGAAAATTGTAATTACAGAAGCTTATATGAAAGTGGATGCAGAAGGTGCTGGTGTGCCACAGCTGTATCGCTTTATTTTAGCTGGCGGTTCGTACAAAATGCTAGATTACGAACTTGCAGACACAATACCGTTTGCTGTTTTCGAAGTTGATCCTGAACCCCATGCGTTTTTTGGCAGAAGTATCGTTGATCTAGTTATTGATGACCAAGACGCGGCGACAGCTATGCTTCGTGGCGTTCTTGATAATGTGGCGTTAACCAATAACCCAGGTTTGGAAATCGTTGATGGTCAGGTTGCGGTTGAGGACTTGATGAACAACGAAATCGGTCGAATTGTGCGCGTCAAACAAGCGGGGACTATTCGCGAGCAAGTTGTTCCGTTCACGGCAGGCTCTACGCTACCAGCACTGCAATACTTTGATATGTTGGTGGATAACAAAACAGGCGTTTCGAAAGCCTCACAAGGCTTAGACGCTGATGTGCTGCAATCGTCAACAGCCACTGCAATCGCGGCAACTATGGAAGGTGCTGCACAGCAAGTAGAGGTGGTCGCTCGTAACCTTGCTGAAAGCGGTATGAAGCAACTATTCAAATTGATTGCTGATACAATAATCCGCAATGCTGATCGTAACGAAATTATGCGCATTCAAAACGAATACATCGAAGTTGATCCCACAACATGGGATGCTGAAATGGATTTGATTGTAAACGTGGGAATTGGCACTGGTCGAGCGCAAGAAAAGCTCGCGGCATTACAGGCGACCTTACAAATGCAGATGAATGTCTGGCAACAGTATGGACCCACAAATGGTTTAGTTACCATGACCAATGTGCGCCATACGTTGGCAGATATACTTGCTGCGACAGGTATTCGTAACAGCGACAGATATTATTTGCCTGTTACCGAAGAAAGCGAACAGCAACTTATTGCTCAAAAACAACAAGAAGCAATGCAAATGCAGCAAGCGCAAGCAATGCAAGCACAAAGTCAAGCAGACCCAACGCAAGTATTGATGCAAGCTGAGGCCATGAAAGCACAAACTCGTGCACAAGTGGATATGGCTAAATTGCAGTTGGATGCTCAGAAACATCGTGACAATAAGCAAATAGAATTGCTTAAAATGGCGGCTGATGATGATTTAACGCGCGATCAAATGGTACAAGATTTGGCGATACAAGTTGCCAAGATACTTGGGACATATGGTCAGGCAGTAGATGTAGCAGAAATTAAACGTGAGCAACAACGCACACGTGACTTTAATCAGGGATTAGAAGATGGCTTTGGATTACAAGCAGCGGGCGCAGCGGGCACGCCGATTGCTGGCTAACGAAGATTTTAAGGCTGTTTTAGAGGATTTGCGTGAGCGTCAAAAAGACACTTTCGCAATGTCAGGGGCCGAAGATATGGATAAACGTGAGAACGCACACGCCATTCTTCGTGCTATTAACGAAATTGGGTATCTTCTGCGTGCAGATGTAGATGCAGAGTTGCTCATAGATAAAAAAGGATCGGCACCGTTATGACGACTGAACCACAAGCTGGCAGCATTGATGCTGTAACACAAATGCTTATGGAGGCACCTCCCGAAGCAGATAATTCAAGCGAAGCAGTAGAAGCTGAAGCGGAGACAACTGATGGCGATCAGATCGACGTGGAGGAATATATTGCCGAAAGCGAGGATGATGACTTAGACATTGATTTAAACGAAGAGTTTGGCGATGTCGAATTAGAGGATGAATTGGCACCTGAAACAGCCGCTCCTTTGGAACTTTCTGATGATTTGGAACTTGACGTCAAGTCGAACGGTTCAATGAAGAAAGTCACCCTTAAAGAGTTAAAGCAAGATTTCGCAGGTCAAGATTATATCCAGACGCGCATGGCAGAGAACGCAGAATTGCGAAAGCAACTTGATGCTGAACTGCAAGCGCAAGCAGATCGTAATGCACGATTAGAACAGCTTATTAATCAATACGAAAGCGGCGAAGCACTTGCGAAACCTCGTAAACCATCACAGGAACTTGCAGAAAGTGACCCTGTAGGATACGCGATTGAGCTTGGTGAGTATCGTGAAAAGTTGGCTGAGTACGAGCAGCATAAAGCTGAATTAGCTCAAAGCAAAAGTCTCGCAGACCAACAACGCCAAGGTGAGCTTGAAAAATACAAAGCAGAACAGGTAGAGCTTCTAAAGCAAGATGTGCCAGAGTTGAATGACCCAGAAAAAGGCAAACAGCTTCTTTCTGATATTCAGACAACAGCAACACAGTTTTACGGAGTGCCACCTGAAGTTCTTAATAACATAATTCACGGATGGGAATTTAAGATTATTAAGGATGCTGTAGCGTATCAAAAGCTACGACAGAAACACCAGAAGGTAGCAGCTAAAACAAAAGATGCTCGCCCAATGGTAAAACCTGGCGCAAAGCGAACAGAAGACCCGCGGCGTAAAAAAGCTGATCGTGCAAGAACGAATATGCGTAAGCGTGGCACCGATAAAGATGTCACAAATTGGTTATTGTCTTAATTAGTGAAAGGAAAAGACAATGGGCGTTTCAGCAAATACAAATGAAACATATGATGTAAGCACAATTCGTGAGGACATTCAGGATGCTTTGGTATCTATCACTCCAACCGAAACAGTGCTGATGTCATCTATTGGCACACGCAATGTCGAAAACACCTATTTCGAATGGGCAGAAGTTGATCTGGCGGCGGCGTCAACAACTAACCGCGTAATCGAGGGTGAAGCTGCACCAGGGAACGATGCCCCAACAAATGCAGTTCGCAAAGGAAACTACACACAGATTTCTGACAAGGTGGTTGAAGTATCAACTACTGCGGAAGCTGTTAATGGTGTAGGCGATGCGCAGACTGTTGCAGAGCAAATCACTTACAAGCTAAAAGAGCTTAAGCGTGATATGGAAGCAATGTTGTTTGCAAACGTAGCTGCGTCTGCGGGTGCTTCAGGTACTGCACGTCAAACTGCTGGTTTGCCTGCGTTCTTGACGTCAAACACATCGCGCGGCACTGGTGGTGCAGACCCAACAACATCTGGTACTGGTTCAGCTGGTCACCCGAACGCGGCTGCTACAGACGCAACATCAGCTAACCTTCGTGCGATCACTGAGACACTTTTGAAAGGTGTTATCAAGGATTGCTGGGATAGCGGTGCAGAACCTACTTTGGTTCTATGTGGATCGTCACAAAAGCAAACAATCTCTACTTTTACAGGTAACGCGACACGTTACAAAGAAGCAGAAGATAGCAAGCTTATGGCTGCGATTGACGTTTACGTAAGCGACTTCGGCGAGGTGCAAATTGTGCCTACACGCCATCAGCGTGCGCGTGATGTTTTCGTACTTGATCCAAACTATGCTGCGGTTGCATATCTGCAGACTGCTAAGCAGCAGCCATTGGCGAAAACTGGTCACGCAGAGCGTCGATTAATCAGCGTTGAGTACGGTCTACAGGTGACTTCAGAGAAGGCACACGGCATCGTTGCTGACGTATCATAATCATTTAAGGGGGGGCTTAACCGCCCCCTTTTTATTTTGGAGTGAAACAATGGTAAAAATTAAAGTTATTCGTGATGGCGTTTGGGTCAAAGATGGACGCGCAGAAGTGGGCAAAACTTATGAAGTGACTGCAGACGCAGCAACCTCGATGGTTGATAATGGGCTTGCGGAAAAGGTAGCTGCGAAAACAAAAACTAAAAAGGCAGACTAGAATGCTTAAAACTCGTATCGTTGAAGAAGATGGCAAAATTCACGTCCAAAGAACACAAGACGTGCAGCGCATCCTAGACTTTAATAAAGAGCGCAACATCGATGGCCATAATCGTAAATCAGATATGCGATTGGCTGGCTCAATTCCTTTTGTAGTCGTTGAAATGTGGATCAAAGAAAGCGGCTTGAAACTGGGGTCGCAAGAGTTCGCAGAATATGTTAAAAAGAAATTAATGTCAGGCGACTATGGTAAGTTAATTGCTAACGGATATTAAAATGACCACACCGATCAAGGTTAATTTGCAGGCCATGTCGTTTGGCTTTGCTATTATCGTACAAACTATCCTTTTAGTAGGCTACATCACTGGCATTGCGTCAGATGTAGAAACAGCGGTGCGGGACATTGATCGCAATATGCAACGGATTGATCAGCTAGAGCAATCGGTTCATGCGCAAGAGGTTCTATTAGCAAGAATTGCCGGTGATATGTCAGCAATTCGTGAAAGCGTTCAGAGGATAGATGAACGCGGCAGTCAAAAGTAATGCCCGATCCCATAACCATAGGCGCGGCACTTTCGGCAGCGAATGTGGCATTTAATGGGCTAAAGTCTATGATCGCTACGGGGCGTGAAATTCAAGATTGCGCTGGGCAGCTTTCCAAGTGGGCATCAGCAATGTCCGACATCACCTACCTTGAGAGCAAAGCTAAAGAAAAACCATCGCTCTGGAAAACCATGCGTGGGTCTGTAGAGGCCGAGGCTTTAGAGGCTTTTACTGCGAAGAAACAAGCAGACCATCTTAGGTCTGAATTGAAGTCTTATATTTCTGCCTATTGGGGGCCATCGCATTGGGAAGAATTAGTGCGATTAGAGGGGCAGATACGCAAAGAGCGCAAAGAACAGCTATACCGTAAGCAAGAGGCAATAGATGCCATTTTGAGTTGGGTCATCGGGTCAGTCTTTGCGATTGTCGGAGCAATCATTGTGGGTGGCTCTATTTGGTTAATTGGTTCAGCGCAGGGGCGATGGTGATGTTGTATATACTTGTGTTTATACAGTACATTCCGTCCGCAGAACTTAAGTATTATCAGATAGGCCCGTCATACAGTACATACGAAGAATGCGAACAGGAGCGCAGAAAGGCAAGAGAGGGTCTGGTAATACACAACAGCCAGACTGTGGTTTGTCTTGAAGTTAGTGGAAAATAAGCTGGGTCAGTGGGTTGTTTTGACGCAGGCGAATAAAGTCGTTATTATCACCACAAACAAACGGATTGCGGAGCATTACTATGGTAGAGGACTACGATCTAAACAAAAACGGAAAGATTGATCCTGATGAACGTGAGATCATGCTGGAAGATCGTCGTCGCCTTATGGAGGACGCAGACGCCAAAAGGGACGCACAGAGACGCATGACTTGGTTTGCGCTATCTGGGATGGTTTTATATCCTTTGGCTATTCTGGGAGCCTCTATAGCTGGTCTAAGCACCGCCGCAGGGCTAATTGCAGACATAGCGAACATCTATGTGGTGTCTGTCAGTGCTCTGGTGGGTGCTTACTTTGGATTTAGCAATATGGGAGCTAAGAAATGATTGGAGGCATTATTCAAGCGTTATCAGGACTTGCTACAAGCTACATCGATGGCAAGACTGCGGTTCAGAAAGCAAATGCAGAGATTAAACTTAAGCAAGCCACTGGCGAAATGGATTGGGAGCAATCTGCTATTGAGGCCAGCAAAGATAGCTGGAAAGACGAACTATGGACTATTGTTTTTGTTGCGATATTAGTTGCCAACTTTGTACCTTCTATGCAGGATGTAATGGCACAAGGATTTGCTAATTTGGAGACAACACCATTATGGGTTCAATGGGGAATGTACGCTTCAATAGCGGCCTCGTTTGGAATACGCACGATGCGGGGATTAAAAAAATGAGTGAGTTTAAATTAAGTCGCCGCAGCTTAGATCGGCTGGAGGGCGTGGATGATCGTCTGGTTGCTGTCGTAAAGCATGCAATCACTGCAACAAAAACAGACTTCGGTGTAATCCAAGGCTTGCGCACAGTAGAGCAACAGAAAGAGTTGGTTGCCAAGGGTGCATCGCAGACCATGAAGTCAAAGCACCTTGATGGGTTGGCTGTCGATCTGATGGCCTATATCAACGGGCGCGGATCATGGGAGCTAAACTTGTACGATGATCTGGCAGACGCCATGAAAGAAGGCGCAAACATGGTAGGCTGTAAGGTGCGCTGGGGTGCTGCATGGCAAATAGATAATATAGGCGAATGGGATGGCACCGCAGAGGATGCCATGAATGCTTACATAGACTTACGCAGATCGCAAGGTCGCAGACCGTTTATTGATGGTCCTCATTTTGAGCTAATGGTCTAAGTTTAGGGCGTATAGATTTAGAAATGCGCCCAGTATCTATGCAGAATAGATCAGCACCTAGTGCATTAGATAGCGGTTCGTTTGCGCGGATCGCTATTTGACATTGCTCTTTATTTTGTAACAGCAATGTGCGTTCGATTGGGTATCCTTGGATGCTGTAAGAAATTAGAAATATGTAAAAAGTTTCCATTGCCTCTGCTCTCTGTTTTGATAAGTTGTCGCAGTGGGCGGCATTCTGTAACGTCACGACAGTTTTTGTTGGTCGTATCAGACCCGCTATATCCCGACATTTAGCGCCGCCCACACGATTAATCTAAACCCCTGCGTTTACGTGCTTCGTTTCGTGTCTCGCCGTGCCTTGGGCGACCTCCTTTTTTAGCAAGTGCTTTATAATCTGTATTTGCAATTTTAAGCTCTCTTAGCTGTTTATTTGTTTTATAGTCATAAGCGACTAATGCTGCCATTTCTTGACCCATCTTTGCCTCTGCTATTTCTTTTTCAGTCATTTTATTTTGTCCTCAGTTTATTTTGTGCTATCATAATAAAGCATGCTCTAGTCCGAGCATCTTTTTTGCCTCATATAACTGCCTCATTTCGGTGAGGCTTTTTTTTTATATTTTGATAAAATTATTAAGTCAAAATAAAAGTAATTATTTTGTTGACAGTGCTAACTCACTTGATAGGAAGTACTTACAAATCAAACACACTGGAGGTTCAAATGCTTGATTTTACTACAGAAAATAACTGGAACTTTGAAACAATCAAAGAGCCTGTACTTCGCCCAAACGGTCAAGAGGTGCCAAATCTTTTCAATTTGGTACGCACCGACACCGATGAGGTTCTACATACACACCGTAACTCTTATATGGTACTGCCACACGATGATGTGGTCAACGCTACCCATGACAGCATCAAGGCTGCTAATATTTCAAACGACTTCGATTTCAAGGTAGATTGCATCGACAGTGGTAGAAAACTTAAAATTGATGTTTTGTTCAACGATCTGGTTACAGAGCCATCAGTTGGCGATCACGTTCATTTCCGCATTCGCGCTTTTAATTCATATGATGGTTCATGGGCATTTCAGACATCGTCAGATGCTTTTAGATTATGGTGCGAAAATGGCTGCACTACAGCAGACAGTATTTCAAAACTGTGGATGCGCCACACTGCCCAGATTTCTACAGAAGGTGCCGCGGCTAAAATTGTTAACGGACTTGAGATTTTCCACACACAAAAAGATTTGTGGCAACAGTGGATGGCTCAAAAAGTTGATCGCAATATTGTAGAACAGTTTTTCAAGCGTACATTGGTTAATCACAAAACCAAATCGACTGAAGAAAACTGGAACAAAAAACAGCTAGAAAACTTGATGGGTCAACTGGACAGCGAATTTAACGATCTTGGCAGAAACCAATGGGCTGTTTACAACTGCATGACACATTGGGCTACTCACACACAAGGTGCTAAATCACCACATAATGTGACACGTGACCGTGAACAAAAGGTTGCCATTGCTCTTAATAAACCAACTTGGGTTAAGGGGGAATTGGTATGACCAAGACAGATTACATAATCCTGATCCTATTTGGCTTTTTGATGGTCATAGGTGGAATGAACATAGACCGACTTATGGTCATATAACGAGAAGGGGCTTCGGCCCCTTTTTACTTGTAAATATTGTATTGACATAAATACTATATTTAGTAGTATCGTATCTGTAACTACATATAGGAGGTTCACATGGGTTACTTTACACTAGGTCGAAAGTCGACACACATCGTTGAAACCATTTCGCTGAAGGGCGAAGATTTACCTTTATGCGTTGAGGGTTCCTATGATTTTGACGAAGGCTATTTTGAACCGCAAAAAGTTTATCTTCAAAGCCCTCGTAAAAAGACTGGTGAATATGATTTGCTTCCGCGTACAGAGAAATATCTACTCAGTGCAAATTGTCCTCATGCAGAAAACTGGGATGAGCTAGCGAGAGGTAATTTCTAATGGATACTCAGAACAAACAAATATTGCATCACTTGCGTACAAAAGGCCCGATCACCGCTATTGAGGCCCTCATGAATTATAACTGTTTTCGCCTTGCAGCTAGAATACATGACTTAAAAGAAGCTGGTCATGTTATTCACAGCGTCAATACACAAGTCGAGAGTGGTAAATATATTGCTCAGTATAGCCTAATTAAGGAGGCAGCTCATGACGTGGCAAAAACTTCTTGAGGATCAGCGATCACAAAAAGTGGCCTTGATAAAACAAACATTGTCAAAAACTAATACCAAAGCAGAAGCCGCAAGGCTTCTCGGTATTACTCGTCAACAGATGCATACTTTGCTTAGAATGTATGAGGTTGCTGATGAAAAATAAAATGTGGCTAGAAACATGGGATGAAATGAACGCCAGACACGACAGAGAGCGTCGTGAAACGTTACAAACGCTTTCCGATGGTGGATATACCCAAACAGAAGCTGCGGCGATCCTGAAGCGTTCTGTGAGTTTTTTAAATACCTATGTGCAGCGATACGGTATTAACTGGAAAGAAAAGCGACAGGGAGGTAAGCCGCATGTTGCAAAGTAAGCTGACGCCATTCGAGAAAGGTTTGCTGAATGATGCCAAGCGAAAAGAGCGAAATGCTCAAGCTGAGGTTAATCGTCGTGATGCAATGCCGAATGCTCAAAGAGAGCATCACCAAGCGCGAGAAGAGCTAAAAAATTTATTGGCGCAGTTGCGTCATAATGGGAGGAAAGTATGAGCGAACAAATGCCAGATGAATTATTTAACCTACGCGGATGCTTTCGAGGCGAAGACGTGAGTGTAGAAGAATATTTTGCATGCTTACCAATGGTCATGGCAGAGTACGAAATGGAAAATATGATAAGTTCGCCAAAATACCAATTTTCTGGTAAGAATGGGTACGGCACTCGAGTTATGGTTGTTTTTAATCCTGAAGGCAAAGACATGGATTTTGATGTTTTTGATGTAGACAAAATGCTTAAAGATATGCGCGATTTTGGCAGAAAGTACGATGCTTAGAGTTTGCGAATTTATTGTTTCAGGAAAGCCGATTGGGAAAGGTCGGCCTCGATTTACAAAATCGGGGCATACCTACACGCCGAAAGAAACCAAACAATATGAACAGCGCATTAAACAATCTGCTTGGGCAGCAATGAAAAAAGCAAATTTACAACCTACAGCAAAACGCATCAGTGTTATTTGCGCGGCTTATTTCGACATACCAAAATCATACAGCAAAACTAAAACGCTTGAATGTGAAGCTGGTATACATATCCCTAAACGACCTGATATAGATAATATTGCAAAAGCTGTTTTAGATGGATGCAACGAAATAGTTTACAACGATGATTGTATGGTGTGGCATTTATCGGCCTTCAAGCGATACTGCGATCACGAACAAGTGGCACATTTGCATGTTAAAATTCAGTGGGATGACGTTTAATTTTTACTAATCTAAAATCGTCCTGTGTAACTGTAATCCGCTCCGTAGAGTTCTCGCCATTTTTTCGGTTCTTTATGAATGGCAATTTTGCTTTTATCCCAGAGACCTTGGTGATGCCCTTCGCAAAGCGGGATCGCATCTTCGTCAGGTCGTTTTCGAGTTCCATGGCGATCATGGATAGGGTGATGTGCCGTTGTGGGCGACTGTTGCGGTTCACCAAATTTTTGGCAAATACAACAGGGAAGTTCACGAATTTTTTTAAGGTAATTTTCATTTTTGGTACCTTTTTGCTTTTTAAGACCTAACGGTGGTTTTTTAGCTAAGTTGGTCATATTTACCTGCTAATACCTCCGAAACGCGCCCTTGGTTCACATTGAAAATTTGTGCTATTTTACTTGTACTTTCGTCAGGCTTCATGTCGTGATATGCTTTGATTGCATCTCGTACCTCTTTGTTTATGGATCGAGATTGGCGAGGTGCTTTTTCGTTTTTGTGCTGCACTCTATGCATTAAATCGAGCGCATCCATAACATGTGCGCGAGCCAGCATTAATGTTTCACTTTCTTTGTGTGCAATAAAACGCTGTGCTAATTTAAGAAGTTCTTTTTCTACATTTTCTAATTTTTCACGTGCGACAGGAATGTTGCTCATTGAAGGTCCTCCATTGGGTCATATCCGATAGCTGTTGCTAATTTTTCCATGGCGTTTTCAAAGTATTCTGAAAATTCTGACTGATCCATTTTGTCGAATGCAATACTATCTGCTACATAGTATACACCGCCATTGGCTTGATTAATGACGGTACGATAATAACCGCATAGCATTTTTAAATCATCGTGTAGATATTCAGGTTTTGGCCACTTCTTCGTAGATTTAACTACATTATTCAATATAGACCAATACAGCTTATGATGTTGTGGCGATCGCTCACTGACAGCCTGAATATCAAACAACTGATTGGTGGTGTAGGTTTCTAGTATTTCAGCGTCATAGCGCGTGACAGGGTGCAAGACCCCATCACGCATTACAACTTGCAGTATCGGTTTTTTAGAACGGGATTTCATCGTCCATATCGCTATTTTTATTAGCATTAGGATCGTCATGTTCGGTGTAAGAAGTGTCACTGGAGGTTCGATCCCTACCACCGACCAGTTCTATAATCCCGACATTGCAAGTTATCTTGGTATTGCCATTGTATTCATCAGTGCCAAATTCGCCTTGAACAAATACCTTTTGGCCTTTTTTCATCCATGGTTCCATTACGGTTGCAAGTTTGCCCCAGACAGAACAGTCAATATATGTGGTCTGTTGGGTGCGGCGATCATTGACCGCCACCGCAAATCCTAAAACCTGTGTTCCGTTTTGCGTTTGATTAAGTCGTGCATCACGGGTAAGGTTTCCGATAAATTGATGTGTATGCATTACTCAATTCCTAATTCTTGTTCACGGTTATTCCATGCTATTTCGATTTCTGCCGCACGTTCTGGTTTGAAAACTTTTATATCGTCTATAACCGTTCTCGCTTCAGGTCCAAATTTTACCATTTGTGCTTCTGTAGCATTTTTGGCCAATTGTTCTAATTTGTCACCGCGCTCTAGCAATTTTTTATCTTTGTGACTTATTCGGTTTTCTTTGATTTCTTGCTTAATCTGCATACGATTATCGCCGACTGCGCTATTACCGTCATCGTCTAGTTCTGGTACGCCAGACAATGATGATAACCCATAGCGTCTTGCATATGTAATGGCACCGCCAAGTGACTGCATATCGCCCTGTTTATACTCTAGATACACACGGCTAACAAATTGTTCACACGAGGTATGAGTAAAGGTTGTTTCAACATATTTGCCAAATTCATTTGCACCACATTCCTGTGTAATAGCAAAACCTTCTGCATTAAATGCAGGAAAAATGGCTTCTTGCAGTGTCGCTAAATCCGCATACTTATTTTTAAGAAACGGATTTGATGATTTTTTAAGTGCTGCGCCAAGATTTGCTTGGGCTTTGATAAATGCTGTAATTGCTTCAGTCATTATTTCATCCTTATAGATATAGTTTCGGGTCCAGTTACCAATTCGGCACCGTCAATTTGAACACCGGCGTTCAGTTGCTTTTTGATTTCTGTTTTATCTGGTGTGACAGTCACCTTACACAGTTGGCTAGGTATCTCCTTCTCGTTATGTATTACCACGCTCTGTGTGCCTTGACGCAGTGATACGGTTCCATTTTGGTGTGGTATTTTCTTTTGGTTGGTAAGCTTCATTATATTGTGCAAAAACTTTTTCAACCCTAGTTGCATCGACTTATGCTTATCTGCCAAATCAGTAAATCTTTTTGCCTTGGCGCGACATGCTTTTTCATCCTCTTCAGCTATAAGTAGTGCTTCGAGGGCGTGACCTACTACATCTAGTATATCGGTCTCGCCATCCAGTGTATCCCAGAAGGTTTCAAGATCGTCCGAATATTGCTCTAGTTCTTCGGTCATATAGGTGAGTAGACGCGGATCAAATTTACGCATTGTCTTTTCCATATATTTCCCAAGCATATACTGCCCGCTGCATTGCTTCGTCTAGCATTGTGCCGAGTTCTGCAGGTAGCTGGTGAGCAAGATATTTTTCTTGCGACCATTTTTCTTCCAGTGATTTTTTTGTGATGTAAGTTGCATATGCTGCAATTTCATTGTGCAAGTGATCGCGGATAAATTGCGGATATGCGGTATCTGTAATTCGTGTCATGTGAACCTCCAAATTCAACAATAACATCCTATCAAATGTGCTAATTCAGTCAACAATCTTTTTACAAACAATGATAGTGACAGAGTGATTTAGATCGTTATAAAAGAAATAGGGCCACACCTTGCGGTGCAGCCCTTGGGATATGATAACAAAACGAAGTGGAGGTTCACCTTGTTACATAAAATCAATAGCACACGGCAAATAATGGAGCAACAATAATGTCTCATTATATGACCGCATTGGCGATGCAGCAGACAGGATTAAAACCAGCAACTAAGATTGTGCTGTACTGGATAGCTGACCATTATAATCACGAAACACATGCATGTTTTCCAAGTCACAAACGTCTGTCTGTTCTTTGTGAAATGTCTAGGCAGTCTGTAATTAATCACATAGCGATTTTACAAGAAAAAGGTCTGCTAGAAGCCACCAATAGAACACGCGACAATGGCTCTAATACAAGCTGTGAGTATAAATTATTGCTAGAAAGTGATGATGTAAAAAATATTGACACCCCCAGTACAGATTTTTTACATGGGGATGTAAACTTATTTAACACCCATAACCTAGTAAATAATAACCTTGTAAATGAAACTAATGATGTTCTTACGAATGATGAGTTTACAACGAATTTTGAAATCTTCTGGCAAAGCTATCCGAAGAAAACAGGTAAACAATACGCTAAAAAGGCTTTTGCCAAGGCTATCAAAGGAACAGAAAGTGGTAAGATAATATGTGCTTGTTATGCTTATGCTAAGTTATGCAAAGAAGAAAACAGGCCCAAGAAATATACGCTGAACCCTGCAACTTGGCTCAATGGTGGCCATTGGGATGATGAGGAGGTTCGTTTCAAAGAAACACCGCAAAATTCAACGGAATACCTCGAAGGATTATTGAGTGGTCATGTGATGCTGGGGCTAGAAAAATGAATTACGAAGAGCGAAAACGCATTATTGCTAAATGGCTATTTGATTTTCTGAAGCGATATGAAGCCCCAAGCCATCACGATCAAAATGCTAGTCGTGAAGAAATGTTGCTCATGGTCGAGGATATTAACAGCGAATGTCCGTCAACAAACGAAGGTGGCCTTAAATGGTTGCTAGATGAAACGGCAAAATATGTTCGCAAAAATCAAGTAAGTCGCAGATGGCCCACAATACATATGTTTGTAAAGGGCGTTAGGGAAAACAGAGAAAAAATCAAACCAGAGCTTTTAGAAAGTCCAATAGAGCTTTCGAAGGGGCTAAATGTAGATCAGATTAATGCTCGTAGGATCAAGAACCGAGAGCCAGTGCCTGAAATATATGTTTCAGGGAAGTGGGCACAGAAACTGATTGACCAAAATCTAATCACTGAAGATGATTTAAAACCATACAGGAACTAGTAAAATGCCGAACAAAGAAAAATCTTGGCCCGCAACTGAAATAACTTTGAAAAAAACGAGTACGCTTATTCCTTATGCTCGTAACAGCAGAGTTCATACTGAAGAGCAAGTATCTCAAATTGCAGCAAGCATACAAGAGTGGGGATTTACTATCCCCATACTTATTGACGAAGAAAATACATTAATTGCAGGGCATGGTCGTTTATTGGCAGCTCAAAAGCTAGAGTTAGAACAAGTGCCAACTATGACAGCTAAAGGGTGGTCTGATGCACAAAAGCGTGCATATGTCATTGCAGATAATAAGCTGACAGAAAACTCTACATGGGACGAAGAATTGCTTAAAGTAGAAATTAAGCAACTTGAGTTCGACAATTATAAAATAGAAAATCTAGGTTTTGGTATGGATGAGTTAGCAACACTTTTCCTAGATAAAGATTTTGGCGACACAGATGCATTTGAGGAATGGCAAGATATGCCAGAGTACGATAATGAAAAAATTGAGTACTTCAGGTCGATCAAGGTTCATTTTGACAACCAAGAAGATGTAGACGAGTTCACCGCAAAAACAGGATTAAAAATAACAGACGATACGCGCTTTATTCGCTATCCTGAAAACGTCCAAGAAGATTTAGATGCTTATCGTGTGACAGGAACGGACGATGCAGCCTAACTATCCTCTCTACATTCCAAGCAAAGGTCGACATGAGTACATGATGACGAGTAAAGCACTTACAAAAATGAAAGTGCCACATTTCATTGTAGTCGAGCCGCAAGAAGTAGATTTGTACAACAAAGCGATAAAGCATTGGGACTTGCTTACAACTGTACTTGAGCTTGATATGTCCTTTAAGGAAAAATATGAATGTTGTGACAATCTAGGAATGACAAAATCAACTGGCCCAGGTCCCGCCCGTAACTTTGCATGGGAGCATTCTAAGCAGAATGGCGATGATTGGCATTGGGTTATGGATGATAACATAAAGCACTTTCATCGCTTCAATAAAAATCTTCAAGTAAAAGTAACTGATGGTACTTGCTTCAAAGTAATGGAAGA
>Ga0213865_10001137_pt1 | contig 17495 bp, 13 predicted proteins | sample PICome_6_FD_160100 | JGI IMG/M metagenome (GOLD analysis project Ga0213865, IMG submission 160100) | Coastal seawater microbial communities near Pivers Island, North Carolina, United States - PICO282 | ecosystem: Environmental > Aquatic > Marine > Coastal | place: USA: North Carolina...
TTTTTTACGTCTATCAGATAGCCATTTTTATTATCTTTAAGCCAATCACTAACTCCTCCAACATTAAATCCAACAATAGGCTTTCCATGCATCATAGCCTCAATACCAGATATGCCAAATGATTCAGGATAAATAGATGGAAATGCTAAGACAGAAGTTTTATTCATAAATGAACTAATAGTGGACCTATCACACCAGCCATGGAACTTAATATTTTTATTTAAATTCAGCTTGTTAACCAAATCTCTTAAAAAACTCTCATCATGGCCGCTGCCTAAAATATCTAGCATAGCTTTTGGATTAGCATTGGTGATTTGGATCATTGCTTGAATTAAATAATGAATTCCTTTCGAACGTGACAGCCTTCCAATATACAAAATATTATTTTTATTATCTTTAAGATTTTCTTTATGTATAGGTATTACTGGAGTGAAATATGGTAGTACAGTTATTTTTTTGTGATCATAGCTTACTTTTAAAGCTTCGTTATATAAATATCTGCTATTTGCTATAATTTTTGAATATTTTCTTGAAGCAACATTTACCTCAAATTTTGTGTTTGAGAATTGTTTGAGAAGTAACTTTGGGTTTCTATTACAACATTTTTTTGTATATGCATCTATTATGCAATCATTTCTAAATGGTTTATTGCATATGCTTTCTGTTTTAGCTAAAAATTTGCCTTGGCCCGGGCAAATCATTCTTGGTTCGTGCATATGCCTAATTACAGTTCCAATTGAAAATAATTTATTTATTATTTCTGGTTCTGATAGGCTGTGAACATGGATTATAGTTTCATGATTAACCCATTTAGCAATTGAGGATTCATCAAAATTTTTTAGAAAACCACTCCATGATAAGTTTTTATCAGTAGAATTTATGATTATTTGTTTGTTATTTTTTTTAATAGATACCCATTTACTTTCAATGGATAGATTATTTAATGCTTTATTTATCTCATCTATATAAACCTCAACTCCCCCTGAGATATTTAATTTGTCATTAATATGTAAAATTTTCAATTAAGTAAGTATTTGTTTAGTCATCATTTGCTTTTATGATATTAAAGATTATATCAGCCTTTTTTTTGAATATTTTTTTCCAAGTATAATTCTGTGTAACATGCTCTTGAAGTTTTTTTGTTAGCGGCTGATAATCAATTTTATTTAATAATAAGTTTGTAATAACTTTTGATAAACTTGAAGAGGATTCTTTTTTAAAAAAAAGTGCTCCTTTGTCTGAATATAACTTTTTAAGGTGAAATGTATCTGGAGCTAAAACCAAACAACCTGAAGCAGCATAGTCAAAAAATTTCATCTGTGATTGATAATTAGGAGCATCAGGAATTAATCCAATATCAATAGAACTAAGCACTAAAGCTATTTTTTTTCTGGAAATAAATCCATGATCTGTATATTTTATAGATTTTGGAATAGCTTTAATAAACCCACCAAAACCATCTCCAATTAGTTCTAATTCAAATAATTTGTGAAGGTTTTTATCTATTTTATTTAGTGATCTTATTAGCAATTCACCATTATGATGATTAACAAAGTTTGCAACTATTGCGATTTTTAATTTTTTATTTTTAGAATGATGTTCTTTTCTTTTGGAAAAGTGTCCCTCTTCGATTCCATTCTCTACATTTGTCCAATTTTCTTCGTTTATGTTCCAAAAATTACCATAGCTGCCTACAAAAAAAGTGTGAGTAGATTTTTGATAAATAAACCTTTCCATTGGTTTATGAAGCCAAAAAGCCCATGAAGAAAATCTTTTTTTTCGAGATTCGAATTGCAAACCATTTGCTTCAAGAAATACTTTTAATCCAAAAAATTTTAAAAATAATGAAATTGGATTTAATTGTTGCACTCTGACATAAGCAATACTGCAATCTAACTGCTTTGCTTTTTTAGCTATATACCAAGCGTTAGTAGAAGATATATAAAAGTCTCTAGCATCTCTTAATAAACCCCATGCACCTGTTTTGTTAAATTTTGAATATGGTTTAACAATGCCTTGATCTTTAATTTTATTAACTTCTTTATCAGAGGGTAATAAAGGTATAACTTCAAAATATCTTGAAAGCTCTTTAATTCCAATAGATATATGCTGATATGCTCCTGTATGCGGATTCATACATCCTATTTCTGTAACTATATATGCTATTTTTATTTTATTTTTTGCCATATATATCAATAATTAAAAATTATTTATCAAAATACATTTCTTCAAAAGTTTTCAACATTTTTTGAATAGAAAAATACTTCTTTACGTAATTATTGCCTGCTCGCCCATGATTAATTAGTAGATCCTTGTGATTTATATATTTAGTTATTGCATCTGCTATGGCTCTTGCATCCCTAGAGGGTACTAATTGTCCAGTTTTACTTGGTAACAATGATTCAGAGACACCGCCCACATCAGTTACTATAACTGGAAGGCCGCTTGCTTGCGCTTCAATTATTGCAACACCTTGCGTTTCTACTCTTCCTGAGTCTGCAATTACTCCAGCAAGAACAAATAAGTCTGATGCTGCTAATTCCTGAATAATAACTTTGCTATTTTGACTGCCCAAAAGATTAATATTTGCTGAAAGATTCTTTTCTTTAATTTGATTCTTTAATGATAAATACAAAGGGCCATCACCTATAATTTTAAGATTAACTAAAATATCTCTAGCTTTAAGTATTGATAATGCATCAATAAGATATTTGTGCCCTTTCATTTCATCCAGCCTTCCAGTGGATATAATTTTAAGAGTTTTGTTATTTCGCATACTACGATCAACATATTGAAATAAATCAATATCCACACCCATTGGCACTTTTCTCAAATCTTTTTTTAAGCATCCAAGTTCTTGCAATCTATTCATCATAAAATTAGATCCTACTGTATGAATTAGGCCTCTTTTAAATAATGGATAATACATATCTTCTCCGTAAACTTTTGGTTTGATGTTTGCATCATACCCATGCCAAGTTACAAAGATTTTTGAGTTTATTTTAAACAAACTTAGGGGGGCTGCTTTTGATCCATAATGTATATGCGTTATCTGAGGATTGATTGCATTAATTAATTCTGACACTTGAGCTGACCACAATATTTCAAAACGAGACCAAACCCTATCTTTGTATATAAAATTTAATAATTTAGGTTCTTTAATTAAAACAAGGAATAACTTAAATAATTTTTGAAAAAAACTTCCCGAGATAAATTCTATGTAATGTCTTTTAACCCCTAATGCATCAATTGAATCTAATTCAAAGGTCTCAATACTTTCACCTATTCTGCTTGCGATAACATTTACATTCCATCCTAGTCTTGCAAGACCCATAATATGCTGTGTCACAAAAGTTTCTGATCGTGCCGGAAATTGGCCAGTTACTATTGTAATATCTTTTGACATTATGTTTTGTATAAATTGCATTTTTGAAATTAATCAAAAATTAAACTATCTAGGTCTCTTAAACATAATATCATATGCATACTTATAAGCCGTTATTACTATTCTTTTATTTTCTTTACTGAGAGCAAATGATAAAGAAAATACAAAAATAACAAATAGAAACTTTATAAATAAAATTATTAATACATTATCAAATATTAAAAAAAATGTTTTAGAAAAATAATATAAGATAATTATTGTAAAAGAACATATTATTGGTGCGCTACATGCCTTAGTTATATCTATTACGTTTATGGATGTTCCTCTTGAGGCGTACGAGTTAATTGGCCAAAATATAATCCAAGTCATAATAATATATGACCATGCCAAAATCTTAATCCCATATGAAACAGAAATTATAAATGTACAAGAAATAATTAATGCTGTAATTAAGCCTTGATTTAAATATATTTTTGAGTTTCCAGAACTTAAGCATATTAGACCTCTTAAGCTAGATACAGGTTGAATAATTGCTCCAAGACACAGAATTGCAAATAATTCAATAACTTCATTCCATTGATTGCCAAGAACTATGGGAATAATATTTTCTGATGAAATATGCAGAAAAGTCATTATAGGCATTGATGCTAGAGAGCATAAACGAATTAAACTACAGTAATAATTTTTATAACTCAAAGAATTTGGATCGAGCTTACTCATTGATGGAAATGCAACTGATTCTAGTGGTGCTCTGATGAATTTAATAGGAAGCATGTAAAGTTGATATGCTTTGGAGTATACCCCCAAAGAATCAGCTCCATATGAGCGACCAATTAATATATGATCTAAATTTCTTGAAAAATAGTTTACAAAATTAAATACTGTTACATTAGCACCAAAATTAATTAATGGCTTGATACCAGTATTTCTTTTGGGCCAACCTGGAATAAAACCTGACAAACATATGAGTAAAGTACTCGAGATAATTGCACCCGAAAGAGTTCCAATAATAATTGATAAATATGAATAATTAAGCAAAGCTAATGTAATTGAAACTATAAGTGTTGCTAAGGATCCTATGATTGAAATAATTGTTGATAATCCAAACCGTAAATTTTTATATAGCCATGCCTGAGATTGTGCTCCAGTGCTGTAAATAATAAAACTAAAAGACATTAAGACTACGGCTATATGCAATTCAGGCAGTCTATAAAAAGCAGACACTAAAGGAGCAGACAAAGCAACCAATATTGTCAATATAATTCCAACTAAAACATTTAGCCAAAATAGATTGGTTTGTTGATCATGTGTTAAGTCTTTTTTTTGAATTGCTGCAGATGATAGACCTAAATCTCGAAATATATTTGCAAATAAGTTAATTGACATTGCCATTGCAACAAGACCAAAATCCTCAGGAGTCAATAATCTAGCTAAGGTGATTGTTGAAATTAGTTGTATTAAAAATGAAGTACTTTTACTTGCAAATTCAATCATCCCCCCACGAACTGAAGCCTTTTTTATTTCCTGATCAGATGTTTCACTAAGATTATTATGCTTCATATCAAAAAAAATTTTGAAAATATCTCTAGTAAAAGAATAAATAATTATTTATCAAAAAAAACATGCTTTGTTATGAAGCTATTTATATTCATAATTATAATAACCGTAATCATAATAATAATTGCTAGCTTTTCTTTCTACGGCATTAAAAACAAAACCATTTATAACAACACCATTATTATCAAATCTTTCAACAGCATTATTTATCTGTTTTATTGAACAAGAGCCATATCTAGCTATCATAATTGAAGTCCCGGAATATCTTCCGATGATAGCTGGATCTGTAACAGCTAAAATTGGAGGGGTGTCAATTAATACTAAATCATATTTGGAGCTCAATTCATTTAAACAATTATTGAGATTTTCACTCATTAGTATTTCTGAGGGATTAGATGGAATACTACCACGAGTAATTAAGTCAAGATTTTCGCTACTCGTTGATTTAATTATTTCATCTATGCTTGCTACTCCTGATAAGTACTCTGATAGGCCTAGTTTATTTGAAATATTGAAACGTCTATGCAGAAAGCCTTTTCTCATGTCAGCATCAATTAAAATAACTTTCTTATCTGTTTGTGATGATACTGCGGCCAGATTTGACGTAATAAAAGATTTACCTGCGTTAGGGTTGGCACTTGTTATCATTACAATATTATTTTTGGCATCAAGCATTGAAAAGTGAAGAGATGTTCTCAAGCTTCTTAGCGCTTCAATAGTAAGATCCGCTGGATGTTTTAATGCCAAAAGAGGCATATTTTTAACTTTTATTTTTTTTGATCTATTATCTTTTTCGAAGTCTGCTTCAATTTCAGATTGTGGGATAGTTGCAAGAACCATATACCCATTATCGGTAAGTGCTTTTGGAGAATTTAATGCAGAATTGAGATAGTGCCTTAATACAAGGAATGAAAGACTAAAAAATAACCCAAGAAAAATTCCAATGGTAGAAATCGTATCATTCTTAGGAGATATTTTTTTTGGTAAAACTACAGCATCATCTAAAATTGTTACATTTCCAACCGTACTTGCTTTAAGTATTGAAAACTCTTGTCTCTTATTTTCAAGTGAAATATAGATAGCTTGATTTACCTCAAAGTCTCTTTGAAGCTGCAAAATTGTTTTTTGAGTTTCGGGAAGCTGATTCAATTTATTAGTTAATCTATTCTTTTGGTCTTCCAGGTTTGCTAGCTGCCTTTGATAGGAAATATAGGTTGGATGTTGTTTAGTAAATCGACGAGATATATCAGCTTCGTTCATTTTCAAATCAACGATCTTAGTCTCAGTTTCTACTAGCCCATTTAAAGTAGAACTTGTTTCTAAAGACAAATCAACGGTATTCTGCTGACTACGATATAAGTTCAAGGCTTCTTCTGCAATAACTAGTTGTTTTTTTATAATAGGTATTTGCTCATTTAAAAACTCTATACTATTTTCTGCTTGGGTTGACATTCTAGTAACATTTTGGATGTAGTAGTTTGCCAGAGTGGAATTTAAAATATTCTTGATGGTTTTTTTATTTTTGCCATTAATTGATATTTCTATAAGGTCAGTATTTTGGCCTTTATTATTTACTAATATTCTATTTGATAAATTCAATATAACATTTAAGCGCGGTTTTTTTACAATTGTAAATCTAGTTTTAGGGTATGCTAGTATTTCACTTAACTCAATTTCTATTAAGCCATCACTGGATTGCGCCTTGGAACCAACATCAGATTCTAAAATCTTTTTATCTTGATACCATAAACTATATCTTTGATCACCTTCATAAAGAATATCAAATTTTTGGTTTATAAATTTTTTAGGTAATTCAAAGCTCTTAACTTCTATAATTTCTCCACCATAAGCATAGCCTGGAACCCTATAGAATGGATCATTTAAACTTCCTGATGGCACCTTTCCAAAAAACTGCTTCCCAATTATCGGAAGATAAGATGGAGAAACATGAACTGTTAAGTTCAATTCATCAACAACACTTCCGATCACAGATCTAGATTTAATAATTTGAATTTCATTTGATGTAGAGGGGCTTTCACTAAAAAACGGTGAAACATTCTCGAAACTTGAAACAGCGGAAGGTTCATTTTGTATTAATATTAGACTATTTGCTTTGTATATAGGAACCTGAAAGAAAGTGTATATTTTACTGCCAATAAAAAAAATTATAATTAGTAAAGCGATAGTGCGCCTTCCATCAATAAACACACCTAAAAGTTCACGCAGATCTAATGATTCAAACGAATCATTTTCTTTATGATTATTTACATCAGGCATATTTGTAGCACCCTTCAGCGGTAATTTTTAACATAAAATTTTATCTTAGTTACCATTGTTATTAAACCTGTCTAATTGATATAAAGCAGATACGCTTGGCAAAATTTGACTAACGAGTATGTTCCAGCGACTAGATGGCGCAGTAGTTACATATACAATATCAAGTGGCTCCAATTGAAATTTTGTTCCAACAATTAATGTTGAGGTTAAACTTGCATCAAGATTGTAGATCGAAATATCATTTAAATCCTCACCATTTAACCTTAAAACAAATATTCCACTAGTATCAGATGATTTTATGTCAATGCCAGCATTATTTACCGCTTCAGTTAGAGACAATCCATTAGGATGTATATATTGAATGCCTGCATTATTTACATCACCCATGACCAATACTTTCTTAGATTGGTTGCTTGGAATATTTACAATATCACCTGGTAGCAATAATCTATTCTGTTTAATATCGCCATTATGCAAAAGTGAATATAAATCAATAATATCATTAGAAATTTTGTTATCGTCTGCACGATGCAAAGTAACAGCTTGCGAATCGGCGTCATCATTCAGGCCACCTGAAATACTGATAGCATCAAGCAATGTTAGGGGCGTATTCGTAATTGGCAAAATTCCTGGATTTTTGACTGAACCTGAAATAAATACTTTTTGTGAATTATATTCAGCAACTGAGACATCAACTTGAGGATTTTCAATATAGTTAGAGAGTTTTGATGTGATGAGTTCTCTAATTTCAGAAACGTGAAGATTGTTAACACTTATTCTGCCTATATATGGATAAAATATAGTGCCATCCGGATGCACTGCATTACCGGACTCACCTGCTGTTCTGTATTCTCCAGCTGGAATAGTTAATTCTGGATGATCCCATACAATTACATTCAAAACATCTCCAGGTCCAACTTTATAATTGTAATCCTTAATCATATTTTTAAAATCATAAGTTTCGGTTACTTGAGTGGCAGGGTTTATTTTGTTTAATTCTAAAATTAATTCTGGTGTTATTTTTACAATATTTTTTATTGAATTATCGGAGATGAAAATGTTTCCAGTGCTTAAACTGCTTCCAGGAAGGGATGAGCAACTAATATTAAAACAAATTAATACAAAACTTAATATTTTAGTTAGCTTACAAGTTTGTATTTTAAAATTCATTTAGATCTAATTTTTATTAATAATTTAACACAAATATTGTAGGCTTACTCGTTTGATAGGATTTTAACCCAGGCAACGCATGAATCTTCTATTTGAGAAAATACCTGAGAGAATGCCTCAAAGCTTTTTTGATAAGGATCGCTTATCTCTAGATCATCTAACCATTTACCAAGAAGCATGACCTTACCCGATGCTTGAGGATAATCTTTTACAAGAACTTGTTGATGTGATTGCTCCATTGTGAGCACTATATCAGCAAACTGAATCATTTTTGCATTAACTTTTCGAGCTTTATGATTATTTGAGCTATATCCATGTTTTTCCAACAACTCTACTCCCATTTTGTCAATGGGTTTACCTTCTAAAGCAGCAAGCCCAGCAGACTCTATATGGTAGCTAGGAATTTTTTTTTGTAATATTTTTTCAGCAACTGGACTTCTGCAAATATTACCTACACATACTATTAAAATATTGTTAAAAATAAATCCACCTATTAAATTTGTAAAAAGCTGTTGTTACTTGAAGTAAAAACGTGGCCATTCTAGCATTATGTTTTTTTTCTGTATACAAATATTAATTTGTTTATAAAATCAGGAAGCCTGTATGGTACCCGAGGCCGGACTTGAACCGGCACGATATTTCTATCGAGGGATTTTAAGTCCCTTGTGTCTACCAATTCCACCACTCGGGCATTGAATAATAAAATTGTATGATGATTATACTTTTATTAATCTATTTGTCTTTATTTAAACTTTAAAAATTAAGTTTATCTAAAATAATCTTAATACAATCTTCAACTGTATTCTCTTCAGTATTAATAATAATATCAGGATTTTTTGGCTTTTCGTATGGGCTAGATATACCAGTAAAGTTTGGAATCTCTCCGGACCTTGCTTTTTTATAAAGCCCCTTGGGATCTCTTGATTCAGCAACTTCTATGGACGTATCCACAAAAATTTCTACAAAATCATCTTTAGATACTAGTTCTCTTGCCATTTGTCTATCTGAAGCAAAAGGTGATATAAATGATGAGATTACAAATACACCCGCATCAAGCATCAGTTTAGAAACTTCAGCAACTCTTCTTATATTTTCTACTCTATCAGGATCACTGAAACCTAAATCATTGTTTAAGCCATGCCTTACATTGTCTCCGTCTAGAATATAAGTTCTAATTCCATTTGAAAAAAGTTCTTTTTCGAGCTCATTAGCAATTGTTGATTTGCCAGAACCACTTATGCCAGTAAACCATAGCAATTTTGCTTTATTGCCATTCAATTTTTCTCTTAGCTCTCTATTTATTGTTAGATCATGTTTATGGATATTAGATGCTCTTCGCATGCTGTGGTTAATCATAGCTGCACCTACAGTATGATTTGAAATTGGATCAATCAATATCAACTTGCCAATCGACTGATCGCGATCAAATACTGTGAACGGAACTTCTCTATTAAGAGTAATAGTTACATTACATATATCATTTAATTGAATATTTTTTGATGGAATCTTCTTTAGAGAGTTAATATCAAATTTGAATTTGATATCAGTTATTTGACAAGATATTTTTTGTGTGCCAATTTTTGCAATGTAGTTTCTTCCTTTAAATGTTTCTAGCTCTGATAACCAGGCTAGATTAACATTAAATATATTAGATACTTCTATAGGCGCATCATCTTTGCATAGAACATCTCCTCTTGAAATATCTATTTCGGTATCAAGAGTAATTGAAACTGACTGATTTTTAAGAGCTTTTTTTACTATTTTATTTCCAATATTTATTGATTCTATCTTCGCAACTTTGCCAGAGGGCAGAGATCTAATTTTTTGTCCTTTTTCGATAATGCCAGAACAAACTCTTCCACAAAAAGCCCTGTAATCAAGACTAGGTCTAATTACATTTTGAACAGGCATAACGAATTCATTATCAAGATTTTCAATGTTTATTGTTTCTAACAGTGGCATCAGCGATGGTCCTCTGAACCAACTTAAATTTTTACTTGTATTTGAGACATTATCGCCATTCAATGCTGAAACTGGGATATCATAAATGGAATCAAAATTTAATTCCTCTGCAAAATCTTTGTATCTATTTACAATCCTCTCATATTTGTCTTGATCATAATTAATAAGATCCATCTTATTAACAGCTAAAATAACTTTTTTTATTCCAACAAGTGATGTTAGAAAAGAGTGTCTTTTTGTTTGTTCAAGGACTCCTTTTCTAGCGTCAATTAAAATGATAGCGACATCTGCGGTAGATGCTCCAGTAACCATATTTCTTGTATATTGTTCATGGCCAGGGGTGTCAGCAACAATAAACTTTCTCTTATTAGTTGAGAAAAATCTGTATGCTACATCTATGGTAATACCTTGCTCTCTTTCTGCAGAAAGCCCATCTACTAACAATGCATAATCGATATCTTCGCCTTGTGTTCCATGCTTCTTAGAATCATTTTTTAATTCTTTTATTTGGTTATCAAATAATGTTTGAGATTCAAATAGAATTCTTCCTATAAGGGTGCTCTTTCCATCATCAACACTACCACAAGTAATGAATCTTAATAATGATAAATTTTCCTGAGAGTGAATAAAATCAACAACTTGATTTTTTGAGTCAATAATCTTGTTATTAGTTTTATTCATTTTAAAAATATCCTTCTTTTTTCTTTTTTTCCATCGACCCTTCTGAGTCTGAGTCAATTAACCTTCCGTCTCTCTCAGTGGTGTTAGTTTGAATTAACTCTAGCAAAATATCACTCATTGTGGTTGCCTCAGATTCTACTGCTCCAGTTAAGGGGTAGCATCCCAAGGTACGAAAACGCGCCTTTATGAATTTAATCTTTTCACCTTTAAGAAGCTTAAATCTATCATCATCTATCATTATTAAAGTACCATCTCTTTCTACAAATGGTCTTTCGGCAGCATAATATAAGGGGACTATAGGAATAGATTCTTTGTATATATACTGCCAAATATCAAGCTCTGTCCAGTTTGAAATAGGAAATACCCTGGCACTTTCAGATTTTTTCTTATTAAAATTATATAAATCCCAGAGTTCTGGTCTCTGATTTTTTGGATCCCAGGCATGAGATTCAGATCTAAAAGATAATATTCTCTCTTTGGCTCTGCTCTTTTCCTCATCTCTTCTAGCGCCCCCGAAAGCAAAATCAAACTTATGAATATCTAAAGCCTGTTTTAATGCCTGTGTTTTCATAATATCTGTATGAATTTCGCTGCCATGATCAAATGGATTAATATTCTGTTTTTCTCCATCTATATTTTTATGCACTATAAGCTGCATCCCTGCATCACTTGCCATTAAATCTCTAAATTGATACATCTCATCAAACTTCCATCCTGTATCTACGTGCATTAAAGGAAATGGTGGCGGGGCTGGATAAAAAGCTTTTTTTGCAAGATGAAGCATAACAGCACTATCCTTTCCAACTGAATATAACATTACTGGATTTTCAGCCTCAGCTGCTGTTTCTCTAATTATATGAATTGCTTCAGCCTCAATCTTTTCTAAATGAGTTAAGCTCTCATTATTAGTTTCGACTGATGATGGTTGATAATCATTTGCTTGATTAAGATTTTCTTTTGTTAGCACTTTTTTGTAAGCACTCATAGGAAGAGTGACTTTTCTATTTTTTGAAGTATTTATAACTTCAGAACCATAATCATCAACAATAACTTTAAAGATATCAGTAAGTTCTGGAGATGGCCAAACTAAAAAGTCTTTACCAATTTCATCTGATAATTTATTGAACGAATCTATTAAGATATCTTTTGATATGCCTGATGTGCCATGCCAGTATTTTTTACCTCTACTATCCTCATAAAAAATAAAAATATTTTCATTAAAATTTGAAATGGAAGATTTTAATGAGAGTAGCCTTTTTGTATTACAGATTTCTTCCCAAGTGCTAAATATGATTTTCTTTAATAAATGATAATTTTTATCAAAGGTAGTCTGTGAGTAAAACTTTAACTCAGCAATTTCTCGATCAAAAGTTCTTTTGCTTTTTTTGTAGCCATTTGATGAGCAGAAATCATAAAATGATGATAGGTCCCAAATTTTATTATCATTTGATATTTTGGATATAAGTTTTATTAAGTTATCTACATTTTTTGACATAAAATGCATTATATTGATAATTGCATAAATTTAAAGAAAAAATAACAAAAATCTGTTTTTTATGACAAACTTATGAAATCAATTTATGGAGGCTGAAGCCGGAATCGAACCGGCGTAAACGGCTTTGCAGGCCGCTGCATAACCACTCTGCCATCCAGCCTTATGGAGTGGTAGTATTGTATACATCAACAACTAATATTTAAAGTAGTTATTTTTTTAATGTGTTCAAGCTATAAATAAAGCCTGTGTAAATTGTTATGATAAATGAAAAAAATAGTAAAATATCAGCTACTAATAGCACTAACATATTATTCATTCCTAGCCCTAGAAGATAGGTGCTTATTGTAAACAATTGGATGGTTGTTTTTATTTTTGCTAAAAATGTTACTTTTGTTGCATCAGATGCATTTTGACGTGCATTAAAGTCTCTTAAAGCACCGACCCATATTTCACGAGTAATAATTAAAGCTGATACAAAACCGATATAATAACTAGTAAGATTTACAGATAACGCAAATAACAAAAAAACTATAAGAATCTTATCGGCAATTGGATCAAGAATCTCTCCAAGCTGAGACACCAAATTATACTTTCGTGCTAAATAACCATCAAAATAATCGGTAATACTTGCAATAAAAAACAGTATAAATGCATACCAATACATCTCTGTTCTTGTTAATAGAACAAAAATTATTGCTCCAAAAACTATTCTAGATACTGTAATTAGGTTTATAAATAAAGACATTAATTTTTATAAGAAGTTATTTCTTTTGCTATTTTCTCATTAATACCCCTAATAGTCATCAGCTCATCTAATTTAGCAGTTTTAATATTTTTGATATTCTTATATTTTTTTAGTAGTTTATTTTTTGTTACTGGGCCAATTCCATTTACCTCATCTAGAAAAGATTTTTTTATGCTCTGTTTTTTCTTTTTTCTTTGTGCTGTTATTGCAAACCTATGAGATTCATCTCTTATCTCTTGAAGAAGTAGATATCCTTTAGAATACTTATCCATCTCTATAATTCCATCAATAGATAGGATGGTTTCAGTGGCTCTAACTCTGTTAGCACCTTTAACAATTGAAATCACTTTTATATTTGAGTACTTTGAGTTATTAATTATAGATTTAACAAACTTTAACTGCGTCTTGCCACCATCAATTAATAGCAAATCAGGTTTTGTTTCTTTATTCTCGTAATACTTTAGTCTTCTTTCAAGAGCATGCTCTAGTGAACCGATATCGTTACCTGCTAAATCTTTAGGAATATTAAATAGTCTATATTTATCTTTATTTGCTCCTTTTTTGGAGTACACAATACAAGAGGCAACCGCATGATCCTGATATAAATGGCTTATATCATAGGCCTCTATTTTATTTAAATCTCTCATGCCTAGGGTGCTTTTTAGCTCGCTTAAGGCATAGGTGTATTTTTCTTCCTTGCTTAGATGATTGGCGATGACTTGCTTTGCATTTGATTTACATAGATTAAAAATGGATTTTATATCTTTACTCGGAGTACTTATGATCTTAGTAGCTGTCTTAGCTTTCTTAAAAATAGCTTCGCTAATAATAGTGCTTGAAGAAACACTATCAGTAGTAAGAATTTTCTTAGGTATGTCAGGATTAATATTATAAAAATTTATCAAAGCACTTTCGTAAACTTCATTTAATGAGTCGTAATATCCTTTTTTTACTAGCTGCGTTTTAGTTCCTCTTATCTTTCCTTTTCTTACTACTACGGTGCATATACCAAGATATCCGCTGTCTTCAGCAACTGAAAATATATCTATATCCTTTGCTTTTGTTGTTACAGATTGCTCTTCTTGGATTATATTTATTCTCTTTAGTTTATCCCTTGCAGTTGCAGCTTTTTCAAATTCTAGCCTGTTAGAAAATAACTCAATTTCTCTTTCTAACCTCTTAATTGTTTGTGAGTCAGATGAAGATAGATAATTCTTGGCCTCGATTAAATCCTCAGCATATTGATTTTTAGTAATATGGCCAACACATGGGGCGCTGCACCTTTTCATTTGATACTCAATACATGGCCTTGTTCTGGAGGAAAAAGTATTATCACTACAATTTCTTATCTTGAAAACTTTTTGTATTTCTTTAATTGATTTTTTTACTGCATATGAACTTACAAAAGGGCCAAAATATTTTTCATCTACTGCTTTTTTCGTTCTTTTCAAGCCGATAGATGGATAATTATGATTATCTGAAAAGAAAATATACGGATAAGTTTTATCATCTCTTAATAAAATATTAAATTTTGGTTTATTTTCTCTAATTAGAAGCTGCTCTAAAAGTAAAGCCTCAACCTCATTTTTAGTTGAGAAAGTTTCTATTTGGTCAGTTAGTTTTTTTATTTGATCTGTTTTTCTATCCTTTTTAGAGTTACCAAAATAGCTTGAGACTCTTTTTTTCAAGTTAATGGCTTTGCCAATATATATTATTTCTGATTTATGAAAGAATTTATAAATTCCTGGAGTAGTAGGAATTTTTTTAAGATCAACCGCCATTAGATTCTAAATATTTTCTTGCAAATATCTTTCCAGCACTGACTCCATATTGATCAAAGGGATTGATTTGAAGCATGCGCGAAGATAAGAAAACTCTATGCTCCCATGATGCGATTAAATAGCCTAGGTTAAAGGGATTAAGTTCCTTTAGTGATATTAAATTGACTGGAGATTGTCCATTTACTTTTTCATGATCTTGAAGATTTTCATCTGCACCAAAAGCTAGAAGACCTGCCTGAGCCTGAGATTGAGCAAAAAGTAATTCATTCTCTTTTTTATCTGTATCTACGCAAATTATATCTGTACAAAAGGAAGAGGTTCCTTGGTGCAGTAATTGAAAATAAGAATGTTGAGCTGTGGACCCAAATCCTCCAAAGATAACCTGTCCTGTTTTATTAAAATGAGAATTATCATTCGCCCCTTTTCCTATAGACTCCATTTCAAGCTGTTGAGCATAATCTGTAAAATATCTTAACTTCCAGCTATAAGTTAGAAGAACTCTTGCAGGCTTGTTATCAAAATTGTTGTGCCATAGATCGCTAAAAATAATAGTTTTAATAAACTGCTTATAATCAGTATTTGAATTAAGTTTTTTATCCGCTAATGAACCACCTTTTAAAAAATCTATAAATTGTTCTTCAAGCTCTAAGATTGCTGCAAGTGAGATGGGTGACCACATGGAATACCTTCCCCCAATCTCATTAGGAAATTGAATTGCTGTAGTTTCATCAAAATCAAAGTTTTTAGCATTCTCAATTTGTGAAGTTACACATATAAAATGATCTTTAAACTCTAAATCATCTCCTACCCAAGCTCTTGCAAGTCCAAGGCTTTGCATTGTTTCGTCAGTTGAAAAAGATTTTGAAGAAACTATAAAAAATGTTTCATTTTTATTTAAAGGCATAATCTCGTCTTTAAATTCTTGTATGTCAGGTCCTGTTAAGAAAATATGATTAAATGATCTGTCATGTTTTTGAGTAAGAGTTTCTAAGAGGAGTTTAGGCCCCTCGAACGAACCACCAATACCAATAGTAACAACATTTTTTATGCCTTTATTGATCAGCTTTTCTTTGAATTTAATGCACTCGGAAATGGAGCTCTTTGCAACTTCATAGTAGTTTTCATGAACACTACTAATCTTGTAACCATAAGCACTTCTATATACATGATGAAGTGCTGCTTGATCTTCAGTTGTATTTATTTTGTACTCAGAGAATAATTTTTTAATCTCACCATCAATATCTAGTTGATTATAAATTTTGTCCAGCTTATCGAAGTCCTTTTTACTAAAAGATGGGAAAAGCGATTTATATGAAATGCATTCATCCTCATAAGTATAAGGATAATTATTACTGGATTGAGTCATATATTTCTTTCAGTGAGTTTGCAATGTTGTTCGATGCGGTTATTGGTCTGCCTATAACCAAGAAATCAGAACCGTTATCGATAGCTTCTTTTGGAGTCATCACTCTTGTTTGATCATCGCCAAGGCTTTTAAGCCTAATTCCTGGGGTGATAGTTAGTAATTTTGAATTATTTCTAACTAAACTTAGTTCTTGTGGGGAACAAACAACACCATGGATGCTGCTTTCTTTAGCAAGCTCAATCATTGCAAGGACTTGCTCTTTGGCTTCACGTTTGTATATGAGATTTGTATCAGTGTCACTAAGGCTTGTTAAGGCGGTTACTCCAAATATTTTTATATCTGTATTAATAATTGCAGCTACTGATTCTTCAAGCATTTTTTGTCCACCCGATGTATGAACTGTCATCATCTTGATTGGAAGATTTTTTAATCCCTCTACAGATTTTTTTACCGTGTTAGGAATATCATGAAGTTTAAGGTCTAAGAAAATATCAAAGCCTTTGCTGGCAGCTTTTGTAACAGACTCTCTTCCCAATGAATTAAATGACACGCTTCCAACTTTTACCATGCATAGATTTGGATCAAGTTGATCAAGCACTTTGTCGAATTTAATTTGATCATACTCATCTAGAGCAACAATTATCGATTTTGTCATAGAGAATGAATCTTAACTATATCTTAGTCTTGAATCAACGATTTTGAAGGCTTGAAGTGCATAGTGGCCGTTTCGCCTAAATAAGAGACTTCTTTGGTTTTAGGATTAACAAATTTCCTTGGTCTTATATATTTCTTAGAAAAAGTACCAAAGCCTCTTAGCTCTACTTTTTCATCAAATGCCACTGCATCAACTATAGACTCAATGATTGAGTCTATAGTTAATTTAATTTGTTTTTTTGTTAAATCAGGAAACTGACTTAAAAGTTCTGTTTCAATATCTGATCGATTAAAAGTTTTAGTACTTTTATTACTCACTTAATCTTAGTGAAATTCTTTCACGCTCAGCATCTACAGCAAAAACTACACAATTCAATTTATCGCCTTTCTTGAATTCATCTAAAGCTTCCTTTGGGTCTTCT
>Ga0213865_10001138_pt1 | contig 17492 bp, 20 predicted proteins | sample PICome_6_FD_160100 | JGI IMG/M metagenome (GOLD analysis project Ga0213865, IMG submission 160100) | Coastal seawater microbial communities near Pivers Island, North Carolina, United States - PICO282 | ecosystem: Environmental > Aquatic > Marine > Coastal | place: USA: North Carolina...
GGCTTGCATCCATCGCAATCGACCGAGATGGAGATTGCGGAATAATGTTTGTTAGATCAGCTGGGCTAAGGTTACAGCTAGTAGAATCACATAGGATCGGGGATTTCATTGAAACCGATCAAGGATATGTGGATGGAGTAAAAACCAACAGATATGGCAGACCTTTATCCTATTTAGTTAGTGATGATTCAATATATGGTGAATTTTACCCAAGGATAGAAAAAGCAAGAAGGATACCCGCTTCAGCTTTAATGCTATTGTATGACCCAGAAAGAGCAGATCAACAGCGTGGACTGCCTGCGATAAAGCATGCAATAAATCATGTAAGGGATATTAAAGATATTCTTAATTTTGAGAAAATGGGAATTAAGAACCTTTCGACTATCGCTGCGGTTTTAGAATCAGAGACAGGCGAAGCTGACCCTGATGCATGGAACACTAAGGAAATCGAAGATGATGCAACCAGATTGACTATTAATGAAATACAAAGTGGTAGCATTCCTGTTTTAAAGAAAGGTGAAAAGCTTACTCCATTTACTTTTAATAGACCATCTTCCGCTTTCCAAGGATTCTTAGAGTTCTTAATAAGAGAATTTGCAGTAGGAATGGGATTACCATATGAGTTCCTTTGGCATCCCGCTGGTATAACTGGACCTGCACAAAGATTTATTATGGGCAAAGCCCAAAGAAGATTTACCGAAAGGCAGAGATTGTTCCATCGAATGGTAAAAAAGGTTTGGGCTATGGTTATTGCCGATGCAATAGACCGAGGAAAACTTGCTCCAACAAAGGATTGGTATAAGTGTAGAATACAAGCCCCAGCTCAACTTACTATTGATGCGGGTAGAGAAATGGCTCAAGAACGAGAAGATGTTGCGGTCGGATTAATGACCATGAGAGAGCATTTCGGGAAGCGTGGTTTAGATTGGCAGTCTGAGTGCCAGCAGAGATCAAAAGAACTTAAATATTTATTTGAAAAAGCTCAATGGCTTTCTGATGAGACGGGCGTAGATTATTCGACTGCAGTCAATATGTTGACCAAAGGAGAGTACATTGGTGATTCAAATAGTAGCGAAGAGAACGAAAACGAAGATGAATATAGCGAAGATACAGGAAAATCTGATTAATAATCCTTGGCTGATAACCCAAGATGCATATCTTGGTATTCAGTTTGCTTTTGATAAATATATCGAAGGTGGCATGGCGGTGGATGATGAGCTTGAAGAAGGAAATCTGGCAAGGGATTATTCGTCAGATAATATTGCCGTCGTTCCCGTACAGGGCACATTAATGAGGGGGGTCAGCCCTGCTGTCGCAAAGTTTTTTGGGATTACCGATACTGCTGTGCTTAAAGACAAAATAAATGCATTAGCGGAAGATGATTCGATAAATGGCGTATTGTTAGATATTGATTCACCTGGTGGATCAGCAAGCGGAATCGCAGAAGCTGCTTCAGCGATCGCGATGTTAAATAAAAAGAAGCCTGTTTATGCGTCAGTCGAAGGAACTATGGCAAGTGCTGCATATTGGCTAGGCTCTCAAGCAAGAACAATAGTAGCATCACCTAGCTCCAAGGTTGGCAGTATAGGGGTATATTTACCTGTTGTGGATAGTAGTGAGAATTACAAAGCACAAGGTGTCAAGGTAGAGTTAATTAAAAATAAAGAAGCAAAATATAAAGGAGCAGGTTTTGATGGAACAAGTCTTACAGAAGATCAAAAGCAGTATCTTGCGGATATGGTGCAAGATATATTCAAGGATTTCAGGGGAGCCGTATTGTCGTCAAGACCGTCAGTGCCAGAGGAAGCAATGCAAGGGCAAGTGTACCTCGGAAGAAGAGCGAAGGGCATGCAACTTGTGGATGTAGTTGGTGAGTTTGAGGATGCAATACATCTCTTAAATTATGATGTAAAAAAATATTAATGGAGACAAAAAGACTATAACGATGAGTGAAGCAAAAAATCTTATTGAAGAACACGAAGAGTTGTCACAAGAAGTTGAATCCTTGAAGGAACTTCTTGATGAGGCTTCTAGTAAAATCGAAGAAGTTACTCAAGTAAATGAGAAACTTTCTGATCAAGTTAAAGCCTTAACCGAAGAGAAAGAATCAGCGGAGTCTGAGCTGGAAGCTTCGGAGAAATCAAATGAAGAGTTGCGTGAGCAAGTCGAGGCTTTAACTCAAGAAGAACAAGCACTTGAAAAACAGGTATCCGAAAAATTGAATGAAATCGGAGTTGATCCTGTCAGTCTTGATTCGTCAGCAGAAGAGTTTGATGCACGCAAAGAGTGGGCACAAATTATTGATCCAATCGAAAAAACAAAATTTTATCGTCAACACAAAGAACAAATCCTTGGAGGAACTAAATAATGGCTAACTTAGCATCAGGTGGAACACTTTATCCGAATGGTAATTTGCAGAGTGATGTAATTCTGCAAGAAGCTCTCGATACATTTTCTAAAGACTTAGGTATTCTTGGTTCTATCCATCGTGATTTCGGTGGCGAGGCAATGAGATTCAACCAATCTCTGCAAACCAGAATCTTTTCAGTACGCGACAAGACCGATGTCGAAGACTTCGCTCAAGCAACTGGGTATACTCCTGGCAATGAAGATTCCGACATGGACCCAGTTACCATCACTCTTGATAAGCACAAGTTTATTAAGTTCCATCTTACCGATATTGAGCGTGAGCAAACTGAAGTATCTTGGATTGCTGATGCAGCTAAACATGCCTCTCATGCACTTGCCCGCAAGGTAACAGAAGACTTATTGGAGGTGGCTTTAGCTGCCGATACTACCGTTGGTGGAGCAATTTCCTTGGCTGCCTTTGATACAGATGATATCTTCGGTTTAGCCCAAGCCATGGATCAGGAAAATATGCCTTCCGCTGGACGCTGGTTGGTTCTTGATGTAGATGCATATTATCAGCTTATCAAAACCATGACCACTATTTCCAATGCAAGCTTTGATGTAAAGCCTGGCATTAATCGTGCGTTGCTCGATCAAACCTTAGGTGGATTCCAAGTTTATGTATTCAATGGACTAAATGGACTTACAGGTGGAACTAAAGCTCTTGCTGGTTATGAAGGCTCCCTTGCCATGGTTAATCGCTTACCTGAGTTCGCTGATGCCTCCATGCAGATTGGTGACATTGCTAATGCTTCCGAGCCAAGCAGTGGTCTTTCCCTACAATTACGCAGAAAATATGATGTTTTCGCAGCTAGAGAAGAGTATGCACTTACAATCATGTATGGCTTGAAAGCTCCAAACGACGGCACAACCAACCGTCTATTCTCTCTCAATATTTCCTAATTCCTAGCACTCATGCTCGCCAAAGCTCTAAATACACACATTATCGTATCGGAAGATTCGGGAGGGCAGATAGCCACGAGTATCTTTGATGATGCTGCTACCGCACAAACATTATTTGACCATAGGTCAGGTGTAGCTAAAGATTCTGGTGATGCAGACGGTGATGGCAGTACTAGTGATAGTCGCTACAGATGGATTATGTGGTATGGAAAAGGGAGATTGATTAAGTATCGCAAAATGGATCAGTAAATTTAAATAATTAAAGTATATTAAAATGGCACAAGTATTATCAGCAGACGTATTCCCTTCACTCAAAAAGCTTACCACCGATTCTACGGGTGAATTGGGAGAGGTAACTGGAAGTCCAGCAACGGTCGCAAGCCTTGATCTTTATGGCGATGGTGATGTCATCATTACCGCAAATACAGCAGGAGCTGCGGGTAGCACTATTAAAGTATCAGTTCAGGACAATAATGGCGGTTCCGACCAAGTGCAGTATGATTCCTTTAATAACGAAATTAAGGTATTATACAGAGACCCAATTACTGCCTCAACTGGTGGGTCTGCAGCTTCTTATGAGTATAATTCTTCTTTTACATTAACTTCAAATGTCATTGGATCGGGGTCGGTAATCGACTTTTCGGTTATTGATAATGTAGCTGGTGCGGTTGCCAATGAGGTAAAAATTAATGCCTCTGATGGAGACATTGCTGTATGTTTGTTTGATGATCTCTCAACTGGCAATGGTGGAGGCGGTTATACAAACCAAGACATCTATGATCTCTTAACAGATAATTTATCCTCTTGGTATGCTGATTTAAATAATTTGGTAACCATTAGTGATATTACCGTTGGCACAGAGGCAACTGCAGCAGTAAATGTTAGTGATACATTAAGCGGTGGCGCTGATCCAACTGGTCAAAATCCTAGCAACGGAACAGCCTCTATCGTCTCACTTATTAATGCAGATGCTGAAGCTTCTGAATTAGTGACCGCCTCTGGTGGTTCTTCCGCATTGCCAGCTAATAAGAGTGCTACTTCACTTACTGGAGGAATTGATGCAATTGAGTCGACATTAGATTTCAATTCTGAATATTTAGTTATAAAGATTAATGAATTGCACAGCTTATTGGGATCGGAAATTACTGATGCCCGCAAAGTTGTTTGGGGAATGATTGAATCATATGTAGCCCATGTTTTAGGACTACCAGTTCAAGATCAGCCAGAAAACTTTGTTGCTTCTAGAGGAAACCCAACTCTAGTAATTGACCAAGCTGGTACAAGGATCAGACAAAATTATACCTTCCAAGCTTTTTACGAAGTTTCTGATTTAGACCTAGAAGCCGAAACTGGTGTTTAATTGTTAAATGTGGAAATGAAGCGTGAGCGCGTTCAGTTCTTTTGCAGTAGAAGCATTTGACGATCATATAACCAATATTTCGGTAGATGTAGTAATAGATGGTAGTGTAGTAAAAGCACTACCTGCCATTGCCGAATTAGCACCAGAGCTCGATATTGGTGGCGTTTCGGATTCTGCAGATGGAGCTTTAATTTTCAAGAAGTCCGATTTAGGTATATTACCTAAAGTCGGCAGTCGCATATATATTGATGGTGATTCATTGAGGGTGCGTGCATTATTGACATCGGTTGGCGACCCATTGGTAACCATTGAATATTCTGGGTTTACGCAGAGATGATTATTAAACCAGTAGATTTATTCTTTAACATAGATGTGTTAGGAGAATCAAGCGAAGGTTTGGTTCTTTCAAAAATTGATGACCAGGACAGAGTATATTCTTTCACCGAAGGAGATACCTATCCCATAAGAGTCCATTTAAGAAAGAATTATGATAATGACAGCTCAACATACCATCAATTAGATGATGAACATGAGTTAATTCTTTTAAGTGCATCTATAGATAACGCAGTAGATGAACTTGTACACATATCATATTCAAATAAGTTCGATGAAGTAGCGGATGAAGATGGTGATATTTGCTATGAGGGTGTGTTGGATTTTGCAACGCAATCCGCAATAGATATATTATCTACTAACTCAAGCGTAACTCTAACGCTAGAATTAGTTATTAGGGATAAAATATATGGAACTCAGAGAAGTTTACAGGGGGAAATATCACTCCATGCAAGCCTCCTAAAGGGTGCTGTCAAGGAAGTAACAAACCCTTCAATTCATATTGGTAGCTATAGTTCTGTAGTAAGTATTGCAAATGGAATTGTAGATAAAAGGATTCTGGATTTGCGTGCAGGTGCACCATTGGAATTTGATACCTTATATGAGTTGGCACATTTCGCTCAGAAGGTCAGAAGTCATGAAGTTGTAACGGGGGATTTCTGCGATTACTTAGATGGTAAGAAGTTAGCGGATCAAAACTTAACTGTAGTAAGCCTAGGAAATATAATGATGAGTGAATCTACATATTCAGTAAGTTATGAGCCGTGGAGACCTAAGGAAGTAACTGCAGAAGTTGTAGAATGATCTTAGACACCATAACGAATGATATAATACAAAGAACCCTAGATGAAGGGGGGAAGGTATATGCATTCAACCAAACTGAGAAGTTTGAAGTAGTCAGGGCAGAGAATGGCTCTATTACAATTAATAGCGGAACATATGTCTTTGATGTAGGCGACAAAATATCCTTTGTGTATGAGCCCAAATTCGCAAGCGCTTGGTGCGAGGAGTATAGTGACCTTGATGGTGATGGAATTATAGATTTAGTTGATTTAGATGCAGATGGCGATGGAGTCATTGATCCAAGAATACCATTTAAGCCAACTATTCTTAATACAGAAATATTACTTGCTCCCGACCAGCCCGACAATGTTTCGGTCGAAAAATCACCAAATACAGTTAAATTACTAAAAGCCAGGGAGTATGGTAAGCCGATTTTAATTGATGGATATTATCCATTATATTTGACTGAGCAAGAGGCAATAGAAGCAAGTCCGCTTGATGAGCCATTTGCGCACCCACATTCGATGAGTGAGGAGCATGATGGTATATCCTATCAATATACATATTGGATGCCTCATGGTGTGAATCAATATCATGGAAATTATGGTAATTGTGCTCCTGATGCCCCAGATATTATAAATGTTACATTAGTTGAAACATATGATTTTGAATATGTAGATAGAATATATGATGAGTCTTTATTTGGCTCAATAGTGCCTTTCGATTATGGAATTAAGTTGCTCGGCTTAGATACGGATGAAAATGGAATATTCGAAGATCAAAGAACCTATAGCTTAGATTACATATTAAATATAAATGATGTTGAGGATTTGGATGGCAATGTGGTTGAAGCCGCCCCAACTGCCCATGCTCATTATGTTACAAATCCAAGGCAATCTTGGGTTTTCGAAATAACCAACAAAAGAGCATCAGAGGATGTTCTTGAGGATGGTCATTCATTTCAGATCGGGAATTATGTCTACGACATAAGAACATTCACTAAATTCGATTTAAATACTTCCGATTCCGACCAACACACCTTAAGCGTATTGAAATATTTTAGTAGGCTTGCGAATGGTGATAAAGCATCAATGGGTGCTGTACGGGGTGGGCAGATCATGTATAACGAGGTCTATGAGCAGGGAGACAGATGGACTGGGGTCGTGCCTTTAGAAATAAATAGTAATGGCTACTTAGTATTAGATGATGACATATTTGATGTTGGCACTAGAATATATTTAGTTGAGGGCTATGTTCCAAATGCACCGACAATTACAGATGTTTCTATAACAGTAAGACCATCTAGTCCTTTTATATTAGAAGTAATAAGATTGCCCGACAGACCATTAACTCCTTCGTTTGTTAATGCAAGTGTAATGGCATACCCCGATGCCCCAGAAATACCAATTATTGAAATTTTGAAAGAAAACCAAGAAATTATATGGGAGCAGTTTGAGACAGCACCCGTGATTGATGGCGAAAGCACCGATGAAGTCGAAGTGATAGCTGATCTAATAACAAGTCTGATGTCAATGTATTGAATACTACCTCCAATCAATATTCATTGAAATATAGCTTCGGGGAAATGAATTTCCTCAAAGTTTCAGATAGTAGAGCTTATTTCCTACAAACTTATGATTGGACTAGTAGCACATCAAGCGATACAAGAGACCTTTTAAAGCCAGCAGAGTTTACTAAGGATGCTTATCTATCAGATACCTTAGTAACTAAGGATTTCTTCATGAGTATCATGCCTGATATTGCTGCTGTACCATCAAATATTGCTGTAGAATCTGGTAGTACGGATAAGTATCCTTTAGCTAATATAACCTATGGTACTTGCTTGGAATTTATTAAGAGATTAAATCAAGTTCAAAAAGCACGAGGAAATCTTCCGCAAGGATGGAGTTATACATTACCTAGTCCAATTTTATTAAATTCATTAAGTGGATATGATATTCCCGCAATACCTCAGAGTAATGCTGACTATGCAACCATAATTAATTTGCCCTTGGATAAATTATCTAGTGAGCAGTTAGAAAATAATTGGAGAAATTCTAATATTGGAAGCGGTGCTGCTAGAACTGTCAAGGAGGCTAGTGCGGATAGTTTTGGGTTCTTTGATTTGGATGGCAACCTGCCTATTTTCGTTGAGCCAGTAGGTGTTTCCACAAGCGATGTTTATGATGATTTTATTTCGGATTATATAAATGATGATATTTCATATTTTGCTAGAGGTGGATACAATTTTAGATTCGCATATGATTATAAATCTTTCAGCCCAAATCACCCATTTGCACACTTATTTAGTTATGTGAATTGGGATAATTATATTCCACCAGGATTTAATAGACCGCAAGACCCATATCCACCATTAGGAGATGCTACATATTATGCATTATGGGGAAATAGCATGTATACCGATGTATTGGAGGAAGTCGAGCAAGACGGAAAGCTTTATCGAATAGTTAAAGGCAGTGATAGCACAGAGCCATATGCTGTAACTAATACTAGAGATACGGAATTAAAAACTATCGGTGGCAAAGAAATGTTAGTGACAGGCATTCAGCCAAACCGTTATTTCAATAGAGCCCTGCGTAATCTTACTAATAAGAATAATTATATTTATGAAGATGATATGGAAGTGCCTGCTGGCATAAGGTTGCAATTAACTAAGATAGATAGCGGTTACCATAATGAAAACTCTGGCTCTAGTGATAATCACATATTTAATTATTATTCATAATGGCTGGATTAATAACAACGAGTGCAAACCCATTAAGGCTTACTGCATATAGCACTGCTGGATTACCTGTAGTTTATACAATATTATTCGGATCAGAGCATATAAATATAACAGAGAGCAATGGATCGTTTTATTTAAATCCTGTCTCACCTGGTTATGCGAAAATAAAAGCATCTGCAGATGGGAATAATTTCTATAAAAATGCAGATGATAAGTATAGAATCATAAGGGTATCTGGTGAGCCACTAGCACCTGAGGTTTTACAAGCAGTTATATTTACAGAACCTCTGTCGCCAAGTAATGTAATTGCCTTAGAGTTAGTATTACCAGACAACCCAATAGTAGATGGCGTAGTTACAGTTCCATTGGAGCCTGTAGATTGTAAGGTAAGTTATGTTTATTCTAGACCGCCTCAGTACCTAAGAATATTCGCCACTCCAGAGATTCCGTCAATTACCGCAGGTAACCTAACTGATTTCCCTCCTAGAGCTCCCAGTAAAATAGGTGTAGAAGCAGAAGTAATACCAGATGCTCCGACCATAAATGATGCAGTAATCATTCCATGTATATCTCCCGTTCTTAATTATGCCATTAATCTTAAAACTTTAGATATAGAGGATAGTAGGCATTTAAGTATTAATAGGATATCTGACCAAAATGATAGAGACCCATATAAGTGCTTTTATGGTACTTTGGATAGGTATGGGTTCTGGACATACAATTTACCAGATACACAGTTCTTTAAAGACAGACCATTAGGTCGTGGCATTCATGAGTTTTATTATACAAATAAATGGAATCCTGATACATCTGGTAAATATGATGGACCGTACCAGGATGGTAGTTATATTGACCTAGAAAACGCAGACCCATATAAAGTATATTGGAAGCAATTAACGAGGTCTGGGCAAAGTATAAATGACCCTTATTATATGCATCTAAATGTATTGGAGTTTTATGCATGTCATATAAGTTATGCAAATTATCCATCTATAGGACAGGGCTTAATACCAAGCCAAAAAATAGGTGCTCAGTCCTCCGTTGCTTCTAGAGTTTATAATAATATTTATGATGGCGAATGGCAGGCGAGCAACTTATATAAATATGATACATTCATAAATAATTATTCATCGAATGCGGGATTTACTGCTCCATTTATGCATCCAGATGCTTATGATATAACTGAGACAAAACCTTGGAGGAGGAGATGCTTCGGTCTGAGTAAGACGATGGATAATAGATTCCATAAATTTGTAATCCTAAAGTATTTAAGCTACGATGAATACAATAACACTAATAATAGATTAACCTCCCTACTTATCAGGAATGCGATTGATGCGGAAGTTAGGATAAATGGATTTCTTAGGGATAGCGAAAGTGGATTCATACCCGCTGGTGAGTTAAACTATGCTCACCGAAATAGAACAAGTTTATGGATAAAAAATACCCCAACCAATTACCCAGCTAATGGTGTTAATTTTGCCTACCCGCATGGTGTGCCAGTCAATCCATCACATATTGCTCCTTGGAAATATCAAATAACAGAGAAAGCCCAGCAAACTAGTAAATGGAGAATCGTGACTCCAATGGAGGAGTTCAATTGGTATTGGGAGAGTGGTACATCTGGTAATCCTAAATGCGGAGAACAATTAATTAATCCATATGCCGTCGGAGGAGATGGATATAGATTAATGAAGGCAGAGGAAACAAACCTGCCTGCCGCCCCAAAGCAACTAGTATATGATTGGACCCAATTATGAGTGATCAAAAAAAATTATTATTAAAATGGCAAGATAACTCCAATAATGAGCTTGGGTACCAAGGATATGCAGATAATGATAGAATTTTAAAAATAAAACATGGTGCTTACAATTCCCCTGATATCTCATTAATTGGACAAAAAGTATCACCTAATGGAACAAATTCATTCGAAACAGGAGCAGATTATATCGCGAAATCAATACCAGTAGATGCTGGTCAGAGGGATATATCTATCAATACTTATAATTCTGCTGGTGAAAGTAATAAAGCATTACTTGGTACAGTTAATGTTTATGCCCGATCCGATCTATTAATATATATAGGTGATCAAGAAGCAGATGGCTCTGGTGTTACTTCAGAGTTGATTAATTTAGATGGAAAAACTGTATCTACCCTAAATCAAATGATTGATGAAGCATACTTTTTTCAATCATATAAGAGTGGTGGGTATGTTAGGTCTGGATGGGATTCCTTTGCACCCGCAAGCGGAAGTAGTTTTGGTGCGGAAGTCGGCATGTTTGATGAGTATCAGAGTGGGAAAGAAAGGGCTACATCTATATATAAATTAACCATTCCTAACGCTATGGCATCTACTGTTTTTGCTGAGAATGGAGAGGGCTATGATTTTCTGCAGCAATATTTCAAGATAGACTTTCAGGATTTATATTTTAAGTACCATCAGCCTAGAATAAGGGGTGTAATAGTTAATTTACCAACTAACGATCAAAATGTAATTCAATCCTATCAAAATATGATAGATTGGATAAGAAATTGGTTAGAATTACCTGAGTTGCCATTTGTATTAACCAATAGGTCACCGATAGAACAGCCAGATATCCCAATAGCTTTTACTATTAACAAATCTAACAGCATTTTGGGAGAATATTACCTTAGGAGGAATATGCTTGGTCATTATGCTTATGTGGAAGAGCATCCTGATCAATTAGGTATTGCTCCTACATATTTAAATTATGGCAGTGCATTTAGGTGGAGAAAAGTTTTAAACCTTGATGGAAGCGCATATACAGGATCAAACGAAATAATATGGGTAGCTAGTGAAAATGGATTGAGTGGATACCCATCAGGGGAAGAGAGGCGTGGATTATTTTATTATGAGACTGGCGATGATGCAAAAACAGCAACAGAGTGGTCTAGCTTAATAGGTTGCTCCGTGACGGAGTTTTATGATGCATTAAAAGCGGTAGGTTGTGAAAATTTCTACAACCTTAAATTCTCATCCCTGCCTTCAACATATAACCAATCATATGTATGGAAGACCACCGTAGGGGATATTACTGTTGGCTTAAGCCCTACCAATAAAACACAAGTCGAGCTCCATTTATTTCAGGATGTTAAATTAAACATTATAAGGCATCCTACGGTAATTTATGCAATAAGAGATTTCGCCTTTCCTGGCAATGTAGGATTAAAATTACAGGAAGCAGCAAAGGACAAAAGCAGCAATTTCGATAAGGGCAATATATATAACTTAACAGCATTGTATGAGCAGAGGGATAGAATATTGCCCTACATCTCCATCTTGAGAAATCATATGACAGCTAGGGGTTTTTCCGTGCCCAAGGATAGCACGAGCGTGTTAGAGCCATTAACGCAAAATAATGTAAAGGTTTCCATAGTAAATTCATTAGACCTAGAAAAGATAGATAATAAATTATCATCTTCAGGGGAAGTGGAGTTAGGCAGAAGGTATATAAATAATTTAAAAGTTTCTACACTCAATATTGGTGATACAAGTCCTGCATTATGGTGGGAGGGTTCAGATTTAGACCCCGATAATTTGGGCGAAATTCCAAATAAGGGCACTCTCAGTAAATACCCAATGAAATTACTTACTGGTAATGTATATGGAACAGATGGTGTAGAGGAAAATCCAAATAAACCAAGTATAGTTAAGATAGAGGGTGGATCAGAATATGATGCATTAAATACTAATCTTAATGTATGGGAATTTAATTATAATATACTTCAGCCAGATTCTCCTTCGGAAGGGGCGGTAACTGAGCCTAATTTGTCTACTTATGTAAATTCTAGCGGTGAGAGAAGTTATTCTAAGTGCCTTACATTTGTTTTAAGAAATAACAAGTATATACCTTACAATAAAATATTTGGTTCTACTGGAGATGGTCATAGATTTTTGGCTCATTTTCCTTGGAAAACAACTGCCATATTTCAATATAAAGGAAACCCTATTGTCAGTGCAACGCTAGGAAATACAATTATGGTTGGAAGGGCTTATGTATTCTCTTGCTGGATTAATTATGCAGAGAAAACTTATGGCATTGGTATAAATGATAGATTTAGCATAAAGCCTTTATTGGATTATCAAATGGATCAATGGGATTCTACCTGTAATATAAATGTAATGCATTTCGGTGGAGTCGTGAGTGGATTCGTTGAGGTTCAAACTGGATTTTTCCAAAGCATCAGAGTACCGACAAATTTAAATTGGGGTAGTGACATAACCGTAGCTGAAATGGCAATATGGAATAACGGATTACCCGTAGAGGATACTAGGTCGATACATCAAAGTTTAATCAAAAAATATAATATAGCAGCATTATGAGTGAGACATTCAGATTATTATGGAAGGATTTGGCAGACAACCAAACCAATTTTAAAATTTATAGATCATCAAGTGGTACATTCGGTGGTGAGGAAGTTCTTATTGCAATATTGGAGTGGAATGGCAGTACCTGGAATTTTTCTAGTGTAAATGGATTATCGTTAGATTATGGTCTATATGATAGCTCTGAAGCACCTTCATCTGTCAATGTTGTATGGGGTGCGCAGGTGATAGATTCTGTAGTGGGCACATGGTATTATGGAATTAGTTCGGGCAATGAAGCAGGCGATTCAGATATTGTCCCGACTTCAACATCCATAACCGTAACTTAATGGAGACAATCAAACTAATATAGAGAGAATAATTATGGCTAAAATACAAATATCATTTCAAGATAACTCAGATAATGAAGAGGAGTTCAAAATTTATAGAAAAACATCCTCTGACATTACTACCGCTGATACCGTAATTGCTACCCTAACTTGGTCTGGTACAGAATGGACAATTAGTGGAACTGCCACAAACGCTGCAATAACACAAAGTCAAACCACTGATCCTTCATTGGCTGGGCATACAGTTATCTTTACTTATGATGAGACTACTCTTGATACTTTCTATTATGGAGTCTCTGCAAAGAATATTGTAGGTGAGTCTGGCATTTCCGTATCTTCTGCAGTTGTAGTAGCTTCCTAATTTTGAATGAGCTTCCTAAAGTCAGTCGGCATAGATGTCGGCATAGTTGCTAAAGGGCTCAGCTACCAAGTTTCCCTTTGCAACCAAAGGGTAGATAGTTTAGATGCGGTCGACATTTCTTTTGAACCAACTAGTATATCAAATTGGGGTTCATGTGGGTGTGCATCATTAGCGAATGTAAGTGGCGCTTTAAATGAATTAGCAAGAATCCGTGCTTTTGACATTGATGAAGTAAATGCACTTGATTCTCGTGTAACTACGCTTGAGTCTGGTAGCGGTGGCGGTGGCGGTGGCGGTCTTAGTAATTGGTCAGAAGATGGCAACGGATCACTATTACCGAATGGTAATGATACTCAGGATTTAGGTAGTGCATCAAATAAGGTACGCGATTTATACCTAGGACCATCCTCACTAAAAATTGTAGATACAGATGACACTACATATACATACAATAAGGAGTGGTTTGAGAGTCGAGCATCTAAGGCATCCCTAGGCAATATAGATACAAGGGTTAATGGCTTGGAGACGCTTCAAGCCTATACAATAAGTACATTGCCTGCTTCCTCCAATGATGGCACACAGGCTCTTGTAAGTGATGGTGCAGACACAGGGGTAGCCTTGGCTTATCATTATGATAGGGCATGGTATAGATCATTTGATAATGTTGTCCTAGCAGATAGTAAATGGAGTCCTGCTGACACAACTACTCAATTATGGTATGATGCAAGCGATTTGGATTCTCTTGTTGTTAGTGGTACAGATTTAACACAATGGGGAGATAAAAGCGGAAATGGTTATCACCTCACAAGAGACCAGAATGCAAGTGGTGATCCTCAAAGTGGTACGGTAACTCTTAGGGGACGCAATGTCATAGAGTTTGGCACTCATGATTCGATGACTAATCTTGATTGGAGTTTTGACCAAAATATTACAGAATTATATATAGCTTTTGTGTGGCACGCATATGTAGATGGTGCTCAAGATTTTATTCTTCATCACACTAGTAGCACTTCTGCAAGACAATCATTAAGAAGAACAAGTTCTAATTCCTTACAATGGCTAGGGAGCGATACAAGTGGTACAAGTAGAAATCTTTCATTAAGTAATATAACTGAAGGTGGAGATAATATATCTTCATTTAAAATTAATGGAAGTAGTTCTTGGCTTAGTAATTATAATGCCACAGGAAGAGAATTTAATTCTGGGAATACAGGAAATAGACCTCTTGCTCATGTTAGTGTAGGCTCTAATGAAATAGAATCTTCTCAATTAATAGGATATTTTGCTGAGATTATATATTATACTGACGCTAATGATGTAAGTAAAGTTGAGGGGTATCTTGCTCATAAATGGGGTCTTAGTGGCTATTTAACAGATCAGCATCAATATAAAGATTCTGCACCATAATGGCTACAGAGGTTGGAGATAATGTGCAAGTAAAGGCTAACCTTGCGTTTATGGCGAAGGTTATCGCCATTGTTGGTACATGCGTGTGGGGCTATTCTGTCATTTGGAATAAGATAAATGAATTAGATAATGGCTTGGGAAGAGTACAGCACGAAGGCACTATGTTGGGAGATTTATCTGCCAGGATGATGCATCTTGAAAAATTCGCAGAGCAAGCAAAAGCAGATTTAGATAGCCTAGTAGCAAAGCAAGATGAGCCAATAACTTCAGATTATCAGCAATTCGAAAGAATTAAGTATTTAGAAAAAGAGTTAGACAGATTGCGTAGCATTACGGAAAATCATTTGATGAAAGGACAATGAAATGGGTGAAATTCTTCTCATGTTACTTACAGGGGGTGGCTCTACGGCTATGGGGGCTATCCTTAAAGGTGCGTTCGGGTTCGTTTTCGAGAATCGTAGGCAAAAGCATGAGTTGGAGCTGGCAAGAGAAAGTCGTGCAAATGAAAATTTCATTAAGTTACAAGCTCAGTTATCTGAAGGAGGTAATGGGGAATTTGTTTCTTTTAGTCGTAGGATTATCGCTTTTATGGGCGTTGGTACTCTTTGCCTGTGCGTCTTGCTCTGCACCATCTTCCCTCAAGCAGAGTTTCTATCCATCACCAATGCAAGCGGAGAAGGCAGAACAGAGTGGCTCTTCGGATTGCTCTCCTACCCAGCATCCCAAGAGCCGATCCATCTTTCTTCTGGACACCTCGCCTATATGGGGCAAACAGCCCTTTGTGGTATTTTAGGTTTTTATTTTGGACCAAGCCCTAGAAGATGAATTGGTTAATTTTATTTTTCTTGATAATATTTGTATTATTTGATTTGTACCTAGAAAAAAATGGAAAATAATACAACAGTATTCGGTGTTATTGGCACAGTAGCTACATTTACCTTAGGTCAAGCAAACCATATCGTTGGTATCATGGCTGGATTACTTACTTGTTCTTGGGTAGTTTATTCTTTCGTAAAAGAGTTCAGGAGAAAATAATGTCCTTTAACACAATATTGAGACAGGTAATATCTGTAGCTAGTTCGGCTGAACTACCAATTTCTATCGTAGAAGGACTAAGGAGTGAAGACCTGCCTACTCCATGCATATCAGTTCATCTTGAGTCAGCCACCTCTTATAATACCTCTCTTACAGATGTATTTAATATGCTATTCACCGTGAAGTATGAAGAGCATTACGCTGACCAAAGTTCCGAGACCGTAAATAATAACTTCAAGCTATTATTGGATCAGTTTATAGTTGATGATATTACTAAAAAATTATCAACCGAAAGCTCTAAGGTATTTAATGCAAATGTTACAGACATTGAAACTACCGTAAGCGGGGATTTCTTTGTAAATCAGTTCTCAATACAAATGATAGCGGAAAGAGATTCGTAATGGAGACAGGAAAGCTATTATAGAATAACCCTTTTTATATTATGGCATTAGATATAACAATTAATAGTCCTTCTGTTAAATATGGAGCGGCAACCGATCTCAAATTTGGTTGCCCAGAAAGCGACGATTTCCAAATTTTAGAGTCGGTCTCTGCTACTGCAAGCTATCAAACTGATGTTCAGGTAAAGAATGAGGTAGGTAATACAGTCGGTCAGGTAATTGGTGACCCTAAAATAGAAATTACTATGAGTGGCTATGGCGATAGAGCGCCAAAAGCATTAGGTGCGGTTACTGAATTTGCTCATTTCCTTGGAGCAATTGGTACTGATGCTGAGCCTTCTAATACTGCTGAAAGTGAAAAATTTTGTGTTAGGTCTGTAAAGCAAGATAATTCCAATGAGGACTTCGTAAAGTTCGAGATTCAGGCTGAAAGATATCCAAACCTTAACTATGATGAATCTGGAGATTTATCGACAGGTGCTGTAGAATTTGCAACTTAATAGATACCCCCAATCAGGGGGATAGTTGAAATATGAATAATGTAAGTAGTACATTTAAGGTTTATCATTCTACAAGGAATACAATGCTTGCTGCAGGTTTGGCAGCTATTGGAGTTTCTTTCTACGAAGAACCTTTCGAGAAGTTAAAGGCAAAGGGCAAGGAACTAATCGTTTGGCGATTTAATACAAAAAGCGATTGCGGTAAGTATTCTACGGGTGACCTTATAGATTGGTGGCATGATGATGAATGGTTTAATAATAATTACCCAAATCACCCGTGGGCTTTGATAATATCTGCTATTCTTACTAAAGAATATCTAGTTTCTAAGATTAAAGAAGAGCCATGGAAAGTAGAGGTAAAGAAAAAGGGCAAAACATGGTTGGTTTATGAAAACTCTAAATTGCATAAAAAAATAACTAATCAATTATGAATCAAGAAATCGCAAGTCTTCTCACCGCAGATGAAATGGATATAAATGGAGTTTCTATCCGAAAGCCTACAGCTGGAACTCTTGCTTTATGTGATATAGCTAAATTATCAATGACATCTGGCAAAGAATCCGATGTCCCATTTTTT
>Ga0213865_10001139_pt1 | contig 17487 bp, 5 predicted proteins | sample PICome_6_FD_160100 | JGI IMG/M metagenome (GOLD analysis project Ga0213865, IMG submission 160100) | Coastal seawater microbial communities near Pivers Island, North Carolina, United States - PICO282 | ecosystem: Environmental > Aquatic > Marine > Coastal | place: USA: North Carolina | collected...
TTGGTTCCAGTCCGTAATTTACCGCCATTTTTGCAGTCTTCTCTGCCAGTCCGGCAGCGTTACCGGTCTGTGAACCAAAGAAGATTGCAAGGCTTCTGTCTCCTGACATAACAGGTGCTAGAACTCCGTCGTCAGCACCTGCGACCGCAGCAACTGCGGCTGGTGCCACCGCTTCTTCTGCTGCTGGTGCAACTTCTTCTACTTCCGCTGCAGCACCTGCTTCGTACTCGAATTTGATAATCTCAACTGGACAGGCGTCAGCAGCCTCTTCAATGAGTTCTGAGTATTCGGAACGGAATTCTGTTTTGATAGCTGAGAAGCCGATATTACGGTCGAATGAACCGTCTTCTCTGACTTCTGCCTTGATGAAACTTGTATCATCGGTTACCTCGAAAACCTCTGGCAAAATATCCTGGCATGCATCACATGTGATACAGTCTTCTTCAATCCATACCTTAGCGACCGTTGGCATGATATCACCCAATGCTCACGCTGAGCAATCTGTGCCACTAAGACGTAGTCTTTAGAGGTTCGTGCCTCTCCCTAAAGGGAGAGAATTTATCGAGAGAATAAAATAACAAAAATCACATGTGGAAATCGTCCATTCCACCCATCATATCTTCACCAGATACACCCTTGGATGAAATGACATCATCGATTCTCAAAATCATGATTGCAGTTTCAGTTGCAGATTGAATAGCCTGTTCAACGACTCTTTGAGGCTCGAGAACATTTGCTTCACGCATGTCCATGACCCCACCGTCTTCAACATTGATTCCGGAGAATCCTTTACCATCGGCATGAGACTTTCTTAATTCTATAATTGTGTTAACTGGGTCCAATCCAGCGTTCTCAGCAAGGGTTCTTGGAATAATCTCTAGAGCGCTTGCAAACGCCTCTATTGCCATCTGTTCTCTTCCACCTACAGACTCAGCATAAGTGCGTAGTTCGCGAGAAAGTGCAGCAAGGACACTTCCGCCACCAGTTAGTACCGCTCCATCTTCCCATGCGACGGATACGACGCCGACTGCGTCATCGAATGCACGCCTGATTTCATCAACAACGTGCTCAGTCCCACCACGTAGTAGCACTGAGACAGACTTTGCTTCTGGGCACCCGGTGATGAATGTCATGTCAGATTCGCCAATCTTTCTTTCTTCGACTTTAGCTGCTTGGCCCAAATCTTCTCCGGTCAGGTCGTCGATGTTTGTGACTACCCTTCCACCGGTTGCTTTGGACAATGCTTCCATGTCACTCTTTTTCGCTCTTCTAATTGCGAATATACCTGCTTTTGACATGTAGTGTTGAGCGAGGTCATCGATACCTTTCTGGCAGATGATGACGTTTGCACCACTAGCCTGGATTTTCTCAACTAGTCCCTTGATGTAATTCTCTTCTTCTTCCAAGAATGATGCAAGCATAGATGGGTCTGTGATCTGAATTTTTGCATCAACTTCAGTCTTCTTCACCTCGATTGCGCTGTTGATTAGAGCAACCTTTGCACTTGATACAGAGCGTGGCATACCAGCGTGAACACGCTCCTTGTCGAGTATGATTCCATCGACAAGAGTGCTATCTTTGATAGAGCCACCTTGACGCTTTTCGACCTTGATATCAGAGAGGTCAACCAACCTTTCACCATCTTCGATTGTGCCTACTGAATTTACAGCACGCACACAAATATCTGCAAGGAAGGATTTGACTGCCCCTGCTGACTTTCCGGTCAGAGAGGTTTTTGCAACCTCCATCAACACTAAGTCATCGTTTTCTGTTGAGATTCCATGAGATTCTAAGCATCCAACTGCCTTCTCAGCAGCAAGTCTGAATCCTTCACAAATTACAGTTGGGTGAACGTTCTGCTCTATTAGGTCCTCTGACCTCTTCAACAATTCTCCAGATAGTACCACAGCAGATGTGGTTCCATCATAGCAATGCTGCTCTTGGGTTTTTGCAACCTCGATGATCATTTTTGCTGCAGGGTGTTCGATGTCCATCTCTTTGAGGATGGTTGCACCATCATTGGTGATTACAACGTCGCCCATGCTGTCAACTAGCATTTTGTCCATACCTTTCGGACCCAATGTACTCCTGACTGCGTCTGCTACTGCTTTCGCTGCAGCGATATTGTTTGATTGTGCACTGCGCCCTCTAGTTCTCTGTACACCTTCTTTCAGAATGAAGATTGGTGCTTGTCCATTTCCATACATATGGATACCTCTGCAACCCATCCCATGGGCAGCCTAACTTGAACCCATCGCAATTGGATATCATCGGTTGTTGTCCAACCACTGCTGACCGTAGTGGTTCCATTGCTCCATATTCCAACCTTCAGGAAGGCCTTCTGCCGGAACCGGAGGCCCTGCTTGTACGATAGGAGCAGGTGCTGGTCCTGCAGGCGGTGCAATATCGGGAACTGTCTTTTCCATTGAGCCAATATTTGGAGCAGCAGCAACCGCACCGTAGGTGGCGGTTAGGTTATCCTCGTAGCCACCTTCAGCCCAATCTTGAGTTTCATCTTCCTCTTCGCTGTTTAAGACCACCAACAGAACACCCAGTAGTGTGATTATGATTGCACCACCGACTACCCAAATTCCGATTCCGACCCAGTCGATTGACTCAGAGTCAGAGGATGCGGTTTCTGAATCCCCTACTGTTTTCTTGAGTGTGACAGGTAGTTCGAGGGATGCTGCGTCTTCAACGGAGTTCGATATAGCCCAGATTTTTATGGAAGATTCAATGAAATCTTCCTCTAGGTTTTGTAGACTAGATTCTTGTACCTCGAATACGACTGTAACTTGCCTATTTCCTTCAACCTCTAGCCAGAAGTCTCTGTCGCTTGACTTGATTGAAGCCCTATACCAGTTTCTGGTGTCCCCTTGGTCCCAATCCATTGTAACAGATTGTCCTTCATCGTACTGATTCCTAACGGTAACGACAACCTCGTAAACACCCGCCTCATCGATAATTGTTGACTCTGTTGAAATGATTCTTAGATAATTCTGAGAGCCTACGCTGTAAGTTGACTTTCCATTGCTTGAAACGGTCGGGTCGTTCACACTTGTAGCAATTACTAACATAGTGAGACGACCATTAACATCTTCATCGAAGGAAAATTTCACAGTTAGGTTGTAGCTCTCACCCGGGGCAAGAGTTGGAGTCAGGTTTCCATCTACCAATTGTTCGAATTCCGCATTCATTCCGTCTGGTAGGTTTAGACTCATTGTGAATCTATCTTCTTGGTTACCATCATTGGTCACCATGAACCTCATGGATTGAGGATCGCCACCAGGCAGGAATGATTGGTCTGCATCTTCGTCAGAAACAGAAACTGCTGAGGTGTCTTCAACTTCTACATTGATGGTTATCTGCTTTGAGACCATCGGATCTTCAACACTTGTGGCAGTGATCCTAGCAGTGTAAAGACCTGGTGCTAATCCAACTGGCATTGGCAAATTCAATGCAATTGTTGTCTCTCCATCCCAAGCGTCCAAGATTGGAGTTACATCAGTCGACAGGTAAGCTTCTAACTTCCAGTTAGATTGTACTAAATCCAATGTGTAATTTTCTTCGTAGTTACCAAGGTTAAACAAATCGATGAATACAGTTTTTGAGTTACCGTTTGCTGGAGCCATGATTTCTAATTCTTCTGCAACCATCTCCAAAACAGTAAGTTGAGGGACTTCTATTCTCTTAGAAATTACATCCGTTCCAAACAGCGAACCACCACACGAAGGACAAACGGCCCTCATCGAGAATGGTACTTCCCCAGGTAGCGCTCTATCAGGAGAAGTTACGTTTAGCAACAGATTAACAGATTCGCCTTTTGCAAGTGGTATTGGCATCTGAACGATGCTGTGATTCTCATCAGTCACATATGCAACCCATCCCTCCCCTTGGAAATTAGAGGTAATGGTATAACCCGCTTCTCTGTTCCCTGCATTTTGTAATTTGAATGGAACACTCATCGATTCCCCTGGATGAACGCTTCCTGCCAATAGAGGTGCTGTTGAAGAGAGTTGTACTCCGTACTGCTCTGTAACTGCTAAATCAGCGGTGACCCTGCCCATTTCACCGAGTTGGGTTCCACCTGCGTCTTCCCACCAGACTTGCCAAACCTGTTGCTGGACATCAGAACCGGCAGGAATTGAGAGATTAATCCACATCTCTGTTGTGTTTCCAGCAGGGATTGGAGGAATTATTACTTCGACACCGTGTTGAGTTGGGTTTGCGCTGTCGATTCTGATCATTGGCAAACTTGGGTTCATCCATGAGGCATTGGAAACATTTGACTTGATTCGAACCTGTGCAGACTTGTAACCATTGTTAGTAACGACACAGTACATTGAGAGAATGTTGTTTGGTGGAGTGGTGTATCCTCCAGTTGGGTTGTCACAATCAACATCGATTGTGAACTCATCAACCTTTTCGATTGCGAACATTACGAAATCATCAACGTGCATTCCACTTGATGCTCCTGAACCATCAGACTGGAATAGAATTCCATATGACCAGGAGTGTCCGCCTAACTGGTCGGTTGGATCCCATGAAATGTTACTCCACTGACCGGGAGTTGTGCTAGGCAAATCGTTTGCAAAGTTATGTGATAGTGTCATTTCAGGAGCGCCATTGCCTCTCCATAATTCAAGAGCGACGATATCTCCTGCACCCATCTGCCCCCATGTTTGGACGTGCATTTGTGCAGATACTAAGCCTGCGGAGTTCAGTTGCATCTTACACATCCACTGTATGTATTGCTGTGATAGTCCACCATCTAGTGATGCTCCATATCCACAGTTGTTGTTCGCTCCTCTGAATGCAAAGACAAGTCTGCTTCTTGACGCTGATGGATAGTCAGACCCTTCGTTGGAGTGCCTCCAATTTGCACTACCAACAGCTGAGGCTGAGTTGTCTTCTTGCCAAATTCCGATACCGGTTGCATCACTGCCGTCAAGTGGATATTCTCCACCATAGAAAGTTGGAATTGAAGCAGCAGGTAGGGCTTGGTCACGAGGGTCACCCTCTGCCTCCATGTCATCACGTGATAGTGCTACAGGCAATTCCATTTCCATGACATCGTTATCATTTCTATCATCAGATGGATTCATTACAGTAGCACGAATAATTACTCCGCCAGAGAGTTCATTTGTGGTCACATTCAGATGAGAGTGAGCGACAAATGCTTCCCACTGGAAGGAATCAGTGTATGATTGGCTACCTAGTAGAGGAGTTGTTTGCCAAGTTGTCGAGTTCATCACAAAGCCAATTGGGTGGACCATTTCTACCATCACAGTTGCGTTTGCTGCCTGCAAAGAAGAGCCACCACGCTTGATTTCCACACTAATGTCTACAAGGTCGCCCTTGGCAACGTATAGCACAGAAGTACCATCTGGCTGTATCCAGTGGCTTGCAGATGTTGAATTTGCAGAAATTTCAGTGACGGAGTAATCGTCGTTTGCGCCGCCACGACCCATGGTCGCTTCGACGTTCTGCACTGTAATCGACATCAGAGACTGAACCAAAAGTAAGGTAACCAAAAGCAATGGTATCGACTTGCGCATGTTCATCAACAAGCATGCGACAATTAACCCGCATATGAATGTCCCCTTCAGATGTCCCCGAAGGGGACAGTGCGCTTGGAAACAATGCACAACTCTTACAATCGCCATTTTTTCTCTTGGATGAGGGGCAACCTTTGAGAAAGCAAAGGTTTGGGATATACCGTGAGTGAATACTCTGACAAAGGGCCCTTAGCGGCTAGGCTCTGGTTGACAGGGCTTGTTTTCTGTCAAATTTTCCTTACACCAATGGCTGCTTTCTCTATCACATACCTATTGGAATTCGAAATGGCATCTGAAAATTTCACAATGTCATTCCAATCAGAAATGATTCCATGGATTGTTGCAGCATCACTTGCTTATGGAATGATTGCTTTACTCCTTGCTTTGATTTTTGGAGGATTTACTCCAGTATGGATCGTAGAAAAAGGGGGATGGAAAGCAGCGATGGGGCTAACTAGAGCTAGAAGAGACGCCGCTACACTGAGGAATTCTAGACGGAATCATGCTAATTCACCTCATGCAAAACTCACTGTGATGGTTAGCGACAGGATTCAGAAAAGACATTCTTTGCTCTCAACTCATGGAGGTCTAGTATTACTCGCAATACCTTTCCAGTTAATGCTGGTAGTTATTCCTCTTGGATTTGTTATTTTCATTCCAGATGAATGGATTAGGCCAAATAGACGCTTGGAAGTTGCTCTAGCATGTTACCTCGTGGTTCTGATTATGGTCATGAGAATTTTTCCCAAATTTGCGAGAAGACACATCACAATTGCAGCATTCACCCGAAGATGGCTAATCTCAATGACTAAATTATCATGGCTTGCACCTGTTTTAGTTCTGTGGCTGATGGGTAGGCTAGCCAGTGTAATCGTACTTTCATGGGTAGGAACAGATGTAACAAACACGCTCCAACTTGAACAATCATTCATGGAGGACATCCTAAACATTGGAAGTGTCCCTGAGGCTTCTTTCTTGGATTTACTAACAGCACTGGCGGTTATGCCGCTGGCCGCATTTACAACCCTAGCATGTCTTGGAGGGGGTTCTGGTACACCTCCAGAATGGATGCGCTTGGGTAATGAAGTTGAAATCAAAACCCCCGAAGAAGAGGGAGATGGTGGCGCAATAGTCTCGATAGGAAGGACCGTCGGAGTCGTTGCTGGAGCAGCGGTTGGTGTCGGCATAGGAGTTGCTGCAGCCGCTGCATCAGGTGTTGCGGCAAAGGCACAAACCGCTGGAAGTTCAGCCATCGCTGCTGCAAATGCTGCTCCTCAAGCAATGAATAGCGGAATGGATGCTGTATCTGCGACAGATGATGCATTCTCTTTCGTTGATAGTGAACCAACACAGAATGAACCAATTCAATACGTCCAACAAACGACACCTGAAGACACTTCAGAGTTCGAAGGATTTGGATCCATGTTCGACTAATCATTCCTCTTCATCTGAAGACATAATCGGCCTGCCATCAGAAATTAACAGTCGAATGAATCCCATAATCCAACCATCGCTTCTTGGCCTACCGAGGTCAGGCCGAGGTTCTTTCAACAGTACTTTCCCACAAGATTTGCACCTGACAGAAGTGATTTCCCACATAGGTTGGGCAAAAGGACAGCAAGAATCCTCAGATTCTGATATATTCTTGACGTTTTGAAGACGCATTGCCATTTGTTTTGTTGCAGGTGCTTCTTCTCCTGCAATGAAAGCGGTCACACGGGACAAGACTAGCCAACCTGCAACAGACCACAACCCGAATCCGAACAATGCAGAACCATGCCCTAAACTTACCCATCCAAATGTGAGTGGAATAAGTGCAAAGATAAGAGCTAACCAGTAGAATGTCCTCATGTGTAGGACTCTTTGAATCAAGTGACTGTCAACGTAAATAGGCTCTGGATGCGGTGGAAATTGTTCATTCCACGATTTCACTCTTGGGAAGGTAAGAAACGGAATTCTAGTTATCAGGTAAGCTAGTGCAGCCCCTGAAAAGAACTCGAAAAATTCCATCCACATATCAATCGCCGCGCAGTCGCTTCAACACTTGTTCCGTCTTGTCCATACCCAGAGATATGTCCTCTCTGGATATCGTATAAGCGAATCTTAGGTGGCCTTCACCCGACGGGCCGAATGCACTACCTGGAGAACATAGAACTCCACCCTTCAGAAGTTCCATAGCAACTTCTTGACTATTCATTCCCGGAACGTCAACCTTAGGGAAAACGTAGAACGCTCCTTCGGGTACATGACATTCTACACCTGGCATTGCATTCAATCTTGTACAGATTAAATCCCTCCTTGCCTTGAATTCTGCACACATCTCATCTGGATAATCATCCGCTTCATTTATGGCGGTTAGAACAGCATACTGCATCGCATCATTTGAGCAGGCAGTTATGTAATACTGAACCTTAATCATCTGAGACATCGCTTCTTGATTGGCTGAAAGGATGTATCCTATTCTCCAACCTGTCATTGCATATGTCTTCGAGAATGAGTTGATTAGAATCACTCGCTCATCGTCACAGCCCACAAATGATACGTGTTCACTGTCGAAGACAATTCTGTCGTAAACCTCGTCGGTGATAATCCATAGATCGTGCTTCTGTGCAAATGCTAGTAACTCATCTCTCTGCTCGACAGTGATTGTTGCTCCGGTTGGATTTGATGGGAAATTGTATAGTATTGCAACTGTGCTTTCATCTACCAATGATTCAAGATGTTCGATTGTGGGAACGAATTCATTCTCAAAAAGGCATTCGTAGAATCTCGGTTCTCCACCCCACAATCCAACATCAGGACCGTACAATGGGAAGTAAGGTTCAGGCAACAGAACATTATCTCCAGGATTAACCAAGGATGCAAAGATGTTCAGCAGCGCGTTTGTACCGCTCATTGTCATGCAAACATTGGACTCATCAAGACCGGGGCACCTAGAATGCCAAGTCTCGGCGATTTTCTTTCGTAGTGAGGGAAGACCTGCGGTTGTTGTATACTTGTTATGGCCATCTTTCATCGCTTGGTACATTGCATCGATTGCAACCTTTGGTGGTTGAAAATCAGGCTCGCCTAATCCAAACGAAATTACGTCATCACCAGCCATATCAAACATCTTTCTGACGCCTGTTGGCTGGATGTCTGTAGCACGCTGAGAGAAACCACGCATAACTAATCGAAAACGAACTTACATTTCAAGATGAGTTATCCTTAGCCTTGCCAAAGAGTCCATTCTGAACCAGAATTCGATAATCGGTAATAATTCGAGTTGTTGTATGTCAACCATTCGTATCCATCTCCACCATCAGTGCCTTGAATGGTACTGGCAGGGTGAGAGGTTGCAACATTTTGAACAGGTTCAACAACAGGTTGTTCCACTGTTACTGGTTGGTTGTCACTCACTACATTTTGTGCAGGATAATTATTACTCTCAACAATTTGTTGGTGATAATCTTGGGTTTGTGCCGCTGCAACTCCGGATTGTTCAACCGTATGCTGAATTTCAGGAATCTCCTTCTCAACATATGCAGTTTGGTCTTCTCCAGTGACCTCAAACATCATCTCGTGCTTCTCAAATACATCATCTAATTCAGACCTTAGTCTCTCCAATCTAATTCCTTGATGTGGACCTAACATGCGGAGCATTAGGCTGTATTCCCATCTTAGTGCAACTTGCTCTAGTTCTTCTCTAGACCTACATTCTTTCAGCAGTACCTCGTATTTTTGACATCGCTTGTTTCTTGTTACGAATCCAAAGCCAATCCATGCGAATAGAGGAACGCCGCCGAATATTCCGATCAAGTCCCATGCGCCCAAACCAACATTTGTTCCCGGAATCACGATTTCAAAACTCTCTATTGGGACTGAAGAAGCGTCGAATGGGTCCGTCTTTTGTCTCAACTCGTCAGTGTCTGCATACCCATCATTGTCATCATCTGGATCTTCATTGTCACCTTTACCATCATCGTCAAAATCAGACCACTCTCTAGGGTCGGATGGAGCCCAATCAACATCGTCTAGGTAACCATCGTTGTCTAAATCTCCTGGAGAATATAACTTTGGAAGAACGTCAATACTGTCGTTGTAACCGTCGTTGTCAAAGTCACTCAAGAACGGGTCTGCTTCGGTTCCTAATTGGTTGTCGCCAAGTCCATCTTCGTCATTGTCTTCCCATTGAGTCGGATTGTCTGGGAAGACATCTGCGCCTGCTCCCAGTGGGTTGTCACCGTAACCATCACCGTCTCTGTCCGTGGTCTGAGTAGGGTCGAATGGGAATGCATCTGCGTTATTTCCTACTCCATCACCATCGGTATCCTTCCATTCTGTTGGGTCATCTGGGAATTCATCTGCTCTGTTTCCAAGAGGGTCATCACCCCACAAATCTCCGTCTCTGTCGGATGATTGAGTTGCATCATTGACGAATGCATCGTCTTCGTCTGCAACTCCATCTCTATCGGTATCCGCCCATCTATCTGGGTCATTAGGGAACCAGTCTCCTTCGGTTCCGTACTTGTTGTCACCATGACCATCCCCGTCAGTATCGTTCCATTGAGTTCCATCTGAAGGGAATAAGTCGACTAACTCCGCACCTTCTGATTGGTTGTCCCCCCAGCCGTCGCCGTCTCTATCTGAGAACTGGGAAGCTGTTTGAGGGAATGCGTCGCCTAAATTTGACCATCCGTCTGAATCAGAATCAAGACATCCATAGACATCTTTCGTGCTGTAACCTTCTTCGTTTGGACATGAATCCCCACGTGTTCCGAATTCATTGTCACCATATCCATCCCCGTCGGTATCGAACCATTGTGAGGAGTCAAGAATCCAAATATCTGGAGTTGTTCCATTTGGATTATCCCCATAACCATCGCCGTCGGTATCTTTCCATTGTGTAATATCATCATCAAACGGATCTATCAAATCCGCCCAACCATCACCATCTGCATCGGGGCATCCAACATAACCTCCCAAAGTAGAGGTCCCTGCCTGGCTTGGACAATTATCGAGGCTGTCTAAATTTCCATCATCGTCATCATCATAGTCTTCTGTGTCAGGAGTTCCATCTCCATCTGTATCTCTGATAACTGCAATTGTGACCTCCACAGTTGCTGTATATTGCCCTGCAGTTGCGGTAACATCGTGTCTTGAGACACCGAATGTTGAATTGCCAACAGACATTATTGCTCCAGTCTCCTCGTTTAATTCAAAGCCTTGTGGAAGAGGAGGTGATATACTGAAAGTGTAATTCCAACCGGAAACAAAGTTTTCATTTTGCTTAATCTCACCTTCAAGGTACGTCAAAGTTGAGGTTGTCGTCGGCAAATCAATATCCACAACTTGTGGATATGCACTGGGTTCTTGGGTTCCGTCTCCCAGTTCGCTATTTCCGTTATAACCCCAGCACTGTATCGAACCGTCAGATGCAGTAGCACACTTGAAGTTGTTTCCAGAAGTTATTCCGGTAGCAGTAACTCCGCTGTCTAATTGGATTGGAACTGGAGATGAGGTATCTCCGCCTATGAGCCCATTCCCGACTTCACCGTATTCGTTCTCTCCCCAGCAATTCAACAGGCCGTCATCATGGAGCGTACAGGTTGATTCCGGACCGAGATCAATTGCAATAATTGGATTATAGAATTGCATATCAATTTCCATTGGTTTTCTAATTATCTCATTATTCGAAGATGACACATTTCCTAATCCTATTTCGCCGTGGTCATTGAGACCCCAGCACCAAAGTGAATTATCTGTCATTACCGCACAGCCATGATATTCTCCAACTGCCATGAAAGAAACTGATTTATCCAAAGGAATCTCAACTTTAACAGGGATTTTTATTTTGAAATCCGCATTGTTGCTTGCTATACTACCTTTGCCGGTACCCATATTTCCATAATTTTGCCTTCCCCAACAATACATTTCACCATTATCTAAAACAGCACATGAGTGGTGTTCGCCAGAGTCAATTGAAATTGCAAACCTATCGGATGGTAGTAGAACCTCTCTTGGTAGTCCTGAGTAAGTGGTAGTTCCATCACCAAGCTGGCCGTAGTTGTTGTTACCCCAACAGTAAACAGAGCCATCATCAAGTAATGAGCATGCGAATTCCCTACCGGTGCTAATCATTACTGCATTACTTGTCCAAGGAAGAAGAACTTCTCCAGGTGATTTAAGGTCATATATTCCTGAATTTGTATCCCAAGTTCCTTGACCATTTTGGCCTTTAGAGCCATCTCCCCAACACATTACTCGGCCTTCATCGGTTAGGATACAAGTATTGTAGTAACTAGTTGAAACCTGAACCGCAAATGGCTCATCTCCACTGAAACGCACAGGGTTTGGACTAGATCTTCTATTTGTAGATAAATCACCTAACTTGCCCTCGTTATTGTCTCCCCAACAGTAGGTTTTTCCATTCTGGTCGATACTACAGACGTGATTGTACCATGAGTCTACTCCGACCATTGCTACAGCTGAGTCTGATTCTTTGTAAGCAATTGAGTTAGTCCATGCAGTAGCAGAACCATACTTTCGGTCAATTGTCATCGCTTCGTAATCAATTGAACCTGAAGTCACACCGTTTGAGGTGTTGACGCTCCAATCAAATTGTCCTGTCTGATTTGCGACCGATGTAATTGATAATTCAGAATTATTCATGATGAAACCGGATGGTAAATTGCTGAAGGAGAAATCATCAATATTCCAACCCATTGGTTGAATTGTGTACTCATATTCTTCTGAAATTACATACCTCAACTTTGAGGTCTTATCCATGTTCACCTCAAGATTTCTGGCATAACTACCTCCACCCCAACAGGATATCGCTGCGTATTCTGTCACAACACAGGTATAATCTACACCAACGCCCATGGAGACTACTTTGTGTCCAAACTTTGTTTTAACGAAAGTAGGATTGTAAATTTGGCCTCCATAGTCATCTGTAACAGGCCCTTCGGATTGTTGGTAGTTGTTGTATCCCCAACAATACAATGAACCATTTCTTAACAGGCCACAGGTATGTCTCTCGCTAGCAGAGACTTGTACTATATCTGAGCCTGTTGGCATGTTAACGTATGTTGGAGTGTACATGGTTGTTCCGTTACCGTTACCCAGATTACCATAGCCATTGTAGCCCCAGCAATATACGCTTGAATTGTCTAAAATTACACAATTGTGATCGAATCCAGAAGAGATAGCAATTGCTTTACTTCCAAGAGGTAGTTTAGTGAAAACCGGTGTCAAATTATTGGTGGTGGAGCCATCTCCCAACTGCCCGTAATTGTTTCGACCCCAACAATAGACAGAGCCGTTTTCTATTATACCGCATGTGTGTGACTCTCCCAATGAAAGGTCAGTGTAATGTTGATTTTCAGGAGATTGGATTAGAATTGGCCTATTTCGGACTGTTTGGTCTCCAGTACCCAATTGGCCGTATTGATTGTAACCCCAACAGTAAGTATTCATGTCTTCGAAGATTCCACAAGAATGGTAGTAACCAGTCGAAACCTGCATTGCGGGAGGTAATTCATTTGATGAATAATCTCGACTTATTTCTTGAGGTGTAGTATATCTGGAACCTGAGCTGTGACTTCCAGTTCCAATCTGTCCGTAGTTATTCATACCCCAACAATACAATAACCCATCAACGTCAATTCCGCATGTGTGTTCGTATCCAGTCGAGATGGAATACAGAGGGGTGTTAAGATTCGAAATTTGAGTAGGTTCTGCCTTGTCACTGTATGAACCGACACCTAGTTGTCCCAAGGCATTGTAACCTGTACAATAGTTAGATTCAGTAGTAATCATGCATGTATGTAATCTTCCAACAGAAAAGTCTACTGGAATCATTTTCTCCTTGCTTAAAACTGACATTCCTAGTGAGTGGGATTCAACTCTATCATTCCATTTATCGATTCGCTCTATTACAGTCAAATCAACTGATGCCGATACGCTTGATTGCCCGTTTGAAACTTGAATTGTTATCGTATAATTTCCAACTGCGAGGGTGGAATCAATCTCCAGAGACTCTGTTACATTATTCCACGTGATTCCAATTGGTAACTGACTTGATGGTGATGTACTATAATCCCAACCTGCGACCGTTATAGGAACAGTTGCTTCCCTGCCCTCTATCAAAGTAATTATTTCTGAAGAGTAATCTCTGATTGGCAGAGGCAGATTGCTTGAAGAAGATGAAGAAATACCTAACCTCCCGTTACTTCCAGTCCCCCAGCACCTCGGAGCACCATCATGGAATGTAGCGCAAGTAAACCCGTTACCAACAGTTACGTGTGAAGCATGAAGATGAGAAATCGAATTCAAGTCTTGAGGAGTGTCTTTTTGAATATTATTTCCGATACCTAATTCTCCATTACTATTGCTACCCCAACACTTGATACGACCGTTGTCAAACAATGCACATGTGCTTGATTGGCCTACTGATATTTGAATTGGGTTACTTAATCCAGCTAGGATCACAGAGGCTGGAGAGTCTCTGTAATCAGTTGTACCGTCACCGATTTGACCGTTGGTATTTTGACCCCAACAATTTATAGAATTATCATCAAGAATGGCACATGTGTGGTATGCCCCTGCTTCAATCGCAGTTGCAGTTCTACCACTGGGCAAGAGTACTTTAGTTGGAAGATATTGATCTGTTGTGTTGCCTACACCAAGCTGCCCGATGTGGTTTCTTCCCCAACAATATACATCGCCATTTTCTACAATTGCGCAGGTATGGGAATAACCGAGTGAAAGGCTTACTGCAGAGACGTTATTTGGGTATTCAACAATTTTTGGCATGGTACCAGATGAGTACAAACTACCATCGCCAATTTGACCGTAGTTGCCCATTCCCCAGCACCATGTTTGAGCATCATATCTGATTGCACATGTGTGTTCACCACCCGCTGAGACTGTGGCAAGTTGTTTACCATAGACTTCAGACTGACTTGTATACTTGCTAGGATATGATGTAGAACCGGAAGACTGCCCGTTGCCTAATCGATAATTTCCTTCGTTACCCCAACATAATAATTCAGAATTTGAATCCAGTGCACATGTGTGTGAAGCACCTACAGAAATCTGTGTGATGTTAATATTAGGATGATAATTATCTGCATTAGTCTCTGTTGGTCTATTTCGGTCGGAATTGCTGCCATCTCCTAGTTGTCCGACATTGTTGTAGCCCCAGCAGTGCACATCTCCGTCTAATTCAAGCATGCAAGTAAACGCATTGTCGTTATCGATTGAAATTACTTGTTGATACTCGTCATTGTTCTCAGAGTTGAAACTTGCATTACCTAACCATGAGCCATCTACTCTGCCTTCTTTGTCGTTTGTGTTAACCGAGGAGTATGAGATCTGTAGGTTTCTTGAACCAAAATCGTCGGTTATCTGCAAAGTGAACTGACCGGGCAACATCTGTGAACCATCGTAAGATAGGATGTTCGATGTTGAATTGAAACTCAACCCATTGGGTAAACTTCCCGAGACCGAAACTTGTGAATTCCAACCTACATTCTGTAACTTTTCTTCACGAGGGTATCCTTCAATGAAACTCAGGTCTGTTGAGACCTGTGCAGTTCCATCGTACCTTGTGCCTGTGTAAGGATTGTAGATGAAATAATTTGGAACATTTGTATCTGTTTGTCCTCCATGGCCTAGACCATAATATGATTGAGCCATACCCCAACAACTTAGCGCTTGATTATCGTATAGTGCACAGGTTTCGGTGCTTTCAACATCCAGAGTTACAATTTTCATTTTATCATTCATTGTATGAGGCATGATCCACGTAGGTGAGGACATATCTGTATTGTTTCCATTTCCGAGTTGGCCATACTGATTGTACCCCCAACACAAACCAGAACCGTTACTTAACCAGGAACAAGTAGTTTGAGCACCTGATGTTACGCCGACCACATCGTATGATGTATCTAGAATTTCAACAGGACTGAAGATATCGGTAGTGTTACCATTTCCAACTTGGCCGTGAGAATTGTGACCCCAGCAATGCAGACTGTTGTCATCCATTATCGCACAAACGTGATTCCAGCCGGCGTCTAATGCCACTACCTGGCGGTTTTGTGGAAGTACTGGCCAACGTATATCTGAGCCTGTTTCTTGATTGGAACCATCGCCCATTGCACCGTAATTTGCCGCACCAAAACAACCCACTGTTCCATTTTCAAGTAAAACACAACCAAAGTACCTACCTGCTGAAACCATGGTAATTCTTGAGTCAAAACCAGTAATCTCTTGAGGAGTGTATTGATGAGTACCTACATTTGAATTTGTGCCCGATTGACCGTAGGAATTTTCTCCCCAACAGTAAGCATCCCAACCAATTGTTAGAGCGCAAACGTGTTCCCAACTAACGCTAACATGAAGCACTTTACCGATTGATGAAACCCGTGTAGGATAAGGTCTGTTCGACGTATCACCTAGTCCCAATTGGCCGACATGATTTCTTCCCCAACACCACAAATCGCTCGAATTATCAATCGCACAATTGGTGTAAGTTCCAGTATCGTATGATTTAACAGATTTCATTTCTCCTGAGTAAACATCTTGGGCATGCCGCTGATATGTGCCTGTATTACCTATACCCATCTCCCCGTGTTGGTTAAATCCCCAGCATCGTAGCTTGTAATTATCCTTCAAGCAACCATGGTGGAATCCCGCATTTACCTCAATGTCTTCTATGTAATCTCCTTGAGTGAACCCTGATTGGAGTGAAAATGAATTTATTTTACCTTCAATTTGATCATGTTCAAATGATGCAACATCTAAGGTGATACTGATGTTGTTGTTGTAATCTGAAGCGTAAATTGTTACATTTGTGTTGACCTGATTAATTCCATCATATGAAATTGTTTTACTAGCAGGTATAACTGCTAAACTTGATGGTAAATTACTCGTTGTTAAGTTATATTCTGTACCCCATCCTGAAATGGATAACTTGCTTTCTGCTGAAAAACCAGTTGTGAGATAGATGCTAGATATTGAATTATTCCTATTCCAATGCGTTTGGGCAAAAGCATTTTTGGAAAGGGTTGAGGAGTCTCCTAACTGACCATCTGAATTTGCCCCCATACAGTAGATTGTGGAGACGTTCGTTAGAATACACGTGTGGCCTTCTCCAGTAGTTACCAGGCTTGCAGACATTCCATTTGGCAAATTAGATGCAATCGGTATGCTCCTGAACGTGTTTGTTCCATCTCCCAATTGGTAGTTTGCATTCAATCCCCAGCAGTAAAGTGATCCATCATCCATTACAGCACAGGTGTGAGATATGCCCACATCAATCATCACAGCCGATTTCGAATTCGGTATCTGAGCGTATACTGGTGAGTTTTTGTCGACTAGAGTTCCGTCTCCAAGTTGCCCATAGTCGTTATTACCCCAGCATGCAACTCTACCATCTTGCATTATAGCGCAGGAATGGGAATCTCCTGAACTTACTGAAACTGCGTTCTGCCCTAGTGTGACGAATGTGCTTGGAGAGGTTGTGTTTGTATTCGTCCCATCGCCCAGTTGACCCAGGTCGTTTCCTCCCCAGCAGGTGATGGTACCATTTGACAAAACTGCACAACTAAAGCTATCTCCTACTGAAATGGCGACAGCCAAACTTCCAGAAGGCAAATGACTGCTTGATGGGGAGGAGGAATAACCTGATTTGTAACCTATTCCAATTTGACCGTCTGTGTTATTTCCCCAACAGTAAACAGCTCCGTTATCCATTAAGGCACAATTGTGAGAAGAATGTGTTGCAATCATCTCAACACTGCGATGGTTCGGGAATGGTACCTCCACAGGAACTGTTGAATCTGTAGTAGAACCATGACCTAACCTGTAATCTTCGCCTTCACCCCAGCAATATACGTCATTGTAGTTTGTCAATGCACACGTGTGCTCTGTAGCTGCTGTTACG
>Ga0213865_10001141_pt1 | contig 17466 bp, 27 predicted proteins | sample PICome_6_FD_160100 | JGI IMG/M metagenome (GOLD analysis project Ga0213865, IMG submission 160100) | Coastal seawater microbial communities near Pivers Island, North Carolina, United States - PICO282 | ecosystem: Environmental > Aquatic > Marine > Coastal | place: USA: North Carolina...
CCAGACCTTCAACCAGATCACGGTTACCACCAGAGGAAGTGCCATTGCCACCAGGAATCTGGACCGAGTGAGTTGCATCAAAGATCATCTTAATGTTAGGATGCTTATCCTTAATCATCTGGAACTGAGTGAAGTCCACAATCAAACGGTTGTAGCCAAAGGCGGTACCACGATATGTGATCCAAACAGTTTCATCATCACCGACCTTTGAGAGGATACCGGCTACATCATCTGGACCCATCCACTGGCCCATCTTAACGTTAATGTAGTTAGCATTCTCGCGTGTTGCCAACAGTAGATCAGTCTGGCGAGAAAGCATGGCAGGTACCTGAAGTACGTCAATACGCTTATTGATTTCCTTTGGCTGCCAGGTTTCATGCACATCGGTCAGAGTCTTAAGTCCCAACTCTTTGCCCTGTTCAACCAGACTCTCGACAACAAACTCGAGACCTAGGCCACGTGCACCATTGATATTAGTACGGTTGGCTTTATCGAAAGAAGCTTTCAGAACTACATGGTCTTCTAGGTTGTTATTCCATGCGCTATTATAGATGTATTCAAATGCGTCTTTAGTATAGCCCGGTTCCCATTGACAGGTACCTGCGATAATAATAAAATCATCAGTCATAATTAACTCCAAAAATCATCAAGTGAGGGTTTACTTTCTAGTTCCCAACCAATAGCATTCAAATAGATTTTTACTGGTGAGAGGAATGTTTTTTCAAAGGCTGTGTCATAATCAATCTTGTCATTGATACCGAACTCTTCAGGGATTTGATCGATAAATCCAACAACATCTGATTGTAACTTATTGGGCATAGTCAGGTAAAGGATTTTCATCTTTTCACCATCACCCAAGAGTGAGTATTTATTTGTAAGTTTCAGATCAGTCAAATACTTGTTATAGACAATGGCCGCACGAATATGTGCCTGTGTACCTTTCTTCCATACAGTATTTCGATCAGTATACTTCATAATACCATTCACACCACGTGGTGCAGCAATATCTTGAGGCGCGAAGTTAAAGAACGATTCTTTGACCTGAGAAATATACTCTTGTACGGCAGCTTCATCTTTGTAAAGAGCCAGTCGATAGATTTCCATGATGGCATCACGAACTGACTGAGAAGCAATAGCTTTCTTACCGGCCAGACCCATGATCTTAAAGTTAGGTTCATCATAACGGAAACCTTCATTGTCCCATACTGAAATAGCATAGTTCTTGGCGGCAGTCCAGACGGCACGTGAAGCAACAACCTCACGGTCCATTACCATACGTGATTCCATGCAACGAGTGCGTTTGAAGAGTTTGTCATAACCTTCTTCAAGAGCTTTACCAAACGGACCATCGGCCATCTTACACAAGAAGTCAATAGTATCCTCATCAGGCTTCTTGTAGGCTTTAACCAGAGGATCAAAGTCAACATACAATGAATCAGTATCGATTGCAATTACATGGTCGGTATTGTTTTCATTCTTTAGTGCTTTGTTCATAAAGTCATTGACGGTCTTTTCACCCCAAAGAATAACCATCTGGCCTGTCTTGGTAATAGCCTCGGCAATACGAAGATCAAAGTAACGGAACCATTTATTACCACAAGCACCATACAATGAGTTCATCAGAAGTTTAATGGACTGTTCATTGTTACTGGCCGAGGCAATCTTCTTTTGAGTTTCATAAGAATTATCATTATTTGCCTTGGCATCATTCTTCAGCTTTTTCATCAAAGATTTATACTTCTTACGATTGTCATAGTACTCAGATACAATCTTTGGAAGGAATCCCTGCTTTTCTGTACTGAATTGCATACCATCACCGGCAATACATGCATTGAGCTCATGGGTAAATGGTTCTTCCTGAACATGTAGTCTTGGGGTAATAATCTGACGACTACCAACGGTCATGGCCTTTCGACCGATAATGGTTTCAGGTGAGATGTTCCACTGAACAATGATGTTAGGATAAAGAGATGCCAAGTCAAAAGATACTACATTATCATACATACCCGGTTCTACTTCTTTAACATAGGCACCATCGAACTCAGTAGCATCTTTGATAACACGTGGAGGAATAGCAACTTTTTGTTTAAAGAGTTCACGGTAGATAATGGAATCCCAGATAGCAACTGTACCCATTACATCAGATACGTTAACACCACCACGATATGACATGCTCAGGGCAATATCAATATAAGATTCTTGATCATCAATCTGTTTTACCAGATTAACGTCTTCGATGTTGTAGTCAATATACTTCTGATAATCTTCTTCATACAAGTTCTTAAGGGAACCATGCTCAGAATAATCGAGCTTTGCTTTACCAAGTACGGTACTAGCAATATGGTTCAGGGAATAAGACTCTTGGTTACCATATTTGAATACAGCAAACTTTTTAAAGAGGTCTTGATAATCAAGTGTTTGAATACCAATCAACTTGTATGTATCATTTGATTGGCCATTATGAAATACATCACGATATTGGATTTGGTTCCAAGGGGACAGAGACTTGGCCAGGTCCTCACTCAGTACATTCTTGATACGATTAACCAGATAAGGAATATCGAACATTTCAACATTCCAACCTGTAATAATATCAGGAGTTTTATGATGGGTTGACCATTGATTAATAAAAGAAAGAAGCAGGGCTCGTTCGTCTTCACACTCAACATAGACAACGTCATCGCGCTTTACTTGGTACTTGACCTTTGACTTGGTACGCGAATCTTGTTGACCCCAGACATAATACTTTTTATCAACCGAGTCATAGTATGTAATAGCCGAAACAGGCCAAGCGGCATCATTAGGTGAAGGGAAACCACCTGTTGAATGTACCTCAATATCAATATTGGCAATACGGATTTGGTCGGTATCAAATTCAATATCGTCAGGAAACTGTCTCTGAATCCATTGAATTGGATAGTTGGTGTTTCCTAGTACACTAAAACCGACGGTACCATCATACTTCTTGATGAACTGGCTACTTTCGTACATACTATCAAAAATGATAGGCGCGACTGAATCACCATAGATTGTACGCCAACCCATTGACTTTTCTTCAGGAGCAGACGTGAATAGTACTGGCTTAAACTTTTCTTCGATTACTGTACGGTAACCGTCATTGTCATATCCACGGGCTTTGATTTGGCCGCCGATACGAACTACTGATGTATAGAATTTCATAATGATCCAAGTCTTTTAATAATATAGTTATGTATTCTACCACAAAAAAGGGGGCTTGTAAACCCCCTTAATGTATTATTGATAGTGCGAAATGTTCAGATTAGCCCGAGCAAGACGTTGGTGTGGTGCCTCGCCTCGGTCAATTATACGTTGCCGACGTTCAAGGTCAGCCAGGTCAGATGACTTAGAAAGAAAGCGTTCTTCTTCAGAAAGAGTGGAGCTACGAAAGAAATTGAATATAGCATTCATCATTATCCTAGAATCTCCTGAACGGATCGACCGCTGTTGAGTTCGGTAGCGATATACTCACGAGTAAGATGGGGATGGGAATGACGATATTCAGAAACGATGTAACCCGCAACTTGAAAGTTGACGGACCGCTGGCGTCCATTGATGAACGCACGGAAAAAAGACTTAAGCATGTTATTATCCATAGGTAGGGAGGTTTTGGTTCAGTGTCTCATACACTATAGATATATTTATCAAAAAAGGGGCTAAAAGTAAACCCCTTTTTATATACTTAATTCGTAAAGCTGCTATTCATTTTCCGATTGTGTACTTAGGACAAAGTTCCCATTCGCTTTTTTCACGGAAAGGAATAATTTTAATCTGTCTAAGTGGTGCACAGTCTTCAACATTAATAGGTTGAACCAAAGAAACAAGATTCCAATCGGAAAGAAGCTGAGCAATCGTATTTCTACGAGAAACATCATTCACTTCAAGATTAGATTTGTTGCCATCCAAGAGGAATAACTCTTTAAAATGTACGATAAAGTAACGGCCCTGTTTGTGCAGGATGTGACAAGATTGAAAAAGCTTTCGTTCTTGTTTAGAAGCAACACCGATACGAGTCAAAGTTTCTTTTACTTTAAGAAAATCGTCAGGATCGGTTAGAGTTACTTCCAGCATAGAAGACATCGACCAATTATTGACGAGCTCATTATTATTCTTTTTTTCCACGTCTATTCACCTTCTGTCTCAATTCTTCAACCTGTTTCTTGGTCAAAATAGTCAATACATTACGAGCTTTTTGGTCTGAATAACCATAAACAGATTTAATCAACTCAAGGTCGTCTGACGTAGTTGTTTTAGCCCATTTACTAAACCTTTGCTTAGCTCTAATAATATTTATATAACAAGAATATTGCATACGATTATCTAGATCGGAATTCTTGTTCATTAGATCAGCAACACGAATAGTGTCAGGGAAATAAGATAGTGCACGATTAACCAAGAAAGGATTGTAGTCCTTTTCATCTAGGTCGGTGAGCATGATATCTTTGTTCGAGTTAATTGATTTAACAAAATCAAATGGCCCTAACCCCATAATATAATATCCTTCAATTAGATGTGCTTACACGATTTCGCAGGTCAGATGACGAAAATCTGTGGTCACGCTTATTGTAATATAGTTCAATTCCACGCTTAGCACAGATTGCTCGACCGGTAAATTTACCATCTTTATATTCTTCACCCAAAATTCGAATATTAATCGGGAACATATTTAAAATATCTTCCAAGTCCTGTTCGGTCTGGTAAGGAACGATTTCATCAACATATTCAATTGCTTGAAGTTGAACATATCGTTCCACCAAAGTTTGTACAGGTTTATTCTTTTCAGGTCGATCAATAGATGGATCGGTTTGTAGACCGACAATAAGGTAATCACATACAGTCTTTGCTTCACGCAACATCATTACATGTCCGGCATGGAGTAAATCAAAAGTACTACAAGTGAATCCTACCTTCATGTCCATTTTGGGTCCAATCGCATAATTTCTGTAAAGAATGTTGTCAAGTGAATCTCATGGTCAATTGCAGAAGTATGCCACTTCATAAAGTCACCAGTAAGAAGGATAAAGGCCGGTAAATTTTCTTTGGCCATTGCACCTTTTTCACAAACATCGAACAGCGCACGATAAATCATTGATGTATCAGACGGATATTCGCCGACCCAACGTCTCATACCTTTCCAGTCTTTTTCTTTAAGTAGAGAAATAAGCTGTGAAATGGCTGCATCACCAATATTGTCAAGAATAGTATCATCGATACGGCCGTGAAGAGAATGACGCTGAAGAGCATCAATAACGCTGCGCCACTCAGGAGAAAGATTGATAATAAGGTTTGCAACAGCTTTAGGATCGTATTCAACACCATTTTCATCAAGAATCTCCTGTGCACGGGCAAACATATCAGCGGCCAGTTTCTTTGATTCGTCCTTACTCATTGCAAAAGAATACACAGGGCAACGAGATTTAATCGGATCAGAGATACGGGCGCCATTGTTACAAGTTAGAATAAAACGACAATTGCCACTAAACTCTTCAATGAAACCACGAAGGGAATCTTGAGTCTGCTTAGTAAGACCGTCGGCCTCATCAAGGATAACAACTTTGAGTCCACCCATCATTGAAACCGTCGAAGCAAACTGACGGATTTCTGTACGAAGGGTTTCAATATTACCTTGTTCAGAGGAGTTAATTACAATATGATCTAGATCGAGTTCGTTACAAAGAGCACGGGCAATAGTAGTCTTGCCAACACCTGGAGGTCCATCGAAAGTCATATTTTGTACATTACCTGAGTCAACCATCTTTTGGAAAGTTTCTTTCAGGCGTTTGGGTAGAATAGTATCAGAAACCTTTTTAGGACGATACCGTTCTACCCAAATCATATCATTTGCATTCATTCACTTACTCCATCATATATAATATAAAAATTTTTATGCAGATGCAAAGGTAAAGTCTAGATCATCTGGATCATAGGAGAAATCCATACTAAACTGTTCAGGTTCATTTGTAAACGGCCGTGTGTCACTGGACTTAACAGCTTCAAGAGCTTCAACGTAAGTGTATGAACAACCATTCAGGAAGTAAGTAAAGTTATCAAGAACTTCATTCAAATCTTCAGATGAAAATGAACGAGTAGTAGACTCAATTACTTCGCCATTGTCATCAACGGTTTCCATGGAAAGAAAAAAACGATCTTGCATTATTCTTCTGCCTCAGCTTCTTCAACCTGGAGTTCTTCGGTCATTGCAATCAGGCGTACAGCACCTTCACGCATGTTGCCAATAGTTGACAGCTCTTCACCCTTAAAAACTCCACGTGGGGAAAGGGCATCAATCAGCTGGGAAGTAGCACGAGCCATCTGCAGGACTTGTTCGTAGTATTGTGCTTTGTTCATTATTTAGGTTTCCTTATTTAGCTTTATTAAGGGTTACAAAGTAGGTGAGGTCCGTTTCTAGATTTTTAAATTCAGAAATCTTCACACTAGTATTAGGTGCAGAAATCTCAACTTCATAATCACCTGGGACCAATTTCAAGTGATTAAATTCCCAAGAAAAGTTTTCATTAACCATTTCTTCGTTGTTAAAAGAACCTGGTACGTTAATGGAGAAAGTGTTAGCACTGTTGTTGCCTTGACGGGAAGTTACAACAGAGAGCATTACCATACCTTCTTTATCAGAAGGGGTAACCTTAAGATTGTCGTGCTTAAGAACTTTGGCAGCCGACTGAAGACGGGAAAGAACACCACGCTCTAGAGTAAAGCTTACATCATTACTTGGGAGAGTAATTTCTTTATCAACCGGTGGAGCAACTAGCTCGGACGGATCGGTACAGTAGTACTCAATGCGCATGTCTTCATTATAGATATTAATCTTTTCAGGAGTAATATCGACTTCAGGGTCTTCAATCAGGTTCAGGTGATTAAGGAAATCACTTACATCATAAAGACCAAAGGTAACCGGCCATTCTTCTTGAACGGTGGTTTTAGCAAGAATATTACGTGCCTTGGTCATCGTACGCAAAGGCTTACCTGGATGGAAAACCATATTGCTCTGGATGTTACCATAGTTTTGCAGAATTGCAAGGGTTTCACTTGAAATCTTCATAATAAAATTATCCTTGTTTGATTTCGCGTTGTTTTTTATACTCAAGAGCTCTATCTGTTAGTTCTTGAGCGGTCGGTGTATTGATGACATTCTTATATATAGGACGGTCATCTTCGCCTACACCTCGCATCTGCCAAGCAAGCAGAGCAAGGAGATTAAATGCAGCCTGTGCCAAATGATGACATTCGGATTCGCCTTCATCGAAGTCTTGACCCATATGCCATGCCATCATATGACGCATTGCTGCTGAATAGTATTTGTTATAAGAGTTGCCTTTTTCCCAATTACGTTCTTCGTATTTGACGGCACCATAATGCATGGTCATCATGACTTCTTGAATTGCGTCCCAAGGCATCAGGGACCAATCTAGTTTATCACCATCAGTTGAGAACTTCATACCAAAGTCTTGATCAGACATAATTCACTCCACTTAATTCATTCTTACAGTCTATCACAAACATAATCAAATGTAAACAGTTTTTTAACGCATACGTGAAAAATTCTTATCTTTATAGAACTCGATCTTATGATTGAATCGAGCCTCCAACAAAGGTCCTTTATGAGAGATAACAAAGGCATTGGTTGTATCATCAAGGGTATCAAGAATTTTCATCAGATTCTCTGTGCCTTCGGCATCTAAGGAAGAATCGAATGTTTCATCTAGAACCAAAAGGTTTGTTGCTACACTATTCTTCATTCGAGCAATATGTCGCCAAGTGAAAAGTAGAGCTAAGTCAATACGTTGCTTTTCACCTTCAGAGAAAGAACCGTAAGTGAAGTTATCACGGAATCTGGAACGAATAGTTTCATGGAACTCTTGGTTCATTTCAAAGTGAACAAAGAAATCCAGAACTTGTAGGTACTGATTAATAAGTGTATTCATTACTGGAATGTATTGCTTAATAATCTTAGTCTTAATACCACCGTCCTTAAGCATCTCGGCAATAGCATTATTATAGGATTGACCATCAGTTAGTTCTAGTCTATGATCGGTCATTTCTTCTTTTTCACCCATCATATCTTCTAGATCAGAATGGGCTGAAACGATTGCGTCCTTATTGTCGTTTGCCTTACTCAGCTCATTTTGAACCAAAAGAATCTCGTTATCAATACGAGAAATGGTTGACTTAATCATTGACTTATTATTTTTTAATGAGTCAAGTTCCTGCTTAATCTCATCCAGTTCCTGCTGACGGGCTAATCCGACCTGGTGAGCCTCATTATATTCATCTCTTTTAGAGATAATTTCTTCGGCTTCTTCCTTATGCTCACACTTCTTTGCTTCCGAAATATCATCGGTAATTGGCTGAGCACAAGTTGGACAGGTATCATTATCATCAAAGAACTTGGAAGCCTTATGTAACTCTTTAAGTCTATTATTATTTGTTGCCATTGTACGATCAAGAGAACGCATTGACTTATTAAGCTTTTCAATTTCATTAATCAGGGTAGAGAAACGATCTTCTTCGATTTGATTTTCAATACCATCTAATTGGTTTTCAAGGTCTTCTTTCTCTTTACGTAGATCATTGATACGAGTACGCTTTGAACTAATATCGGCTGAGTTGATCCTCTTAAGGTCTTCGATATAAGAACGCTGAACTTTAATTTTTGATTCAGCGATATCAATATTAGCCGAATTTGTTCTCAACTGATCTTTAATATTCAACATCTTTTGGCGAAGAATAACATTCATCTTGGAAAAGATATCAATATCCAAAAGGTCTTCAATAATCTCACGACGAGCTGCAGCAGGCAATTGCATAAATGGTACGAAAGAAGATGAACCAATCACAACAATCTGATGAAAAGATTTATGATTGAGCTTAAGGATATTTTGTTCCAAAAGTTTTTGGAATTCTTTGGCATGAGAAGATTCATTAAACATCTCATCATCCCGCCAAATCTCAAAACGATTCGGCTTCATACCACGAACAACTTTATAACAGTGTTGCCCGATATCAAACTCTACTTCAACAACAGCCTGCTTTTTATTAATCGAGTTAATAAGCTCGGGCTTGTTAGCAGAACGAAATGGTTTGCCGAAAAGACCAAAGGACAGGGCATCTAGCATAGTAGATTTCCCTGCACCATTTTCACCAACAATAAGAGTAGATTTATTTCGGTCTAGATCGACTTCATTCCAATAATCTCCGGTGGCCACGAAATTGCGCCACCGAACCTTTTTGAAAATAATCATAATTTAAAGAACCTCTTGAGCCTGTGCTTCTTCGTACAGGTTGACCATATTATATTTCAAACGAGAACGATCCAAATCAGTTACGACAGCATCAACATAGCTGTCCAATGCTTCCTTGGTACTTTCAACGTTGACATCTTCATCATCAACAGAAGAACCATTATAATCATCAAATCTCTCAGTAACTTTTAGATCAAAATAGTTATAAGAGTTGACGTGATCAAGGAATGAGTCAAATGCCTCAGGGTAGTATTTATTAAGGATAACAATCTTTACAAATTTACCGGTAAGATCAGGAACCGAATTCATAATCGTTTCTTGATTATATACCTTTTCTTGGTCATTGTAAACAAGTTTTTGAAATAGAGTGTTTGGATTCCGAATAGCTTCCAACTTCTTGGTCTGTGTATCAAGTACATGGAAGAACTTGGGGTCATGAGCATCAGACCAAGTAAATTCCATTTGCGAACCAAGATAATGAATATTCCCTTGATGAGATTTAGTATGGTAATGACCTGACATTACCAAAGGAAAACGAGCAAATGGCGAAGCATCCATGCCATGATCCATCTTGCGGCCACGCATCAGATCAAAACCATTCAATTCAAAATGACCGCCAAGTACATCAACATCGGCATTCTGAATAAACTCTTTACATTCTTCTTCATTATCACGAGTGATCCAAGGAACCAGACCAATCTTGATTCCACCAAGTCTTAGAACTGTCGGGTCCATATGAATATCAATTTCATCCATATAGTGGCCAAGAAACTCTTTAAGGGCATTCATGGAATTAGTATTCTTATAATACACGTCATGATTGCCGGGAATGATATCCATACGAATACCATATTCACGTAGCTTTGACAAGAATACATGTCGATAGTGATTGAGCGCTTTAATGTTCATTGTCTTACGATTATCAAAGGCATCACCTAGATGGATAATTCTTTTGATATCGTTTTTGATCAAATATGGGAAGAATACTTCTGAATAAAACTTTTCTGCGCTGTTAAGAAAAATGTCCGATGCATTACGAATATCATGATGTGTGTCATTAAGGACTGCAATTTTCATTACTTAAAAAACTCTTCCAGATCAGAATCAATTACTATCGGGGTCTTACGCTTAGATTTGCCTTCAGCATCATCAGAATCCTTGACAGCATGATCTAAAGAATCAAATGAACTATCCATAGTCCATTCATCAAATTTAATCTGAACTGATTCCAAATAGCTTTTTGTTACATATTCAGCGGTTGTGCCTTGGACATTATCATCAATAAAAACAGATTCAGCGAAGTTACTAGAGCGCATGAAATTACTCTTAGCTTCGGCTTGTTTCTTTTCTTTTGCGATTTTACGAAGGAATGCCCAAAGTGCAATCTGGGTAAAGTATCCGAATGCATTTGGTTTACCAGAACGAGTCGGCGCATCGATGTTATAATTGCCAATTGCCCTGAGACAATTTTCAATAGCATCATTGACCATACCTTCGCGGAAGGAATAATCTTTAAAGCTCTTTTGTAGAGAAGCACCATTACAAATTTTAATGAATGAATCAGCAATAGAATTAGGGATGATTGGTAGTTCTTCGCCTGATTCTTTTGCCTTATTTAGAAGTACAACATAATCATGTACTTCTTGTGAGAACTGTGCCTTATCGACATAATTCTGCTTTGGTTTCTTTGTTGCCATAATCTATTTCCTATAAGGAGTCATTTGTCTAGATACTATCACATTAAGATATAATTGTAAACAGATTTTTTTTCATTTACTGTGCATTTTTTTGTTTACATATCTTAAAAAATGTGATATTAATATAGAGTTCTTCCCGGGCGGGGGAGAATATAGGGTTAGTGGATCGTATGATTAACCTCAATGGTTTCATCATCAAATTCATCTACTGAATCATCAATATCAACATCAAAGTATTCTGAACGAGCTAGCATATATTGTTCCTTCATATAATCAGTTACACCTGCAATACATTCAACCAATGAAGGTGTAAGGAACATGGTATGATCGTAATCACCAGAAAGAATATAGCGACCGAGTACCAGACTGACTTCACCTAACTCATTTTGTTTAGGTGTGACAGCCAAGGGAAATTCAAGAACATAAACATTGGCTTTTTCAGAGTATGTTGCATCAGCAATAATTTCTTTACCTGAGGCCAGCCGCAAAGTCTTTAGATTAAATTCATCACTCATCTTTAATTTCCACTTCATGGATTTCAATATCGAACTTTTCTCTTGAATAGTACTTGATACGTTCAGCACCATGTCTTAATGAGTAGTTCTTATATTGATTAATATGCAGGTCATCAATAATATCAAACATTTGGGATGTACGTCCATCATCTGATTTACGCAGCAATCGTCCAATTGATTGTAATACTTTATATATCGATTTTGACGGAGCCGCAAAAATCATATTATTCAGATTGTTAATTGATACACCTGTTGAGAATGTACCAAGTGAACCGACGATAATGGCATTCTTTTCTTTTTCAACAATTGACCTGACTTCATTTCTAAACTGAGTATCAGTCTCGCCTGCAACAAAAAAGATCTTACGACGTTTATGGGCATGCTTCTTAATATATTCATACATTGGTTTGCCATGGGCTTCAACATACTTAAACATGATCAGAGTATTACCTTCAAGGTCAAGGGCAAGATTCTTAATGAATTCCATACGTTTCTCATGAGCGGCCAAGTACATCATTTCATCATGGTATTCCATTTTCTTGACAGAAGGTCTTTCATACTCAGGGTATTTCAACAAAAGGGCATTGACCTTAAGCTTTTCAACTTTGCCTTCATCCATCAAATCTTTTGTTTTTGTCAATCTATAGATTTTACCGAACTGACCCTGAAGTTGGAGTTTATGACATTTGGAATCGTCAAGGGTACCGGTCAGACCAATACGATAATCTGCTTCTGCAGCTTTATTCATAATACCAGAAAGAGATTCAGCGGTAAAATGGTGAACCTCATCACCAAGAATCATACCAAACTGATGAAACCATTCACGCTCAAGTCTAAAGATCGATTGCCAAGTAGAGATAAAGATTCGTTGTTTAATGTTGTGCTTAGGTCTACCTTCCATGATTCTATGACAATTGGCTTCTGAATCAAAGGTTTTATCCATGGCAGAATAATCAGCAAAGTCATCATACATTTGCTGTACAAGGTTCGTGGTAGGTACGACCAGCAATACACGCTTATTCTTATTCTCTTCAAGGAATTTACGAGCCAATAGGTAACACATCAGGGATTTACCAGAAGATGTAGGTGATAGGAGAATACATCTCTTATCATTCAGCCCAGTGAATACACCTTTGAACTGTTCATCATAAGGCTTAATCGGATTACCTTTTGCAGTAAGATTTAGTCCACCAATCCAGTCTTGTAGATCATGAGGATCAACCATTGAGGTAGAACCAGGTAGACCATAATAGTTATCTTGGATGATTTCAATCTTGTAATCACGTGGACCTACAAAGTCATAAAGATATTTGAATAGGCCGGTTGGCAGGGTATTGTTCTTTCTCTCGAACAAATAACGCTTGCCGTCCCAGTTTCCCTTCTTATAACCTTTACGACGCTTGCCTTTATAGTCTTTATAACTAGTCATGTACTCATAACCCGGTACAAAGAAAGCAAAGTAGTCGGCCAGCTCATTATAAATGTGTGGCTCAGCTTCAATGTCTAGCAAAGAATGATTCCTCATCTTTACATAAATTGTACCAGGTTTAATTTCCATGTTATGCTCCGCTTTCGAACCTCAGATAGTCCATTGCTACCTTAAGGCTCTGGTGTCTCCATTTGATATTATCCATGATTTCACGAATAGTATCAGTACACATTTTACAATATTCGATTTTTGATTGTGATTTTTGTAGGTCAGGATCAGCCGAATAGAATTGGCTAATATCTCCTTTAAGAATCTTCAGACCGTTTAAAGGATCATAATCCCATCCTAGATCATCGATTTCTTGCTTTGATAACTTACCATTAAAATGTAACCATTTATTCTTTTTAAGAATCTCGTGCTCTTGTTCGGCCTTATGCAGTTCGAACTTAGCTTTATTGTAAAGCCTTAGGTATTTAGCATGCAAAGTAGGTGAACGTCTGGACTCATCATCCAGGTGCTGACCTACTTTTGATTCTTTTTCCCATTCATCCATCAACTTATCAAGATCAATCATAATAAAACCTTCATTAATATATTAGAAAAGTGTTAGCTCAAAGTTAGTTATATCAAAAGTGATTGTGAACTCTGGATATTCGACCGCTGCATTCTTTGCATTGAATGTAATACCAGATAGAGAAACCGGCAAACAATCCTTATAGACAAATTTACCAAACTGATTATTTGACGAGTTCATCAAGGGAATCGAGATGTCGGCCATTGTGGTAATATCTGTGCTACGCCGAAAGTTATTATCTGCGCCTGCTTTATATTTGTTCAGATTTGCACGACAAACCCAGTCAAAGATTTCTTCATAAGATTTAAAACCTTCATCAATATAGACAGTTAATGAAAGCTGTTCAAAATCCAGTTTGTCACCAGGCATATGTGCAGTCTGGCCTCTAAATGGAATAGGAACAGAACCACCATTAACCCCTGGATGTACGGCTTCTGAACACATGAATTCCATGGTTGGGTAGTTCTCACGGTCAATTACAACCCTGAAACCATTAGCCTGGAATTGATTGAGATTGATAGGGAGTGTCATTTACCATTCCTTATTAGTATAACACTATTTATATGCAATAAAAAAGGAGGCCGAAGCCTCCCTTAATCATTTATTTTCCTCAATGTATTTACGAACGTCTTCAGGTTTGAAGAAATGCAGTATAAAGTTTGCCGCTGCATCTTCGGCGTAACGTAGTGCCTTATGAGTATAATCAATCTGACCGATCGACATATTATGAACCAGGAAATTCACAAAGACGGACTGGCCAGGAATAGTGGTAACCTCTGCAGTGAGGCTACCGTCACTAGAATAAAATGTAGATAGAATTTTCATAATCTTATCTCCAATCCTTGAAGTCGCCAAGCGCTTCGTTGTCTTCAAAACCAAGATAGTACGCTTTACTCTCTTCCTCAGTCACTTCAGTGATTTCTTCGCCGAGAAGCTTATTGCCATCGACATAGTAGTGAGGGCGACAGCCACGACGATAGTAGCTATCAGCACCACCTGCGTTATACGCATGAAACTCAGTGGTGCCTTTTTCATAAGGGTTACGGTAACTCATTTTAAACTCCCAAAGGTGCATAGAACATTGCTACAATAATAGCAAACCAAAACAGGATAACTGCCATCCAAACTACTTGCATCATAATCTTTACTCTTCGTTCCAGGACAACTCGTCCCAAGCTACGTTAATCATGTCACGAAGATGATCTTCATCAAGAACTTTGTCAAGCTCGTTATCAGCGATTGCATCGTGCATCGCAACTTCAAAGTGAAGGAAGTGGCGAGAATCGTGGAAGATATCTTGAGCAATAGCAAAGAAGGTATCTTCGGCTTGGGCGAACTTAGTTCCGTTTGTATTATCCATGATCTAGTCCTTTTGTTTATCAGCTTATATAAGTAATATAAACATTCTATCAAAAAAAGAAACCCCTAAAAGAAACTTTACACATATTCTTTTAGGGGTGTAACATTTATGATACAGCTTCAGCGTACTTCTTAGCGGGAGTGAACTGGCCTTCAACGTAGAGGCGCATTGGGAACTGAGCGAAGATGGTGCCTTTGCTGCTTTGCTTGATTACAGTTTGTTGGTCGATGTTAACCTGCTTACCGTTAGCGGTGCCTTTGATGTTGAAGTCACCGTAACCGTGGAAGCGGTAGGTTACATCATCGAGGTCACCAATCTTGCCTACAGTCTTAGCAATCATACCATCGACTTGCATGTGTGCCCACTCATTAGCTTTCTTGGCAAGCTTCTCTTCGCAGAGAGAGTAGATAACAGGTGAACTGTAATCAGCTTGTTCGGACTTCATACAAGGCATAACGGACTCAAACATCTTTTTGTTATGCAGGTCTTCAGTGGTGTAGTTGTACCGAATTTTAACCCAACGGATTTCACCGTCTTCACGAAGGGTCTTAAGATGAGCAACACTTTTACGAGTACGATTAACGTACTGCTCGGTCAGGTTTTCAATAAGAGGGGCGAAAGCTTCGTTGATGTTGGTCTCGGTGAACTTCATGACTTCGTCTTTCAATCTCGTTGTTATGAATATAATATAGTACCAACTATTATAGTTGTAAATAGAAAAAATGCATATTTCATGAAGTTTTTTGTACTGTTACTTTTTTGTTACATATAGAACTATGTGAAAAAAAGTGTGTTTTGGGGGTTTACATTTCAGTCTTTATATATTAGATTACATACATAACAACGAGATTGAAAGACATCGAAATGAGCAACCTTCGTGTATCGACCATCGAAAAAGCAGTCAATAGCACGCTCCGCAACCCCTACATCAACCTTTACAAAGGTGAGGGTTACTGGTACTTTGTGTACGATGACCCTGTTCACTGTATCTACTGCACTCGTTCTGTTTATGTTTACCGTCTGAATGACTTTACCCTTGAGCAGTGGTGTGAATCTGCTGAAGAACTAATTTTTGACGTGAAAGAAGAGTATGATTATGCGTAACCCTATTGCCGCTCAACTCCGTAATGGTTACTACAAGAAGAAAGTAGTAGCCAACAAGAAGCGTAAAGCTAACAAGAATGCCTGTCGGAAAGGAGGCTACTAATGAAGGTCATCACCTTGTTTTCACTCTATGCCCTTATTGGGGCATTGGCTATTATTGGCCAACTTCCCATGCCGTAAAGGAGGCTAAATATGATTTACCACATGAAAGGGCATACCAAGAAAGGTAAGCAACGAATTAAAGAGCATGGTACCAAATGGCTCGTTGTCGAAAAGCGTAAAGGTACCTTTGGTGATGTACTCCTTCGGTCAGTCGAAACCAATGATCTACGTTGGCTGACTGAAGACTTTTTTGTAGAAAGGATTGAAAAATGACTAAAGCATATGCAGTTTACTTTAACCAAGGTATGGACGACGTAACTCTTGAGGCGGTTTGGGCGACTGAGAAAGGCGCACAAAAGTATGTTGATGACTTTAATGAAGAAAATCAAGAAGTTGATGAAATGCACAAAAGGATGGGAATCGAGGACCAATACCCCGATGATGACTTTTTTCTTTTCATCAAAGAAGTTGATCTTGAAACATTCGATAGAACAAGTGTAGTGTTTTACAATGAGTAATCAACGAAGTTGAAAGGATTGAAGATAATGGCTAAAGATAAAGCAATTCATTATATCATCTGGAAAGATGAGAACGGTGAAGAACAACGAAAAGACTATTCTGCCGCAGGTGGACGTAACTATTGGAAAGAAAAGATCATCAAGACACTTGGTGAATCTGCCATCGTTGAAGAAGGCAAGGAAATCCTTGTTGAAGAAGGTGGTAAACAGGTTTCCAAAAAGATTCTAGAGAACCAACGAGAAGAACTTCTCGGGCCCGTCGATATGGCTCTATCTATTTTTGGTATGGAACCAACCAAGCGTAGATTTGTTATGTCTAATTGGAATGTATTCACCAAGTCTTATACTTCTCGTTTGTATGGTGGTCTTAACGAGCTGTATAAAGTTGTTGAACCAGATGGTTATATCTCTTTACATGGTCATGCGTCCAAAGTGATTAAACATACAGATAAAGAAACAGGTATTCGTACATTATCAGATGGGCGTCAATTCACAGGCATGGGTTGGCCTGTACCAGATGACTTGGGGGAGTTTTTGGAAGATGAAGAAGAGACTAACCAACCTGTCAAAAAGAAGACACGTGCAAAGAAAGCTACAAGCGCAAAGCCTAAGGCAAAGAAAGCGCCTGCAAAGCGTAAGACGTCTACTAAAAAGAGTTGATACGAGCCCTTCTGAATCCCATCAGAAGGATTAGTATCTATAGGACATATGTCTAATCATGATAATAAAAAAGGGAGCCGAAGCTCCCTTTTCTTTTTTGAGGTTTTAATATCCTTAAGCGAGGATATTGTCAACTCTAAACAGGCGATAATACTGGTTAGTCTTAGCTGCAGCCAGACCGTTTGCAGGAACGTTACCAACGAATGGGTTGGAAACCATGCCGTAACGAGTA
>Ga0213865_10001142_pt1 | contig 17440 bp, 12 predicted proteins | sample PICome_6_FD_160100 | JGI IMG/M metagenome (GOLD analysis project Ga0213865, IMG submission 160100) | Coastal seawater microbial communities near Pivers Island, North Carolina, United States - PICO282 | ecosystem: Environmental > Aquatic > Marine > Coastal | place: USA: North Carolina...
ACAAAACTTGATGCAAAAGATTTTCTTACTCGGGTTAAAGGCATAAGCGCCAGCTTATGGTCAAGTGGAATTATCGATGCTGGTGATGTGACTATGGAGGAAGTTGACGCGGCTCTCGAAGCAGGGTCTGCGCGCCTGGCAGAATTGGACCATTATTCGGGCGCGATGCTCTATTATGCTGGCGAGTGGTACTGGGGCGTTGATCGCTTGTTTTACTTGGAAGAACGCCTGCGTGAGTTGGGTGTGTGTAAAGAGCCGAGTCAGCCCTATATTGCACCGCGGCCTGATATTGATGTTAGCGGTGTTGATGCCAGTGAACTGGATTTACATTTTTTCCCGTCACTGAACAGCCCCTATTCAGCAATGATTTATGATAAGACCATCGAGCTCGGTCGAGCTTGCAAGATAAACCTTCACCACAAACCTGTTCTGCCGATGGTCATGCGGGGCGTCCCTGCCACCCCGGCCAAAGCTGCCTATATTTTCTTTGATGTAAAGCGTGAGAGTGAATTTCTGGGTGTGCCTTTTGGAAACACGGTAATAACAATTGGCGAGCCTGTCCGGCAGTGCTACTCACTATTACCCTGGGCGAAATCTCTCGGTAAAGATACAGAACTCTTAAGCACCTTAATGCGCTATGCCTTTGCTGAAGGTAAGGGACTGCACAAAAAGAAGAATATCCGGCGCGCGGTAGAAAAAGTGGGCTTGGATTGGAAAGAAGCGCAAGAGCATCTGGGCGGAAAGGCGTGGAAACCTTGGGTAGAAAAGCACCAGGATGAAATGGTGCAAGGCATGGGCCTTTGGGGGGTGCCTTCCTACCGATTGTGTGGTCCTGAGGGTGAACCTGATTTGGAGGTGTGGGGGCAGGACCGTTTGTGGTTAGTGGCGGCAGAGATTCGTCGTCGAGCCTCGCTTTAACCAATTATCGGTTGATAGTCCTTTAAAGAAATAAAACATGAATCTGGAAATTGTTATGCGTACATTGCTTTTAACCTTGGTATATTTTTCCATGTCGGTAAGTGCAGCCGAAGAAAAGCAGCTGTTATGGGGTGATACGCATCTGCACACCACCTATTCCTCCGATGCCTATACTAACGGTAACCAGACGGCTGATCCTAATACGGCCTATCGCTACGCGCGCGGTTTGCCGGTGTTGCATCCTTACCATCAAGCTAAGGTGAAAATTGAAACACCGCTGGATTTTTTGGTGGTGACCGATCATGCCGCATTACTGGGAGTCATACGTACCATTCATCGCGACGGAGTGGACTACACCGGCCTGGGCTTGATCGATTCGCTTCAGGCCTGGGCTAGCGCAATGGTCTTAAATTACGCCATTGATTCGGATGATGGGCGATCACTGTTTGTCGCTTCTTTAAAAGAAGCGAAAGATGCAAGAGAGGCAGCGGCGGAATCCGGCCTTAGCGACACTGTGTCGTTGATCCCGGAGATGATGTCGACACAACGTGATACCTGGCAAAACATCACAAATATGGCTGACCAACATAATGAGCCAGGCGTATTTTCGGCATTGATTGGTTGGGAATGGACTTCCTTACCCGGAGGCAGCAACTTGCACCGCGTTGTGATCACAGACGGTGATGCAGAAAGTGCGCAGCGTTATCAGCCATTTTCCCTCAATGACAGTCTATATCCTGAAGACCTATGGGAATGGCTGGAGCAAACGGCGCCGTTGGCAGAGGCTGATTTTATTGCTATTCCCCACAATTCAAATATCTCCAAAGGCTTTATGTTTGATGAGACGAGTCTGAGAGGCAAGGCGATTGACAAAGAGTACGCTGAGTTGCGTATGAAATGGGAACCCATTGTCGAGATAACGCAATTCAAAGGTGATTCGGAAACACACCCATCACTGTCTCCATATGATGAATTTGCGGATTTTGAAACCTACGAGAACTTCATCCAGCGTGACTGGCAACCATACGAAGCTAAACCCGGCGACTATGTGCGCTCAGCATTAAAGCGAGGCCTGACGATTGAGCAAAGGGCCGGCAGTAACCCTTATCAGTTTGGCGTAGTCGGCGGAACCGACTCACATACGTCTTTGCCTACAGCGAATGAACGAAATTTCCAGGGTAAATTTCCAGCGAACGCCATTCCTGCCAATAATCCGGAGAGCGCGAAAAAGGGCCGTATAAGCGGGTGGAACATGTCCGCATCCGGGTTGACCGCCGTTTGGGCAACAGAGAATACCCGCAGCAATATTCTGGCCGCCATGAAACGTAAAGAGGTGTACGCCACTACCGGTCCACGTATTCGATTGCAGTTTTTTGCGGGTAAAAACTTAAATGACCAAGACCTGCAGACGGTAGATGCTTATCAGCACGCAGTCAAACAGGGTGTGCCTATGGGTGGGGAAATACGGGGAGGGGATTTTGCAGCGCAGAAAATCCCTCCTTCATTTGTTGTGCAAGCCATGAAAGACCCTGTTGGTGCCAATCTGGATCGCATTCAGATCGTTAAGGGGTGGGTCGACGAGACCGGGGCAGCACAAGAAAAGGTTTATGATGTGGCCTGGTCAGATGAACGACAATTGGATGATGACGGCAGATTACCCACGGTAAAAAATACAGTGGATACAAAAACCGCCATGTATGAAAACTCTGTAGGTGCAGCGCAATTGACCGCCGTATGGCATGACCCAGATTTTAACCCTGCACAGCCTGCTTTTTATTATGCGCGCGTTTTGCAAATACCTACGCCGCGCCATTCTTTGTATGACGCGGTGGCCATGGAAACGGAAAAGGCTGATGACTTTCTCGATACTATTCAAGAGCGCGCCTATTCATCGGCTATATGGTATAAACCATAAAATTATTTTCAGATAAAAAGATTTTTTACGCCCATCTTATCGGATCGGCGGTCTTGTGCGCCTAGGACCGAAACCCATGGCAGCAACGGCCTAACTCGGGAATACCCGGTCGAGAAAACGTTCCATGACGCACTGGCTTCGATGATTGAGGATGGGGTAAACGAAAGCCTTATGGTGGGGGCTTTCGACTGGGTCAAATGAACCAGTTTTGCGAACTGCTCCATTACATCAATTGCGCTATAAAGCAGTATGATCTCTATATTCAATAGGGGTCATTTCGTTCCAGCGTTGAAAGGCTCTGTGAAAGTTTGTGGTCTCGGCGTATTCCAGGAGATGGGCTATTTCAATAACACTGAGTGAGGTGTTATTAAGGTATTTTTGTGCAAGCGTATTTCTAATGCTATCGAAGAGTGTACGGAAGTCGGTTTCTTCAGCAGATAAGCGGCGCCTGAGCGTGCGCTCAGTGATATGCAGCTGCTCACAAACTTCTTTAATATTAAGAAAATGCCCTGCCGAAAGGATGAGTAAACGGCGCACGCTTGCCGAGACCTCTTTAACATTTGACATGCCTTGAATAATTTCTTCGCACTGCTGCGTAAATAGAACGTTAGTCGCTGGGTCTCCGGTCCTGATGCGTTGATCTAGCCAACGCTTTGGTAGAAATATCTGGCTGTATTCCTGATCGAACTCCAACGGTATTGGCCATTGATTTTTATAAGCAGCAGCGCACGCAGGTCTGGGATAATTGAAATGTACACTGAGGCCTTCGAGTGGTTGAGCGACCAGTGATCGAGAGAAGGTATGCATACTTGAAAAAACTAATTCAGTCACAAGCCTTTGCTGGTAATCGGTACCTGCATCCTGATGCAGGCGCACGATGAGGCCGTCTTCGTATTGTTTGCGACTCCAATGAGCGCCATCAATGAATGTTTGCCCATAGCGAAGAAAGAGCGCGATGGAACCCCTCAAATTTATGCTGCTCATCATGGCAAATCCATAAGCCCCATACTCGGTCATATCCAAACCATGACCAATTCGAAACGCTAACTCTTGGTCTCCAGACATAGTCACCGCTGTTTCAATCAATTCGTGAATAGTATGGGGAGAAGGATCAGGTTGAGTGACATTGGCAGCGGGCTCACGTTGCGAGATAGCGGTTTCAATTAGCTCTATAGGATTGATACCAAGCCTTTCCAGTGTGGCTCTAAAACCCCTGGTGGCGAAATCTCGCAGTGTTAGTTTTTGCATTTTATCGTGCTCTCAGCGCTGATCGTTATTGTGTTTTACCCTATAAAGGTATCACAAACGATGACTCTTTCATTCCCTCTCTTCTTGTCGCCTTCGCCCCGACCTATGTAATAGGTATCGTTATCCCGATAACTATCTCAGTGTACAAAATTGTTGTCTTGCCCCGATGCGCTGTACCAGATGGGTGACGACCAGGCGCGCTCCTGTATCGTGGTTGGTATGTCTGATCGCGGTGCAACCCCCGTGCGTACGGCATCCCAGGTGGACCATCGGCAGACCGGGTTCTCCAGTACGCGCACGTAATAGAATGCCTCTTGTCCGGGGGTGAAGCTGGGATCCTGCCACAGGGTTTTCAGTTCGGCGGCGCCAACACCAGCCGTGATCGAACAATCATCCAGGTTGACTCGTGCGCCGTTGTCGGGGCAGCGGTGTGTCTGCGCGTCAACACTCAAGCCATCGGAGCAGGCCACATCATATACCTGTTCCTGGTGTTCACCGTTTTCAAGCCAGCCTTTGATAATTTGCACCCGTTGTAACTTGGCGGTATTTGGGTCGGCTATGGCCCAAGTCAGGAAAGTGGGTGAGCGACCTTCGCTGGCCTGCTTATCGCTGGCATGATTATCACTAGGATGGAGGGTGCCACCCATCGTTGTACTGTTTTGGTATGCACGGCTGATCAGATCAGGGCTGTCCAGTTGTACATCGGCCAGATGGTAACCGGCGAAGAACCTTACCTTGATGCGAGTGCCACTGGTCGCAAAGGTTTCCTTGCGACGCAGCGCATCATAAATGGCTTCGCGGGTATTCTCTTCTGCCCATACCCCGGCAATGCCAGAGGCACTCCAGAACTTGTAGCCGGGAAAGTTAAGGTAGGTTTTACCATCAACATCCTCGACCATGTCGGGCATCCCAAGTTTAACCAAGGTGCCGTAGAGAAAGCTTGCGGGTATTGAGCCCCTCTGCTCCGGGGTGGCGTCCATTATGCTGACTTTGCCGAAGTAATTGTCCTCTTCTAATGGCGCCGCTGCCGTGTGTGTGTCGCTGGAACCGATGACGCCGAACTTGTAGGGGTTGGCGTTATTGTTTGCCGCAGTCGCAAGGCCCCGTTGCCACGCATCGCGTACGTAGCTACCCGGGGCAATGCTGGGCAATGCTGTGGCAACGCGCAGGGGGTAAATTTCGAAATTGGCCCACTCGTCATTAGGTGACAGTAGTGGGTGAGTGTCGGACGTGCCCTTGATCTGTGTGATTTCGACCAAAGGTTCATTGCGCATGCGCTGTTCGGCGTATTCCTGGTCGATGGTGTTCCCTGCCCAATCAGTAAACGCGAACATCGCGCCGTTGGAACCGTTGCTGTTGTGGGGAATCGCCAGGCTTTCTATGCCTTGCTCGCGCAGGCCGTCCATCCAGCTCCAAAGTCCCTCGGGATTGATACTGTTCAATCGGGAGAAAGGCACCGCGGGTAACTTGTCTGTACCGCGAAAGACTACATTGCGGTGAAGGTTCCCTGACTCCCCGGTAGAGGGGGTGTATTCATAGGCTGCAAAGGTGGTGAACTGACCAGGCCGGTAAGCTTCGTTTGCCGCTTCAACGGTTTTGACCCACGCGGATTTGCTGACACTGTTGATAACATCGCTGTCGAAGGTTCCATCGAGCAGGTTGGCCACAACATCACCGCGAAAATTGTTGAAGATAAGGTTTCTTTTAGCGATATCTAACAAGCCGCCATCGACCGAGTCGTTGATGCCGTGATAGGACTTTGATAGCTCGTACTCTGAGAACGCGGTGTTGGTGTCTGCCGCCTCGTTTATCAGCCCCAGCATCATCGCATGGTCCGTTACCGCGTAGAAATCCAGCGGCTGTGCCAGTTGTACTTCAAATCCACTGGGGTGCATGATTGCCTCGCCCTGCGCGTAGCGATAGGCGTCTGCCGGTGTGGCGGTGGTGCCAAAACCAGCGGCATCAAAAGAAAGTGTTGTATGCACATGCAGATCGCCGAAGTAGGCGTTACGGTCCGGGTTGGATTCAGGTCGACTGTCACCGGGCTCTGATGATAAAGGCGGAGATGGAAACGAGATGATCTCATTGTCCACCGGAATAACCGTGTTCGTCGTGCGGTAGTACTGATACGCTTCGTTGCGCCTTTGCTCCTGCGCCTGGTCGCCTGAACAGGCGCTGATTAGCGCAATAGCAGCTAAGGCTCCAATCTGGTAAGTCACTCGGTACATTATTGAATTCTCCATCTCGCCCTTATGAGGTTTGTCGTTTATTGAGGCAATGGGTTGCTATCGACGAGCCATAATCGTAATCATCTTTTGCGCGGTTTCCAAACCTGAATTTTGATTCTGCCCAGTGATAAAACGCTGCTCGGCATCGATAGCCACGTAGGTTGCGAAAACATCACGAAACGCCGTTTGGCTTTCAAAGACGGCACCAGCTTTACGCAACTCCGTTTCTGGATGCAGTGGTGTCAGTTCAATCCCCAGCTCTTTGACCTGTTTATCGGTAACGCCCGTCATGGCCCTGCCAGCGATCAGTTTGTTGCCATCGCGGTCTTTGATGTTGATAAGACCAAGAGCCCCATGGCAAACAGAACCGATTAGCGGTTGCTTAGGGCCGTAATAGGCTTCACCTAATTTATTGGCCAACACTTCTGAATAACCCAAGTCATAAGCCGCGCCCCAACCGCCGACGAGAAAAATGGCGTCGTACTGGGTGAAGTCTACATCATCAATCAGCAGAGAGTTTTCCACCTTGGCGAGGAGGCTAGGGTCATTGAGGTAACGCTCGTCTTGAGGGCTGATCGAGACGCGACCGAGGCCACTTGGATCCACAGGGATTTGGCCACCTTTGATACTGGCAACATCGATCTGCATACCGGCTTCCAGATAGCTGTAATAGGGGTGGGTTAATTCTGAAATGGCTATGCCAGTAGGCTTACCCGTGGTTTCCCCCGGCGCATTAAGCACCCCGTGGCTGGTGGTTACAATGAGCGCGCGCATGCCTTTAGGCAGCTGATGGGTTTCGCCAGTGTATTCAGGATGTAGACCCAACTTGTGCACGATTGTGGGTAAGGCAATGACAAAAATTGCGATAACGGCAACAACCGCTGTACCAAATTTGAATAGTTTGCTTTTCATGGTTTGACCTCTGTTATCAACGAAATGTTAGTTCTCTGTGTTTGTTACGTTTTAATTCTAAGTTGACAAAGTCTTGGGTGTATTTGTCGTGATTTTTCCAGGGTTCCCTGTCACCGTTTTTGGGCATGATATCTCGTGCTCGAAGCACATAGTCGGCGTCAAAATCCAGCAGAGGTACTTCGCCCATTTTATCTGTGATGGTTGGCGTTACGCTGGTATAGCCATTGCGATTCATTTTTTTAAGCAATCCGCAGGCGTACTTGGCGGTGAGATCGGTCTTCAGTCTTGTGGTTGTAGCGGATATGTTGATTGAGGTCATACTCGTCTGCCGTTTCACGAATGTACTCGAGAATGGTACCGCCATCAGCGATGGCAGATTTATTTACCCAAGGCTTAAAGCCATAACTGTAGGTGTACATGTCGCTGTCAGAACGAATCCTCGGGTAGCGGAATAAGTCCCATGTACCTCCGCTTACAGCACGAGACTCCAGTATGGTAAAGCTCAGTTCGGGTGACCTGCGGCGCAATTGGCAGGCGCTGCCGACACCTGCCAGACCTGCACCGACGATAAGAACGTCGACTAATTCGTTCTCTTCTTTCTTCATGGGTATTTCTCTTGCGACTGTGATTCAAGGTCTGGAAGTATAGGTGCCGTTTAAATAATCGGGTATATCATTTTCGGCCACAGGGTGTTGGGTTAAGCGCAGCGATGAGTTTTTAGGGGCCTGAAGTTCTTTATCGAATGTCCGAAAATGATACATTGACGGTTGGATGGGAAGCTATAATCGAATGATCAAAGAAAAATAAAATTCCCCGGTCATGGCCATGGTGTTGGAGGTTATATCCATGCTGAAAAAACTGAGTTTGAGCGTGCTAGCTGTTCTGCTTTTGGGTGGAGGCGTTGTTGCTGTCAAATTTGTGATTCCTATGTATGTCGTTCTCGATAAGGTTGGGGCCGGCACTGCACCTCGCGACCTTGCTCAGCAGGATGACAGCAAGGTGGTGGCCCCCTATCGCACGGCGTACGCGGAGACTGCCGAAGAGGTATCGGCTACCGGTGCTATAGCTAACAGTGAGACGAACCTCTATTGGGGCGAACTGCATCTGCATACTGCGGAGAGTTTTGATGCCAGTCTGATGGGAAATAAACTCAGCATTGAAGATGCCTACCGTTTCGCCAAAGGTGACCCTCTGCTAGGCCCCGGAGGTGAGACGATGCAGTTGAGTCGCCCCTTGGATTTTGTCGCGATTACCGATCACGCCGAGGGCTTCGGTAGCCGCACGCATTGCGATGATCCAAACCTGTCGCTTCGCGAGCGCGCGACCTGTTGGCTGATGGGGCTGGATAACCCGGCCCTATTCTCTATTTTTGTTGATGGGGCTCGTGGTACAGCCGTACCTGGCGATCCTTCGCAGCCAGCAGGTGTTTATCAAGCCGAGCTCCGTCAGCCTCTCGATTTGAGCCAAATGCCTACCTGTAAAGGAGGCAAGGATGCGGCTCAGCGGTGTTATGACAATACCTACAGGGATTGGGCGCGTTATGTCCGGCTTGCCGACGACTATTACGAACCCGGCGAGTTAACCACACTGATCGCCTACGAGTTTTCTCCAGGCTTGCCGGACCAGGGTAAGCATCATCGCAATGTTATTTACCGCTCCAATATTGTGCCTGAACGGGCCATTTCCAGCTTTGATGTGCCCAATGCCATTGAGCTGTGGAAGGGACTTGAAGCGACTTGCGCTAAAGAAGACGGCTGTGACTTTTTGACCATACCCCACAACCCCAACAAAGCCTGGGGGCTGACCTACTCACGTTACACCTGGGATGGCCAGCAATACGGCGAGGACGATTGGCGCCTGCGGCAAAAGCGAGAACCCCTAACCGAAATTTTTCAGATCAAAGGCTCACAGGAATGCGCGCTGGGCGTTGGCGCAACAGATGAAGAGTGCGCTTTTGCGCAGGTTCTGGACCCCTGCCAACCGGGAGAGACGACAGGTTGCGCCTTTCAAACCGGCTTCGTTCGCCAGGGCATGAAAGTGGGGCTAGAGCTTGAGCAGGAACTTGGTTTTAATCCTCTACAAAATGGCTTTGTCGCGGGCACTGACAGCCATAACTCCAACCCGGGGGATGTTGAGGAGTGGGACTACCGTGGATCGGCAGGCTCTGTTACATCCCCTGCCATGCGCCGCCTGAGGGAGAACAACCCAGACGGCAAAGCCTACCGGTCTTCACTCAAATTCAATACCTCGGGAGGCTTGGCAGCGGTATGGGCACCAGAAAATACCCGCGAAGCCATTTTTGACGCGCTGGCACGCCGCGAAACCTATGCCACCTCGGGTCCGCGTATTGCGCTGCGCTTTCATGCTGGGTGGAATCTTGATCAGGCAATGACAGAAGGTCCTGGCCTGGACCAATACCTAAAGACTAAAGCGGTTCCTATGGGGGGAGTTCTCCATTCCAGTAACCGTCTTCAGCTTACAAATAGCAGCAAGAAAAACGCGCCTAACTTTTTTGTCTGGGCGATGCGCGACGCTATAGATGCCCCCTTGCAGCGACTTCAAATGGTCAAAGGCTGGGTTGATGAAGCGGGCCAAACCCACGAGAAAGTGGTTGATATCGCCTGCGCCGATGGCCTGCAAGTCGATCCGATAAGCGGCCGCTGTCCCGACAATGGCGCCACGGTTGATCTGACAAGCTGCCAGTTCAGTGCTGGCTCCGGTGCCACTGAATTAAAAACCCTTTGGCGCGACCCGGATTACAACCCTGATCAGCGCGCCTTTTATTATGTGCGCGTGTTAATGAATCCCACCTGTCGCTGGTCAAGTTTTGATGCCATTCGTCTTGGCAGAGAGCCTGACCCGAGTGTACCGGCAACCATTCAGGAAAGAGTCTGGTCTTCGCCGATCTGGACAGGTGCTTAACAATAAATAGTAAAAGATAAATAGCTTTTGAGATTTCTTTACTAACCAAAAAATAGAGTTTTATCGATGAAGATTCAAGGTAAGAATATTGTAGTTACCGGTGGTGCCAGTGGTATTGGAAAAGGATTGGTTAAGCGATTCAAGCAGGAAGGCGCAGCCAATATTTTAATTGCCGATATTAATGCTGAAGAGTTAGATGCACTGGCTGCTGAAGTGGGTGCCTCTGCCTGTTTCTGTGATGTCAGCAATGAAGAAGATATAAAAAATATGATTGCGATGGCTGAGCGTCAGTTCGGCCATATTGATCTGTACTGTGGCAATGCCGGTATTTTTGCTGAGGGTGGAGTAGAGACCAGCAACGCGGCCTGGGAAAAAGTGTGGGGTGTTAATGTTATGTCCCATGTCTACGCAGCCCGACATGCCCTGCCTAAAATGATTGAGCGGGGCGAAGGCTGTTTTTTGATCACGGCTTCTGCTGCGGGCCTGCTATCGCAAATAGGTTCGGCCAGTTATTCAGTGTCGAAACATGCGGCATTGAGTTTGGCCGAGTGGTTGTTGATTACCCATGGTGAGCAGGGGGTTGGTGTGTCTGCGCTTTGCCCGCAAGCGGTAGAGTCAAAAATGACCGAGCAGGGCGGCGGTGTTGCCGGACTGGATGGTATGTTGACCGCTGATGTGGTGGCTGAAGAGGTAGTGCAGGCCATCGCTGAAGAGCGCTTTCTGGTGTTACCACACCCTGAAGTTGAGCAATACTTCCAGAAAAAAGCCAATGATTACCCTCGGTGGATTCGAGGTATGCAGCGCTTGCAGCAGCAATTTAGTTTGCCCGGTGGCTTTGAGAAAAGCCGTTAACGCAACGGTTAAATCAGATTAAAACGGTTTGCAGTGAAATCCAGTCAAAGGTCGGACAAATAGACAATGTTGAAAAAGCTTGGTTTAGGTATGGCTATTGTCCTGCTGCTTGCCGTTGGCGTTGTTGCTTTCGGTTACCATGCCATTCTCAATAGAATTGGCCCTGAATCAGCGCTAAAAGATTATGCCCTGCAAGACGACAGCAAGGTTATGGCCCCGGTGGCTACATCGATTCCTGTTGCTGCGCACGGGGGTAAAATGAATCTGTACTGGGGTGAGTTACATCTGCATACCGCCGAAAGTTTTGATTCCATTATGATGGGCAATAATTTCGGTATTGAAGATGCCTACCGTTTCGCTAAAGGGGAACCTTTAATCACCGCCGGTGGTGAGACCATGCAGTTAAGTCGGCCACTGGATTTTGTCGCCATCACCGACCATGCCGAAAGCTTCGGGGTTACCACCCACTGCGACCAGCCCGGCCTCTCGCTGGTCGAGCGTGCCGCCTGCTGGGTCATGGCCCAGAATAACCCGATCTTTTTATCGATTCTGGTAGAGGGCGCCCGCGGTGTCGGTGAACCTGGCGATCCTGCCATAGCCGCCGGACTCTACCAGCCAAAGGCGCGCAAAGTGCCCGGTGTGGATCGCTTTCCTACCTGTACCTGGGGGGCAGGAAATGTGCAGCGCTGCTACGACAATGTCAGTCAGGATTGGGCCCGCTATATTCAGCTTGCCGATGCTTATTACCAACCCGGAGAGCTGACCACATTGATTGGCTATGAGTTTTCACCGGGGATGCCGGACCAGGGCAAGCATCATCGCAATGTGATTTTTCGTTCTAATCAAGTACCCGACCGGGCGATCTCCAGTGTTGATGTGCCCAATGCCATTGAATTGTGGAAGGGACTGGAAGCGAACTGCGATAAAGCCGACGGCTGTGACTTTTTAACTATCCCCCATAACTCGAATAAAGCCTGGGGCTTAACCTATTCCCGTTATACCTACGATGGCAAACCCTACAGCAAGGACGACTGGCGACTGCGCCAACGGCGGGAGCCACTGACCGAAATTTTCCAGAATAAAGGGGCTTCTGAATGTGCGCTGGGTGTCGGTGCTACCGATGAAGAGTGTGCCTTTGCCCAGGTGCTCGATCCCTGCCAACCGGGAGAAACCACCGGTTGTGCTTTTCAAACCGGCTTTGCCCGCCAGGGTATGAAGGTGGGGCTGGAACTGGAACAGGAGCTGGGTTTTAACCCGCTGCAAGTGGGTATTATCGCCGCTACTGATAATCACAACGCCAATCCGGGAGATGTTGAGGAGTGGGATAACCGCGGCTCGGTAGGCGCTATTTCTTCGCCAGCATCGCGCCGTCTTAGCGGTAGCAACCTCGGTGATAAACCCTACCGATCCATGCTGCAGTTTCATACCTCCGGCGGCCTGGCAGCGGTGTGGGCACCGGAGAATACCCGGGAAGCGGTTTTTGATGCACTGGCGCGCCGGGAAACCTATGGCACCTCGGGGCCCCGTATTGCCCTGCGTTTTTATACCGGTTGGGAGATGGATAAAAGCATGCTAGACGCCCCGGACCTGGTGCAACAGCTGGAAGCTAAAGCAGTACCCATGGGCTCGGTGCTTACCGCCAGCGAGCAGCCTGAGTCCCCGGCGTTTTTAGTTTGGGCGCAGCGCGATCCAATGGATGCACCGCTGCAACGGGTGCAAATGGTAAAAGGCTGGATTGATCGAACCGGCGAAACTCACGAAAAGGTGGTCGATATTGCCTGCGCCGATGGCCTGCAAGTTGACCCGGCCACCGGTCGCTGTCCCGATAATGGTGCGAGCGTTGATTTGACCACCTGCCAATTTAGTTCAGGCTCCGGGGCTAGCGAAATAAAAACCCTTTGGCGCGACCCGGAGTACGATCCCAGCCAAAGTGCCTTTTACTATGTGCGCGTATTAATGAACCCGACCTGTCGCTGGTCAAGTTTTGATGCCATTCGCCTTGGCAGGGAACCCGACCCGACGGTGCCGGCAACGATTCAGGAAAGAGCCTGGTCTTCGCCGATCTGGACAGGCGCTTAACAAAACACTAAGGAGTACTGGTCAATGACCCAGCAAGACTATCAGGCAGCCCAGAAAGGCTATTACCCGCATTCGACCTGCGCCACCGAATATGGTGGTGTCAGGCGGCAAAAACATGCAAGAAGCCCTGGTCTCAATATTCAACCCGGTGAAACCCTGCAGGTGACCTCGCGCCGGTTTGAAAAAGGCAAATGGGTGGTCGGTACCGTCAATGCCGATAACCGCTTATTTATTTTTGGCTGCTCGGCGCCTACCCAGCCTGATATTTCCATTGGCTGGGTGGAAGAGGTTGACCCGATTACCCTTGAAACGATCAGGCAGTCTCCTGATTTAAAGACCGGCGGACATAACTGGTGCGGTGGCGCGTCGGTGCTGGCGGACGGCACCCTGATTACCGGTTTTGGCAATCGCATCCATAAACTGACCCAGGACCTTGAGCTTATTGCGGAGCTGGAATTGCCCGTGGATCATGCCCATAACGGTATCAGTTTGTTATCCGACGGTATGATGATTACCCGTAATCTGGAACACGATCACAGCAAACAATCTGTCTTTAGCGTGTTTGATCCCTATACCCTGGAAGTCCTTATCAGGCACGAGTATGTGGGGGCTTCGATTGGCCGCTTCTGTGTCGACCCGACCCCGGAAGGTGACTTTATCTATGCCACTACACCGACCCATATTCATCGCCTGAAATATAAAGATCAACAGCTGGAGCTGGATAAAAACTGGGGCGCTTCCTATGACTTGCCCGGTGAAGACCAGAGCTTTGCCTGGTGCAATACCGTGGGTGATGACAGTGTCTGGTTTATGGATATGGGTGACACGCCACCACTCGAGACGATTATGCGTGCCTACCCGGTTGGCAGCAAACCCATGGCCTTTTCCGAGCCCGGTAGTGCTCCGGTGCGTGTACACAGAGTATCCACTACAGACAGTCGTTCAACGGATGTTCTAACGCCATTTGGTTTACCCAATGGTGGACACAACTCATCCCCGCTGTATGTTCAGGATAAGCGGATTCTGCTGACCTTTGACACCGCTAACCGGAAAACCGGTGCCTGGCGCTTTAACGGGCCGGCAGGTTTTGAAAAATTGTGGGTACACGATATCGGCAACTCCAGCCAGGTGTTCTATTACCCGGATACCGGTGAAGTCGTTGTTGATGATGTACTGGAAGATAAAAACGTCGATGCGGTGGTACTGGATATAGAGACCGGATTGGAAAAAGGCCGGGTTGCCACGGGGGGACGCTTTGAAGCGGCGATGGCGTTTTATCCGGGTTTAAACCGGGATGTCTATTCGACCAGTGGCGCGCACGGTTTGCTATATCGAATTTATATTGCTTAGAAGCAAAAAGAAAAGCATTACTGAAAAATATATCGTTAAAGAAATCAGTCGGAGTAGAGCAAAGTGAAATCAACATCGATAAAAGTACTGATCGCCCTGGTAGTGGCGCTGGTTGTTGCCGGCGGCAGTTACTGGCAGGTCAATTTCAATAAAGACTGGCGCCAACAGTACGCCTACAACAAAGGTGTGGACGCACTGATTTACGCGTTTCCCTATTATTTGAACACCGTGCTTCGCTATAAGTGGGGTCAGCCTGAAGCACCGGAGGGTCAGCAAGTACCAGTGGACGCGATAAACCAGTTCTGGCACGCGACGTTTGTCGATCCTAAAAACTATCGCGACGGTGGCGCGCCGAATGCCGATACGCTCTACTCGCCTGCCTGGCTATACGCCAAAGAGCAGCCGATTATTATTACGGTGCCGGAGATTCCGGGTGAGCGATATTGGGCCATTGAACTGGCGGGTTTTGATTCAGACAACTTTGCCTATATCAGCAAGCGCCTCCACGGCAATGGTGGCGGTAACTATGCCATCGTGCCGCCGAATTGGCAGGGAGACTTGCCCGACGATGTGGAGTTTGTAGCCCATAATCCAACCCCCTGGTTTTATGCCATGGCCAGGATTTATGCTGACTTCAATGACCCCAGTGATCAAGCAGTGGTTGCAGCCATACAGTCACAAATGCAGATTGTGAGCTTGAGTGATTGGGGTAAAAAAAATCCACCTAGGCCTGCGCACCCGCCGGTTCCCGATGTCGGCGAATTTAGTGATGTTCTGCTTGAATCCGATGTGGTGAGCTACATTAAAAAAATGGTGATCTCAGATCCGATGTCTTTCTGGCGCACCGTCAATCGCGCGATGACCGTCAATGGTATACCGGAACGTGATCAACGCTACTTGAAAGATTGGGCCGAGTTTCACATTGGGCCGAACCAGGATGTATCCCAGGCTGAGGACAATGAGCAAGCCGGCTTAGCCAAGGCGGTGTTCGATGGCATCATGATCATGCGCGACTATGAAACCCCAGACCAGAGAAAGGTCAACGGTTGGGGGGTGCCGCCGATCGGTTTCGGGCGCTCCGGCGTTCACGGAAATTTCTATATGCGCGGAGCCATTCAGTCGATGCGGGGTATTGTCGCCAATGATGCCGAAGAAGCCATGTATATGGCTAGAAGTAAAGATCAGAACGGTGACGCCATTACCAGCGAACATAGTTACGAACTCTATTTCCCACCGGGACAAACTCCGCCAGCACGTTATTTCTGGTCACTCACAGTTTACGACCAGGACGCCAATCTGATGCTCAACGACTATGACCGCTATGCCATCAGCGGTAACTCACAGGACTTGGTCTACGAAGACGACGGTAGCCTGCGGATTCTGATCGGTGGCAAGCCTCCGGAGGGAATGGTTGGCAACTGGTTACCGGCGGGTGAGTCTTTCACTCGAATTACATTGAGAGTGTACGGCCCCGAGAAAGCCATGCTTGAACGCACTTGGAAGCCGCCCCAGTTGAAGCGACTTTAATGAAACCGCGCAATATAAATGGTCTAGAGGATGACAATGAAAACACGGTTGAGTGAAACCCTGCGGGAACGTGCCTGGTCTTCGCCGGTCTGGATCGTTCAAGGCCGGCGCGCGTTCAATATTGCAAAAGTAAACGTCAACAGCACTGAGATGCAGGGCACTAGGTTATGTCAGAAACAATTAAAGATTATGAACTGGTTGGTTCCCAACCATCTTACTATTCCGCCAAAGTACGAGCTTGCCTCCAGTATAAGCGTCTTCCTTATCGGGAGATCGGATCGAATATAGAAACCATCAGCCAAAGAGTGATCCCGGAGACCGGCGATCACTTATTCCCAGTGATTTTCTGTCCAGATAGAGAAGTTCTGAAAGATGGATGCGATATTGTGGAAGCGCTTGAGAAGCGTCACCCGGAACGTTCCATTCTTCCTGAAGACCCAACCCTGGCAACGGTCGCAACACTCATCGAGACGTTGGCAGACGAATATTTTGCCGGAGCGATGATTTACTACCGTTGGGTCCCTGAAGATACCAGAATATGGGCCCTCGACATGTTTGCAAGCCTGGGTGCGAAAGGTGTTAAAGATGCTGGACTTCGCGAGCTGGCAGGCGGAATGGCGGAGGGGATGGCTGCGGGTGTTCAGGCACGTTTGCCGAAGATCGGTCTGGACCGGGAAGAAATACAACAGGAATCCATCAAGATTACGCACACATTCTGTGATCTGCTGGAAAAGCATCTGAAGGATGTTCCTTTTTTGCTGGGTGACCGTCCGAGTCTTGCGGACCTGGGTATGATGAATGCCATGTGGGGTCATCTCTACATGGACCCCTGTGAAGCCAGTATGTATATGCGCCGACATTGTACCCATCTGAGCCAGTGGGTCACCAATATGCACAGTGCGGCGGGTATTTCTGGAGAGGGAGAGTTTTATCTCGCCGATACCATGAAAGAGGCCCTGGCTTTCCTGGGCGAGGCCTATGGTCATTCTGCCAAGGCGCTCTTGAATGCGGCGGATGCGCGAATCCCTGACATGGCGATGAACGAGCAGGTAAAACCGGGTCTTGGCAAGGTCGACACATACCTGTTGACGCAAGAGCTTACCCGTCCTGTCAGCACCTATGGTGCATGGCGTCTGCAGCGGACCATTGATCGTTACAAAGCTATTCCGGAAAGTCAGAAGTCAGAGGCGGACACCCTTTTGGAAGACATAGGTTTTCTGGACGTTTGCAATCATGCCCCTTCCTGGCGTCTTGAAAAGCAGCAGTTCCAACTGCATCGCACGAAGTAAAAGGATATGGGCATGAAATGAAAATTGTTGAAGCAGTAACCGCCAACTTTACGATTGTTAATCCGATGTCTGAAGTATTATTCCGATGCTGAAAAAGGTTATATTTGGACTTGTCGTCATTGTTCTATTGTTTGCCCTGCTGCTGTGGTCGCTAGTGTGGCGGCCACTTGATAAAGCCGCGCAGCAGATCGTGCCGGCAA
>Ga0213865_10001144_pt1 | contig 17434 bp, 15 predicted proteins | sample PICome_6_FD_160100 | JGI IMG/M metagenome (GOLD analysis project Ga0213865, IMG submission 160100) | Coastal seawater microbial communities near Pivers Island, North Carolina, United States - PICO282 | ecosystem: Environmental > Aquatic > Marine > Coastal | place: USA: North Carolina...
TAACCCGTTGTTGTTATATGGCGGGGTGGGGTTAGGCAAAACGCATTTGATGCATGCTATCGCATGGGAAATCCATTTTCGCCAGCCGCATCGCAAAGTGATGTATTTATCTGCTGAAAAGTTCATGTATCGCTTTATTCGCGCCTTGCGCTATCGGGATATGATGTCTTTCAAAGAGCAGTTCCGCTCTGTAGATGTGTTGATGGTTGATGATGTTCAGTTTATTTCTGGGAAGGATTCTACCCAAGAAGAGTTTTTCCACACCTTTAATGCTCTGGTTGAAGATGGGCGTCAGGTTGTGCTCTCTGCAGATAAATCACCAACAGATTTGTCTGGTATGGAAGAGCGTTTACGCTCGCGCCTTGGCTGGGGCATGGTAGCCGATATTCACCCTTCTGATTATGAATTGCGCCTTGGTATCTTGCAGGCACGCCGTGAGAAATTGGGTGTAGATGTTCCAGATAAGGTGCTGGATTTTCTCGCGCGGAAAATCACCTCTAATATTCGGGAAGTTGAAGGTGCTTTTAACCGGATTACCGCTTATGCAACCTTGATAGGGCATGCGGTAACGGTAGAGACCACCAAAGAAGTGTTAAGCGACCTGCTGCGCTCTAGCAATCGCAAAATCAGCATTGATGATATTCAAAAGCAGGTAGCGGCGCATTTCAATATCAGGGTTGCGGATATGTTCTCGGCGCGCCGCGCGCGCCAGATTGCTCGTCCCCGCCAGATTGCCATGTTCCTAGCTAAAAACCTGACCTCTTTATCTTATCCTGAAATTGGCCGCCAGTTTGGCAATCGTGACCATACCACTATTATGCATGCGGTTCGTAAAATTGAGGAATTGATGGAGGCTGATGCAGGGCTAGCAGATGATGTAAGCCTGTTAAAATCAGTTCTAGCAGACTAAAAACACTGCTCTTGGGGTGTTGTTCCACAGGGTCATAGCCTGATAAACTGCCCATTCATGCAAAATCTTTAAAAACGATGTGTGAAACACAGGTAAATTACCATATATCTGGTGCGTAATTTTGTTTGTACTGCTATATTTTGTGTGTAGAATAGATTAATTGATAAACCACTTCCAAATTAAGGGAAATGCACGGATGAAATTTGCCATAGACAGATTGAGTTTACTGCGTCCTCTCGGGCATGTCAGTTCTGTTGTTGAGAGGCGAAACACTATTCCAATTCTGGCCAATATTGTAATGCGTGCTGAGGCGGGGCAGTTATCGTTAACCGCTACAGATATGGAAATGGATATTGCAGAGCAAATCAGCTGTTCTGTTCAGCAGGAAGGCGCTTGCACAGTGCCAGCGCATCTGTTTTATGACATTGTGCGCAAACTGCCTGATGGCGCGGAGGTAGAGGTCAGTGTGGCAGATGGTAATGCCTCTATAAAGGCCGGGCGTTCAGCCTTTACGTTGCCGACCCTGCCGGTTGAAGATTTTCCAGCTTTCAATATTAGTGATTTGCCAGTTCATTTCAGCCTAACAACTGCTGATATGCGCCATCAGATAGATACTACTCGCTTTGCTATCTCAAACGAAGAAACCCGCTATTACCTAAACGGTATTTTCTTCCACAAAAGCGATAGTGGCGCCTTGGCAGCAGTGGCAACAGATGGGCATCGCCTTGCCTTAGCCCAGATGGATATGCCGCAAGGTGCAGAGGCCATGCCAGAGATTATTCTGCCGCGCAAGGCAGTTGGTGAGCTTCGCAAATTATTAGATGATGAAGATGGTGAGGTGTCGGTTAATTTATCTGAAACCAGAGCTGAATTTGCTTTTGGTCACGTACGCCTAACCTCAAAGCTCATTGATGGATCTTTTCCTGACTATACCCGCGTTATCCCCAAAGGGAATGATAAGATTTTGAGTGTTGATACGGGTCTATTTTCTGCTGCTGTTGACCGTGTCTCTACCATTTCGTCAGAAAAATCTCGCGCGGTGAAACTCAGCCTTACCAACAATTTACTAACCTTGTCTGCAAGTACGCCTGAAGCGTCTTCTGCGGTGGAGGAAATTGAGGTCAGCTATACAGGCGAAGATTTGGATATCGGGTTTAATGCGCGTTATCTGTTGGAAATTGCCCAACAGGTTGAAGGGGATGTGATGCAGCTTGCCTTGTCTGACCCCGGCTCGCCAAGCTTAATTTCAACGCCTGAAGATGACCAGAATCTTTTCGTGCTCATGCCTATGCGTGTATGATAGTCCGGGCGTGTATGATATTCCGGGATTAGGTCTGGAATGATGCCAAACTGAAATTGTTTGAATTGAAACTGGGCAAACTAAAACCGGGCAAACTGAAATCTTGGTCGTAACCTAAATTGAATATGGCAATTATGTAATTCCATATAAAACCCCTGATACAGGGATAGGTAAGTGAAACTGGAAGCTCTTGATAACCAAAATTTGCGATCAGGTGATGTGGCAAGCAATGTTGTTAGCTATCCTGCATCAAAAGGTGCAAGCAAACAGCCGGAAATAGCGCAACTGGAAATAGTGCGTATTCAAAGCTTGCGGTTAACTGGTTTTCGCAATTATGCCACCCTACAGCTTAATACAGATGCAAAGGCTGTGTTGCTGACAGGGACAAATGGGGCTGGGAAAACCAATCTTTTAGAAGCCCTTTCCTTGCTTGCGCCCGGGCGCGGTTTGCGGCGTGCCCCGCGTGATGAGCTTGGCTATCATAGCCAGACATCTGAGCATCCTGCTAGCTGGGCCATTTTTGCTGAACTGAACGGTCATGAAGGCCCGGCAGTAATTGGTACAGGTCTAGCGGATGCAAATGAGAAAGGGCGCAGTATTCGCATTAATCATGCGCCGGCGACGCAAGGTGATTTACTGGATTGTGTGAGCGTGTCTTGGTTGACGCCGCAAATGGATGGGTTGTTTTTAGCGTCACCTTCACAGCGGCGACGGTTTCTGGATAGGCTGGCAATGACATTCGATCCTGCCCATAATGGCCGTCTGTTGCGCTATGAAAAGGCGTGGCGTGAGCGCAATCATATGCTACAAGAACAGATAGCAGATGAAAGCTGGTTGCAGGCTGTTGAACAGTTACTGGCAGAAACAGGTGTCGCATTAATGGCAACCAGAGCGCAGATGCTAGCAGATATTTGCCAAATTTCTCAAAGTCAGGATAGTCAATTTCCAGCCATTTCCGGGTGTATGACAGGCCAAGTTGCAGACGGGCTAGAGGCTGGAACACCCGCAATTGATATTGAAGACCAGATTTTATCACAAGCGCGGCAAAATAGAGGCAGGGGTGATAGCGCTATGCCAGGAGCGCATGATGCAGATTTTACGCTCACCTACAAAGGGCGGTCAGCGCATCTAGCTTCTACAGGCGAGCAGAAGGCCTTACTTATTTCAATGGTTCTGGCGCATGCCAAATTACAGCATACACGGTTAGGCAAACCCCCTGTTTTATTGCTAGATGATGTGGTTGCACATTTAGATGAGGGACGCCGTGAAGAACTTTTTGGTTTATGTCAGCAGATGGCAGCGCAAACATGGTATAGTGGAGCAGATGCAACAGCCTTTGAGTATATCAAAGGCAATGCCGCTCATTTTTGGATTGAAAATGGCCAGTTGCGCAATTAGCGCGGCCTATTGGGGAGCAAAAAATAATGTCAGATGATGCGACAGGAAACGAAGAGTACGGCGCTGATTCCATCAAGGTGTTGCGGGGTCTAGATGCTGTACGTAAGCGTCCTGGCATGTATATCGGGGATACAGATGATGGCTCTGGCTTGCACCATATGGTCTATGAGGTGGTTGATAACGCTATTGATGAAGCGCTTGCTGGGCATTGTGACATTGCCAAAGTGACCCTAAATGGCGATGGCTCGGTTTCGGTATCTGATAATGGGCGCGGTATCCCAACCCAGATACATACCGAAGAAGGGGTATCGGCTGCGGAGGTGATTATGACGCAGCTACATGCAGGGGGTAAGTTTGATAATAACTCCTACAAGGTTTCTGGCGGCCTTCATGGGGTGGGGGTGTCGGTGGTAAACGCGCTATCAGAGTGGCTAGAGTTGCGGATTTGGCGCGATGACAGCAAGCATGAAATGCGTTTTGAGCATGGGGAGGCAACCGCGCCGCTGGAAATTATCGGCGCTGCAGAAGGCCAGTCAGGAACAGAGATCACCTTCAAGCCTTCAACCGAGACTTTTTCAAATGTTGAATTTGATTTCACAACGCTGGAAAACCGGCTGCGTGAGCTTGCCTTTTTAAACTCAGGGGTGCGCATCCGCCTAACCGATGACCGCAAGGCAGAACAGAAAGTCACTGAATTTTATTATGATGGCGGCTTAATAGCCTTTGTTGATTATCTAAATAAAGCACGCAATGCGCTACATCCGACCATTTATGCAGATCAGGAAAAAGAAGAAGTTGGGGTTGAACTCGCCCTTGCTTGGACCGATAGTTTTCATGAATCCACGCTCTGTTTTACCAATAATATTCCGCAACGCGATGGGGGTACGCATTTGGCAGGGTTTAGAGGTGCGCTTACGCGTATTATCAATAATTATGCCCAAGATTCAGGAATTGCGAAGAAGGAAAAAGTTGCCCTGACAGGGGATGATTCGCGTGAAGGCCTAACCGCTATTGTGTCCGTAAAAGTGCCAGACCCCAAATTCTCATCACAAACAAAAGATAAGCTGGTTTCCTCTGAAGTGCGGCCAATTGTTGAGCAGGCTGTCAGTGATGCGCTTGGGCAATGGTTTGAGGAGCACCCTGCTGAAGCGCGTAAAATTGTCTCCAAAGCCTATGAGGCTGCTGCCGCAAGAGAAGCAGCGCGAAAGGCGCGTGAGCTTACTCGCCGCAAAGGCGTTTTGGATGTTGCCAGTCTGCCCGGTAAGCTAGCAGATTGTCAGGAACGTGATCCGGCCAAGTCAGAACTATTTCTGGTGGAGGGTGATTCTGCTGGCGGGTCTGCCAAGCAAGGGCGCGATAGAGCCAATCAGGCTATTTTGCCTCTGCGGGGTAAAATCCTGAATGTGGAGCGTGCGCGTTTGGATAAAATGTTATCTTCTGCTGAAATTGGTACGCTCATAACTGCTATTGGTGCGGGTGTCGGCAATGATGTTGAAAACGGGATGGACGAGAAAAAAATTCGCTATCATAAAGTCGTGATAATGACAGATGCGGATGTGGATGGCTCGCATATCAGAACCCTGCTTCTAACATTTTTCTTCCGGCATATGCGCCCGCTTATTGAACGTGGTTATCTGTATATTGCCCAGCCGCCTCTGTTCCGTGCCAAACGGGGTAGCTCTGAAGTATATTTGAAAGATCAGGCCGCATTAGATGATTATCTGGTTACTGCAGGGCTGAAAGATGCTGTTTTGAGGAATGAAGATGGGTTGCAAATTGCCGGCGTAGAACTTCGTGATATAATCGAAACCTGTATTCAGCTAAGCCGCACGATTGATCAGCTAACGGTTCAAATCAGCAATCGTGAGGTTATAGAACAGGCGGCTATTGCCGGTATCGTTAATATGGAAATGCTAGGCAATCAAGATGCTGCTGGCTATCTTGCCAAGCGTCTAGATCAGATATCTGACCCGCTAGAGCGTGGCTGGCAGGCGGCGGCTGAAACAGGAGCAGATGGCGCACATATCGTTATATCTCGCACCCTTCGCGGCATTACAGAAACGCATTACTTAAACCGTAAATTCATCATGACCAGTGAAGCGCGGCAGCTAGACAGTGCAGCTGCGTTGTTGCAAAAGATTTTTGCCAAAGGGGCCGTCTTTGTCACCCCAAATGCTGAGTTTGAGATTAAAGGCCCGTCTGAGCTGGCGTCACAAATAATTGCGCTTGGCAAAAAAGGCGCGCAAATAGCGCGTTATAAGGGCTTGGGTGAAATGAACCCAGATCAACTTTGGGAAACCACCCTAGACCCAGATCAACGCACCTTTTTGCAGGTCTGTGTGAACGAGGAAGAAGAGGCGAATATGGCCTTTTCTACCTTGATGGGTGAAGCAGTTGAAGAGCGGCGTAATTTCATTCAGGAAAATGCGCTGAAAGTCTCTAATTTGGATATCTGATGACCGGGTTAGGCGCTAAATTCCGCACCGCCATCTCGCAGCGGCAAACCCAAAGCTCTTCGATAAATCAGCATTCCGTGATTGACACAAAAGCGGTTATTGCGATTCGCTGGCTGGCGCTTGCAGGGCAAACGATTGCGCTGGTCATTGTCGCGTTTGGTTTTGGCTATGAAGGGGCGTTTACCAGTGCTTTTGGCTTGGTCGCTGTAGGGGCAGCGGTAAATTTGTGGCAGAACTGGCGTAGCCGCTATCAAACCGTGACAAGCCGGCCAGAATTACTAATAGCGCTTTCTTTTGATGTATTGCAGCTGTCGGGGCTGTTATATCTAACCGGCGGGATGGCTAATCCTTTCGCGATGTTATTGCTTGCCCCTGTTGTCGTTTCTGCAGCCTTGCTAGATTTTAGGGCAACGGTTTATTTGGTTCTGCTGGTGGGTTTTTGCGCGATTATGGTCACGCATTTTTATCTTCCCCTACCTTTTTCCGAAGCTGATTTTGCGCTTCCTGCTTTATATTTAAGTGGCCTGTTTACCGCCCTACTCGTCTCTTGTGTGTTTATAGGATTTTATGTCTGGTATCTGGCGGATAAAGCTCGTCAGGCAAATGCAGCATTGGCCGCAATGCAGTTGCTGCTAGAACGCGATAGGCGGGCGACCGTATTGGGCAGTTTGGCGGCGGCTGCCGCACATAAGCTTGGCTCCCCGCTAAACACTATTGCTGTTATTAGTCACGATATGAAAGCCTCTTTACGAGGGAAAATTGATAGTAATGATGAGGTGTTGCAGGATGTTAGCCTGTTGAATGATGAGGTTGAGCGCTGCCGCACCATCCTTAGTGAATTGGATAAGGATGCGCAAACAGACCAGCCTGCTCGTGATGTAGCCTTGCCGGTAAGCCAGATGATACAGGCGCTTCTAGACCCTAAATTAGCTGAGCTTGGTAGCCGCGTGCGCTTTAAAGCGGGGCCGCTCGATGATAGTCCAGAGCCGATGGCCAAGCCGATCCCGGATTTGAAATACGCGCTGGAAATTCTGCTTGATAATGCCAATGACTTTGCTGTTAAACAAATCACCTTCACAACTAGCTGGTCACAAAAAGCTATTGTTATAGAGATTTGTGATGATGGCCCGGGTTTTACCCCGCTTGTGTTGTCGCGCGTTGGTCAGCCTTGGAATAGCAGCCGTGAGGGGCGGGAAGGGCATAAGGGGCTTGGCTTGTTTCTGGCGATAACGCTTATTGAGGCGCTAGAGGGTGAGGTGGAAATTGTGAATGCACCTGCTGGTGGCGGGGCACAAATTTCCATACATATGTCCCAAGGCTCTCTTTTATAAAATCATTTCCGGGTATAAAATCATTTCTGGGCAATCATCCTGCGATAGTCTGGCAATTTTTGAATAATGCCCCATTTAAAATAAAGAGATGCTGTTCTGACCGTATCTTTTATATTTTTAATTTGGCCCATCCGAACTAGGTGCAAATAACAGCATGGCAAAAGAACTTCTGATCTTGGATGACGATAATGCGCTGCGCCGCACCTTATCGCGTGCCATGGCTCAGCGTGGCTTTTCCGTGATGCAAGCAGCGAGTGTCAAAGAAGCCCGAGAGCAAATTCAAATAACATCGCCTGATTTTGCAGTATTAGATTTAAAGCTGGAAGATGGAAATGGGCTGGAGATAGTCACCGCTTTACGCAACCTGCGCCCTGATTGCCGCATTGTCATTCTAACGGGTTTTGGCAATATCGCTACGGCCGTGGCGGCAGTAAAGGCGGGGGCGCTAGATTATTTACCCAAACCGGCAAACCCGGATGCCATTGAACAGGCCTTGCTTCAACAAGAAGGAAACCTGCCGCAACCTCCTGAAGATCCGATGAGTGCAGACCGGGTAAGATGGGAGCATATCCAACGTGTATTTGAGCAATGTGATCGCAATGTTTCTGAAACGGCCAGACGGCTGAAGATGCATAGGCGCACGTTACAGCGTATTCTTGCAAAACATGCACCGCGAAGCTAAGGTTTCCTCGCTGACTTCCAGATACCAAAAAAGCTGTTAGCTTACCCCTATTCCCTTTTATGCTTTGCGTAAATTTTTATCACCTGTGCAATGGCTTTCACTGACTTAAAATAAAGAGACAATAGATGACATCTCCTAAGGACTGGCACAGCGATACAAAACAGGTGAGAGCAGGTCTTTCACGAACAGAAAATCGGGAAACTTCAGAAGCGTTGTTTTTGAACTCAGGCTATGTTTATGACAGTGCCGAGCAAGCTGCCGCAGCGTTTAAAGGAGAAGCAGATAATTTTATCTATTCGCGCTATGGCAATCCAACTTTGCAAATGGCAGAAGAAAGGCTTGCCGCTATAGAGGGCGCAGAGGCTTGCCGTGTTTGCGCAACTGGTATGGCAGCTATTTTTGCCTCAATGGCTTGCCAGCTAGAGGTTGGCGACAGGGTTGTAGCCAGTCAGGCATTATTTGGCGCCTGCCATGCTATTTTGACAAAAATATTGCCCCGCTGGGGGATCCAGACTGAGCTGGTGGATGGCACCGATATTACGGCATGGCAAGCCGCATTAGCAAAGCCAGCAAAGCTTGTATTTATGGAAAGCCCTTCTAACCCAGTTTTACAACTCGTAGATATTGCGGCGGTATCAGCGTTGGCGCATAAAGCTGGGGCAAAGGTGATTGTCGATAATGTTTTTGCGACGCCCATTTATCAGTCGCCTCTGGAACTAGGCGCAGATATCGTTACCTATTCCACTACCAAACATTTAGATGGGCAAGGCCGGCTATTAGGCGGTGCCGTCTTGGCAGATAAAACCTTCATTGAAGAGGTGTTTCAGCCTTTTTATCGGCAAACAGGCGCCTCAATGAGCGCATTCAATGCTTGGGTGCTAGTAAAATCGCTGGAAACCTTACGCTTGCGCGTCGACGCCATGTCGGTCATTGCTGGGCAGTTAGCCGAAAAGCTGGCAGATCATAGCGCTATAGAGTCTTTGCAGTATCCGGGGCATAAAAGCCATCCACAACATGCGCTGGCCAAAGCCCAGATGTCTGGTTTTGGCTCGATTATCTCTATGAAAGTAAGGGGCGGCAGGAAGGCGGCCTTCACAGTTCTAAATAGTCTGAAGCTTATCGATATTTCCAATAATCTAGGGGATGCGAAAACATTAGCCTGTCACCCTGCCAGCACCACCCACGCGAACCTTAGTGACAGTGAACGTGCAGCCCTATCAATTAGCGAGAGCCATATAAGGCTGTCTGTCGGGCTAGAACATCAAGGTGATTTATGGCGCGATCTCTGCCAAGCGCTAGATCAGATAGTCCTAGATAAGATAGCGGGCGATTAATGGCATTTGCACATCTTTTTGCTTTAGGCGCTGCGCTCAGCTGGACCTTGGCTAGCCTGTTCAGCCATCAGGCAGCCTTGCGCTTTGGCTCCTTGCATTTTAATCGTCTGCGCATGCTGGCCGCCGCTATTTTGCTGGTCATTATGACAGCGCTAACAGGCGGCAATTTTGCGATGCCTCCCGCCTTCTGGTTGCCTGTGTTCCTGTCCAGCATTGTCGGGGTCGTATTGGGGGATTATTTTTTATTTGTGGCGATGCGCCGCTTGGGCCCCAGACGTACCGCAATTTTATTCGCTGCTAACGCGCCGATAGCCGCTATTTTAGGCTGGTTGTTTCTGGATGAAATTCTGTCTGGTCTTCAAATATTAGCCATTCTGGTTGGATTTGTCGGCATTTGTTTTGCCATTATTTATGGCAAAAGACGCGACCTTCTGCATATTTGGGAAGCCATAACGCCGCCGCTTTGGATAGGGATAGCAGCGGGGTGTCTTGCTGCCTTTGGTCAGGCTATTGGGGTTTTGTTACTGCGTCCAGTGATGTCTGCTGGTGGCGATCCGATGTTTGTCGGGTTGGTGCGGGTTACCATCGCGGGGCTGATATTCTGGCTAACATGGCCATTTGACAGGCGTAAGTCTGAGCATGCCTTGATGCCAGATATAAAGCTGTCTTTATTGATTCTTGCTAATGGTTTTTTTGGCCTTAGCTTTGGTGTATTTTTACTTTTAAAAGCCCTAGAAACAGGCAATGTTGCAGAGGTCACTATTTTGTCTGCTACTAGCCCTGTGATGATATTACCTTTTATTTGGTATAAAACTGGGCGATGCCCTGCATGGGGCGCTTGGCTTGGTGCATTATTGGTAGTGGCGAGCACTACTCTTCTTTAACGCTTTAGTGCTTTGCAGCATTTTAGCACCCCTGAAAGGCTGATTTATGAGCCATGATTTTATCCGTCCAAAGCCGCTGGATTTTCTGATTCTACTTGTTTTGTCGGTTATTTGGGGTTCTGCCTTTGGCGCCATAAAAATAGCGGTAGATAGTACCGGGCCGTTTAGCCTTGTTGCCGTGCGCACGCTAATCGGGTTCATAGTCTTATTTATTTTCCTCGTGCTTTCAGGGGGGCTGAAAATAGATTATGCGCGTCTGCCTTATCGCCGCCTGCTGGCTATTGGTTTTGTGGGCACGCTTCTGCCTTTCTTTTTAATCTCTTGGGCTGAACAAACGGTTGATAGTGCGGTTGCGGGCCTTCTAAACGGAGCGGGTCCGCTTGTAACTGTTCTTGGTGCCCATTTTATTACCCGCGATGAATTGATGACAAAAGGTAGGCTAGTTGGTGTTCTGCTAGGGTTAGTTGGCATTATCCTGTTAATGCAGGATGGGATTGAAAAGCTCGGCACGGGCTCGCTACTTGGTCAATTCGCCTTGGTCGTTGCCTTTGGCTGTTATGCGGCTGGAAATTTGATGGTGCGGGGCGTCAAGCATTTAACCCCTGTCCAATTGGCAGCTAGTAGTCTAGCGCTCTCTTCATGTATCGCCGTACCAGCTGCTTTTTGGTTGGAAGCGCCGACCCCGCAAAGCTGGTCGCTAGAAGTGTGGGGGGCGTTATTATGGCTTGCCATTATATCCACAGCCTTTGCATTTTCGCTACGTTATGTTCTGATAGAGCGGGCAGGGGCAGGATTTGTGGCAAATGTTGGCTATCTGATTCCGATTGTTGCGGTACTGATAGGGTTCTTTTTCTTGGATGAGCAGATTACGCTCATGACGTTTCTGGCGATGCTCATTATTTTGCTAAGCCTGTATGTCACCAGACGCGCGGGCATTAAATTGAGGAAGATAAATGATTAAAGCTGTTCTTTTTGATGCCTATGGCACCTTGTTAGATGTAGATGCGGCGGCCGCACAATTAGCCAGTTCGGGCAAATTTCCAGAATTGCAAAGCTGCTGGCCAGAATTGGCTTCTATTTGGCGCACCCGCCAGTTGAATTATACATGGCTGCGCTCCCTTAGTGGCAGCTACAAACCGTTTTGGGAAATAACGTCAGATGCGCTGGATTATGCGATGGAGGCGCTCTCCTTGTCTAATGCAGAAATGCGGGATGCATTGCTGAAGCTTTATCGTGAGCTCGCTGCGTATGAAGATGCGGTAATGGCTCTAGATGCTGTTGCGACTAAAGGTTTGCCAGCGGCAGTCTTATCAAATGGTAACCATGATATGCTGGAAACTGCCTTTAGGGCTGCGGGTCTGATGGACAAGTTAGATGCGCTGTTATCGGTTGAAGATGTTGGTATTTTTAAACCTGCGCCACAAGTTTATCAGCTTGGGCTTGACCGCTATCAGGCGAAGCCTGAGGAAATTTTGTTTGTTTCATCAAATGGCTGGGATGCTTGCGCTGCTGGGCAGTTTGGGTTTCAAACCGTTTGGGCTAATCGCGCCCAGATGCCAGTCGAACGCTTGCCGAATGCGCCAGATCATATTGTTTCAGATTTGCGCGCTTTAGCCCAGTATCTATAAAATTTAGCTATTTCAAAGCCTGCTTTATTTATCTAAATGGCCTTATTCATCTAAAACCTAGGCGGTTGCGTATCTAGTTTATGATGAAAAGCCTGTATATATTTTGTGTTATGATTGCCTTTGGGCTTGCTTCTGTTCAGGGGGCTGTGCCTGCATATGCCAACAGCGCCCCTGCTTCTTCTGATTTCATTGAACCTGCAAGCGTGCTTTCACCAGAAGAGGTTGTGGAAATCCAGCTACTTGGCCTGCAAGCTGCTGGCACAGACAGACGGGCTGGTATTGAACAAGTCTGGCGCTTTGCCCATCCAGATAACCGCAAGATGACAGGGCCTATTAGCCGCTTTTCCCAGCTTTTTGATCTGCCGGCCTATGCCCCGCTTATTGGCTTGCAGGACTATGTGATAAATGACCGCAAGCTTAGCGACACAGAAGCGCGTTTTGTTATCACTATTCGCGCAACTGATGGCGGTGCTTATGGTTATGTTTGGTCTTTGCGCCCCCTGCCAGCGTCGCTTGCACCTGACACGGGCGTTAAGGCAGATAGCCAAGATGAAAGCGCGCAGCAAGGCCAGTTTATTTGGATGACTACAGCGGTTTCTGCTCCTTATGCTGGCGGCGGTAGCTAGGCATATCCCTCTTCCCAGTCAGGGTTAACTGGGGTATAGAACAGAATTCATGAACGCAACGCCTTTTTTATCCTCTATTAGGGTATTTTTTGATAAAATGCCGCTGCCCTTGCTGGCAGCATGCCTGCTAACTGGCGGGATATCCATTATGGGATTGTCCGATAATCTGGTAAGGCTTGTCTCTGAAGATATTGGGCTTGGGCAATATCATTTCCTGCGTTCGGCAATGTCCATTGCCGTGTTTCTGTTCTTGCGTAATTTTATTTCCTTCAGCTTGAGGCCAATGCGCTGGGGGCCTGTTTTGTGGCGTGCGCTATTTTTGTCCCTATCTATGGCCCTGTTTTTTTCGGTGCTTTCTTTCCTGCCAGTAGCCCTAGCAGGTGCCGGTTTATTTACCTCGCCTGTTTTTGTGCTGTTATTTTCAGTGTTTATTTTCAAGCTAAGACCTGGTTGGCGGCGGAGCCTTGCTGTCGCGCTTGGCAGTTTTGGGGTTTGGCTAATTTTGCGTCCAGACATGCAAGCGTTCAGTCTTATTCAACTTCTGCCTGTTCTGGCTGGCGCCTTTTATGCCGCCGCAAGCCTCACGACCCGTCGCTATTGTGCACAGGAAAGTCCCTATACGCTCTCGATGGCCTATTTTGGGATGATCGGACTTATCGGGTTTTTATGGGCGTTGGCGCTTGATTTAGGGGATGTTTCAGCTGCTGGAAAGGCTGCCTTTTTATTGCGGGGGCTGGTTTGGCCCGGCCCGGAAATTTGCTTCTGGGTAGCGGTGATGACCGGTTTGTCTGTATTAGGTATTTTGATGATCACAAAAGCCTATCAGATGGCGGAAACCAGCTATATGAGCATTTTTGAATATAGCTATCTTATTTCAGCTGGTATCATTGGTTGGTTGTTATGGGGTAATATTTTCAGGACAGGCGAATTTATAGGTATGGGCCTGATTGTCGCCGCCGGGTTATTGGTAGCGTTATCAGCCGCCCGCATTTCAGAACAAGCTATCAACGAGGCTTCTTCTAAAACCAGCTAACCAGCTTTCGGGTAAAAAATTTAGTTGTCGGCTAGCTTGTTTTTATGGTTCATAGAAGAGGGGTTTTATTCATTTTCCAGCTCAAATCCTAGCCTTTATATTTAAAGGTTTTTGGGCTGTCACTCTCACTATGTCGAAGAAAAAAGATAAGGGTATATCATGTCAAATTACGTAATTGCACCACATCCTCAAGCTTCTGTTCCTGTTGCGGGTTCTGGAGGTCAGTTTCCAGTTCGGCGCATTTTTTGTGTTGGACGGAATTATGGTGAGCATGCCAAGGAGATGGGCTTTAGCGAAAAAGAGCCGCCTTTTTTCTTTACTAAGCCAGCAGATGCTATTGCTGAAAATGGTGCAACTATCCCTTATCCACCGATAACTAATGATCTGCATCATGAAATTGAAATGGTTATTGCGATAGGCAAGGAAGGCGCAAATATTCCTGCGGAACAAGCGATGGAACACATATGGGGTGCCGGTGTTGGCATTGATTTCACGCGCCGTGATCAACAAATTGCGCATCGGGAAAAAGGCCGTCCTTGGTGCTGGGGAAAAGCGTTTGATAATTCTGCTCCCATGACGAGTTTACAGCCTTTATCAGCTCTGCCTGACAGCCAGAAAACACTCGATAATGGCCAGATTTGGCTGCGGGTAAATGGGGAAATGCGCCAGCAGGCAGATTTAAGCGACATGATCTGGAATGTGCGTGATATCATTGCTTTTTGTAGCCAGTCCGTAACGCTAAAAGCAGGCGACCTAATTATGACGGGCACCCCGGCTGGCGTGGGCGCTGTAACTGCAGGTGACGTGCTGGAAGGCGGGGTTGAGAATATCGGTGAGCTAAAGGTCACGCTTTCATAAAAATCTGGTATTTTGAGGTGTTGAGGTGAGTTAAAAGGCATGATGCATGATACCACTTGATATTTCTGTCCCAGAAACGGGTAAATTAACGCAGCTCGCAGATGATTTATATTGGGCGCGGTTTGATTTGCCGTTTCGGCTTAATCATATCAATTTATATATGCTGGATACACCAGATGGCTGGTGTCTTATTGATGCTGGGGTGAATAATGAGGTAACCGCGGCGCATTGGCAGATGTTGCTGGAGGGGCCACTTTCGGGCCAGCCTGTCGCGTTTATTCTTATTACCCATCATCATGTCGATCATATGGGTTATGCTGGGGCGCTAGAATCGCTAACGGGCGCCCCTTGTTTTTCCAGCGCAGAAGAAGCGGTGCATGGGCATTGGTTGTTTGACCTGACGCCAGAAGAGTTTGGCGCTATATTGTCTCGCACCTATCGCTGGTATGGTATGCCAGCAGAAACCATTCAGCGGGTTGCCCAGAATGGAAGCCGCTACCGTGCGAATGCTAGCCCCTTGCCAATATTCCAAGAAATGACAGCTGGCGAGGTTATTCATAGCCGCGCAGGTGCGTGGGAAGTGCGTATCGATACCGGTCATTCAGATGCTCAAATTAGTTTGATGGACAGGCAACGCAATCTGTTTTTAAGTGTAGATTTTTTGCTGCCGCGAATATCGCCTAATATCTCTGCTGATATTCGCAATCCAGATTTTGACTCGCTTTCGCATTATTTTACATATCTTGAAGAAATGACTTCCCTGCCAGCAGATATGTCTATTTTTCCCGGTCATGACTGGCCATTTCGTGATGGCGGTACACGCGCCGCAAGCTTAATCGAACATCACCATCACCGCCTACAGCAGCTCGAAGATGCTGCACAAACCCAGCCTCTTAGTGTGGCATCGGCAATGGATGTGTTGTTTGGGCGTGCCTTTGGCGATCATGAATTATATTTTGCTTCTGGTGAAGCGCGGGCCCATCTAACGCATCTTGTTGCCACGGGCCGCTTGCACAAGACCCAGCACGATAAGGGGCATGACCTTTATGCGCCAGTTTAAGATAAAACGGCAGCTATAATGCTTAGAGCCTTTCCTCTAATATTTGTCGTTTTATGGGCATCTGCTTTTATTACTGGCAAGGTGATTGTCCAAGATGCAAGCCCCTTTGCGTCACTTGGATTTAGGTTTGCCATTGTTGCGCTTGGGTTTTTGATTTTTGCCCTGATTATGCAAGAGAAGCTGCGCGCATCGCTAACCGATATTTTAGAGGCGGGCGCGACAGGCGTGCTGTTTCATGGCCTGTATTTAGGGGGGGTGTTTTTTGCAATCTCGAAAGGTATGCCAGCTGGTATGGCGGCCTTGCTGGTTTCCTTGCAGCCTGTTTTGACAGGCGCTCTTGCAGGGCCTGTATTAGGGGAGCAGGTCACATGGCGACAATGGCTTGGTATTGCGCTGGGCTTTGGCGGTGCGGCGGCTGTTTTAGGTTTGGATATTGGCACCAGCTTTCCAATTATTGCTTTTGCTTCGGTGATGACAGGCCTTATCGCGGTGACAGGTGGCACGCTTTGGCAGAAAAAGCTTAGCGGCAAGTTGCCTCTATCTGTATCAAATTTTTATCAAGCGCTCGCCGCCTGCTTTTTTCATTTGGGTGTAATGACATTTTTTGAAACACCTTTTATCTATTTCACACCTGAATTTATGTATGCGATGGGTTGGCAGATTTTAGCTGTCTCTTTTGGTGCGTTTACGATTTTAATGTATTTGATAAAAATTGGTTCTGCCAGCCAGACTGCCACCTTGTTTTTTCTCGTGCCGCCAGTATCTGCTGTAATGGGGTATTTGTTTTTAGGCGAGGCTTTAAGCGTTATAGATATATTAGGTCTTATCGCTGCTACTATTGGCGTTTATGTTGCAACCTCTGGCCCTTCTGCGGCGGCGCGGTAGAAAATTTTTGACAAAAATTTTTGACAAGCAGGATAGCGTCGTCCGATACTAGCAAGCCAAAACACGAGCAGGCCGATATTCTTATTTTTTAATTCAAGGAGACAACATGTCAAAGACTGCACAAGATTTTCTCGCCGAAGCGAATGCTATCATATCAAAAATAGATACAGATGCTGGTATCGCCCGTCATGGGCAGGCCAATGTGGTCTTTGTTGATGTGCGTGACGGTATGGATATTGCCAAAACAGGAACGATTGCGGGCGCCTTGCGCATCCCGCGCGGCTTTATCGAATTTGCTGCTGACGATAATACCCAGTTTCACCGTTCAGCTATGCAAAAAGATGCAGAAGTGATTCTGGTTTGTGCGGCAGGTGGTCAGGCAGCGCTTGCAGGAAAGACACTGGTTGAAATGGGATACCAGAATGTGTCGAATGTTGGCGGGTTTGGCGCTTGGAAAGAGCAAGGCGGGCCGGTAGAAGCCTAAGGCCTTCTTATTTGCCTGTAGCTCTAGGAGGTGCTGAGGTGTCGGCGCAATCCCCAGATATTGCCGTTCATCCGCTGGTCATTATTGGCAGTGGATTTGCCAGCTTTTGCCTTGTGGCACATTTGCTAGAAACACATGCCGTAAAAGCAACCGACATAACCATCATTGGCCCACACCCTTTTGGCCACGGTGCTGCGTATAGCGCTACGCATGGTGATTACAGACTAAATGTCAGAGCCCAGATAATGCGCATATTTTCTGGCCAGCCAGATGATTTTCTGAATTGGGCGGCCACAGAGCTTGAAGATAATGAGGCGCATAATCCTCAAGGTGCCTTTTATCGGCGATCTGATTTTGCGCGTTATCTCTCTTATCTTAGTAAGCGTATCGAAGGCTTTGATGCGCTGAATTTTATGGATATGCAGGTTGCAAGCCTCGCGCAACATAAACAGTGCTGGCAGCTTAATCTCACTAACGGGGACAGCCTTATGGCTGACCATTTGGTTCTGGCAACAGGCAACCCGCCACCGCGCTGGCCCTGTGAGGTTTCTGCCAGCTTGTCAGC
>Ga0213865_10001147_pt1 | contig 17417 bp, 17 predicted proteins | sample PICome_6_FD_160100 | JGI IMG/M metagenome (GOLD analysis project Ga0213865, IMG submission 160100) | Coastal seawater microbial communities near Pivers Island, North Carolina, United States - PICO282 | ecosystem: Environmental > Aquatic > Marine > Coastal | place: USA: North Carolina...
ATGATAAGCTCCATCTCTTGAGGCAGATTGGGCACTTAATTTTAATACATCACTAGCTCCAGCTTCATTAGCAACTTGGGTATCAAAATTCCCATTATAAGAAATAAAAGTACTACCTGAAAATGGGGTTGGATCAGCGGTTACAGTTAATCCACTTCCTGATAAGGTTAAGTATGGGAAATAAAAATCAATTGAACCTGTTCCTGCTGTTTTTATTTGTGGGTGACCACCAAGAGTAAACCCAGATCCAGAATTACCTGGGATTTGTGTGTTATATGAACTAGTAAAATATGAAGAATCAAGATTTACAAATTTAGGAGAAGGAACAAATATTCCACTATCACCAGTAGTTGTTAAAGTAAATGATTGATCTGTTAGATTAATTCCACTATAACTACTTTGAGAATGGTAAACAGCATTAGTTGAAATTGGTCCTGAGATATTTTGTCCAGATGCACTATAGTATAATGAACAACTAAAGAACCAAGGTATATTAGAAGTTCTACTAGGTGCATATCCACCAAAATTAGTATTTGTTCCAGCTTTTATATCAGCTAAAGTTGTAGATGAAGAACCAGTGTTAAAAAATCCTTGAGCATCTTCTGTTCCACCATTCCAATATACAAAAGTTTGAGATTGGTTTGTTTTTGTTATATCAGTGAATACTCCTTGAGATTCATCATCACTAGCACCTTCATTAGAATAACTACCACTAGCTCTTAAACTCCAATTTTCAGATCCTCCTACTTCAGAACCAGTTACTGCTATATCTCCTTGAGTTTGATCTATAGCTAATAATACACTATTAGCAAATGGAGTTACTCCACTAATATAATATTCTGCAGATGTTCTCCCTCCAGTTGTAAAATCAGGAAAAGATATTTCTATTTTATCTGAGGATTGTAAGTAATTAGTAACATCAATTCCACTAGCATCTGTAGAAGATAATTTTATAAGATTAACAGTTCCTCCTGTTCCTCTAGTATAATATATCCAAGCATCTCCACTATTTGGATTGTTTGTGTTTTTACTAAATTCAACTGAATTAACAGCAGTGCTAGGAAAAAATAATGGATTATAACTTATAGAAGTATCTACTACTTTTAAATAAGGAGCACAACCTGGGTTTAAAGATTGTGTAGTTGCCACAATATAGGATCCACTAAATTCTCCATCATAAAATTCTCTTTGATCCGATATTACTTTTGAACTATAATTAGGGAATGAACCTGTATCATTAATTGATTCTTGAATTGATTCACTATAACTTTGTGTTAAGAAAAATCTATTTGTTTTAAGAGGCCCTCCATTTATATCAAAAATAGAACTAGTATCAGGATATCCCGGGTAGTTTCCTGAACTGGAGTAGTATGCAAAGGAAGCAGATTGATAATAAGGGTCAGCAGATAAAGTATTATATCTTTCAAATGAACCTCCTGTTCCTCCACTAAATTTATAAATTGAAGAACCATTAGTATACTCATAAGCCCCTACATCACCTGATCCTGTATTATAATTTCTGGATTGAGGTTTAATTGAACCACTAAGTGTAAGATCTTGTTGAATTAAAGGAGTATTTAAAGTTATTCCTTCTCTGGAGCTAGTGTTTGTAGGGTCTATTAAAGATCCACTTCCATAGGTTGCTAAAGTAGTATTAGTGGTATTTTGAATAAAAGGTGATCTATTTCTTTCTAGTATATGTTGTTTGATTGTTACCCCAGAAGTTAAACTAGTACGAGCAGGAGTAAAGTCTTTAATCATTTTGAATAAAGAATTATCAAAATATTTAATTAATCTTACAAAATCCTTTAAATCATAACTCTTAATATACTTTTCAAAATAATCATCTCTTAAAGTATCTAAATCAGGATAATTTAAGCTTGCAGAGTAAATTTGTCTTGGATCCCCAATATAATCTCCAATATTAAAATTACCTAATTGGGCAATAATATCATCATTAATTTGGTCTTGGGGTGATAAAGATATGTCTACATAGTTAATTTCATCGGTGAAACTTTCTGTGGTTGGAGACGTCTGTTGTAATGATTGTAATGGTGATAATACCGTAATAGACGTGTTAGATCCACTAGGATTTTCAGGTAAAATAGTTTCTTTTAATGCTACTTTAACTGTTGCTCTATCTTTTATACCTGTGGCTAAGGCATTTAAGTATACTGATTCTTTATTAGTTACAAAACTACCACTACTTAAAAAGTAATCACTTGTTGGTCCAGTAAATGAAGCTGTAGGGTAATTAGCAGAACCTGTAACTTTAGGATGGATAGAAGTTCTACTTCCTGTATCTAATTGGGTACCTAAATCTGCTCTAAAGATTAATTCATTGGGGGCACTGTTTATAGTATTACCTTCAAATGAATAGGGGTTTAAAGTATAATCGTGAAATACACTTTCACTTAAGCTAGGTGAAAAATATCTTATTTCTTGAAGTGATCCAGAAAATGGTTCATAATCTTTACTTGCAATGGTTATTGTAGTAGAATTAGGGAATTGAATTTCACTTCCTCTATAAGGACCATTTGAAAAACCACTAACACTATCAGAACTAGTAAATTTTAAATCTCCATCTAGTGAATTAGCAGCATATAAAGTTGCATTACCTCCTTCTAAAATAGTCATAACTGACCACCATCCACCATCAAAGAATGGAAGATATAAACTAGCACTTTTTGTAGTATCCCCACTATCAGGAACAAATTTTAAAGTAGCATAAGTATTATAAGGATCTACTACTGACCCTGAGTAAGACCCACTTGAAAAAGCTGAACCTGTGTATTCTAATACCATTGAGGAAGCACCATCATCAATTGACCATAAGGATTGTGAATAGCTTGCAGTAGTAGGTATACCTGGGGTTTTGAATCTAAATTGTACTGTGTTAGGAGTACCTGATCCACCTTCCCAGGCTGCTAATTGAGCAAATGAAGATGAAAAATAATATTGACCTTCAGTATCAAAAGCATAATTAAATACTTTTTCTTCTAAATTTCTATCTGTAGTTGTATGTCTTTTACTTCCACCAAACTCATTAATTCTTAATATTGTATCTGGGATACCATAAGAGGTTAATAATGCTCTTAAACCATTATGAGTACCTTTAGTTTTTAATAAATAAGGTATATTATGGTAAATACGTTTATATAAACGCTTATTTACATCATCTAATGGGATAGCATCGTTTGATGAAGATACTTTAGTATCTATGTACTCAGACCCAGTATTTGCGGGTAATGTATCTGTTATATCTGGGAATGGGAATAAACTACCTGAAGGGGTTAATCCTAAGAATGCTGTGTATAATTCGTCTCTGTTAAAATTGTTAGCATATAACTTTACATTAAAATCCCTAATAGCTTGTGCTACTAAGTCTTTAGATATACCATACTGTAGTCTGTTATCAGCATTAAATTTTTTAGAAACATCTTTAATGTAAATCCAAATATTATCATAATGTTGACCCATCATGTCAACAAATAACTCATATTGAGCATTTTCTGGATCATCCCTTAAATATTGAGGTATTGTCCAGTATAACCAATCTTTATTTTCTTGGTCAAAATTGGAAGCAGATAAAGCTATACCACCATAATAGGCAGAATCAGGATCTGCACTTCCTAACCAGTTTAGTACTTCTGTACTGCCAGTTGAATATAAATTATAAGGTGGGGTATCATTTGATTTAGGATAAGAATATAAAGATCCACTATCATAGTATAAGAATCTTTCATACCCATCAAAGTTTTTAATTATTTCCTCTATTTGATTACTTAGAGTTGCTTTACTTTCACTATATGCAACAGTATCTAAAGTAGCTCCAGGTATTTGTCCTAAATAATCACTTATTTGTAAACTAGCAGATTCTATTAAACCCACTTTATAATAAAAATTCTCTAACCTTGTTTGTGCGGAACTAAAATGTATAAATTCTCCAAAATTTTCATAATTAATATTAATCTCAATTTCTTTTTGTTCTAAAAGATTTAAGATTTCATTATAAGAACTAGTTAGAGGGGTATTAGTAAGTTCACTATATGAAAAATCATCTCCAGATGAACCTTTAGGAGTTTCTTCTTGTAACCCAAAATTAGGACCTTGTATATAAGTGAAATCATTTGGAATTTCAATTACAGAAGGGAAAGTTACTTTATAAGCTTGGGGTGTTGATATTTCTTCAACAACCCATAATTGTGATTTAATATCAAAATTAGAAGGTAAAGTTTCATATAGTTTAATTAAAACTTTTCCAGCAGATAATTTAATATTATTAGCTACAATAGTTTGATTGTCTCCAAAATTTAAATAAAAATCTACAAAATAATTAGCATTTTCTCTATATTGAATAAATTCATTAGTTGATGATATAACATCTGTTTCGCTAATTTGGTTACTAGTAATTTCAATTTCAGTTCTATCCGAACTTATATTACTAATATAATATTTTTCAGTTGAGGAAGATGATAATCTTTTTCTATAAAAAGTATAATTAGTAAAATATGAATCTACATCAAAACCTAAGTTAATTAAATCTTGTTGTGGGTCTAAAAGTACATCACCTTGTTTAATAGTGTAAGTAGTTAAATTACTTACTTCTTCTATAAGATTTTGATTTTCATCATATACAGCTAACTCTATATAATCACTAGATCCAGAAAAAGCAGTATCTAAAATGGATACTGTTAATAATTCTCTATCCGAAGAATTATATTCTTGGGTTTCAAATGTATCTGGATTTATAGGTACTATTTTAATTTCTTCCTCCATTTATACTTTTTTAAGGTAAATTTAGGTCTGACCTTATATCTTTTATAGCATTGTTTACTTCCTCTGGGTTATTACCTAGATTTTCTAAATCAATATTTATTTTTTGTCCTGTGGTTAATTCTATATTTTGTATTTGAGCATTAAGTAAATCTCTTCTTATTTGGGAAATTTCTAATTGTAATGCTTCAATTTCTTCTAATCTATTTTCAAATCCTATATAATTACCACTTTGTTGTACTAAAAATTCATGTGAATTAGTACTTCCATTAGGTGGTATATCATAAAAAAGTTCATTGTATAAGGCAAAGAATTGTTCAACAGTAGGTTGATTTTCTAAATCTTCAGAAATAGATGTAACTCCTAATTCTCTAAAACTAGTATCTATAGTTTGAGAGTATTGAACTTTATTATATACATTCTTTTTTAAATCTACTTTTTTTTCTGCCATTACCCATTAACTACTTTAAAGTAATATTTATCATCTTTAACTATAGTACTACCACTAATAGTAGTTTGAATTAAAATTTTATAATATCTTTCTGGTTCTAGACCATTCATGTATATATCAAAATAATTTCCTGTTGCATCACAACTTATTTTAGTAAATTGTGAATCAAAATCAATTACATATTCATTAGTATCTAAATCTTTTATAGCGTATAATGAACTACTATTTAAATATCTATTAGTGGTGTAGATAGATGCTGTTTGGAAAGTTCTAACAGGAAATTCTTCTCTAACATTTAATCTAAATCTATTTATACTTTCACTGTAAAATATTCCTGGGTTGTTATCTAAAGCTACTACTAAATCTGTAGTGCTAATTTCTGATAAACTCCCAGTTTCAAAAGAGGAATCATCCCATTTTATTTCTAATACTGGTGGGTATATAGTATTAGTATCTATAGCATAGTATTGTAATTGAGGTTGAACATCAAAATCAGCAACAAATTCAACTGAACTTGAGAATTTTAATATAAATCCTTCATTTGATATATCAGTAAAACCACCAATTGAATTAGAACTAGAATACCAAACATTTACTATATCAGTAACATTTAAATCTAAATCTTTAAAAGTTCTATAAGCTAAACTTTGACTAACTACTAAATTAGTATTATTAGTATCATCTGAACCTGTATACCAATTTCCTCCTCCTTCATTATTTAAAGTATAAGATCCTGTTACATAAGTTGGAAATGAAGATGTAATCCATTGATTATCAGACCCTGATGAAAGTCTGTTTATCCAAGTTACACCATTAGTAGTTTGAGGAGAATCTAAATATTGACCTGTTCCATTATTCCATGAACCATATATAGGGTAAGCTTCTACTGTTGTTTCTTGATTTATTCCTTGTGCTTCAGCTATATAACATTTTAAACTACTTGAAAATTTATTTCCTGAGCCTACTTTACTATCTATAATATTTTCTATTTCGGTTTGATTAAACTGAATTAGAAATCTAGATACTTGGGGAGAAGGGTTAGTTAAAGGATTAAGATTTCCTAATTCAATAATAGGATCAATCCCTGTATTCATATTTGGGTAGTATGAATATATAGTAGCGTCTTTGGTTGGAAATAATTTATATACTGCCATTTTTAAATATTTATCACTTTTCCTTTAATGTCTTGATTTGGAAACTTAACTTCAAAAATACAAGGATCAATTGAAGGATAAATTAATTTACCTTGAGTTGCCCCATTAATATCATAAGCATATTGTGAATAACCTGAGCTTACTCCTGCTTTATTAGTAATAGTAACACTTTGTACTGTTTGTACTCCAGGTACTCTATCTAAAAGTAATTCTATATCTTTTAATAATATAGGTTGATTAATCTGCCAATTATCTATATTAAAATATGATATTAATTCATTAATACATTGACTTAAAACTTGACTATTATTAAAATTAGGGGCAGTAATTATTTCAAAATTGACTGCTATATTAATAATAAAAGCATCTTTAATACCAACAGAATCACCTATCATTCTATATTGATTCAGATAAGTTTTTAGATTATTTTTTAATGTGCTTGAAGCAGTAGTTAAATTTTTATTAGCATTATACCCTAAAACATATATATCTACAGTATTATTTCCTTCGTTTGCTTTTGGTTTTTGACCGTATGCTTTTGATATAATACCATATTTAGAGGGCATACTTAAAGTTCTTACTAAATAGTCATCTGCAGTTACATTTCTTAACTGTGATGAAAAATTAGCTAAAGTATTTTGTCTAATTTCTTCTGCATTATCCCCATCTTGACCCCCGGATGCTGCTTTTGGGTTATTTACAGCCGCTGAGTCAAAAATATATTGTGCTGTAGTTGCATTTAAATTATTATTAACAAATCTTACTGTAGAAGTATCTAATAAAGTTATACTATTGGCAGGAACATTAGAAGAAACACCTCCACCTGTAGTATATCTAACTGTTAGAGTAGTATTTACGGGTGCAATACCATAAGTATTTGTAAAAATAAAATTAGTTGGGCTAAAAGCTGTTGTTAATTTATTTTTTTCATAAGGTAATCCTATACCTATATTGTCAGGATTAGGGATTATTTCTTCATCTGTATCTGAGGGATTACCTGATCCAAATTGAATTTGTAATGAACCACTATCAATAAATCTAGTTGCAAATCTTCTTTGTACTTTTTCAACTTGTAGAATATAGGGTGAATCATTACTATTTACATAATTATTTGGGTCATTAACATTAGTATTTTTTAATGATTTAAATACTGTTTCTTGACCTAAATAATCAACTTCATAATATTCATTATTATTAGAATCAAAAATATCTATAACTCCAGCTACATTTTCAGCATTAATAGTTACAGTTGGAAATTCTTCAAAATCACCAAAACTAAAAGTTGTACTATTAATATTACCTGAAGAAGCTTTTCTTGTTTTTTTTAATAAAAAATATGTTGGAACATTAGTTGTAATTTGAGCTATACTTACAATAGTTGGATCTGATGAACTTGAGACTGAAAAGTCAATTGGGTCTTCTATATTAAAAGTTGTAGAATTATTAGTTGATGTTATTTGGGTATTTGCTTCAAAATATAAAGTATAATCAAAATCAGGAACATATGCTGCTCCTTCTAATTTTGCGGGTACTAATTGAAATATTTCTACATCTACATTTGCTAAACCTGTTACTTTTGGTTTATAACCAAACATATAAGCTAAATCAAATATATTATTAGTTTGCCTTACATATTGTAAGTATGTTTCTTGTAATTGATTATCAAGATAAAATGAAAGAACATCACCTACATAAGAGGCTTGTTCCATAAACATTATCCCAGGAGATGATGGGGTAAAATCTGTGTAAGTATTAGGAAAATAGTTTTTAGAAAAATTAATTAATTGTGATCTAAAATCTGAAAAATCCTTATTTAAATATTTTATGTCTCTATTTACTGCCATTATGTAAATGTTAATTCTAATTCATCATTTATACCCGTATCTTGAACTGAGTATTTTAATTGTATTATAATAGTATTATATTCAGGTTGTTCTAATATATTTACTGAGTTTACTATTATATTAGGGAAATTATTTCTAATTTTTTGTTGAATATCTTCAGTAATAAAATCTAAATTTCCTGTTTCAATTTGGCTAAAAACATATTGTCTTAACCCTGCTCCAAAAGTTGGATTACCTACTCTTTCACCAGGATTAGTTAGAAAATAATTTATTAGATTATTTTTAATAGCATCTTTAGTAAGAAAATTTTGAATAAAAACTGCATCTCCATTAATAGGGAGATCAAAACCAATAGCAACTCTTGGTCTTAAATCATTTTTAAATATTTTTCTTACTGCAATAGCCATTATTTACCACTCATTAATCCCATTATTTGATCCATAGAAACTTCTCCTTGGGGTAAACTACCATTAGGACTTGTAGTATCCATAGGACCATTTACTTGTAAAGGCATACTATTTGTATTAGCAGATATAGTCCCATTAGGACCAGGCATCATCCCTCCTAAAACTTTCATATAGTTTTCTCTAATTTCTTCTTTGGATTTTGTGGGTAAAGAAGATTGTTGAACTTGGGGTTGAGAGTTAGTAACTAAATTAGATTTTGGAGACTTAACAGCTTCTAAAAGAATATCTTTTAATTCTTCTTGAATTGCTTCTCTTACTGTTTCTTTTATTACTTTTTTTAAATCGTTAATTTTCATATATAATGATTTATTATAAATATTAAATTAAAATGCTTTTAAATTATTTGTAGTTATATAAAATGCAAGTTCATCAATTAAAATTTGATCTGTGGCACTAAATGAAGGTTCACCTTTTAATTGAACTATTCCTTGTTTATTTTTAGCTATAGCATATCTTCTTTTTAATGAACCCACTGTATTTTTTTCTAATTCTATACCCATAGTAAACCCATTTACTTCTGTAACTAATGGGAATCCTTCTTCAGCTTGTTCCGCTGTTAAATCTTGTAATTCTTGATTAATAGGTTCAAATTCTAAATCTAATTCCCCAGCACATTCTTCAGTTAGTTTATCTAAAGCATTAAGTAATACTAATACTGTAGTAATACCCGTTGCTAGTAAAACTAAAGCTATAATAGTTTCTCTATTTAAGTCATCATTACCCTCTGAAAGAAGGGTGATTTGTTCTTCTACTTCTTGTAATTGTCCTACAGTATTATAAGGTTGAGTAGCTAAGGGTAATGGTGTGTTTCTAAGAGTAAAAGCTACTCTTTTAAGAGCAACAGAAAGTAGTTTAAAAATAGCAGCTAAAGCTATATTAACGGATAATGTTACAAATGCTTGATTTAATTGTCTTACTACTCTATTTCTTCTCCTTACATTTTCTCTTAATCGTTCAGGAGTAGGACAAATTTTAAATGCTGATTGAGAAATTTTAGTTATACCAAAAGATATTAATAACCCCACAATTAAAGGAATTAATCTAGTTTTAATAACATTGTTAAGTTCTAATATAAGTCCTTTTCTACTAATTAAAGCATTTTCAGGTCCACTATAATATAATGGACCTAGTTTACTTGTTTCTTCATCTATAGCTAATTGAGCATCATTAACCGTTTGTTTTAACTGTTGATTTACTGTGAGTAATTGGGTAACCCCTAAATCACTTTTAATTACATTATCTAATGTAGTAATTTCTTTAAGTGTGGGAGGTATACCCCCTCCTACATCTCCTCCTCTAAATACAAGTTGGGGTCTTACAATAACAATGTCATTAGGTCTAAATTCAAATTCTCTTTCTATATCATTACCTTCTTCATCTTCTCCTGCTTTTATAGTAACTTTAGCAGGTAAAACCGCAGTTTTAATTTTTATATCAAAGGTACCATTAGGTTGAGTTTGAAGTTGAGATTCCGGAATTTGAGTTTCATTTTCTTTTTTTACTAATGCACCTTTTAAAACATTTATTTTTACACCTGAATAGTTAGGTTCGGGATCATCTTTATCTAGTAACCAATAAACTCTTCCTGTTATAGGAAATTCTTTAATTACTGGAATATTAGCTTTAATTTGAGCTCTTAATTTTAGAATTTCTTCTTTTCTAGCATCTTTTCTTTGAGCTCTTCTTTTTTCTCTTTCGTCTCTTCTTCTTTGTCTTTTATCCTCTCTATTTTGTTGTCTTGTTTCTCTATCAGGACGATTTTCTAAATCTTTTATTTTTTGATTTATACTTGCAGTATCAAAATCAATATTTAATCTTTCCAAAAGTGCTTTACCTTCAGGACCATCTAAGAATTGTTGGGCTAATAATAGAATTTCGTCGTCTAACATTTTATAAAGTTTTTACAATTCTAGATTTATAATTTTCTATATTATCCTTGATTTTATCAACTTGAATTTTAGTATTATTAGCAGCAATACCTGCAGGACCTAATGTTGGGTTAGAAGCTAAAGTTTGCATTAATAAACTTAAAGAAGTAAGTAATACTTTTAAATCATCTAAAAAGGCATCTCCTAAAATAAGAGACTCTGATGCTACAGAAGCACCTAGTTTTACACTTTGTCCTTCTATATTTACATTATTTTCTCTAGAATAAATACCAATATCTTCAACAGCAGATAATGATATAGCCTTATTAGAACTTAATAAAATACTATCATTATAGCTATTAAATACTAATCTACTAGAGTTTAATAGTATTTGAGGTTGGGTATATGAACTTAAAGATTGTGGTGATTTAGTTGATATAGCGGGAAATGAGGTAAATTCTGATCTTATAGGAATAGCTTGGTAAGAAGATAAATATAATGAAGATAAATCTTGATTAATATTTTCTATTATAGGTAGCCACCCAGATTCACTTGCATTTTTAGGTTGTCCATTTCTTAAAATAGTAATGGGGTCACCATTTTTTCCAGCCCCGGACCAATTATTTTTATATAATAAACTTTTAGTTTTTGAAGTATTTCCTAAACGAATTGAATTCCCAAATCTTCCTTCTAAAATACTATCACCAGCAAATGATAAAATAGGATGAATATTAGGTTTTTCAACAAATGTACCTCCAATTTTAGGTGAATTTAAATTTATTTCTGTTGAATTATCTGTAACCCTCCTAATAGATCCTCCTTCTATATCTTGGTAATCTTTTTGTTGAGATTCAGGTGTTTCTGGGTTTTCTAATAAATTAGGATAAGCATTATGATGTGGATGATTCCACATATTTACTGTATTTAGATAGTAATAAGTTGTTGAAGTTGTAAAATCACCAATATTAGTATCTGGGAGTTTTATTAAATAAACTATTTCATTTATTAATGGATAATTTTTTAAGTAAGGAATTAAAGGTAATGCTGTTGGTTTTTCAGGAGGATTTCCTGTTTGTAAATCTACAATTTCAAAAAAGATAGTACCTACACCATTCCATTCACCATATTCTTGAAATTGAGGGTGAGTATCATCTAAGATAATATCCTTAACTCTAGCAGCTACTGTTTTAGAAAATAATTCATTAATTTGATTTCCTAAGTTAGAAGTAGTATCTGTAGAATTTAGATTTTGATTTAAACTAGCAAATCCAAATTTATTAGCCATTATTATCTTCTTCGAAATTAGTACCTAATTTATCTAATTCCGCCATTAATTGAGCTTTTTCTTCATCCGAAATACCTAATGAGTCTTCACTTGAACTATTATTAAGAGCACGTTGGATTATGGTAGCCATTTTAATTAATTGTTCATCGTTTCTTACACCAATCTCCATATATTCTTTAATTAATGGAACAATTAAAGTAGCATCACCAATATCACTTATAAGTGGTTTTAATTCTGAAATTAAACCAGAAATTTGTTTTTCCTTTTTTTTCTGGTTATCGTAAATCTCATTTAGTATATCTGAGAATTTTTTGTTTTTAAATACAATATTATCTAATGATCCCATAATATAATTTTATTATAAATATGGATATAGAAAAAGGTTAGAATCTAGCGTAACCATTTTCAAGATAAAAAACGTAATTACTCTTAAAAATATCGTGTAATCGATTAGCTATTTTAGTGATTTTAGGTGTTTTCACATCTACTATTTCTCTAATGTAGATATAAAGAGCTTTTTTATTAAATATTTCTAAATCCTCTCTTTTTCTAAACAATTCTAAAATTGCATCTGCTATTTGAGCATCATTTTTTTTAGGAAATAACTCAAAAATATTATCACTAACATAATCAACATAAATGTCAATATATAAATTTAAATCATTTTTAGCTTTTTCTTCTTCTATACTATAAGTGTAAGTAGATCCTTCTTTAGACAATACATCTACATCAGTTTTTTTAATTTTTTTAGTATAATTTTTAGTATTATACAAAATTAACCACCGTTTTACAATAGTACCAAAATAAGAATATGCTTTAGCCCCTCTAGTAGGATCAAACAGATGAATTTTTGATAACAAAAACGTAATTATTTCATGTTGTAGATGTTCTAAATTTTCTACTTCAGTATGATAAAATTTAAATGTATGGATTATATTTTGAGTAAGTTTGAAAAATGGGTAATGTATATGACGTTCATATATTTTACTTCTTTCATCTTCATTTTCTATAGGATCTAGATTATTATATTTTACTATATAGTCCTCTGTCTCCTGAGTAAAATAATTTTTACTCTTTTTTCTTCTCTTCTTTACCATGATTATAGATTAGGTTTAAATCGAGAGATAGTTCTCTGAATTTTTTTTACTTCATTAAAAAACCAACCTATTTCGTCATCGGATTGAAAAATCCCTTTTTGATCTATTTTTTCAAGTTTTTTTTCTGAGTATGAGATTGACTCTGATAGCTTTTCAAATAAATCTACATATGAGACAATTATATCTTCAGCTTGTTCATTTTTACGTAAAAGGTTGAAGGTCGTGTATCCTAAGATAACGACCAATAGACCTAATATTCCAATGACAATTTCTAAAATCATAAATTATCTAACATATTCTTTAACCCTTCACTTTGTATAGTATTTAAGGCTTTAGATTTAGTTTTAGTTTTCGTCTTCAATGTAAAATTCTTTTTTGGCTCCTCCACGCTATTTTCTCCTTTTAGTTTAGGTAACCATTCTCTTTCAAATTCAACACGTGCAGCTAATAAATCTGCTTGGTGTAAGATAAAAGGTAAAGAGGTTCTTGGTTTCTGTTCTGGCATAAAAGCATGAAGATATTTTTTATTTGCCTCATCATATAAACCATCATGTGTCTGAATAGCTAACATTTCATTAAATGTATATTGCACACCATGAGATTGTAACATAAATAAACCACGATCAGGGACTGAGGCAAAGGGTACTTTAGTATTAAACATATAATCCTCCCCTAATTTTTCTCTTCTCCAATTATCTGTCTGGGGGATATATGATTCGTTTTCTTCATCACCCATTTTACCTAAATCATGATTAATAGCTGAGAATACTAATTCTTCTATAGTAAATGTAGTGGTATCGGCTCCTTCTTCTTTCCATAATTCATATTGTTTTAAAGAACAACGAACTACTCTATTAACATGGTCAACATAACCACCTGGGAATGCATTATGGTATTCTTTCTTATGGGCAGCGGGCATTAAAATAATACGCTCCTCATATTTTTTATAAAATTCTAGTAATTTTTCTTTTCTATCTCCAGTAATATGGGTTTCAATATTATTAAGAAATATCTCCCAGTTAGACTGGATTTGTTCAGCTGATAATGTCATAACCTAATTTATTTTCTTTTTTGTTTTAATAAAAATGCCCTAAATGATCTAGTAATTATATTTAATAATCTTGAAGTTGGATTATGGGCAATATATTTGAGTCTGGATTTAGCAGGTATACTTCGCATTAAACTTTATTTAATTCACTAGGTGATAAGGGTTCATTTTCTACCATATCTTTAATATCTTCAACTAATCCCTGGGCTTTACCAATATTGATTTTATAAGTTTCTATTGGTTGTGAAGTATTTACAATATTTTTTAATGTAATTAATGTAGTTTCTAGTGTGTCTAGTTTTTTGTTTAATAGATTTCTATTTCTCATGACTTATTATATATAACATTGTTAATTTCTCTACCCCCCGGGTTCCAACCCCTTTCTCATCCCCTATTTCTCATCCGTTTCTCAAATCCCCGTATTATAAATATACGTGGGAAAAATTACTCCTCCAAGGAATTTTGAAAAGTTTTCACAACTTTCTGAATTTTAAATAAATGGGCACATTTTTCATATTCCTCCCTACCCTCAAAATACCAGATTGAATTTTGTAGTGCTTTATTAAATGTAATAGGTTCAAATTGTTTAATAGCTTTTATATGGGATTCTTTGGTTATATCTACTTTTCGGATATAAGCCCAAGCCCTATTATATACTACAATCTCTGAAGCTTCCTTTACACCATCAGCATCATACTTTGTACCTTCTTTATCAAAAAAATCTTTAAGTTTTTTATGAAATGTAAAATGATTAATAATTAACTTAGTAAACATTCCAATTTTAAGATAAGCTCTTTCCATGAAATCTTCTACTGTTGAGTTAGAAATTCCATTTTCATCAACTCCTTCTTCAAATAAATTAAAAATCTTTTCTTTATTCACTACCCATCAATTTTAAGGTTTTATATGCTTTTTCAGCAGCATCATCAAAGGCTATATTTTCTTCTTTAGCTATAGATGAAGTCATTTTCTGCCATTCAGGAAAAAAACCTTTATGGTAAGCTTTGTAAGCCCACTCTTCAACAACTTTTGCACTAAACTCTTTCATATGTTATAAATATGAATGTTACTCAAGCTCTTTTATTTCTTTCTCAATATCAGCTTTTATTACTTCTAATACTTTATATTCTTTAACTACATCTTTTTTATTAGGATTATCTGGATGATAATTCCATAATTCTTCCATTACAGTGGATGTTGCTAATAAATCGTTTAGTAATTCTGTTTTTTGTTCTTCTGTGGTTAATTTTTTACTGTCCATCGAATATAATTTTAAGTTCATAGTTTTTTTCTACTTCCATATCTTCCCATTCATTAGCCCATCTAGTTCTAATAAATACTTTAGTGGTATCTCCCACCATTTCATCATCAAAAAATATGTTTTGTTTGGGTCTATTAGTGTATTTACTGTATGTCCCTAATAGTGTCTCACTATATGGGCAATCTAAACACTGATTTTTGTTAATTTGATATCCTACAATATTAAGTGGTGGGTGAACACCAGCCATATCCTCAATAGTATAAGTTAAATTACCTACAGGAATAGGATTATTATAACCACCACCAGTAAAATACCCTAAAAACGAATATAGGGGGACTGTAAATTGGAAATTATTTATCCAAACCCAATAATCTGAATCATATCCTGTTTCAATAATAGATACTTTATTTACTTTATATTCATCTTTAACATCAGTTAAAAACCCATCAATAGTAAAATAATTAATCCCCATATGAAAAATATGCCAATACCCATTTTCATCTTTATATGAATTAGGTTGAGATAAAGGATTAATAACAAATTCTGCTTCGCATTCCCCTCCAACACAAGGAGAAGAAATTAAGTTTATTTCCTCCTTGCTACATGCAAAGAGGAAAATAAAACTAATTAATACTAAAACCTTTTTCATTATGCATTTACGTATTGAAGTGCAACATCAAACATTTTACTGTTCAAATCCATATCTTGCTTGAAGTTTTTAATTTGTCTAGCTTTTCTAAGCTTACTACCAGCAACATATTCAAAATCACCTTCAATAATTTTTTCTTGAACTACATTAAATATACTCCATAAATCATCTCCTTTATCCTCATTTCTAACAGGTGTAAGGAATTCATCCATATCAATAGTAATTCTATTTAACTCCTCTTCTGGGAATCTAAGGGCAAGACAAGCATTAGCAAAATCTAATGCTGATTCTTGAGATAATTTAGTGTCAATCATTTTATTCATTGACTCAACTGTTAATGGTAATTTCTCTACCATTTCAGCAATTTGATTTTGTAATTCCTCAAAATCATAACCCATGTGTCTGATTGAGACTTTATCAAATTCATTAGTTGAAATAACTAATCCATTCTCACAAACCATTCTAAATAAACCTGCAGTAAAGGTAAATGAATTTTTACCATCATGAGAATTAGTTAATAAAATTTGAGGAAATACTGTATCAACAAAACTTTTTTTAGCAAAAGTACCATCAGCATTTCTATAACCTGTAGGTGAAGAATCTGATTTAACCATTCCTTCAGGAACTTGATTAATTACAATATCAGGATTTCTAAATACTACAAGGTGTTTTTGATAACCTTTAGTTTTATTGGTTCTTGCTTTTACCTCTTTGGCATCAACAACTCCCCAACCTAATAATTCCATATCTCTAATCAATCGATCAGTTGGAATGTGTGAATACTTATCTGAAACTTCAGATGAAGGTTTTGCTGTGAAAATACTTGGAGCGATTTCCTTTAACTCATTAATTGTTTTGAATTCTGAACTTTGAAGATCTAACATAACTTTGATTTTAATTTTTGTATTAATTATTAACTCATTTACCCTGTAAATATACGAAAGGCTTCCTGGGTAGCCAAATGGATGCACAGGAAAAGTTAAAGAAAAGCAAAAAAAAATTTAAAAATAATTCTCCCCTAAACGGGCTCACTTCTACACCACCACCTATTTCTATCCGTATATACAACATTCTCACAAAAACTTTTATAAAATTGGTTGGAATAGCGGATAAACTTACATATATTAATTATACCAAAGAGAAATGGTGAGCATAGTGGAGGTCTTTGAGTAAGGTGTTCAAAGGAGTTTGGGGCTCAAAGACCAAAGCTATGTGATTTAAAATATATAGCGGGGTAGTAGCAGAGGTAGCTCGTTGGGCTCATAACCCAAAGGTCGGAGGTTCGAATCCTCCTCCCGCAACTAAAAAATGAAAAAATGGAGTTATTGTATTTTATTTCGGGTATTCTTACGGTTGGTATAGTGTATTCGATAGTATTATTAAGAAAGAACCAATCATCGTATGCTGACGCGACGGCGAGACTACAATCTCACCTAAATATCTCTTCTTTGAGGTATGAAGAGATGAATGAGGATTTAAAAGCGGTAGAGGATTTGGTTATGGATTTGACCTCCAAA
>Ga0213865_10001148_pt1 | contig 17412 bp, 23 predicted proteins | sample PICome_6_FD_160100 | JGI IMG/M metagenome (GOLD analysis project Ga0213865, IMG submission 160100) | Coastal seawater microbial communities near Pivers Island, North Carolina, United States - PICO282 | ecosystem: Environmental > Aquatic > Marine > Coastal | place: USA: North Carolina...
GTCGCATGTCGAAAAGACATTCGAGAAGATACCCGTGTTATTGTGAGAACCCCTCCAAAAGAAATCCGCCTCGATGGACGGATTACAATTGAACAATCTAAGAAAAGGCAATCTTGCCGAGTACGACAGCTGGTGGTTAAACTAAACTAGCAAGGATATTGTGGGGGTCGGTCTCACCATAGGGATCGTCCTCCGCATTATCTCGTAAGCCAGGTTCAATCCATGAATTGACAATGAAACAATCGTCCACAAGAACAGCATAACGCCACGATCGCATACCGAATCCAAGGTTGTCCTTGTCTACGAGCATACCCATTTGTCGAGTGAATTCACCAGAACCATCTGGTAGAACCTTGACATTTTCCAGACCTTGACCCTTCGCCCATGCATTCATGACAAATGCGTCATTGACTGACATGCAGTAGATTTCGTCGATGCCTTGTGCACGAAACTGGTGATACAGTTTCTCGAAGTTTGGTAACTGGTACGTTGAACAGGTAGGTGTGAATGCGCCTGGCAGACTAAACATAAGCACACGTTTACCTTTAAAAAGATCGTTGGTAGAAAGATGTTCCCACCGGAACGGATTATCATCAAGAAGGGATTCATCCCTAACACGTAGCTTAAAAACTACGTTCGGTACATGACTAATCATAATTTACTTGTTTCCTATATTGTATTTGGGACAGAGTTCCCATTCATCCTTTTCTTTGAACCCAATGATTTTAATCTGTCGAAGAGGGGCACACTCTTTGACTTGTTCTCTACTGACAATCTCTACTAATCCCCAATCGGACAAAAGAGTTGCGATAGAATTTCTTCTCAAAACATCTGACTCTTCAAGGTTGGATTTCTTACCATCCAGTAAGAACAACTCTTTGAAGTGAACGATGAAGTATCTACCCTGCTTATGTAGAATATGACATGACTGAAATAACTTTTTTTCATGGCGTGAAGCCACACCGATTCTCGTGAGTGTCTCACGTACTTTTAAAAAATCATCGGGTTCGTGCAAGACAATCTCCAACATATCATTGGGTGTCCATGGTACGCTAACGTCTACCACCTTTGTCTATCCTTCTTTTTATTTGTTGTAATTCTTCGGCTGAAAGGACAGTCAGAGCAGTACGAGCTTTCTCGTTGCTATAACCATAATATTCCTTAACCAATTCCATCTCATCTAGTTCAATCGGTTTCTCCCACTTGGAGAACCTCTTCTTCTTTCTAGTTATATTTAGTAGAAAGTGGAACTGAAGTTTCTTGTCTAGGAAATGTTTTGTGTTCATCGCATTAGAAATGTGAACTGTATCACTAAAATAAGACAAGGAACGATTCACCAAGAATGGTTGATAAGCTTTCTCTGTCTCATCATCAACCATGAGGTCTTTCTTGGTATAATTAATTGCAGTAACATAATCGAAGGGATTCATTAACACCACCCGTTTTCATAATCTATTTGATACAATGACTTGATCCTTACAATATCTGTAGGACTCAAATCGTTTGTGATTCTTTTGTTGTCCGGTCTTTTCATTGTGTTCAGTCTTGGATTCATTTGAGACGACCATCGAATTCCAAGTCTTCGCGACAATTCCCTGAACATATGAACCATATCCACTATATCATATATGTGTTCGTATTTGCAACGTTCACCCATAAAATGGGTCTGAGACATCAAATGGACTTCAAAGACCTTGTTGTCTTCCATGTCATCTAACAGATCAGAAACTTTCTTATAGTGGGTGTAGTCACGTTCACACCGTTTTTGTGTCAACGGGCCTCGTTCTTGCAGGTATTCCACAGCTGAAACAAATCGACGTACGGGGTCTCGTTTGACTGCAAACCGAGCAGAACCTTCACGAAACGGATACTCTCGAAACGATGACATATCCCAGACACGTTTATCTCTTAAATGAATCGGCCCACCCTTTACAGGATTATACGCACGGTGTTCCGCACTCATATATCGGTTTTCTAATTTTCGATATGCAGCATAGTAAAACGTTTTGAAACTGGTCATACCGTTTTTAGGACACGTTACCACATCGATATTGTTTGGAAGATACCAGACATGATCAGTAGGAAACATTTATTTCATCTCTACATTCGCCATGATCTCAGTCATGCAAGCAACTAGGTTAAGTTCGTGGTCAGCCACAAACGCATCCTTGTACTGATAGTCTGCCAGAATCAAAACCAGTTGTGGTATTGATTGAGGGTCGACCTTTTCGTACATGTTGTCGTATATATGCCGAAAGATTGAAGCTGGATCAGCGTCCACATTATTTACAACCCATGACCGCATCTTCTTGAAGTCTTTGTCACGTAGACTCTTGTACAGATTGTCATAGTTGCTGTTGTCGACGTTGACTCGTAACTGTAGGGTTCCGGACGTTGAGGATCGTTGCAGTTCATTCAGAACACGCCGCCAGTCCGGTGCATGTTTCATGATCAATGTTGCAAGGTCTTTCATCTGACCAGCTGAATCGACATTCTCTTCATGAAGAATACGAATGACTCGTTGATAGAAATCGCCACACAGATCTTGCATATCTTTCTTGGACGTATTGAAGTGATACACACCACATCGAGAATGTAGGGGTTCGATCACCTTGTTCAGAAAGTTACATGTCAGAATGAACCGACAGTTGTCAGAGAATTCTTCGATGAATCCGCGCAGGGCAGGTTGTGTTGATTGAGGATTGAGATAGTCTGCCTCATCAAGGATGACCACCTTGTAACCACCGGACAATGAGACCGATGATGCGAATCGTCTAATCTTGTTTCTCAGAGTATCGATATTGCCATCTTCTGATCCATTAACAAGGATGTAGTCAAGATCCAGTTCATTGCAGATAGCTTTGGCAACTGTGGTCTTTCCCAGACCAGCCGTACCCGTGAATAACATGTTTGGAATCTCACCAGTAGCAACAATATCAGAAAATGTTTTCTTGAGAGATTTAGGGAGAATGCATTCGGAAACAGTTTGCGGGCGGTACTTCTCCACCCAGAGAAAATCGTTCATAAATCACCATAATAAAAAAAGGGGACAGAGTCCCCATTGTATCATTAAACGTCGAGACGTGCAAGTATTTTTGCTTTAGTCCACGATTTAGGGATGTCAATACCTTGACTCTCAGCGTACTCTAACAGTTCACTTTTGGTCAATGAAGCCAGTTCACGAACCGCCACTTCAACATCATCTAAATCAACGTCACCATCACCGTCCATGTCAAGCAAACCTTCACTGGTTCGCGTGAACATGTAGATGCCAATGCCGATGCCTAAAAGCAATAATACGGAAAAAAAGATTTCCATAATTTACTCCTCGCCGGAATCCTCGGCTTCAGATTGCTTTGCCTCAAGCTCTTGGATTAATGCGATACATTGATCACGCAGTTGTCCAATCGTTGAGAGTTCCTCACCACGAAAACCGCCACGTGATGACACCGTATCAACCACAGCGACAGTGCTGCGGGTGACCCGATTTACTAGATCCACAAAGGAATCGTTAACTTCCATAATTTGCTCCTGTTAAAATGTACTGTTTTTCTGTAGCGCTACCCAATACTGCATATTGGATTCTGTGTTCACAAAGTGTGAAATAAGTTTCGATGACAGAGAGACCCTATAGTCACCATCAACCATCTTGAGATTTCCTATACTTAGGACAGCTCTTAAATTGTCTGTGGTACACTCACCCTCGACCTGAATCGAAAATGCATTTGAGGTAGAGTCATCATTGTCAGTGACAGTCAGATTGATGACACCATCCTCGTTAGTGACAGTCACCTCACCGTGACCCAAAACCATTGCTGCCTTTCGCAGTTTTGCCATGGTCGCACGATCGAGAGTAAAAGTCACCTCTGCTTCGGGCATGACAATTTCTTTGGTGGGTTTGGTCAGAATATCGGGTTCAGAATAAAAGTATTTAATCTTAGATCGACCACTGTTATCTGAGATCGTCACATACTCTTCGTTGAAGTCGAGACGAGCTTGGTCAACCAGACTCATGACACTCAGGAACTCTGTTAGTTCATAGATCCCAAATGTACGTGGAAGTGATTCACCCAACTCTGCCCGAGCGAGAACAGTCTTCGACTCAGAGATTGTCTTGACGACGTTACCCGCCTCGATGACAATGTTTGAATTGATAGTCGCAAAGTTCTTGAGAACATTGAGAGTGTTTTCGGAGAGTTCCATAATATTTTCCTGTATTGAATTACGATTAGTATAACAAAAGTATTGATTGGTTTCAAGCTACCTTCGAAAAGTTTTTGGACTTGACGAATTCGATCTTGTCCTCGAACTTACCATCCAGTAGTTCACCCTTGTGGGATATGATGAACACATTAGTATCGTCACCCAATGTATCCAAAATGCTAGTGAGGTTGTCTACACCCTCGACATCTAATGACGAATCGAATGTCTCATCCAGTATCAAAAGATTGGTCGACACTGAGTTCTTCATCTTAGCCACTTGTCTCCATGTGAATAGAAGCGCGAGGTCGATGCGTTGTTTCTCACCCTCAGAGAACGAATCATATGAGAACTCATCACGGTGTCGTGACTTGATAGACTCCTTGAACGTATCGTCAAGATGGAACGACACAAAGAAGTCTAAAACTTGTAGATACTTGTTTGTGAGGTTGTTGATGACGGGTAGATACTGTTTAATAATCTTCGTTTTAATACCCGTGTCTTTGAGCAGTTCGGTGATAACTGTCGAATACGCAACGTCCTCTCCGAGCTGGGATTTTTGTTCTCGTAGTCGTTCTCGATCCTCATTGAGATCCATGAGTGTAGATTTTTCGGACTCAATGTCAGTAGTGTCTGACTCTTGTCGGGCCAAGTAATCATGTATACTTGTAATCTGTTTTTGGTATCCATCGATTGTTACCTGTTTCTTATCAAGATCTCTAATGTCATCTTGCAATTGTACAGACGCATCAGCAACTTCTGCTAATTGTTGACTTAACTTTTCTATCTTTGCTGCGGCTTGGTGTCTACCCTCTTCGAGATCGTCCCACTTCTTTGCGGCGGCGTCTGTCTTCGTTTGTTTAAGTCCTTCGTCGATACCTTGATCACAGGTGGGACAAGTGGTGTTATTTTCATAAAATATAATCTCTTTATTGAGTTCCTTCTGTTTGACCCCAAACTGGTGATCGAACTTCTTGATCTCTGTCAGTTTATCACTGATCGCATCATGTTGACTACGCAACTCATCGAGCTGTGAACGATCTATGCCATTCATACCCAAACGCACATTGTTGATCGCTTCTTCGAGTTTTGCAATCTCTGTCAGTTTCTCGTTACGGTTGTCTCTCTGATTCTTTTCCAGATTCTCAACGTACTTAGACTGAGTGTTTATTTTATATTGAACGTTATCCAGTTCAGCTGCATTTGCACGTACATATTCTTTGATGACAGAAAACTTCTCTTTAAGAATACTGTTCATCTTAGAGAACACGTTGATGTCCAAAAGATCTTCGATCACATCCCGTCTGTGTTGTGCAGGTAACTGCATGAATGGCGTGAACGACGAAGACCCCAACACCACAATCTGGTGAAAAGATTTGTGGTTTAGTTTGAGAATGTTCTGTTCAAGTACCTTCTGATACTCTTTATTGTGACTGTCTTGATTGATCAATGTACCGTCACGGTAGATCTCAAACTTGACGGGTTTGATACCACGCACTACTTTATACTCAGAACCCAAGGCAGTGAACTCAACTTCTACGACGCAAGCTTTGCCGTTGATAGAGTTGATCATCTGGTTCTTGTTGATGTTCCGATGTGCCTTACCGAATAGACCAAACGAAAGGGCGTCCAACATGGTGGACTTCCCCGCGCCGTTCTGACCCACGATAAGTGTAGTAGTAGATTTGTTCAGATCAATTTGAGTAAACGAATCACCGGTAGACAAGAAATTCTTGTACCGTAGTGTTTTGAATATAATCATACGAGTTCTAGCGTTTGTGCCTCAACCATCAATTCACGAACCATACTCTTGATATGGTTTTTGTCCAGCGGAGTATCCACTGCATCGATATAAGTATACAACAAGTCTTCGGTAGATTCAACCGAAACTTTATCATCATCGACGGCCGATCCCACGAACTCTTCGAAGTTCTCTGCGATCTTCAGTTCGTGAATCTTACGAGAGTTGACTCGATCAATGAACGAATCGAAGAGCTTGGGATCAGACTTGTTGACAACGATGACTTTGACAAACTTGTTGTCCAGATGACGAATGTCCTTGACCATCGGTGACTTGACTGCCCACGGCGTCTTACCAGTATCGTCGTAGTAAATCTTTTCAAAAAGAGTCACGGTGTTCTGAACGGGAGTCAGTTCACGAGTGTCGGTGTCGTACACATGGAAGTATTTGGGATCGTGTGCGTCACTCCAGAAGAACTCCATCTGTGATCCCAGATAGTGAATATTACCACTCTGCGATCGGGTATGGAAGTGACCCGACAATACCGTTTCGAATCGGTCAAAGACTGCGGGAGACATACCATGAGTACAAGGGATGCCCGCCTGCATCTCGAACCCTTCGAGTTCTAGGTGTGCACCCACCACCGAAGCTTTGCACGTCTGTAAAAACTTCAGTGACTCTTCTTCGTTCTCTGCATTAATCCACGGCACGAGTGCCATGTCCAGACCGTCATAGTTGACCACCATGGGTTTCTCAATGATGCGAACCTCTTCCATGTAGTGACCCAGCAGTTCTTTGAGTGCACTCAGATCGTTTGTGTTCTTATAGTACACATCATGGTTGCCGGGGATGATATCCATGTGTATCTTATATTCACGGAGTTTTTCCAGAAAGATCTGTCGATTGTGTTCCAGAGCTTTAAAGTTGATAAACTTCCGATTGTCATAGTAGTCCCCAAGGTGCAAGATCTTGGTGATACCGTTTTCAATCAAATACGGAAAGAATACCTCACCATAGAATCGTTCTTGGTAGTCCATCATGATCTGAGAACTATTACGGATTCCGCAGTGTGTGTCATTCAGCAGTGCGATTTTCATATATCATCTTCTCCCAGAAAATCTGACAGATCGGAGTCGACTCTTCTTCGTCTGCGTTTCTTGGTAGTTTTCTTGAACTCTTTGATTGCAACATCGGAATCCTTGACCGCATCGATGCGAACCCTCAGTTCGTCTACGAAGGCCTGTGTTGCACGAATCGCTTCTTCATTGCCTTCTTCCTCACTCATGAGGTTCTCAAGGCCACTCTCTGCGATATACTTGAGTCGAATCTCTTGTTGTTTCTTTTCTTTTTCGATGCGCCGTAGGAAGGCATACCAAGCTATAGTAGTGAAGTAAGAGAATGCATTTGGTTTACCGGTGCGAGTCGCCTTATCGATATCATAGTTCTGAATTGCTTTTAGACAGTTTTCGACGGCATCCATCATCATTTCTTCACGATAGGTATATCGTACAAAATTTGCCTTGACAGACAACCCCTCACATATCTTTAAAAAACAAGACGCGATATAATCTGTTACGACGGGAACGGGTTTACCCTCTGCGGTGGCTGCGCGAGCAGATCTCACATACTCGACCACACTTTGTGAAAACTCTGCATTGTTTACGTAATGTGGTTTTTCTTTTGGTTTCATAGACATACCTCAAATATATTTCATATATTATATTACAACTCACAGTCAAATACAAGGGGCTTGCCAAAACTCTAAAGATGTGGTACCCTAGAGCTCTAACGCCGCCGCTAATTGAATATAAGGTTTAGTGAAGAGTATCTGGATCTGGAAAATTGATAATATTGGATGTTTCAGAATCGGATGCACCCGCAACTTCATTCGCTAGAGATTGTGTGTACTGTTCGATCTTTCGAAGAACATCTGCATCAAATTCTTCTTTTCTTTTCAATCTTTCTTTGTGAGCTTTCATTGTGTATGACATTGCGTGATTCCATTCACGTAACATAAAATCAGATGGTTTTGCGATTGAAACAATAGATGAAGGGTTGACTAAAATGAAATCTGTTGATCGCTCCTGTAACATCATCCACGGAGACAGTCCGTAACTCATAGACATTTCGTCTTCCATGTTCATCATCGAACGTACACTAAAAGCATTGCGTACTACATACTCAGGCATATGCTGGTCTGGATACTCCATGACTTCGGCAACCACCTCTTCTCCGCTGGTCAATTTAAATTGTATCAACTCCATCATATACTCACCTGTGTAATTTTAAAAGGAAACTTCTCACGATTATATATCTTAATTCTTTCTCCGCTGTGTAACAACGTGAAATTTTTTTTGGACTTCCAGTGTAGGTCATCAGCTATATCAAATAGATTACATGCACTTCCGTCATCTGCAACACGAAGACCTCGACCTATTGATTGTAATACTCTGATCTGACTTTTACTAGGAGATGCGAATATGATGTTATGAATGTTTTTGATATTAATGCCAGTGGAGAAAGTACCCAAACTAGCAAGTATAACAGAGTTCTTTTGCTTCTCCACAATACCCCGTATTTGTTCTCGATCACTGGTTTTTGTTTCTCCGGAAACATAAAATAAACGTTGTCCTTCTTTGAGTCGTTCATCTATCAAATCCCGAAGGACTTTGCCATGACGTTCAACGAGATTAAAAAGTACCAGAGTGTTTCCTTCTTGATCCGCAGCCAGGTTGGCAATAAATTTGTTTCTTTTTTCGTATGTAACGAGGAAATCAATTTCATCTTGGTATGTCCTTTTGTCTGTCAATAAACAATGTTCGCGTTTGTATTTTAATACTATAACATTGATATCAAGTGGCGCGAGAGTCTTAGATTCTTGAAGAGCATGAGTGGTGGTCACACGATGTACAGGCCCGAATAAACCTTCGAGTACCAGCTTGTGTACCTGAGTTCCGTCGAGTGTACCGGTCAACCCAAATCGATACTCTGCCTTGATTGCTTTGTTCATAATCGACGACAGAGACTTAGATTTGAATCCATGCACCTCATCCCCGACGACACAACCGAACTGTTGAAACCATGGCGGCCCTAACTTATAGATCGATTGCCATGTAGAAATGATTACCTTTTTATCGGTCTCTTTATCCTTACCGGAATAGATGCGGTGACAGTTTGTTTCCACATCATAACCGTAGTCAGAGAAGTCTTTGTACATCTGTTCTACCAGAGATGTCGTGGGAACAATGAGTAGAAGTTTCTTGTCGTGGTTTGCGAGGTACCATCGCATAAGAGTATAGATGATAAACGATTTACCGGAGCCGGTCGGTGATAGTAGGATGGCACGTTTGTTTTCAATGCCGTGCACGATAGCATCGTATTGGTAGTCACGTGGTTTGAATGGAAGATCTATTCCGTCAAGAAACTCTTGAAATGCCATGTGAGGAACTTTGTTACGGTCATAGGGGAAACCATAAGGCCCCTCCTCCACTTTGATACCATACCCACGTTCAGCTGCGAATTTTCGTATGGCTTCGTATAGTCCGGCATTGATCTCGCCGTTGGTGCGGTTGAACATACGAATCTTGCCATCCCAGACTCGTTTCTTTACAGCTGGCATGAACTTCGCGCCTGGGACTTCGAACGTGAAATGGTCACTCAATTCAGAGACGATATTAGGCGCACACTCCAACATCTGAAGCATGGCATAATTCTTCATCTTGAACTTTATGACTTCCATCGTCTCAATGTTTCTTCATGTATGGACTCGTGTGAGTAGTACATGGTGATACCCCCGAATACCATCGGACACAGAAAAACTGCGAGTAACCCAAGTAAACCTATGTCCATTAAAATCCAGCCTCAAACTTTTTCCATTCTAATGTGTTACGGATTGTCTGGTGTCGCCACTTCAGGTTCTCCAGTATATCCTTGAGTGTATCTATAGTGGTTTTAAGGTACTCGATCTTCGCCTCTGATTCCTGTAGTTCAGGATCAGCTTCGACGAATTGTGCCATGTCACCCTTGAGTATCTTCAGTCCATCGAACGGATCATATGCCCACCCGAACCTGTCGATCTCATCTTGGGACAGTTTTCCATGATACCACAACCACTTATTCTTCATGAGAATAGATTGCTTGAACTCTGCGTCTTTCAGCTTGAGTTTGTAGGTGGCGTGAAGTTCCAGATACTTGGCATGTAGTACGGTAGTCTGCACCGAACTGGCATCCAGTGCATTCATTTCGATACGAGAGTCGGTCTTCCACTCTTCCAATATTCTTTCAAGATTCATTGCAAATTCCGTAGTTAAAAACTACTATAGTATATCACGAAAAGGTGAAGTAGTCAAATCTAAATGTAACGGGGAAGGTGAGGTATTCACCCGTTGATTGTGCGGTAAATGGTATCGCACCTAGATTTATAGGAAAACAGTTGATGTACTTAAACGTTCGGTTTGCGTTGTTGTGACTGGTCAAAACTGTGACGGTGATGTCGTTGTAGAAGTTGTCGACTGTCGCATCAACGTTGCCTTGTTGGTGTTCTAACTCAACACACCTTTCCATCCAATCATACAGTTCGCGATAGGACTGCATATTTTCGTCCAAAAGAACATCGATGTTAAGTGGCCCGAACTCTAACGACTCACCAGTAAATGCGACCGTACTCACACGAGGATATCCGACTCGTGTTTCCACAAGGTTCATGTCCGGATGACTCACAGCTTGTGCGTAGAACTGAAGGTTTGGGTATTTTTCACGACTGATCAGAACCTTGAACCCCGTGGGTTCTAAGTAGTTGGTTCCACAATCGAATGTATCTTGTGCCATATCATCCTCAAAGATTAGATTTTCTTTTATTTATAGTTGAATTCCATCCAGAGTTGTTATATAATGTGTACATTGTGAGAGGAACAAGATGATTTTATCAAGACAAGATGCACTGTATGCGGCGAATGTATTCGAAGATTTCTTCGGAACCTTCGACCGGATCGATGACTACATGAGGCAGGTTAAGATGGAACGTATGAAGGCGTTTCCTATGTCTTTGCCTGGCATGGGGCCTGAGGATGATCTCTTCAGTTCCTTTGATATGCATCCGTCTGATATGAACATTACGTTCCATCCATGTTCGCAAGAAAAGTTCATGCGGTATATGGAAGTGACTACCTCAGCTCCTGTCGAGTCAAGTATCCCAGGCAAGCAAATGTTGTGGTTGGTCAAAGAAAGCAATACGGACATGATTATTGGTATGATTCGTTTTGGGTCACCTACCATTAACTCACGTCCACGAAACGAATGGCTGGGTCGGCCGTTGGATACAATGAACCCCGATGTCATGAAGAGATTCAATCAGAGTGTCATCATGGGTTTCAATATCGTGCCGACTCAACCATTCGGTTTCAACTATTTGGGTGGTAAGTTACTTGCAGCCCTTTGTTGTTCTCACACAGTACGTCGAGAATTGAACAAAAAGTACGATGCGAACATTTGTATGTTCGAAACAACGAGTCTGTATGGTTCATCTAAGTCCATGTCTATGTACGACGGAATGAAACCATTACTCCGGTTTAACGGTCTCACAGATTCAAACTTCGCCCCGTTGATCAATGATGAAAACTTTCGTAAACTAAATGATTGGTTTCGTGAAAAGAATAACGGTGAACACTTGGTTCCTTCGGATGCGTCCTCCCGCAAGCTGAAGACACAGACCAAGATGGTGTCTATCATCAAATCCTCTCTCAAATCTCATGATGAAGGGGCATATGCGAAGTTCTGTGAGACTTTTTCTAATGCGAAAGGTTTGACCGAAAAGAAACGGTCATTCTTTTCCACATACGGGTACGAGAACGTACCTCAGTATCTCAATCTTGAAACAGACACACTGATCAAGAAAGAGAACTACGAAAGATTTGAGGCGGATCAAGTCATTGAGTGGTGGCGTAAGAAAGCGATCAACCGATATGACAGTCTCAAAAAGGATGGACGTTTGCGTACAGATGTAGAGACGTGGAACGTTAATCCAGAAAATATCGATATTATTCGATAAAAAGTGTTGCCACACTGAAATACTTGTGGTACTATATACAAGTAGAGAATACCACTCTATCTTAACTTTAACTTCAATATACTAGGAGTATATAATATGTCAGTAACAAATCTAGCCTCAGCCGTATCTTCCGCTTCTCAGGAAATCCAAATCGTAAAGTCTCTGCGTGAACTACAAGGTGGTTTCACGGATGAAGACCTGCGTCTTGTGGAAGAAAACTTCCAACCCTTTTGGGAAACTACCGAACCACATATGTTCGGTGAAGACCTCCACCGCAACTTACAGTTCGAAGGTTTCGAAATCGTGCCTCTCGAAATGTTCGAGATCTATCAAGAAGATAGGTCTGGTGGACAGAACCTTCGTTATCAGGAGATCAAGCAATCTGTCACACAGAACGGATGGAAGATGAAATATATCTTCCCATCTGTGTTTTTCCGTGCTGCGGTCTCTCCCCACATCATTACGGGGAACACAAGAATCAAGATCGCTAAGGATCTTGGTATGAAGAACATGATCGTTGCACGATACGGTACCAAAGGTAACCCGTCGGCTGCGGTTCTTCAGGAAGCACTGATCGAGTCTGGTCAAGCGTTTAACACTCACCACGATCCAAACTCTCCACCTTCGCAGTTTGACGTGAAGCGTGGTCTCACCAAGTTGATTCGTTTACATGAGTCTTCGAAAGGTGAAGCTGGTGTCGATGTCAATGACTCCGACGCTATGCGTGCTGCAGTAGATCGTATGTGTGGTAAGGGTGTCTTTTCTGATAAGGTTCGCACACGAATCGTACAAGAAGTACAGAACCAATACACAGATGTTGACATCGTCATCCCATGGGGTGAGTCAACAGACAACAAGTTCCGCATCTCTGTCTACATGAAAGACTATAAGATGATCAACACCGATAAGGTGATTTATGTTCCGGTCGCTTCTAACTCATCTGCAAAGGCAATGCGCCGTGCTAATAAGTTGGCTTCCGAGAACCCAACTAAAGAAATTCGCCTTATTATTCACACCAGTGTGTTAGAAGGTTTTGATTACGAAACGATTTACAATAATCGTTTACGTAAGTTCGTTGCAGAGTTTGAACTTTATCGTGTTCAAGATTCTCGTGGTAATGCAGAATGGTTAGAGGGTCACCGCAATCAAATCAAAGTATATGGAGCTCTTCCTGCTTTGAGTGCATGTCACAATCTGAACGAACCTGTTATCTTTAACATGAGAGACAACATTGCATTCCAGAAAAACAATGCGACTAATGGTAAAGTCTTCAACATTGATTTAGAGTTCGAAGACGAATAATCAAAAAATCAAAAAATCAACAAGGGGCTACGGCCCCTTTTTTAATGCCAAAAAAAAGGGACTCCGAAGAGTCCCAATTATTACTACTTTATTATCGTTCTTATGCGAGGATGTTGTCGACGCGGAAGATACGGTAGTATTGGTTGGTACGGAATGCAGCAAGACCGTTGTTCTGACCACCGTCAACGTATGGGTTTGACGCCATGCCGTAACGAGTCTTGAACCCGATACGTGGCTGGAAGTCATTCTCGCCAACCGCACGTACCATCTGTAGAGGTACGTATGGGCAGTAGAATACACCAGCATCGTAGGGGTTAGTACCCTTGTAGCCAACAGTGACATAATCGTCAACTGCATATGGGTCGATGTATACACGGATACGACCGTTCAATACACCTGCAAATGTGTTACCAGTGTCATCGATGTTCAAGTTAGTTGAAAGCGCAGGAGCGTAATCAAGCATACCAGAAGCAACAAGAGCAGTCGCAACATCTGAAGAACAGATGATTGTGTTACCCTTACCACGACGAGTTTCTTTCGCGATTACGTTACACTCACGATCCAATTGAACCAACAGACCCTTGAACTTTTCTACTGACCAACGACCGTCTGCGTCAGTTGAAAGATCGAAGATACCCTTAGTCTGAAGACCGTCTTGACGTGAACCAATCTTCGCCTGAGCGTTGATTGTACGGATCACTTCACGGTTGATCTCAGCAAGGATTTCTGTAGACAGAATGTTTGCAAGCTCTGTCTCTGCGTCAAGACCGTGAATTGCCTTCAAGTCTTGTGCGAGTTCGAGAGTGTACTCTGCCTTCAGCGCACGTGAACGTGCAGTTACAGTTGACTTCTCAATGGTGAATCCCATCTCTGCGAAATCTGTACCAGATGCAGTACCGAGCGCTTCAGCTTGCTCTGTAGTGTATCCAGCAGTTGCAGATGGAGTACCAATACCGCCAGGTACGTAGTCTGTACCTGAGTCAACGATAGATGATTCAACACCACCAGTGTCAGAAACACCAGCAAGACCAGATGGGCCGAGTGAACCGTTTCCGCCTACCGCTGAGTCACCTGAGTATGAAACTGCAGCTTCGTCGAACAGTGCTTCACCGTCTACACCAGATGATGCGTTAGTGCCGGGGCCAACACCTGCCTTCTGAGTCTTGTACTTGCTACGCATAGCAAAGATAAGACCAGTAGGGCCAGTCATGGGCTGAACACCACACAGATCGTATGCCATCAAGTTAGGCATTGCGCGGCGTACGAGAGCGATCATTACGGGGTTCCAGTTTGCACCAGTTACACCGTTAGAAGCGCCAGTTACCGCTGTGTTTGAGTTAGCTGCTACTTCGTTGAGTTGTGCTTCCTCACGGAAAGCGTTCTCTTGGTTTTCCAAGATTGCAGCAGTTACTTGTCGACGGTGTGAATCTTTGATTTCACCTGCCGTCTCTTCGTTGAGAATGGGACTCCACTTCTCAACCAACTTGTCGTAAGATACCGATTGCATTAGTATACTCCTTACTTATTAGATTTTTTGATTGCGTTGAGGTACATGTCCATTACAGTGTTTGTCTCTGTAGTGACATCTGCTTCCCAATCTTCGCTGATTGTCTCTTCGTCAGAAGATACTTCCTTAGTGAAGTAAGACTCTTTAACAGTCTTGACCTTCGCTGCAAAAGTTTCTTCGTCTTCAAAATCAAGACTTTCAACCAGACCAGCAAGCTTTTCTACCTGTGTTTCTGCAAGATCACGTGACGCTTCACGGATAACCGCATTGCGCTTGTGTTCTTGTAGTTCTTCAGTCATCTCGATAACCTGACCTGTTGATAGGTTGAGTCGCTCTTCGAGCTCTTCAACTTGGTCAGCGAGTTCGTCCACGAGGTCTACCTTGGATTCGGGTACAGAGATGTAAGACTCTTCGAACAGATCACGGAGAGAGTTCATGAACCCTTCAGCGATTTCTGTACGGAGACCCTGCTCAACAGCGAGCTTGTTCTCTTCCATCCAAGATTCAACTACGTAGTTTAGGTATGAATCAATCTTCTCTACGAGGTCAGAACGAGTTTCGTTCAATTCCTCTTCGAGTCGAGTTTGATACTCATCTTCCAAACGCTCTACTTCTTCAGAGAGTTTAGACTTAATTGCAGTCTCAAAAATGACAGCAGTTTTCGCTTTAAACTCATCGGACAAAGTTGCTTCTGACTCGACAAGTGCGTCGAGTTCATCGGTGTAAGTGAACTCAGGCAGTTCAACTGCATCTTCGTCCGCTTCCACTTCAACACCTTCCATCTTGCTGTACATAGCTTGGAGTGATTTACCACTCATGCCTGCCATCTTAGATGTCATTGCGTTGATCATTGCTGCTTTTGACTTGGGCGTGCCCGCAGGCTCGTCCTTGTTTGCCATATCGCCTTTACGCTTAGGTGCCTGCTTCGTTGAACCAGACGCCTTATCAGTTGCAGCGACAGACTGCTGCTCATCACCTACGGGCATTTTCTGAGCACTAGCTTCCTCAATTTCCGGAAGCTCAACATTTTGGTCTACTTCAGACATATGTTTTACTCCTTAAAGTTGGATTTTAACATTGAGAGGAAATTCTTGTACTCACGAACCTGCGTCTCATAGAGATGCTTTGTCGGAGCCGATTTAATTTCTGTCTCCATTTTTTCAATGACTTGAGGTTCAAGGATACCATTATTCCAGACCCAATCAACACCTTCCATGATGCCATTTACAAAAGCACCAGGCGCTGAAGGATCTTGTACAATGTCCACAGTGTTAAGGATGAAATCATCCCGAACATACATGACACCACCCCTGTTCTCAAGACTACCCATACCACGAGTTGACACACCTAGTTGAACGCCACCTTCGAGTAGACCTTTTACAATCTGACCCATTGGAGTATCCAATATTTGTGCCTTTCCTACCACATCATTGTTCTCAAAACGGAGATCAGTGATGAGGTGAGAAACTTTATCAAGGTTAACAGTAGGGCCTTCGGGGTGATTCAACTCACCAACGGCTCTCTTCTTGCTAACCTGTTCAGTAACGTACTTACCTACCGCCTTTTCCATGATGGCCTTGGGGTAGATACGTCCGTTGCGATTCTTTTGTTCTGCTTGCGCGAACACACCTTCGATGACGTAACTCTTAGATCCGTCCTCTTTTTTCTCTACGATGCAATGTACATCGGATTCATTGTATTCTGCAATCAGCTTCATTTACATTTCCTTAGCGAATTCGACACCTGCCTTCTCCGCTTCTTTTTGGTTTCGGAATGTATCCAGTTTATCACCGTCAATGTAGACTGTGAAACCTTTATTGTCTTTGTGTATCATGACGGAATGTCTATTGACTTTCTTGTCAAAGACATGTTTGCCAGCTGGCATTCTCTTTTCTCGTAACTCTTTAAAATTCATGCTTTACCTAAATCCGTTACTATGAGACTCCAACCCCGTCCTAGATCCGTTCTTCGTTCTGAAAACGATAACAGATCTTCGAATACACCTTCTGACCAATTTTGGTCGGCTTCAACAATGACCGATTTGCGAGCATAGGGTTTAAACTTTCTCAAAACATTACGCATTGCTTCTGCATTTAACGTATGATATATTGGGAAGAATCTTTGCAAAATAACATAGTCGTATGTTTCTTCGCACCCTCTTATCTCAAAATCGTCATCATTCACATTATTACAAGTGTAATTTATATTTATACCAAATGACTTTCGAAGGGTCTCACAACATATTAATTGATCGTCCCATTCTACATTGTCAATACGAAGTCCAGCTTCTAATACATTATTCGCCCATGGTAAATGACCAGCGGCAGTACCCATGTTTAGATATGATCCATTCGGATCAAACGACTTCAACTTATTAATAATGTTTTCGCTTGTTTTGAATCCGTTCTTATGAACTCGTTCGTTCATGTATTGAGTGGTACTAAAATTCAAGTACCAATCACCCATGTAATACCTTTTATTTCTCATCACATGAAAGAGATGATCATGAGCGGCATTCCGAATAAGTTCAATCAGATCTTCATTCATTATAGTTTATTTATACAATAAAAGTTTTTAAACACCCGCGACATCATCGTCAAAGGCATCCTGTTCGCC